>Ga0272443_10000375_pt1 | contig 85641 bp, 71 predicted proteins | sample SSMAcet12_FD_193581 | JGI IMG/M metagenome (GOLD analysis project Ga0272443, IMG submission 193581) | Marine sediment archaeal communities from Little Sippewissett salt marsh, Falmouth, MA, United States - SSM-Acet-12 | ecosystem: Environmental > Aquatic > Marine > Wetlands > Sediment ...
GTTCGCTAAACACTTCGTGATCGCCGCCGTCAACGTCGTCTTGCCATGATCCACATGACCAATCGTCCCTACATTCACGTGCGGCTTCGTCCTCTCAAACTTCGCCTTGGACATCGTCTCCTCCTTAAGCGGTCACACTAAAAAGCAGTCACACTAAAAATCAACTTCTTATGCCACACCGGAGTGGGCGAGAATCTCCTCCGCGATGTTCAGCGGAACCTTTTCATAGTGGGAAAAATGCATCGAATAGGTGGCGCGTCCCTGGGTTCTGGATCTCAGCTCCGTGGCATAACCGAACATCTCGGACAGAGGCACGGTGGCGTTGACGATCCTTGCCCCGGCTCTTTCTCCCATGTTGGATACCTTGCCACGACGGCTGTTCAGATCCCCCATGACGTCCCCTAGATATTCCTCCGGAACGACGACCTCCACTTCCATCATGGGTTCGAGCAGGACGGACCCAGCCTTCCTGGCACCTTCCTTGAAGGCCATGGATCCGGCAACCTTGAAAGCCATTTCCGAGGAATCCACCTCATGGAAGGATCCATCGAAAAGGACAGCCTTGACGTCAAGAACAGGATACCCCCCAAGGATGCCCTGCTGCGCGGCCTCTTCCACCCCCTTCTGAACAGCGGGGATGTATTCTCTCGGGATGACCCCTCCGACGATCTTGTTCTCGAACTGGATCCCCGTCCCCGGGCCTCCGGGCTCCAACTCCAGCCAGACATGGCCGTACTGCCCGCGTCCGCCGGACTGCTTGACGAACTTCCCTTCGACCTTAACGGAAGCGGTGATGGTTTCCCGGTAGGCGACCTGAGGCCGCCCCACGTTCGCGCCTACCTTGAACTCCCGCATGAGCCTGTCAACGATGATCTCCAGATGGAGTTCCCCCATGCCCGAAATAAGGGTCTGCCCCGTGTCGGGGTCGGTATGAACCTGGAAAGTAGGGTCCTCCTGGGAGAGCTTGGTAAGAGCGGTGGAGAGTTTTTCCTGGTCAGCCTTGGTGCGCGGTTCGATGGCGATGGAGATGACCGGCTCGGGAAACTCCATCTCTTCGAGAAGAATGGGTCTTTCGGGGGAACACAGAGAGTCGCCGGTCATCGTTTTGGAGAGCCCTACGCAGGCCACGATATCTCCGGAATAGACTTCCTTCGTGTCCTCCCTCTTGTTGGCATGCATTTTCAGAAGCCTTCCGACACGCTCCTTGTTCCCGGAAACCGCGTTCAGGATATAGCTGCCGGCCGTGAGCTGTCCCGAATACAAGCGAATGAAGGTAAGGTGCCCCACAAACGGGTCGGTCATGATCTTGAAGGCCAGGGCTGCCAGCGGCTCCTCATCGTTGGGTTTTATCTCGATCAGATCCCCTGTCTTGGGATCCTTTCCGAAAACCGCCGGAGTCTCCAGCGGACAGGGAAGGTAATCGACCACGGCATCCAGAAGGGGCTGAACCCCCTTGTTCTTGAAGGCGCTCCCGCACAGGACAGGAACCACCCGAAGCTCCAGGGTCGCACGCCTGAGGACTGTCTTGAGATGTTCGACCTCCACCGCCTGGCCGTTCAGATATTTTTCGAGAAGGGAATCATCCAGGTCGGCCAGGGATTCCAGAAGGGATTCCCTCGCGGTGGCTACCTCCTCCTTCATCTCAGCAGGGATGGGCTCTTCCACGACCTTCGCTCCGAGGGTTTTCTCGTCGAAGGTGTACAGGACCTCCCTAACCAGGTCGATGATACCCCTGAAGTTCTCCTCCGAACCCCAGGGAACCTGGATGGGAACCGCTCCCGCACCCAGCCGCTCTTTCATCATCCGGACCACCCGGGGAAAATCGGCCCCCGTTCGATCCATCTTGTTGACAAAGGCGATCCGCGGTACCCGGTACTTATCGGCCTGGCGCCAGACTGTTTCGGACTGGGGCTCGACGCCGCCCACCGAGCAAAAAACCGCCACGGCCCCGTCCAGAACCCTCAAGGATCTCTCGACTTCCACCGTGAAATCAACGTGGCCGGGGGTGTCGATAATGTTGATGCGGGTGTCTTTCCAGAAGGTCGTCGTGGCGGCGGAAGTGATGGTGATCCCCCGCTCCTGCTCCTGCTCCATCCAGTCCATGATGGCAGCGCCGTCGTGGACCTCCCCCATCCGGTGCGAAACACCGGTGTAGAAGAGAATCCTCTCCGTCGTAGTGGTCTTTCCGGCATCGATGTGCGCCATGATGCCGATGTTCCTGTGATTTTTCAGTTGATATTGCCGTGCCACTTTTTTCCTAACGGCGCCGGAGCGCCCGCCTCCCGGATAACTTCTACCACCGGTAATGGGCAAAGGCCTTGTTGGCCTCAGCCATGCGGTGGACGTCTTCTTTCTTCTTTATTGCCGACCCCCTCTTGTTGGCGGCGTCGATGAATTCATTCGCGAGTTTTTCCACCATGGTCCTTTCGGTCCGCGCCTTGGCGCTGGCAATGAGCCATCGGATGCTCAGTGCCTGCTTCCGTTCGGACCGCACCTCGATAGGAACCTGGTACGTCGCCCCTCCGACCCGTCTCGACCTCACCTCGAGGATCGGTTTGGTGTTCTCAACCGCTTTCTTAAAAACCCCCAGGGGATCCTCGTTCATCTTGTCCCGGATGAGTTCCAGGGAATCGTAAAAAATCCTCTCCGAAAGACCTTTCTTCCCGTCAAGCATAAGGTTGTTGACAAACTTGGCGATAAGCTTGTCCTTATACTTTGGATCGGGAAGAATCTCCCTTTTCTGAGCGCTCCTTCTTCGAGCCATTTTTCTCCTCCGGAATTACTTGGGTCTTTTGGCCCCGTATTTTGACCGCCCCCGACGCCTGTCGGCAACGCCGGCCGTATCCAGGGTACCCCTGATGATATGGTAACGAACTCCGGGGAGATCCTTGACTCTTCCCCCGCGGATCAGGACCACCGAGTGCTCCTGAAGGTTGTGACCGACACCCGGGATGTAGGTGGTCACCTCGATCCCGTTGGTGAGCCGGACCCTGGCAACCTTCCGCAAAGCCGAATTGGGTTTTTTCGGCGTTGTTGTATAAACACGCGTGCAGACCCCTCTTTTCTGGGGACATTGCTGCATCGCCGGGCTCTTCGATTTGCGAGCCGCGTTTTTCCTGCTGTTCCTGACCAGCTGGTTCAGCGTGGGCATTATTCACTCCTCGTGGAAAAACCCATTAACAATTAGGCCCCTGCTTGAAAGCAAAAAACCCCTTCCACGGTAACCTCTGTTTCCGAGGGGACCGCGCGAATTTCCGCCAAAACGGTTCAAAAAAGGCGTAACCCTTTGATCAAGAACCAAAAATCCGGTTAAGTACAACCCCGAATAGGCAGAAATCTTATCTTTGGAAAAACTCGGCGATATTAACGAGGGGCAAAAATTTTGTCAAGGATAAAAGACTTCTTTTAGGAAGAGTTGGTTCACTCCCGCAAATGGTGCCCCCTCCTCGGGATACCGACCTGCATTTCCCGGGGGAAGAAGGGCCTTTTCAGACTCTTCACTCCCTCTCCATTATCTCTTTCATCTCCTCTGTAATCACCGTCGGCTTGACACCCACCTGGGTATACTGGGGAAGGCCGGTGCCGGCAGGGATCAGCCGTCCCACAATAATATTCTCCTTCAGCCCTCTTAAAAAATCAACCTTTCCGGCGATACTCGCTTCGGTCAGCACCCGGGTCGTTTCCTGGAAGGACGCGGCGGAGAAGAAACTGTCGGTGTTCAGTGCCGCTTTGGTGATTCCCTGGAGGATGGGTTTCCCCGTGGCCGGCCGCTTGTTCTCCCTCAGGACCTTCTCGTTTTCTTCAGAGAAATCAGCGCGATCCACCTGTTCCCCAACCATGAACCGGGTATCGCCCACCTCCTCGACACGCACCTTGCGGAGCATCTGGCGGATGATCACCTCGATATGCTTGTCGTTGATCTTGACCCCCTGAAGGAGATAGACCTCCTGGACTTCGTTGACCAGGTATTTCTGCAATTCCTTTTCACCGAGGACGTGGAGGATGTCATGGGGATTGGGAGACCCGTCCATGAGAGGCTCTCCCGCCTTGACGTGGTCCCCTTCGTGAACGCTTATATGTTTTCCTCTCGGGATGAGGTATTCCCGCGACTCCCCGACTTCCGGCTGGACCTCGATGCGCCGCTTCCCCTTGATATCCCGGCCATAATGCACAACGCCGTCGATCTCGCTGATGGTGGCCTGCTCTTTCGGCACCCTGGCCTCGAAAAGTTCCGCGACCCGGGGGAGACCGCCTGTAATATCCTTTGTCTTGGTGGTCTCAATGGGAATCTTGGCCAGGGTGTCTCCGGGCAGAACCTCGTCTCCTTCGTTGACCAGGATGATGGCGTGGGAAGGCATGAAATAACGGGCGGTGGACTTGGTACCCGGCACCTTGAGCGTTTTTCCCTCTTCATCCTTGATGGAAACGCGCGGCCTGAAGTCGGTTCCCTGGTACTCGGTGATGACCCGACTGGCGATCCCGGTGACCTCGTCCACCTGTTCCTTCATGGTGAGACCATCCTTGATATCCCCAAATTTGACCTTTCCTCCCGTCTCCGTGAGGATCGGCGTGCTGAAGGGATCCCATTCCGCGATGAGGATGCCTTTTTCGACCCTGTCCCCGTCGGCGACCTTGAACCTGGCACCGTAGATGACCGGATACCTTTTCTTTTCCCGGCCGTTATCATCCACGATGGCGACTTCACCATTGCGGTTCATGACGACGAGGTCTCCGAAACGGTTCTTGAGGGTGCTGAGCTTGATGAACTTGATGATCCCCTCAATGGGAGCTTCCAGGGACGTCTGTTCCACATGCCGGCTGGCGGTCCCGCCGATATGGAAAGTCCTCATTGTGAGCTGGGTTCCGGGCTCCCCAATGGACTGGGCCGCGATGATCCCGACGGCCTCTCCCACGGCGACAGCCTGGCCGCGGGCGAGATCCCGTCCGTAACACTTGGCACAAACGCCCCGCTTGGCCCTGCAGGTCAGGGCGCTGCGAATGGGGACCCCTTCATATCCCAGTCCCCTCCTCTCGATCTCTTCCACAGTCGCCTCGTCGATCTCCTCGCCCCCGTGAACCACTACCTCTCCGGATTCGGGGTCCCGGATATCCTCGATGGCGATGCGCCCAAGGATCCTCTCCTCGAGAGGCTGGATCACCTCGCCTCCTTCGACAAGGGAAGTGACCACGATACCGTCAAGAGTCCCGCAGTCTTCCATGGTCACGATGCACTCCTGGGCCACGTCGATAAGCCTTCTCGTGAGGTACCCCGAGTTTGCCGTCTTGAGTGCCGTGTCTGCCAGACCCTTCCTGGCACCGTGAGTGGAAATGAAGTACTCCAGGACTTTCAGACCCTCCCGGAAGTTGGCCCGGATGGGGGTCTCGATGATCTCTCCGGAGGGTTTGGCCATCAGGCCCCTCATTCCGGCCAGCTGTCTGATCTGCTGCGCGGAACCCCTCGCTCCGGAATCAGCCATCATGTAGATGGAATTGAAGGTCCCTTCGCCCTTGTGACCCTCTATCTCCAGGGAACCGATAACCGCTTCGGCCACCTCTTCGGTCACCTGGGCCCAGATATCCACGACCTTGTTGTACCTCTCGCCGTCTGTGATCAAACCGTCGGTGTATTGTTTCTGGACCTGGGCAACGTTCCTTTCGGCCCTTTCCAGCAGGTCCGCCTTTCTTTCCGGAACGTGCATGTCCTCGATGCAGATGGAAAGGCCGGATTGGGTCGCAAAGGAAAAACCCATGTCTTTGATGTTGTCGAGAAGATAGATGGTCTTTTCATTCCCCGCGAGCATGAACGACGTGGTGATCAGTTCTCCAAGCTCCCTTTTTCTCAGGAGCCGGTTGACCATCTCGAAGGGGATTTCCGCGGGGACGATATCGTGAAGGAGGACACGTCCCACCGTGGTATCCACGATCCCGCCATTGTACCGGACTTTTATGCCGGCCTGCAGGGCGACGATCCCCCGGTCAAAAGCCATCCTCACCGCGTCGAAACTGGGGAAGACCATCCCCTCCCCCTGGGACTGTGGTCTTTCCTTGGTCATCCAGTAGACACCCAGGACGATATCCTGCGTCGGCACGACGATGGGTCGCCCGCTGGCCGGCGACAGGACGTTGTTTGTGGCCAGCATGAGGGTCCTGGCCTCCATCTGAGCCTCAAGGGAAAGAGGAACATGGACGGCCATCTGGTCCCCGTCGAAGTCTGCGTTGAACGCCGCGCACACGAGGGGGTGAAGCTGGATCGCCTTGCCCTCGATGAGAACCGGCTCAAAGGCCTGGATGCCGAGGCGATGCAGAGTCGGGGCCCGGTTCAGGAGGATGGGGTGATCCTTGATGACCTCGTCGAGGATATCCCAGACTTCCGGGCGTTCCTTCTCCACCATCTTCTTTGCGCTCTTGATGGTGGTCACGATCTCGTACTGCTCCAGCTTGTGATAAATAAAGGGCTTGAACAGCTCCAGGGCCATCTTCTTGGGGATCCCGCACTGGTGGAGCTTAAGTTCGGGGCCGATAACGATGACGCTTCGCCCTGAATAGTCGACCCTTTTGCCAAGGAGATTCTGGCGGAATCTTCCCTGCTTCCCCTTCAGCATGTCCGAAAGGGATTTTAATGGGCGCTTGTTGGATCCAACGATGGGCCGCCCGCGGCGGCCGTTGTCGAAAAGGGCATCCACGGCTTCCTGCAGCATCCTCTTCTCGTTACGGACGATGATCTCGGGAGCCCTGAGCTCCATGAGGCGCTTGAGCCGGTTGTTCCTGTTGATCACCCTGCGGTAAAGATCGTTAAGGTCCGAAGTCGCGAATCTCCCTCCATCGAGGGGAACCAGGGGCCTCAGTTCGGGAGGCAGGACGGGGATGACATCCAGGATCATCCACTCGGGGCGGTTTGCGGACTCACGGAAGGACTCCACGGTCTTCAACCTTTTAACGACCTTTTTTCGCCTGGCTTCCGAATTGGTCTCGAGCATCTCGGATCTCAGTTCGGCGGCGAGAAGGTCAAGGTCGATCCTCATCAGGAGTTCCTTGATCGCTTCGGCCCCCATGCCCGCAACGAACACGTCCCCGTGTTTTTCCTTTAGTTCCCGGTATCTTTCCTCGGTAAGCAGTTCACCTTCCTTAAGCCCTGTTTCCGCGGGGCCCGGTTCCAGTACAATGTACTCCTCGAAATAAAGGACCCGCTCCAGTTCGCGAAGGGACATGTCGAGCATGAGGCCGATGCGGCTCGGGATCCCCTTCATAAACCAGATGTGGGCTACAGGAGAAGCAAGCTCAATGTGGCCCAGGCGCTCCCGGCGCACCTTGGACTGGATCACCTCCACGCCGCACTTCTCGCAGACGATCCCCCGGTGCTTCATCCTCTTGTACTTGCCGCAGTTGCACTCGTAGTCCTTCGTGGGACCAAAGATCTTGGCGCAGAAAAGTCCATCCCGTTCCGGCTTGAAGGTCCGGTAGTTGATCGTCTCGGGCTTTTTCACCTCGCCATAGGACCACGCCCGGACCTTTTCCGGGGAGGCGAGCTTGAGCTTGATGGCGTCGAAATTCGCGGGATACTTGGGACGATCAAAATATTCACTGTAAAAATCAGTCAAAGGCATTGAATACCTCCAGGAAACCTATGCCTGGTACCAGATACCTGGTACCCGGAATCCCGGCCGGAGCCGGCCGGGTTATTCTTTTTCGGACTCGAGAAGCTCCACATCCAGACAGAAGCTCTGCAGTTCCTTGACCAGGACATTGAAGGATTCCGGAAGGCCGGCATCCATCGTGTTCTGGCCCTTTACGATAGCCTCGTACATCTTCGTCCGGCCCGCGACGTCATCGGACTTGACGGTCAGCACCTCCTGAAGAGTATGGGCGGCCCCGTATCCCTCGAGGGCCCAGACCTCCATCTCTCCGAAGCGCTGTCCGCCGAACTGGGCCTTTCCCCCGAGAGGCTGCTGGGTGACCAGGGAGTAAGGCCCGATGGACCTCGCGTGGATCTTGTCGTCAACCAGGTGATGCAGTTTCATCATGTAGATGTAGCCCACGGTCACTTCCCGGTGGAAAGGATCCCCCGTCTTGCCGTCAAAGAGCAGGGCCTGGCCCCGCAACGGCAGATCTGATACCTGGAGGAGTTCGCGGATCTCCTCCTCGTTGGCACCGTCAAAAACAGGGGAAGCGACCCGGAGACCTTCTTCCAGGTCAGCTGCGAGCCTGAAGACTTCCTCGTCGTCGGCTTCGTCGATCACGGCAGCCAGGCGCTGGCCGGCCTCGGTGGGTCTCTCGGCACCGTAGACTTTTTGCAGAAAATCCCGGACCTCACCGGCCTGAGGGGTAGAATTCAGGACCTGACGCACCTTCTCGCCGACTCCCCGGGAAGCCCATCCCAGCATGGTTTCCAGGATCTGGCCGACGTTCATCCGGCTCGGAACGCCCAGCGGGTTCAGGACCATGTCCACATGGGTCCCGTCTTCCATGTAGGGCATATCCTCAACCGGGACGATCTGGGAAAGGACTCCCTTGTTCCCGTGGCGGCCGGCCATCTTGTCGCCCACCGCAAGCTGCCGCTTGATGGCCAGATAGACCTTGACCATCTTGATCACGCCCGGCGGAAGTTCATCTCCCTTGCGCAGCTTCTCGATCTTCCCGTCGAACAGCTTCCGGATCCCTTCCTCCTGGACCTCGGATCTTCCCCGCAGGATCATCATGCGTTCCGCCGCCTTTGAGTCCGCCAGGGGAAGGTCGAACCACTTCACCTTGGGGAGATCTTCCAGGAGCCTGGCGGTCACCTTGGTATCGCTTTTGGCCGTGACCTTGCCATCGATGCTGGAGTAATCCGCGGCGAGCTTGCGGCCCAGGATGGTCCTCCTGATCTTCTCGTACATGCTGTTTCGCACAATGCGGATCTCGTCATCCCGGTCCTTGATGTATCTCGCGACCTGCTCGTCCTCAATAGCCTGGGCCCGGTTATCTTTGTCCATTCCCCTTCTGGAAAAGACCTTGACGTCGATGACGACACCCTCCACTCCGGGGGGAACCCGAAGGGAGGTGTCACGGACATCCCCGGCCTTCTCGCCGAAGATGGCCCTGAGCAGCTTTTCCTCGGGTGTCAGCTGGCTTTCTCCTTTGGGAGTTACCTTCCCGACCAGAATATCCCCGGCTTTGACCTCCGCCCCTATGCGGACGATCCCTGAATCATCGAGGTCCTTGAGGGCTTCCTCGCCCACGTTGGGGATGTCCCGGGTGATCTCCTCCTTGCCGAGCTTGGTGTCCCGGGCCATGACCTCGAATTCCTCGATGTGAATGGAAGTGAAGACATCGTCCTGCACAAGCCGTTCGCTGACGAGGATGGAATCCTCGAAATTGAACCCGTTCCAGGGCATGAAAGCCACCAGGATATTCTTTCCAAGAGCCAGTTCTCCCTTGTTCGTCGCGGGCCCGTCGGCGATGACCTGGCCCGCCTTCACCTGCTGATCCGGCAGGACAACGGGAACCTGGTTGATACAGGTGTTCTGGTTCGAACGCATGAACTTGATAAGATGATAAATATCGACGTTGGAGGAGCCTTCAATCCCGGGCTTTTCTTCCTCCTCCTCGTCGACCTGGATGACGATGCGGCCCGCATCCACGCTTTCCACCACCCCACCGCGTTTGGCGATCACCACAGCCCCGGAATCCCTGGCGGCCACGGATTCCATGCCGGTTCCGACCAATGGGGAACTGGTGGTAAGAAGGGGGACGGCCTGGCGCTGCATGTTGGATCCCATGAGGGCGCGGTTGGCGTCGTCATTTTCCAGGAACGGGATCAGCGATGCCGCCACGGAAACCAGCTGCCGGGGGGAGACGTCCATGAACTGGATCTCCTCACGGTTGACCATGGTTGGCTCACCGCCTTTCCTGGCCGACACTAGTTCGGTCTCGAAGTGGCCTTCGGCGTCCAACAGGGCGTTGGCCTGGGCGATAACGTACCGGTCCTCCGCAAGGGCCGTCAGGTACACGATCTCCTGCGTAACGCGCCCGTCTTCCACCTTGCGGTAAGGTGTCTCGATGAAACCGAACTCGTTGATCTGGGCATAGGTGCTAAGTGAGGAGATCAGACCGATGTTGGGACCTTCCGGCGTCTCGATGGGGCAGATGCGGCCGTAATGGGTTGGATGGACGTCGCGCACCTCGAAACCCGCCCTCTCCCTCGTCAACCCTCCCGGGCCCAGAGCCGAAAGGCGCCTCTTGTGGGTGACCTCCGAAAGGGGGTTCGTCTGGTCCATGAACTGGGAGAGCTGGCTGGAGCCGAAAAATTCCTTGACCACCGCCGAAACCGGTTTGGAGTTGATCAGGTCATGGGGCATGACCGTCTCCATCTCCTGGATGCTCATCCGCTCCTTGATGGCCCGCTCCATCCGGACGAGGCCGATGCGGAACTGGTTCTCAAGGAGTTCCCCGACGCTCCTGACCCTCCTGTTGCCGAGATGGTCGATATCGTCGGCCGTCGCTTCCTTGGAGGCGCTGCGAAGCCTGACCAGGTATCTCATGATGGCAATGATGTCTTCCTTCATGAGGACGCGGGCCTCCAGCGGGGGCAATTCCCCGTCGAAAAGCTCCTTGATCTCTTCTTCCAGTTTGAGGTTGAGCTTCAAGCGTCCCACCCGGGAGAGATCGTAGCGGTCATCCGAGAAGAACAGGCGGTCAAAATGAGCCTTGGCCGTCTCCAGTGTCGGGGGATCCCCGGGACGCAGCTTGCGGTAGATCTCCAGAAGCGCATCCTCCTGATCCAGGACCTTGTCGGTGGCAAGGGTATCCCTCAGGCTGCTTTCATACCGGCTGGGATCGATGAAGATCACCTCGAGTTCCTCAATCCCCGCAGCCTTCGCTTTTACAATGAACTCCTCGGTGATCTCTTCGTTGCAATCCCCAATGATCTCTCCGGTTTCGACATTCACCACCGGGGAGGCGAGGTAGCGCCCGATCAGTTCAATGGCAGGATCGATCTCGAATTCCTTAACCCCGGCCGCTTCGAGCTTCTTTGCGGTGGAGGCAAAGACCTTTCGACCTTCCCGGACAATGACTTCCCCCGACGCAGGATCCAGGATGTCACGGGAAACGTTCTGCATCTCGACCGTTTCGCGCTGATACTCCTTAAACACCTTTTCCCCGGCGAACCGGATCAGGTCGATGGGATAGAACATGCGGATGATCTGCTGCGGGTTGTATCCGAGAGCTTTTAAAAGGATCGTCGCCGGGATCTTTCGCCGCCTGTCGATACGAACGTTGATCAATCCCTTCGCGTCATATTCGAAGTCCAGCCAGGACCCGCGGTAAGGTATCACCCTGGCGGAATAGAGGGGCCGGCCCCCGATCATTGATTTGCTCTTGTCCAGCTCATAAAAGACCCCGGGGCTGCGGTGAAGCTGGCTGACGATGACCCTCTCTGTCCCGTTGATGATAAAAGTCCCGTTAGTCGTCATGAGGGGGATCTCTCCCAGGTAGACGTCCTGTTCCTTGACCTCCCTCACCTTTTTGTTCTTGGTCTCCTCGTCCACCTCGAGATGGATGAGCCGGATCGTGACGTTCAGGGGGGCCGCAAAGGTCATCCCCCTGTCCTGACATTCCTGGACATCGAACTTGGGTTCCAGGATCTCGTACTTCACATAATCCAACAGAGTGACTCTGGAATAATCTTCTATGGGGAAAATCCCCTTGAAAACCGCGTGAAGCCCCGTTTCTTCCCGCCGCTCTGGATCTACGTCCATCTGAAGGAACTTTTCGTAGGACTCTTTCTGGACCTCAATCAGGTTAGGCATAACGATGATTGAGGGGAGCCTCGAAAAATCTCTTCTCAGCGGTGTGCTGGGGGTAGCGGACTTTGCCATGGTCTCACCTCATGAGGGAAAGGAATAACTGCGGTCCGGCCAGCGAACCGGTAATTCGGAGGGGACCCGAAAAGGGTACCCCTCCCGGAAATCTTAAGTGAACCTCTACTTGATCTCGACCTGGGCGCCGACTTCCTCGAGCTGCTTTTTGGCGTCCTCGGCTTCATCCTTGGAAATACCTTCCTTGACCGTACTGGGAGCTCCATCAACAAGGTCCTTGGCTTCCTTGAGGCCCAGACCTGTCAGCGCCCGGACGACCTTGATGACCTTGATTTTCTCGGCCCCCACGGCGGAAAGGACCACATTGAACTCTGTTTTCTCTTCCTCGGCCGCTCCGGCAGCCGCTGCGCCCGGCATTGCGGCGACGGAAACTGGGGCGGCGGCGGAAACGCCGAATTTCTCTTCAAGCTCCTTGACAAACTCAGCCATCTCGAGAACAGTCATATTCTCGATAAAGGCAATAACATCTTCTTTCTTGATATCAGCCATCGTCCATTTCCTCCTGAAATATCACTTTTCCTGGACTGTTTTATTCTGCGGATCAGGCGGCTTCCTTGTTTCGCCTGATAGAATCGAGAACCCGCACGAAACTGGCCGGGATCTCGGCCAGCGTCCGGACAAAGTTTGTCGCGGGCGCATTCATGGAAGCCAATGCCTGGGCCAGCAGGGTGTCCCGGTCGGGCAGTTCGGCCAGCCTTTTGATTTCCTCAAAACTGATAGGCTGACCGGAAAGAACCCCGCTCTTCGGCTGAAGGCGCTCGTTGGTTTTCATGAAATCCACGAGGACCTTGGCCGGACCAACGGGATCGGACCCGGAGTACAGGACCGCGACGGGTCCCTCAAACTGATCCTTAAGGATCTCGAGGGGAGTATCGTCCACCGCCCGGATTGAAAGAGTGTTTTTGACAACCCGGAACCTGGCGTCGACCTCTCTCAATTTGGACCGAAATGTTGTCAGGGCTTCGACGCTCATTCCCCGATAATCCGCGAGAACGGCGAGCTCAAGCCCTGAGAACAACTCATGAAGCTCCTGAATCTGTTTATCTCTGTCGGCGCGTCCCAACTTCTCTCCTCCTTTCTTTCAAGTTTTTGACGTGATGTTCACCACGCCGGCTTGACATGCACAGGATGAGACTTGAAGTGGTCCACAGCCTTCCAGAGCAATCTCCGGAATTCGTCGGAACCACACCGCGTCTCGGCAGGGCGCTCGGAATGAGCATTTAATCCGCCTTGCCCCGGCACCGGGAAAAAATCCCGCCGCCAGGTTTTCGGCGCGACCCGGCTGTCATTGAACTACCGGTGTGGCCTGATGCCAGCACGACCTTTAGCGGGCGTTTGGCGCCGATCATCATATCAGCGCGTCCCGACCACTCCCTTATAGGAAGTCGCCCGGAAATACCTATTGTCATCCCTATCGAAGGGCGTTCGCAGCCCAGATCGGATCGACCTTGACCCCTGGCCCCATTGTAGTCGAGATGGTAATGGTCTTGAAATAACGGCCTTTGCTCGCCGCCGGTTTCAGCTTGACCAGTGTTTCCAGAAACGCGGAGAGGTTCTGGACAAGATTCTCCTCCGGGAAACTGCCTTTCCCGATGGGGGCGTGCACGATGCCGTTCTTATCGGTTTTGAACTCTACCTTCCCGGCCTTTATCTCCTGGATGGCTTTGGTCAGTTCAAAGGTGACCGTCCCCAGTTTCGGGTTAGGCATCAGGCCTCTGGGTCCCAGGATCTTCCCCAGCTTACCCACGGTCCCCATCATGTCGGGAGTGGCCACGACCCTGTCAAACTCCATCCATCCGCCCTGGATCTTCTCCACGAATTCCTCGGCTCCGACAAGGTCCGCCCCTGCATCCCGGGCTTCCTTGTCCTTTTCCCCTTTCGCGAACACCAGAATCCGCTCGGTTTTTCCAAGGCCGTGGGGCAGGACCGTGGCGCCGCGGACCACCTGGTCGCTCTTCCGGGGATCCACACCTAACCGGACGGCGCACTCGACGGTCTCATCGAACTTGGCGCTGGCCGTCTCCTTGACGATGCCAACCGCGGTTTCAAAATCATAGGTTTTGAGCCGATCCACCTTTTCGGCTACCTCGGCGTATCTCTTTCCTTCTTTCATAAGGTTTCTCCCGAAACTGAATATGGAATCTGGAAATTCTTTTGGATTCTTCCCATTTCCCTATTCCCTATTCCTCGATCCTATCCCTCGACGGTGATCCCCATGCTCCTTGCGGTGCCCTCGACCATCTTCATGGCATCCTCAACGGTATTGGCGTTCAGATCCTCCATCTTCGTCCTGGCGATCTCCTTCACCTGCGCCTTGGTCACCTTTCCGACCTTGATCTTGTTCGGTTCGCCGGAACCTTTTTCCACTCCCGCGGCCTTCCTGAGGAGGACCGCCGCCGGCGGCGTTTTCGTGATAAAGGAAAAGGACCTGTCAGCGTAAACGGTGATGACCACCGGAATGATCATTCCGGCCTGATCCTGGGTCTGCGCGTTGAACGCCTTGCAGAACTCCATGATGTTCACCCCGTGCTGACCGAGGGCGGGGCCCACGGGGGGCGAAGGGTTGGCCTGACCCGCGGGGATCTGAAGTTTGATTAGACCGACTACCTTCTTTGCCATTTAAGATTCCTTCCTTGACTGAAAATCTTTCCCGGACCACCCGTCAAGAAGCCCCCGTCCCGGCAAAACCTTCGATGGGCAATCAGGGTCCAGCACCCGGATCGGCTGCTGCGCCTTAATTTTTCTCCACCTGGAGGAACTCGAGTTCCACGGAGGTAGCCCTTCCGAAGATGGTGACAAGAACCTTGAGCTTCCCCTTTTCCTCGTTGACCTCCTTGACGATCCCATTGAAATTGGTGAAGGGTCCATCAACCACCCTGACGCTTTCACCCAGGGAAAAGACCACCTTGGGTGTAGGACGCTCGGCCCCTTCCTTAACCTGCACCTGGATGTTGGAAACCTCATCGGGCGAAAGGGGCGCCGGATTGGAACCTCCGACGAACCCGGTTACCTTCGGCAGACTGGTGACGATATGCCAGGTCTCCTCATTCAGGACCATATGGACGAGAAGGTACCCCGGGTAGAATTTCCGGGTGGAGATCTTCTTTCGCCCTTTTTTTAATTCCACCACCTCTTCCGAGGGGATCATGATGTCTCCCAGCAGATCTTCCCGGCCCTTCTCACGGAATTTCTGCTGGATGGCTTCCTTCACCTGGTTTTCAAAACCCGTGTGGGCATGGACCACGTACCAGTTCATTCTCGCTCCATCTCCTTCAGGCATCAGCTGAAAAGAGTCGTGATCAGACGACTCAGCAGGATGTCGATAAATCCCAGGTAGAAGGAGAGGATGAAAACAACCACGATTACGACGGCCGTTGAGGAGATAGTGTCCTGCTTGTTGGGCCAGGTCACTTTCTTGAGCTCAACTCGAACGTCGACCAGGAAAGTCCGGATTTTTTTCCACATGGATTCAGATCCTCAGATATTTTCTATTTTCAGGCAAAAAACCCCTTTGTCGCCCGGAAAGTGTATGGCAGGCCAGGAGGGATTCGAACCCCCAACACCCGGTTTTGGAGACCGGTGCTCTAACCGTTAGAGCTACTGGCCTTCTCTTCCTACAGGCGAAAAACGGGTTTATTTCGTTTCCTTGTGGACCCTGTGTTGACCACAGAACGGGCAGTACTTCCTGATCTCCAATCGCTCAGTCGTATTCTTCTTGTTCTTCATGGTTGAATAATTCCGCTGTTTGCACTGTGTGCATTCCAACGTTATGATCACACGCATTTACCTTCGCCTCCGCGTAAGGTTTCAAGTTTCGGGTTTCTGGCCGGTGTCCTTATTTCTGGATATCCGCCACGACCCCGGCACCTACCGTCCGGCCCCCCTCCCGGATGGCAAACCGAAGCTCCTTCTCCATCGCTATCGGGGTGATCAACTCCACCTCGATCGATACGTTGTCTCCAGGCATCACCATCTTCACGTCCGACGGAAGCGTCACCACTCCCGTCACGTCCGTCGTCCGAAAATAAAACTGCGGCCGATACCCATCAAAAAACGGCGTGTGGCGGCCCCCCTCCTCCTTCGTCAAAACATACACCTCAGCCTTGAACTTCGTGTGAGGCGTGATGCTCCCAGGAATACATACCACCTGACCACGCTCAATCTCGTCCCGCTTCACACCCCGAAGCAGCAAACCAATGTTGTCACCAGCCTGACCCTGGTCCAGAAGCTTCCGAAACATCTCCACTCCCGTCACCACCGTCTTGCTCGTGTCCCGGATCCCCACGATCTCTACCTCGTCCCCCACCTTGATGATCCCACGGTCCACTCGACCCGTCGCTACCGTCCCTCGACCCGATATCGAAAAAACATCCTCCACCGGCATCAAAAACGGCTTGTCCACCACCCGCTGAGGCTCCGGAATGTAACTGTCCAACGCGTCCATCAACTCAAATACCGATCCACAAACCGGACACGACGCATCGTCGCAACCATGCTCCAGCGCCTTTAACGCACTCCCCTTGATCACCGGAATGTCATCCCCGGGAAACTCATACTGACTCAAAAGCTCCCGAACCTCCAACTCAACCAACTCCAACAACTCCGGATCATCCACCATGTCCGTCTTGTTCATGTACACCACAATGTACGGAACCCCTACCTGACGCGCCAACAAAATGTGCTCCCGCGTCTGAGGCATCGGACCGTCCGCCGCCGATACCACCAATATCGCCCCGTCCATCTGCGCCGCACCCGTGATCATGTTCTTCACATAGTCCGCATGCCCCGGACAGTCCACATGCGCATAATGACGACTCCCCGTCTCATACTCCACATGCGCCGTCGCTATCGTTATCCCTCGCTCCCGCTCCTCAGGCGCCTTGTCAATCTCGTCAAACGCAATAAACTGCGCCCCACCACGGTTCGCTAAACACTTCGTGATCGCCGCCGTCAACGTCGTCTTGCCATGATCCACATGACCAATCGTCCCTACATTCACGTGCGGCTTCGTCCTCTCAAACTTCGCCTTGGACATCGTCTCCTCCTTAGAGATCACTCACTGTGCTGGTACCAACTCCGCTCCCAGCCCGGTCAGGCTCCATGGCGGGGGCCCATACTCTATCCCTTTGGAGCCCACGGCCGGGATTGAACCGGCGACCTCTTCCTTACCAAGGAAGTGCTCAACCACTGAGCTACGTGGGCCCGTTGCTTTCTGGAGCGGGAAACGGGGCTCGAACCCGCGACCCTCAGCTTGGAAGGCTGACGCTCTAGCCAACTGAGCTATTCCCGCTAAAAACCATGCGATCCGTGCGGCCTGAAAAACCATGTTGCGAGCGGATTTTCACCGCCCTTGAACCGGTCTTCCTATTTGACCGCCCTTCAAGGAATTCCCCCCGATCAAACAACAAGATCCCTTGGGATCTTTTTGAAAATGGTGGGGAGTGATGGATTCGAACCACCGTAGGCAGCGCCAACGGGTTTACAGCCCGCTCCCTTTAGCCACTCGGGCAACTCCCCTTTAAACAATCACTTTTCAACCTGGAGCTGGCGAAGGGACTCGAACCCGCAACCTGCGCATTACAAGTGCGCTGCTCTACCAATTGAGCTACGCCAGCATCACTTAAATGCTGTGATGAATTCTGATGAATTCTCACGGTGAAAAGGATAACACACTTTTCTAGAGGGTCAAAATTTGTTTGTCAAGGGAAATCGGGAAAGTTTTTATGTCGGTGCCACTTGACATCCGTACCATCTTGCGACGGAGCGATTTGACGAAATAACATTACAGCCGCACCGTTTCCTGATGGAAAAAACATTCGGCTTTTTCGCTCCCTCTTCAATTCTCCCCTCCGTCGGGGCGATCAGCCGGTTCGACGCCCCCTCTTGAAAAATTTCGCCGCGTGATGAATGGCGATCCCGGCCGCCACGGACAGATTCAAGGATCCGGTCGGTCCTTCCCCCTCGATGGTCACAATGCGGCTGCATGAGCCCCGAACCTTCCCGGAAAGACCTTTGTCCTCGCTTCCGAAAACGAGGGCGACCTTGCCTTTCTCCGGGATCCATTGGGACATCGGATCTCCCCCTTTTTCCACCCCGACGACGAGATAGCCCGCCCTGGACATCTTTTCGCAGGCATCAGGGACATTCCGGAAAATAGCCAGCGGCAAGCTCTCCAGGGCTCCCGCCGAGGCCCTGGAAGCGGCGGGGGAAAAGGGTGCAGACCCTTTTTCCTGGACAACAAGGGCCCTCGCCCCCAGAAAGGAGCAGCAGCGGGCCACCGCCCCAAGATTCCTCGGATCCTCGGCCCCGGTCAGGAGGACCAGCAGGTCCTCTCCTCCGGGGGGATCGAATGCGAGGATCTCATCGAGGGCGAACAGCGGCAGCGCTCCGCATTCGAGGACCACCCCCTGATGCTTTGCCGTTCCGGAAAGACGTCCGATCTTCCCGGGATCGGCTGACGTCACCGGGATCCCGGCCGTTTCTGCCAGCCTAACCAACTCGTCTGCCCCTTTTTTCCGGGACACATGAAGACGGAAAAGGGGCCGGCGGCGGCGCCGGAGGGCCTCGGCCACGAGTTGAAAACCGGAAAGGTACTGCTTTTCGTCGAGGACGGTCATAGCAATAAGGTTTAACGTTTAATGTTTAACGTTCAACGGGAAAAGCACGCCCAAAACCCAACGTCCAGCGATAAGAATCCAGAGCCCGCCGTGAGCTTGTCGAATTGTCGAAGGGGCCCAGGGAAAAATATGCCTAAGGTTTAACGCCCAACGTTTAACGTGATCCTGATCGGCCTTTGGGATCCTTTCGCCGATACGCCTCTACCCCTTACCCCCTTCCCCCTTTACCGGTACTGGAATCGGGCCCTGTGCCGTATCCTGCACGGTAAAACCCAGGGAGGCTATCTCGTCTCGTATTTCGTCCGCCCTTCCCCAATTCTTATCCTTCCTGGCTTGTGTTCTTTGCTCAATGAGGTCGTAGACCTTTCCTGGTATTTCAGTTTGGATGCCAAGGAATTCCGGACCCCAGTTCAACCCGTTCTCGAAAAACCCTAAAACCCTTCCAAGATCCTTCAGCCAGGAATCCACCTTTTCAACAAATACCTTTGAAATCCCTATATTTCTTGAGTTCGCTTCCTCAATTAGGGAATTGATCTCTGTCGAAGCCAGAAAAAGTTGCCCTATGGCGCCGGCAGTGTTGAAATCATCATCCATCGCGGAAACAAAATCTTTTCCTCGATTTTGAAGTATTTCAAGGGTTTCCTGTTCCCGCTCTCCAGGTTCCCGGTCCTCCTGCTTTATTTGATTAAGAAGTCGGTGCATGACATTGGCGAGACGGGTTAACCCCATGGAGGAATTTTCGAGGGCTTTGTCGGAAAAATCCAGGGGACTCCGGTAATGGGTAGAGAGGAGGAAAAAGCGCACCACCTCGGCCTTGTATTTCGCAAGAATCTCCCGGATGGTGAAGAAGTTCCCGAGGGATTTGGACATCTTTTCATTGTCGATGTTCACAAACCCGTTGTGGAGCCAGTACCGGACGAATTCCTTTTTAAAGGCTCCTTCCGACTGGGCGATCTCGTTTTCGTGATGGGGGAAGATCAGGTCCTTGCCTCCGCCGTGGATGTCGAAGGGCTGGCCGAGGATGTCCGCGGACATGGCCGAGCACTCGATATGCCACCCCGGCCTTCCTTTTCCCCACGGGCTGTCCCAGGAGGGCTCGCCCGGCTTGGAAACCTTCCAGAGGGCGAAATCAAGAGGATTTTTCTTCCGGTCGTTTACATCGATCCTGGCGCCGGCCTGGAGCTCGTCTAAGTTGCGCTTTGAGAGTTTCCCGTATCCGGCGAATTTTTCCACCTCAAAGTAGACGTCCCCGTCCACCTCGTAGGCGATCCCATTGGCCACCAGGGCTTTGACGGTTTCGATGATCTGACCGATGTAATCAGTCGCGCGCGGCTCCACGTCGGCCCTCTGGACACCGAGGGCGGTCATGTCCGCATCGTGGGCCTCGATAAAAGTCTGGGCAAGCTCTTTCCAGGGGATGCCCTGCTCGTTGCTCCGGTTGATGATCTTGTCGTCCACATCGGTGTAGTTGCGCACGTAGGTGAGGTCGTACCCGGCATACCGGAGGTACCGCGCGATGGCGTCGAAGGCCACGGCCGCCCTGGCATGGCCGATATGGCAGTAGTCGTAGACCGTAACGCCGCAGGCGTACATGCCCACCTTGGGAGGATGAAGGGGTTTGAATTCCTCTTTTTTTCCCGAGAGCGTGTTGTAGACGCGAAGTGTCATATCTGACCTCTATTTAAAGGAACAGGAATAATCGTTAAAAAAGAAAATTTTTCTGTGTATCAGGCACTTATCACTTATTCAGCCATATTGTTACGAAATATGTCAAAATTGCAGTAACAACCGAACTCACAAAAATTAATACCAATTGATCTTTATTACGCATAAAAAAACCAGGACTGTTTTTCCTTGTACTTAGGTAGATTAGACTTCCCTTTTTCAGAAGATAGAAAATTAAATAAAAATAACTAAGAATCAAATAAATCCCCAAAAAAATGACTGCCAAAATGGGGAAAAAAATCAGCGTTTTATTGCCAGTCTTTGCATAGGTTCCAAGAAAATCTCCTATGAAAAGACCAAAAACAGATCCCATACCAACCAGAAACCAAAAGGAAAAAAGATACTTTGTAAAAATATGTGCAAACCACCTTCGCTTCCTTTTTAATAGCTCACAAATGCTGTAAAAAACCCCTTTTTCAGCACTGCTACCTCCACTCGAATAAACATGGCTACTGCCTCCATGGATGTTTATTTCAAAAAACGGGGAACGGGAACAGATTTTCAATGAATGAGTAAGATCTTCAGAAGACTTTTGTAATTCTGCAAATCCTTCATATTCAAAATTAAATGTTTCAATTGAAAAATTATCAGTAAGCTCTTTTAGAAAAGAAATTATTTCTTCTATATCATCTAGATATAACACCAATGGTCCAAAGTCTGCCGAAAGTGCTTTTTTTATTTTCTTCAATTATTGCTCCCCCCAAAAAAAGTTCCCATTATTAACAACCCACAAAAAATAGATCCAAAATACCAAGCCTAACCACAACAGAACAAGGACCTGATGGGATGCATATGCGCCTTTTTCACTAGGGGCAGGACTCTTTAAGGCTCGCTAGAGTGCGTCAGATGCAAGGCTCGAAGGAGCGCGGGACCGCAGGCGTACCTGGGACGTACGTCGAGGATCACGCGCGACTGAGTACGCAGCAGATGGCGTGCTCTAGCGAGCCGCATTAAACCCTCTCATCGAGGATTGCCGAGGAGGGAGTACGAAGTATAGATGGTGCGCTATTGGCGGCCGCATTAAACCCTTTTAATGAGGGCCACCGCCATGGCGGCAATCCCTTCCTCCCGTCCAACAAACCCCATCCCTTCCCCCCTGGTGGCCTTGATATTCACGCTCCCCTCCGGCATCCCGGCCTCCTCCAGGTTCAGGATCATCTGCCCGATGTGAGGCCTCATCATGGGATTCTCCGCCATGATGGTGATATCCGCGTTGACCGGCACAAAGCCGTCCTTCTCCAGGAAGGACAGGACCATTTTTAACAGATCGACGCTCCTCGCATCGAGGTAGCTGTCATCGGTGTCGGGGAAGTATTCCCCGATGTCCCCAAGTCCAGCCGCTCCTAAGAGTGCGTCCATGAGAACGTGGGTGACAACATCGGCATCCGAGTGCCCGAGAAGACCCCGCTCAAAATGAATTTCCATCCCTCCGAGGATGAGCCTGCGACCCTCCACCAGTCTGTGACAGTCGTAACCGATACCGATCCTGACATTGGGATCCATCAACGATCCTCCCCTATTCTTATCAAGCCTCCTCCCGGTCCTGGAAAACACCCGAACGGAGGATCCATCGCGCCATCTCGAGATCCTGGCGGGAGGTGAGCTTCATGTTACGGGCATCGCCCGGAACGATCCTCACGACGCCCCCGAGACGCTCCACCAGGGAGGCGTCATCCGTGGCTTGCCATCCTTCCTTACGGGCTCTCCGGTGCGCGCCCAGAATCAGGTCTCTCTGAAAAGCCTGGGGCGTCTGCGCCCGGAAAAGCGTTGTTCGGTCCACGGTGGAATGAACGGTTTTTCCGCCATCGGCGGATTCCTTTATCGTGTCGGTCAGTTCGAGCCCCGCCGTCGCTGCCCCCCATTCCCTGGCGGCTTCCAGCACTTCCCGGATGAGGGAAGTGTTTACGAAAGGCCGTGCCCCGTCGTGGATCAGGACCAGGTCCCGATCCGGGGGAGCCTCCGAAAGGAGGTTCAGCACGGTCATCTGTCTCTCCTCGCCTCCCCGGACCACACTTACCCGGCCCGAAAACCCGGCTTTGGTGATGACCTCCCGCTCGCAAAGATCGACCTCGTCGGAACGGATGGCGACCGTAACGTGATCGATAAAGGGGCTCCGGAAAAGAGCCATCAGGGTCCTCCCGAGAAGGGGGATCCCCTCCAGGTCGGCGAAGGCCTTGCTGTACCCGAGGCCCATCCGTGTGCCGGACCCTGCGGCGGGAACCGCGGCGAAAACACGGCCTAACAAGGCTCCGCACCCCCGGAGCACGCGCAGTCCAACGTCCAACGTCCAACGTCCAACGTGGAACTTCTTTGGGCTTTGGGCTTTGGGCTTTGGGCTTGTATGGCCTGCACCCTAGAACAGTTCACCCTGGTCATCATCCTCTTCGGACAAGCTCTTACCTTCCTGTTGAGCCTTTGACCTGGGATGCCGGACATCCATTTCGGAACTCTGGCCCCTGGACTCTGGACTCTCCTTCTTTTTCCGTTTGTCGCTGGACGTTGGACCTTGGACGGTCTTTTCGTCCCCCTCCCCTTCCGGTCTGAACTGAAAAATCCTTCTTAAACCTCTCACGAACCCCTCCGGACCCTGGGTCGCGGAGGCCGCGGAGCGGATCATGTCCAGCTTGGCGTCCAGATCGTCGCAGTAATGGATCACAAGGGCTTCGGGTGTCGCCGGGAGCTTGGGAGAACCCAGCTCCAGCTGACCGTGATGGGAAAGGATAATGTGTAAAAGGTCGAGGGACAGCCTCTCGGGAAATCCCGGGATGCCTTCGATCCATCTCTGGACAAGGGTGACACCCCGCACGATGTGCCCGACAAGCTTTCCGTCCAGGGTGTACCTGAAATCTCCGGCGACTTCATATTCGGCGGTCTTCCCTATGTCGTGAAGAAGGGCCCCCACGATCAACAGATCCCTGTCCAAACCCGGAGAAACGTTTGAAACGGCAAGGGCCATGCGGCAGACGTCGATGCTGTGCTGGGCAAGCCCCCCGATCCACGCGTGATGCATGGCCCTCGCGGCCGGGGTGGTGAAAAAAGCCCCAAAGATTTTTTGATCCTTTTCCATCTCCTCCATCAGCGTCCTGAGATCGCCGTCACCGACCCCCCCGACGAAAGCCCGGAAATCCTCCCTGAGCTTTTCCTCAGGCACCACCGAGGAGGGATAGATCTCTCTTGGATCCACGGAGGTTTCGACCTTCTCGATGCCGTCGGCGATGAGCTGGATCCTGTCCTGGTAGAGTTGGACGACGCCCCCGACCTTTACGGGATCGCCCTCGACAAGCCCCGGGAGGGCCCGCGCGTCCATGTCCCAGAATCGGCCTTCGAAGTCCCCTTCCGGGGTGCCCAGGACGAGGGAGAGGTAGGGTTTCCCGTTTTTGGTCGTGCGCTCCTCGATGTTCTTTAAAAGGAACAGCTGTGAAAAGCGCTCATTTGGGGAAAAGGTGGCGCTCAAACCGCCGCCCCGGTTTTGAGCTTCTGGACGGAGAGGACCATGGCGATATGGTGCGCAAAATATTCCAGTACCGTCACCGTCTCGGGGGGGATGGGCCTCTGGGTGTGCTTCCGGTCCGCCCCGATGACCCCCAGCACATTCCCGGCGTGGTCGATAAGGGGAACGATAACGAAGATCCGGGACCTGATGGCGGAGATCCTGTTGAAGGGCTCCGAGAGGCGGTATTCCGGGGGAACCTCCCCGCGGCCTTCAAAGAAAATGGTTCTTCCCGTCCGGAAAGCCAGGGAAAGGGCTCCTCCCCTTTCGTCGAGGGGAACGGCGATCTCCTCGAGGGGTTCATCCCCGATCCCAACGGAAGTCCGGCACTGCAGCATCCCCTTTTCCGTGTCCGGGAGGAAGAGGTTCAGGCGGTCAAGTTCGAACAACTCCCTGGCCATGATCTGGTGTGCGTCGTGGAGAACACCGGTGATATTCTCGTCGGCGAGGAAGGCGGTGCTCAGGGTCTTCTGGAGTTCCTGCATCCTCAACAGGTGACGATTGCTCTCCGCGAGGCGGTTGTTCGTCTGACCGAGATCTTTCCTTAACCTGATCAGTTCCAGCTCCATCTCGAGGGAATCCATAAGGGCAGAGATGACCTTGATCTGGCCTTCGAGACATACCCACTTCCCAGACGGGTAGCACAGGACCAGCATGACGGGGGAGTATTCCTGCGTGCATCGGGAGAAAACCCGGAAATCCACTTCCCCGATTCCTTCAAAAACCTCCTTAAACCTGATGGCGTCGTCCCCGCCCCCTTCGGCCAGTCCTTTCTCTCGGACCCATTCGGTGACCTGTTCCGGCGGTTCTCCGATGATCCGGACAATGGGAACCGTGCCTTGCAGGAAAGTCGAATGAAAAAGATAGAGCCAGGGAGGTTCGCAGACTGACCGGACATAGGGCAAGACCGCGTCATAGGCCTCGTCGAATTCCTTGAGCCCGCGGGCCTGAATGACAAACCGGTGCAGGATGGTCACCTCCGCAAGGCGGCTTTCCTTTTCCGCATTGGTCTTTTCCAGGGCTGCGGTGTAACGGCGGACTTCGTCGTGCGTGGCCGAAAGCTCCTCGGCGATTTTCCTGGAACGCTCCTGTTCATGGATGCTCTTTAACCCTGTCAGCCTGAGAACCACGACAAGGAACCACAGAAGACCGATCCGGACCAGGAGTTCGAACCAGTGGTATTCCCTTCCGACATGGCCGACGGCCGCCAGATAGATCAGGGTGCAGACACCGGGTACGAGAAGCGTCTGTGTCCAGGACCGGTATGGAGCCCTCAGGGCGACGACGAAATAGAGCAGAAGGTGAAATTCGCTGCTTGCCCCCCCCGAAGTGGCGATGAGCAGGCCAATAAAGACCATGTCCAGATAGCCGAAAAGGGGAACCTCCGAGCGATCGGCTCGCCAGGCCCTTTCCCCGAAAAAAACGAGGACGGCGTAGAAAAGAAAGACGGCCACGAGGATGCGGGCTGCATTAGCCCCCACTGCCATTGCCTGGAGCCTCCCGATGGATGCCCACAGAAAGACCAGGAGCCCGAACAGCACCCTCAGGAAAAACCTCTGGAAATGGGGACGGAGCAGCCTTTTCATGATTTTGTTTACCCGAAGCGGTTAAACAATGTCCGCAGGGATTCCGTGACCAGCTTCATGGTCGGGTAGTCGATATTGAAGGCGTTGTCTATGGTGGAATGCCTGATGTAGTTGGGATAGTCGGAGTACCAGAGGGAGCGGACCCCCCTGGCCGCGAAGGGCGTGTGGTTGCTCTTCCCCGTTCGGGAACTCACCGTTTCCACCTTGTAATCCATCTCCCCGAGGATACCTTCCGCGAGGCGGGTCAGTTCCTCATCCATGACGGCTTCCCGGTCTTTGGCGATGAGGCAGAGGTTGGGCCATCCCACGGCGTCCAGGTTGACGACAGCCTGGACCTCCTTCATGAGGTTTGCCCTGTAAATCTTTTCAGCGTAGACCTCGGCACCCTTGCAGCCCTCCTCCTCGCAGTCGGCGAAAAAGTACCGGACGGGGAGGACGGAATCTGAATCGAAGCGGTTTTTGATGAAAGCCAGCATCACCGCAATGCCCGAGGCGTCATCGCTCGCTCCGGGGGTTTGGGGACGGCTGTCATGATGGGCCGTGAGAATGACATGGTCCCCTGTCATCGAGCCTCTTCCCGCCACCAGGTTGCGGCAGCGGACAGTCCTTCGCCGGGAGCGGACCGAAAGGCGCATTCTCCCTCCGCCGTTCTCCAAAATCCTCTCGGCGACGGACTTCCGGATGGAAACCCCCGGGATCGGAGCATGGGAGTAGTCGCAGGCCCCGGAGTAGAGCTCGTCAAAATAGTCATTGTACCAGATGAGAGCCGAACCTCCCCTTCTCGCCACTTCCTGGATCTTTTCCGTCTCATGGTTTTTCCAGAGACGGGCCAGGTGGGCACGTCCGGCGGTCGCCCCCAGGGACTCGTAATCCACGCCCCTCGCGTACTGAACCGGCAGAAGATCGGAAACCAGGTCTTTAACGGAAGGGGATCCCAGCCCGGGAAGGCTGTCAATCCTCTCGAAGCCCTTTCCCAGATCGAGTTCAAGGGACCACTTTTCGGGCACTGTGATATCCACCGAAAAAGGCTGGACGTAAGTTTCCAGACCCCAGGACGACAGCAGGCTCTTTATCCTTTTGAAGGACGACCGATGCCCTTTCGACCCGATGAACCGGTCCGGCTTCACGGAGGTGAGCCAGTCGATATAAGACCGCATTTCCGACTGGAGATCTTCAGCCATGACTGATCCCGTTTCCTTTGCCTTTTCGCGCAAACCCGTTAGCAGACTGATCCCACCTGCTGCCCATCCTTCTCATCATATAGGCTCGCACACCAATCCTCAATAGTACCCCTCGCCAGGAGCCATTTTTTCCAGCTCCCTGATGAGATTTTCCAGCTTGCTGACCGCCTCCGCGTCATGGTCCGGGGCGATTCTCAAGGCCGCCCTCGCGTCCCGGAGGGCTTCCTCGTAACGCTCGAGGGCCTGGAGGATCCTTGCCCGGGTATCCAGATAGAGGTACATGGGAACAGGGTTTGTCCCAAGGGCCCTTTCTATCATTGCGAAAGCCTCTTTAAGGTTTCCCCTTTTCAGCTCCACCCAGGCCAGATTGTTCAGGACCACCGGATCATCCCCTCCCACTTCCAGGGCCCGGGTCAGGCTTCGGGCCGAACCTTCCAGGTCCCCCCCGAGGAAAAGAACCTCGCCGAGCATGGCATGGGCTTCCGAACGGCCTGGTTCCTGGTCAGCGGCATCTTCCAGAACGGGGACCGCCTTGTCGAGGCGTTCACTCTGAACATAAATGGAGGCCAGGCGCATACGGTCCTCGTATGGCATGGCCCGGTCCACCCGTCTCGCCGGGCCCGCGCAGGATGCCAAAACCAGGACAAAGACCAGGACGCCGGGGAAAAGATTACGGATCAAGATAACCTCCTCCGGAAAAGGTCAAGACCCAGTTACCCGACCCCGACCAGAGATCCCCGAACCGGCCCTCCTCCATCCAGGAAGCCTTTCCGTCTCCCCAGAGAAGGAAAAACCCGGGGGAGCCGTCGGAATAACCATTCACGACCACGAAGTGGCCCGAGGTTTTCTTTAATCCGGGATATTTAAAAAGCACAATGACCGGAAAACCCTTGTCCAGTTCCTCCCTGAGTTTTTCCGCGGTCCCTCTTACCTGTTTTGATTCGACTCCCCGGCGGCGGGCCTCAAGGTAAAGATCCATGGTGAGGGTCCCCCCCGCGCCGGGACTGTAAATATCTTCCGCTATCTCCCGGGGGTCTGCTTCCATCCCGAGGTAGTTCAGGACGGCGGCGAGGGCATAAGGTCCGCAGTGCCGCGGTTCCTGACGGTAAGGCGCGACCTGGTAAAGCACGTCCGCCTCGGGAAAAGCTTCGGGCGAGGTCATTCGCCCGCTGCACGCGTTTACCAAAAGGACCGACGAGGCCAGGAGAAGGATGGGCACCGGCGGCGCGATTTTCATTTTTTGATGGTCTCCTCATCCATGCTTCCGCTCCGGTACCCTTCCAGATCCAGAGTGATGAACCGGTAGCCCAGCCCCTTCAGGTCGGAGATGATTCCCTCTCTCGCCTGCCCTATTAAAATCGGCTCCATCTCTTCGGGAGGGACCTCGATCCGCACCAGGTCCCCGTGGACCCTCAGCCGCAAAACCCCGAACCCCCGCCGCCTGAGAACGGCTTCCCCTTCGGCGACCCGGATCAACTCCTCCCTTTCGATCCGGCGGCCCACGGGGAACCGGGTCGCAAGACAGGGGGCGGAAGGCTTATTCCAGATGGTAAGACCCGCCTCCCGCAAGGCCTTTCTCACCATCTCTTTGGTTAAGCCTGCCTCCAGGAGCGGGCTTCGAACCCCCAGTTGCGCCAAAGCCTTCATGCCCGGCCTGGATCCCATCAGATCACCGGCGTGGGATCCGTCCAGGACCCAGGGGATCTCCTTTTCGGCGGCCATCTCCAACAACCTGGAAAATAAAAAGCGCTTGCAGTGGAAACAACGGGAAGGATCGTTCCCCGAAACCTCCGGCAGGGTCAATGGGTCGAGACGGACCGTCAGGATCCGGGCCCCCATCCCCGAAGCCAAGGCAACCGCTTCTTCACACTCCCCGGGGGCCAGGAGGGGATGATCCACCGTCACCGCCGTGACGGACCCCCTCCCGAGGACCCGCAGGCACTCCCGGAGCAGGAAAGCGCTGTCAACACCCCCTGAAAAGGCCACGAGGACCTTCCCCATGTCCCGGAGGACGGACTCCAAAGGGGGATGACTCATCCGGCCCGCCCAGGATTTCTCATTCCAGTCAGATTTGGTAGGTGAAGGGGTGTTCAAACTCCCTCTTGACCCCGGCCTCACTGGCTCTTTCGCAAAGGTCGGCGATGGTGATGGTGTCGAAAAAATCCTCGATCTGACTGCTAAGGTCCATCCACATCTCCTTGGCCACACATTCCTTTGCCCGGGGGCATCTTTTCCGGGGGGCGGTGCTGGCGCAGAAGACGAGTTCGAAGGGCCCTTCCGTGGCCTTGACGATCTCGGCGAGGGTAACCTGCGCCGGGTCTTTCAAAAGGTAATAGCCGCCCTTGGGGCCTCGCTTGCTCCCGAGAACCTTGGCTTTCTTGAGCTTCTGGAAAATCTGCTCGAGGTATCGGGGGCTGATGACCTGACGCCTGGAGATGTCCTTGATCTGGGTCGGGAGCCCTACGGAATGGTAAGCGATATCGAAAAGCGCTCGAACCCCATAGCGGCTTTTTGTAGAAAGTCTCATGTTAAACAGCCCCTTTCATAGTATTTAGACACAAATTTACGGTATTTTTTTACAGTGGTTTTGTCAAGAATAAAGGAAGGAAAAATCCAGAATTAGGAGTTTAAAGTTCAGGGTTAAGGGGAAAAGGGAGAAGAATAAGGGATAATTTTCAAGGTTCGGAAATCCGGAACCTTCCCGGAAAAAACAACACCGTTTCCTGGAATACCGGGCCTGAAAGGTTTTTTTAATGGTCGGCGTGCTAGAATCCGAGGCAGTATGAAACTGGAAAATCTAAATACCTGGGATCTCACCCCTGCCGAGGCTGTCGGTCTCCAGCGCCGCCTGGCCGGAAAGGTCCGGGGTGGAAAACTACCCTTGGCCGCCTGCATCCTGGGTTTGGATGTTTCCTACCGGAGGGAACTCAAGGAGTTCACGGCCAGCGCCGTCCTTCTTTCCCTTCCCGGCTTGGAGGTGCTGGATTCCAGGTACCGGACCGGGACCTCCACCTTTCCATACGTCCCGGGACTTCTTTCCTTCCGGGAGATCCCGCCCCTCCTGCCAATCCTGAAAGAGATGGCGGCCCCGGACATCATCATGGTGGACGGGCAGGGGACGGCCCACCCGAGAGGCTGCGGCCTCGCCAGTCACATCGGACTCATAACCGGCGTTCCGACGATAGGATGCGCCAAGAACCTCCTGGTGGGGGAGACAGCAAACCCGGGACCTGATCCCGGGGATTTTGCCCCATTGCTCATAGATGGAAGGACCGCAGGTTTTGTCCTCAGGAGTAAAAAAGGGTGCAAGCCCCTCTACATTTCCCCCGGGAACCTTCTCGACCCTGAAGAGGCCCTGAAAGGGGTGATGATGTGCCTGAATGGGTACCGGCTTCCGGAACCGACACGGCTGGCCGACAGGTTGAGTAAAGGGAAAGAGTTTAGGGGAAAGGGGCAAGGGTAAGGGAAAGGCTGGGCGACGGGACGACTGGACGAGGAAAAGACTGGACGAAATAACGAAAGGACCTTTCGTCAAGTCTCAAGGTCGTTTCGTCGCCAGCTCAAACATGGCCCTGCCTGGTGTCAGAGACCATGGCCCCAGGTTTTCGCATTGGGCGTGTGTCAGTAAATCCCTTTGATGACGCCGTCATCATCGATATCGATGCTGTAGGCGGCCGGAGCCTTGGCCAGACCGGGCATGCGCAGTATTTCCCCCGTGATGGGGATAAGGAAACCCGCGCCCGAGGCGATCTTGATCTCGCGTACCGTAACGATAAAGTTGGACGGCAGACCCAACAAGGCCGGGTTGTCCGAGAGTGATTGCTGCGTCTTGGCGATGCAGACGGGGAGTTTGTCAAATTCGTACTTCTTGATGAGATCCAGGTTGCGCTTGGCCAGGGGCTGATAGTCCACCGCGACCGCGCCGTAGATCTCGCTGGCAACGGTGAAGATCTTGTCTTCCACCGGCTGGTTCCAGTCATAGAGCGGGCTGTATTCACCGGTGCCCTGGGAACACAGCGCAGCGGTTTTCTCGGCCAGGTCAAGTCCGCCTTCACCGCCCTTGCTGAAGATATCGGCAGCGGCGATATTCATGCCCTCGTCCTCGGCCGCCTGAATAACGGCTTGAATCTCCTCGTCCGTATCCGTGGCAAAACGGTTGAGGGCAATGATGCACTGCACGCCGAACTTGGCGATGTTTCCGTAATGTTTGCGCAGATTGGCCATGCCTAGCACCGCCAGGCGTGGATTGGGGGTGTTCAGGTCATCGCACGCCACGCCGGCGTGGTATTTCAGGGCGCGCACCGTGGCCACCAGTACCACGACCTTGGGGTTGAATTCCCCGTAGCGTGCCACGATGTCAAAGTATTTTTCCGCTCCCAGGTCAAAACCGAAGCCTGCCTCGGTCACGACATAATCCGCCAGCCTGAGCGCCAGATCTGTGGACATAATGCTGTTGGTGCCCTGGGCGATATTGGCGAAGGGGCCACCGTGGATAACAGCGGGTACGCCCTCGCTTGTCTGCACCAGGTTGGGCAGCAGGGCATGCTTGAGAAGGGCGGTGACCGCGCCTTCCACTTTCAGATCACCCGCGAGCACGGGTTTGTTGTCATAGGTGAAGCTCACCAGGATCTTGCGGATCTTGTCCTTGAGGTCCTGATAGGAACGCGAGAGACAGAGGATGGCCATGATTTCGCTGGAAGGCACGATATCAAAACCGGACTCGCGCGGCACACCATTAGTGGAACCGCCAAGACCGATGACGATATCCCGCAGTGAGCGATCATTCATATCCACCACGCGCGGCCAGGTTATCTTGCGCGGGTCAATATTCAGCGGGTTTTCGTGGAAGACCGTATTATCCAGGATGGCGGCCAGCAGGTTGTGCGCGCTCTCCACTGCCGGGAAGTCGTTCGTGAAATGGAGGTTGATCTCGTCGGCCGGCAGCACACGCGAGCGCCCTCCTCCCGTGGCCCCGCCCTTGATTCCGAAAACAGGACCCAGGGATGGCTCGCGCAGCGCCGCGATGGTCTGCTTGCCCAGCTTGGCCAGGGCCTGGGTCAGCCCGATGGAAACCGTGGTCTTGCCTTCACCCGCGGGCGTAGGCGTCATGGCTGAGACGAGGATGAGACTGGCGCCGGGGCGGCGCTGAAAACGCCGGATGGCCTCCAGCCGGACCTTGGCCTTATAGCGGCCGTAGGGTTCCAGATCGTCCTCTCGCAGGCCGATGGACTGCGCGATCTCGGTTATCGGTTTTAATGCCGGTTCATGGGGATGCACATTTTTTGAATTTGACATGGGCTTATTTGTTGATCACTGCATCGAAGCGAATATCGACATTGTATTCGTCGCTGATACGGTTGAGTTCGGTTTTCAGGTCCATGATCTTGACCGTGGGTGGCAAGGAGAAATAGCATGTCATCTCGAAGACGCTGGCGCCGGTGATCGGATTGTGGTCCACATTGGTGGAGATATCATCAATATTGATATTCTTGACCCAAAGCACCTTGCAGACCTGATGCACAATGCCGGGACGGTCCAGCGAGGTGGCGATGAGTTTATAGGGTATGGAGGGCTGAACCTCGCGATGAGAAGGGGCCTTGGTTTTGTGCACATTGATATCAAGGCCCGTTTTCTCCCTGAGGCTGGGAAGCTCGCCGATGAAGCTCTCGATATCATCGGTCTTGCCCGAGGTAAGGATGATCATGCCGAACTCGTTGCCCAGCACGCAACCGCGCGAACGTTCGATATTGATACCGCGCGCGGTGAAAAATTCCGCAATTTCCTTGGCCAGACCCGGTCGGTCCTGACCCATGGATGAGAAGACAACATAGGAACGCATAGAAAAGCCTCCCTCTTGGCTGGTTTTTATGCCGACACCCTTAGTCCTCAAGGACATAACCGTCCAGCGCCGGCCTGTCAAGGGAACATCGTGTGCCAGAACACCCCGCATCCGGTGTCAAAGCATCCCGAGGTACCAAAGCACTTTGGATCCCGAAAAACCACCTTTCCTTTCCTCGGTCCCCGGGGGATTCCCTTCAGGGAATTACCGGCTCTGACACCAGGCAGTTTGGAACCTGGCTGAAATACAGATCGATGGATCGAGTCGCATCGACTGGGCCTCACCCCTTCATCGTTCCCGTGCGCTGGTATCTCTGGTGCCACGAAAACACCTCGTCGAGGAGGTGCGGCGTGTGCTTCCCGGGTGAATGCATTTCAGCCCGGCGGCGATAGTCCTGGAGGGCGGAACGGTAATCCGGATGGGCACAATTGTCGATGATCACCCTGGACCGCTGCTTGGGCGACAGCCCCCGAAGGTCCGCAAGGCCCTGTTCGGTCACGATCACCCCGACGTCATGTTCGTTGTGGTCGACGTGGGTGACCATCGGGACGATGCAGGAGATGTCCCCGGAGGACGCAAGGGAGGGTGTCGTAAATATGGACAGGTAGGAGTTCCTGGCGAAATCGCCGGAACCGCCGATCCCGTTGATGATCCTCGTTCCCATGACGTGTGTGGAATTGACATTTCCATAGATGTCCGCCTCCACGCACCCGTTCATGGAAAGAACACCCAGAAGCTTGATGACCTCGGCGTTGTTGCTCACCGACTGAGGGCGGAGGATGATCCTCTCGCTGCAGGCCTTGGCGTTGGAGTGGAAGCGCTCCACCCACTCGGGGGAGAGGGAGAAAGCCGTGGCGCTGGCCACCGAGACGCGGCCGCCTTCGACCAGTTCCATCATGCCGTCCTGGATGACCTCAGTGTAGACCGACAGGTTTTCGAACTCCGATTCCTTGAGCCCGTAAAGGACAGCGTTCGCCACGTTCCCCACCCCTGATTGTATGGGCAGGAGATTCTCCGGAAGCCGCCCCATCTTTACTTCCTGGCGGAAAAATTCCAGGATGTGGCCGGCGATGCGGCGGCTCGCATCGTCGGGCTCCTTGAACCTGTTGGTGCGGTCGGGGTGGTTGGTCTCGACGATGGCGCTGATCTTCTCGGCGGGACAGGTCAGATATGGCGTGCCGATGCGGTCTCCCGGGCTGGAAATCATCAGGGGGCTCCGGTTCGGCGGCATGGGAAGTTCGTAGATGTCGTGCATCCCTTCCATGTCGAGGCTGTGGTAGCTGTTGACCTCCAGGATGACCTCTCGGGCATTGTCGATGAAGGACTGATTGTTCCCAACCGAGGTTGCCGGGATGAGGCGACCGTCCTCCGTTATTCCCGTGATCTCGATCACGGCCATGTCGAGCTTCCCGAGGAAGCCCGAACTCAGAACCTGGCTGACCAGGCCGAGGTGCATGTCCACGTATTCGATCTTTCCGAAGTTGATCTTCTCGCGGCATATCGGATCCGAGTTGTACGGAAGCCGCAGTTCGATGCCGTCCACCATGGCCAGGGCTCCGTCCAGTTCACTGCTGGTGGACGCCCCTGTAATGACCGTGATGCGGAATTTCCCGCCCGAGCTGTGTTCCCTCAGGATGCGTTCCGCCAAGGCCTGGGGCACCAGTTTGGGATAGCCTGAGCCGGTAAAACCGCTCATCCCCACCCTAAAACCATTTCCGACTAGCTGTGCGGCGTCGGTTGCGTAGACGACCTTTTTTCTCAGCTCGCTGTTTTTGATCCTCTCCTTAATCGCCATCTGCTTCCTCTTTTCCTTTCCTCCAGGAGACGCCTCAAAAAAACACGGTGTTTTTCCATGCCATGGCCGGTGGGCTGAAAACCTTCCAGGCCGCGGGATCCTACCACATTCAACGGGGATTCATCTATCAGAAACTCTGCACCCTTCCCTCAAGAGCCTTTCAATCTTCGGTGTCAGAGCCCTATGGCAGCAACTTATAACATTCCTCCCCGGTGTCAGAGACTTTTGGCAGTGACTTTGCACATGAAGGGGCATGGGACGTCCATTACGAGGGTCTTCCGGTCTCTGACACCGGATTCCAATTCAACTCTGATATACTTTCTGAAGGATTGCCCTCCAGCGGCCCGGAAGGTTTGGAAGCGGTGGAAGAAAGCATGCGGAAAGCAAACCGGAAAATCCCTGAACAAGGTCCACGCCTTTACCGGGATCTGGCGGAATGGTTCCCTCTGCTGACCCCTGTGGACGACTATGCCGAGGAGGCGGTTTTCTACCGGAAGTTATTCGAAGCACACTGCCGGCGACCGCTCCGGACCCTGCTCGACCTCGGTAGCGGCGGCGGCCACAACGCTTTTCATCTGAAGACCGCGTTTTCCTGTACCCTCCTTGACCTGGAGCCGGCCATGCTCTCTCTGAGCCGCCGGCTCAACCCCGAGTGCGAGCATGTTCAGGGCGACATGCGCTCGATCCGGCTCGGGCGGGTCTTCGATTGTGTCCTTTTGCACGATGCGGTCAGCTACATGACGACGCGTGCGGATCTCACCCGCGCCGTCGCCACGGCCTTTGAGCACACCGCCCCGGGCGGTGTGGCGATGTTCCTGCCGGACCATGTTTCGGAGACCTTCAAGCCGGGCACGGAGACCGGCGGCAGCGAGGGAGGGGGGCGTGCTCTTCGGTACCTCGAATGGCGGTGGGTCCCCGACTCGAGGTCCGATATGTTCGTGACCGACATGGCGTATCTCTTGCGGTACGAAAGCGGCACCGTCGAGGTCATCCACGACCGGCACCTGATGGGGCTTTTCCCAAAAGCCTTCTGGTTAAAACTCATCGGAGACGCCGGTTTCCGAGCCCTTGCGATTCCTTTCGAGCCCCATAATAAAGGGGCCGGAGGAACTAACGTCTTCCTGGGACTGAGGCCTGGAAAAAGGAAAAAATAAGGAAAAAGTGCGGGACGGTCTTGCGCCCTTTTGGAATTTTCCCCTTTTTCCTTCCCGGAAACGGGGTGTCTCATTCGGTGTTTATTCGGTGTCAGAGACGAGAGAAGGGAACATCTATGTTGTCAGAATACTTTGCCAGTTCATCCCCCGGCCTCTTTGGTGTTAGAGCACTTTGGCGGTTCTGACCGAGCGACAGAGTGTCAAAGCCTTTTTTCTGTTCCTTTTTTTGCGGGACAATTCCTGGCAAAGATCTTGCTTCTCCACTACTATGGGACGTCCCTTACGGGTCCTTCAGACAGCCTACCCCTACCGATAAAACACGTTAAACGTTAAACGTTGAAGGTTGAACGATTTAAAACCAGTCAGGGCTTGGGAAAGAAGATGGACGTTGCCATGGCCGGGGATCACCTGGTCCTGTTATGGGGGAAAAAACACCGGGAATATGTCCGGATCCTGGTCGGGGAGGAGGGGGAAGGCTTTCCCGACGAACAGGTCAAGAAGGGACTTTTAAAGATGTTCTTCGGATCGAAGGACTTCGTCCAACGCATGCAGGAAGCGTACTGGCGCCCGTTTTAATTGTTACCCAAAAGACTTCGAGAAAGCTTAATAAGAAAAGTGTACCCGAATTCTGTTTAAATCCAGTCCCTTTTCCTCGAATGTCTTGAATCAACTTCCTTTGGGACATCAAAAGCTTCAAAAAACACAAAAGTAACCGGAAAAATCCTTTAAACGTCCCTGAACCTTCCTTTTAAAGGCCCTTTAGGAAGTTTCTGATTCCCTTTTCTCCTGTTTCGACTCTGACACCGAGCACCGAGCAATCTCTGAGAGGAAAACATGTAAAATGTTCAAGGAGGAGGGGTTAGCCCGGAGTTCAGAGGGAAGGCACTTTTAACCAGAGGGGAAACAACTATTTGGGGGAAGGGCCGGATATCTCCTTTCACTTCACCAGCCCTTTTCGCCCGGTCGTCAAATCGTCACATCGTCCCGTCGTTGGGTTGTTCCGTCCCCAAGTCGCGCCCTACAGCTTAAACTCCACCTTCAGACCCATGGCGGGACGTGCGTTGTATTCCAGGACGGGAAGGAGGCTCCACGACGGATCTTCCCCCATGGATCTCGCCGCGATGGTCCTGCCGACGACCAGCCCGAGGACGGACCCTAAAAAAACGTCCGAGGGCCAGGCCTCCTCGAAATAGACACGGCTCATGGAGGTACCCGCAGCGATCCCGTAGATCAGAATCGACTGATACCAAGGCTGATCATAGGTAAAAGCCCCCGCCACCGAGAAGATCATGGAGGAAGTAATGTCAGGCATGGAGTGATGCTTGGAAAAAGGCTCGAACTCCCCGGAAGAATCGCTGTCTCCGGGGGCCTTGTGCCCGATGAGATACCCTGAACCTGCGGTAATGAGTGCCGATATGGCCAGCGCTTCCACTCCGGCCAGGGATCGGGACTTCAGGGCAGAATCATCCAGAAAATATCCCAGCAGGTAAAACCCCGCGGTCATCTCCGTGATGTGCCCTCCAATGACGTCCATCCGGTCGTAGAACCTGTCCGAGCTTCCATTCCTGCTGGCAACAGTTTCGCCAAGGTAGTCATCGTCGTGCTCAAGGAGGAAAACGGTGGTAAGGAGAGTCAGGCCGGTCAGTGCCGTTGCCCTGGGGGTTATCCGGATCGGGGACGAGATGATGTGTTTAAAATCACTGTCGATCTTTTCCATGATCATCTCGAAAGCCGGGTCGAGGGGGATCGTTTCCTCCGGCTCCAGGATCTCCAGCCGGCGTTCAGGGATATCCTCCTCCTGGCCGAAAGCGGCCAGGGGAAAAACCAGGACGCAAAGAATGGTGAGAAGAACCAGCGGCCTCATGTCCCGTCTCCTTGGGGCGTACCATCCGGCCCGGGGGGTACCTCGGAATCCCGGCCTTTTTCTTCCTCTTCCTCACCTTGGCACGATTCCTCTTCACCCGGGGTCAGGACGCCGGCGGAGATGATGAAGCGGAATGCTTCGTCCACGGTCCAGGGGATGGGGATCACCTCCCCTTCAGGAACGATGACCAGGTAGCCGGACGTCGGGTTCGGGGTCGTGGGAACGAAAACGGTGAAGGCGCGGCCGGGGACATTGGAATCCATCGGGCCTTTCGCCTCGCCGGTGACGAAGCCCAGGCTGTAGATCCCTTTCCTCGGGTACTCCAGAAGGATGGACCTGCGGAAGCTGTCCTGCCCTTTTAAAAAGATGGTTTCTAAGAGCTGCTTCGTGGAGAAATAGAACCATCTTAAAAGAGGGATGTTCTTCAGGACCCTCTCCCCATAGTTCATGAGGCTGCGGCCGATCACGTTGGCCGCAAGGGCACCGATCACGAACACCATGATCAGGCTGAGGATGAGTCCAAGACCGGGTATCCGGTGCCCGAAAAGCTCTTCAGGCCTGTAGGGCCTGGGGATGAGCTGAAGGATGTGGTCGGAAAACCTCATCAGGCTCAGGAGAACCCACCAGGTCAGGAAAAGGGGGATCAACGCCAGGAGCCCCGCGAGGAAATATTTCCGAATGAACCTTCTAAACGCATGCAGCATGGGTTTTTTTCCCCTTAAATCCAGGATCCGGTCAACCGGGTTTTCGAGCCATCCGCCATGGTTTTCATTTTATGCAACATGCCACCGCAAGACAAGAGCGGCAGGATCAAGGCCCGAACCCCAGTTTTTTTCAGGTGCCCCCTTGATTTTTAAAAGGCGGCGGTTATATTGCCAAAGTCCTTGGCACTCAATATACCGGAGTGCCAACCGGGTTTCCGGAAAAACCAAAGGCCCTAAAAATGAGGCGGATCTGCCCATCGGGGCCAGGGGTTTATTATTACAACATTTTTGCAAGGAGGAGGAGCAGAAGATGAAGATTCGACCACTTCAGGACCGCATTCTCGTCAGGAGACTGGAAGAGACTGCCAAGACCAAGGGAGGCATCATCATCCCAGACACCGCCAAGGAAAAGCCGCAAGAGGGCGAGGTTGTGGCCGTGGGCAAAGGCCGTGTCCTCGAGGATGGCAGCCAGCGCGCCCTGGACGTTAAGGCCGGCGACAGGATCCTTTTCGGCAAGTATGCCGGAACGGATGTCAAGATCGAGAACGAGGACTACCTCATCATGAGAGAAGACGACGTCCTTGGCGTCATCGAAAAATCGAAGAAATAAATCAGTCAAAATCCATTAGATCAGGAGGAGGATAATGCCAGTGAGCAAGATCATTTCATTTAGCGAAGACGCCCGAAAGGATCTTTTAAAAGGGGTTAACACCCTCGCCGATACCGTTAAGGTCACGCTGGGTCCGAAGGGGCGAAACGTCATCATTGAAAAGGTTTTCGGTTCCCCCACCGTCACCAAGGATGGGGTCACAGTGGCCAAGGAGATCGAACTTGAGGACAAGTTCCAGAACCTCGGAGCCCAGATGGTCAAGGAGGTCGCCAGCAAGACTTCCGATATCGCCGGCGACGGGACCACGACGGCCACGGTTCTGGCCCAGGCTATGTTCCGCGAGGGCATCAAGAACGTCACGGCCGGCGCCAACCCCATGGACGTGAAGAGGGGCATCGACGCCGCCGTCACCCACGTCGTCAAGGAGCTTGGCAAGATCAGCAAACCGACCAAGGAGCAGAAGGAGATCTCCCAGGTCGGGACAATTTCCGCCAACAACGATGCTTCCATTGGCGAGATCATCGCCGAGGCCATGAGCAAGGTTGGCAAGGAAGGGGTCATCACCGTCGAGGAAGCCAAAGGGATGGAAACCTCCCTTGAAGTGGTCGACGGCATGCAGTTCGACAGGGGCTACCTGTCTCCCTATTTCGTCACCGATCCGGAGCGCATGGAAGTGAGCCTCGAGGATCCCTATATCCTGATCTTCGACAAGAAAATCAGCTCCATGAAGGATCTCATCCCCATTCTCGAGAAGGTGGCAAGGTCCAACAAGCCCCTGCTCATCGTGGCCGAGGACATCGAGGGCGAGGCTCTCGCAACCCTGGTGGTGAACAAGATCCGGGGAACGCTGAGCGCCGCCGCCGTCAAGGCGCCCGGGTTCGGCGACAGGCGGAAGGCCATGCTGGAGGATATCGCCATCATCTCCGGCGGCCGCGTGATCTCGGAAGACCTCGGGATCAAGCTTGAGGCCGTTGAGCTGGGCGACCTCGGCCAGGCCAAGCGCGTCACCATCGACAAGGAAAACACCACCATCGTGGACGGCGCCGGGTCCAAGGAGTCCATCGAGGGGCGCGTCGGCCAGTTAAGGATCCAGATCGATGAGACAACCTCGGATTATGACCGGGAGAAACTCCAGGAGCGTCTCGCCAAGCTGGTTGGCGGTGTGGCCGTGATCAAGGTCGGCGCCGCGACCGAAACCGAGATGAAGGAGAAGAAGGCCCGCGTCGAGGACGCCCTCCATGCCACCCGGGCGGCCGTCGAGGAGGGAATCGTGCCCGGGGGAGGCGTCGCCTACCTGCGCTGTCTGCCTTCTCTGGACAAACTGAAGTTGGATGAAGAGGACCAGAAGATCGGTGTTGCCATCGTCCGGAAGGCTCTCGAAGAGCCCCTTCGCCAGATCATCACCAACGCGGGCCTGGAGCCCTCGATCATCGTGGACATGGTCAAGAAGAACAAGAACGCCAGCTATGGTTTCGATGCCGCCAAAGAGGAATATACGGATCTCATGGAAGCGGGAATCATCGATCCCACCAAGGTGACCCGTTCGGCTCTTCAGAACGCGGCTTCCATCGCCGGCCTGCTCCTCACGACCGAGGCCAGCGTAACCGAGAAGCCCGAGGAGAAGCCCGCTCATCCTCCGGGAGGCGGAATGCCCCCCAGCGGTGTGCCGGGAATGTACTGATAAGAAAAGCGGGCTTAACGCCCGCTTTTTTTTTCGAAGCCTAAAGCCCGAAGCACACGCTTCGGGCTTTCTGTTTTTTAGTCTTTCGCATTATCGTCAGGTCGCCAGGTCGCCCGACCGCTCGCCTCCCCCTTACCCTTTACCCTTTTAACCTTCATTTTCCCCTCAGCCACTCTGATATCCAATCCCTCCCCTACGGCAACCTGTTTCGGGCTTCTCACCACGCTCCCGTCTTCCTTCTGCACCAGGGCATACCCTCGGTCCAGGACAGCTTGGGGCCCCAGGGAACCCAGGAGACCGGAAAGCCGGGAAAGATCGGCGCGAAAAGCCTGCAGGCGCGCGCGGGAATGGCTGACCAGCCGGAAAGACAGGTCGTCGAGGCGCATCCACCCCTGGTCCAGAAGGTACCGGGGGTGCACCAGGCGCGACCCCGCGCCCTGGACCTGTTCTCTCATATCCCTGAGGACATGAACCTGGGCGGACGCAAGCCTGGAGCCAATGAAGTCGATTTGAGCCAGGAAATCCTTTTTCCCGGCCACAACCATCTCGGCGGCGGCGGACGGGGTGGGAGCCCTGACATCGGCCGCAAGGTCGGCGAGGGTAATGTCGATCTCGTGGCCGACGGCCGAAATGATGGGCAGGGGACATCCGGCCACGGCACGGACCACCCTCTCATCCGAAAAGGGAAGGAGATCTTCGAAGGAACCCCCTCCCCGGCCGATGATGACCACATCCGCCTGTCCGTGCTCCACAAGGACCTGGAGGGCGGAGATCAGGGAATCCGGGGCTTCCCTCCCCTGGACAAGGGCCGGCGAGAGGATAAGGTTTACCGGCGATTCCCGTTCCTCCAGAACCTTCAGGATGTCCCTTATAGCCGCACCCGTGGCAGAGGTAACGACGCCGACGCAGGCAGGAAAAAGGGGAAGGCTCCTTTTCCTTTCGGGGAGAAAGAGCCCCTCGGCTTCCAGCTTTACCCGCAGTTTTTCCAGGGCTTGGTAGAGGGCTCCGGCCCCCCGCGGCTCCATGTCCTCGATGATAAGCTGGTAGTCTCCCCTGGATTCGTAGACAGTAAGCCTCGCGAAAACGAGAACGTGCATGCCGTCGGCGGGGAGAAAAGGGAGCCTCCCGGCTTCGCGCCTGAACATGACCGCCCGGATCAGGGCCTCGTCATCTTTAAGGGAAAAATAGAAATGGCCGCTGGAAGCGGCTCTGAAACCTGAAACCTCTCCCTCCACCCAAAGGGGCGGAAAGACCGTTTCCAGGGCATCCTTGATCTGGCGGGTGATCTCCTTGACTGTAAAGGGGTTCCGGCGGTCCAAGATCCCTCCGCTTAAGGGGATACCGGCCGCCCAAGGGACCGCGACACCCGCTGGATGGAAAGGGCTTTTCGTGATTCGGGGTCCAGCTCGAGGAGGACCGCATTCAGGTCAGGAATCCCCTTGGCGAGGTTGAAACGGACGGGCATCTGGGTCAGAAAGCGTTTCCGGGCGGCGGCCGGGTCGATCCCGATGACCGAGGCACTCTCGTTGCCCGTCATCCCCACATCGGTAATGTAGGCTGTCCCGCCCGGCAGGACCCTTTCATCGGCCGTCTGGACGTGGGTATGGGTTCCGACCAGGGCTTGGACCCTGCCGTCGAGATAATCGGCCATGGCCCTTTTTTCAGAAGTGGCCTCGGCGTGAAAATCCACCAGGACGCAGCCGTGTTCGGGTGCCATTCGGGCGAGGGTCTCATCGATCACCCGGAAGGGACAATCAACGGTGTCCATGAAAACCCGCCCCGAGAGGTTGACGACGGTGACAGGAAGCCCCGCCGGGGTCTTTACCGTAACCATGCCCTTTCCCGGAACCCCGGGAGGGTAGTTCGCGGGACGGATGATCCGCTCCTCCTGATCAAGGAGCAGCAAGGCATCCTTCTTGTCCCAGACATGATTGCCGGTGGTAAGGACATGAACCCCCGCCTCAAAAAGCTCCTCCGCCGAATCCGGGGTCACTCCGAAGCCTCCTGCCGCATTCTCGGCATTGGCGACGACGAGATCGATCTTGTGGCGATCCACGAGGCTGTCGAGGGTTTCCCGGATAACGAGCCGTCCCGGCCGCCCGACGACATCCCCGATAAAAAGCACACGGAGTACGTTTAGTGGGTCCGGACGGCTCCCGGTCCCCTCCCGGGATGGGTCCCCGGAACCCCTATTTGGCATATTCGACCGCCCTTGTCTCCCTGATGACCGTCACCTTGATCTGCCCGGGATAGGCCAGTTCCTTCTCGATGTTCTGGGCGATCTGCCTTGCCATCACCGTGGCCTGGTCATCGGTGACCTCTTCGGATTCCACCATGATGCGCACCTCACGGCCGGCCTGGATCGCATAGCTCTTGTTGACTCCCTTTGAGGCATTCGCGATCCTCTCCAGGTCTTCAAGACGCTTGATGTACGTCTCAAGCATTTCCCTCCTGGCGCCCGGACGGGCGGCGGAGAGGGCGTCGGCCGCCTGAACGAGGATCGCCTCGATGGAACCCGCTTTGACCTCGTCATGATGCGCCGCGATGGCGTTGACCACCTTCTGGGATTCCCCGTACTTCTTGGCCAGCTCGGCCCCGATGAGGGCATGGGATCCTTCCACTTCGTGATCCACTGCCTTGCCGACATCGTGGAGGAAGCCGATTCTCTTGGCATCCTTGTCGTTGAGCCCGAGTTCGGCAGCCATGCTCCCGCAGAGGAAGGCGACCTCCAGGGAGTGGTTCAGGACATTCTGGGCATAGCTGGTCCTGTACTTCAACTTCCCCATGAGCCTGATCAGTTCACTGTGAATGCCGTGAACACCAATGTCGAAAGCCGCCTTTTCCCCCTCTTCCTTGATGGTCACCTCCATTTCCTTGGAAACTTTCTTCACCACTTCCTCGATGCGGGCGGGGTGGATCCTTCCGTCAACCACAAGGCGTTCGAGAGCTATCCTTGCGATCTCGCGCCGGATAGGATCAAAGACGGAAAGGACAACGGCTTCGGGCGTGTCGTCGACGATGAGATCCACGCCGGTGGTGTTCTCAAAGCTTCGAATGTTCCGTCCCTCCCTGCCGATGATCCGGCCTTTCATCTCGTCGTTGGGAAGGTTGACCACGGTCACGGCTTTCTCGGCAATGTATTCACCGGCGTAGCGCTGGATGGCGAGACCGATGATCTCTTTCGCCTTCTTATCTGCGTTCTCCTTGGCTTCCTCCTCGATCCTTTTGACCATCCGCGCCGAGTCGATCCGGGCTTCCTCGATGATGAGGGATTTGAGCTCTTCCATGGCTTCTTCCACGGTCATCCCCGAGATCTGCTCGAGCTTGATCCTTTGTTCCTCAAGCGTCGCCTTGAGCTCCTTCTCCTTCTCGGCCAGGGCCCGCTGCTGACCGGAAACGCTTTTCTCCCGGTTGACGAGGTCCTGTTCCTTCTTGTCGAGGGTTTCAAACTTTTTGTCCAGGTTCTCGTCCCGCTGCTGGAGGCGCTTCTCCAGTTTCTGAAGATCCCTCTTCTCTTCGCGGGTTTCCTCCTCGAACTTGGACCGGGACTCGAGAAGGTACTCCTTCGCCTTGATCTCGGCCTCTTTCAGGAGGTTATCTGACTTTCTCTGGGCAGAATCGAGGATATTTTCCGCTTCAAGCTGCCGTCTTTTGTCCAGGGAAGCCTGGGTCAGGATTCTCGCGACGAAACCGAGGACAAGACCAACGATCAGAGCAATGAGAAAAAACAAGACGCTGATTAATTCCATTTATGGTTTCCTCCTATTTATGAAACATCCCCTCTGGACGAAACCCGGTCAGGACGAAAAAACCCGGTGGACGGGTACATCGTGGGGTTCAAGGGGCAGACGGCCCAGAACCTGAAAACCGTATGCCAATCCGAAAAAAGTGGCTTTCGAGGACGCGAGAGCCAGAAGGCGGTCAAAAAAACCGCCGCCCATTCCGAGGCGGTTCCCTGAATGGTCAAAGGCGATCCCCGGAACGAAAAAGAGTTCCACATCATCTATGGGAACGATGTTGGAAGCAGTCACCACCGGCTGCGGGACCAGCCTGTTTTCGGTGACAAGGTCCACATCACCCCGGATCGCCGCAAGCCGCATCCCGGATCCCTGTTTCCATCCCTCCCAATCCGGCACCGCGACTATCTTCCCTTCTTCCAGGAGCCTGTGAATCAATTCCCGTGTCGGGATCTCCTTACCCATACTGGCATAAGTGCAGATCACGGCGGACCGTTTCGTAACGGGGTCCGCCAGGACCATTTCTGAAATCCGACGCCCGGTTTCCCGAACGGCTTCGGGGGAAAGGCTCTGCCGGAGGGCGTAGACCGTATCCCTTATCCGCTGCTTTTCGTTTGAATCGTTGTTAGAAGACAAAAAAACCTCACCTCGATCAAAGCCATGATATGCCGGCTTGTCCGGTGAGGCCTGGTAAAGGGCCGGTTCTTAACTTGAAGGAAAAAACCCCAAAGATGTCTTCAAAGGCCCGGTAATTTCCGAAACCTGAAAACACTCCACGAAGGGTTTTCCACCTGTGGTTTTTACCTGTCCAACAGGGCAAAAGTACCTGCCCTGATAACCACCAAACACCTCTTAAAGATCAAGCTTCAAGTTTATTTCGAACCGAATCCGACACAGGCCCGCCCGGCCGGTCCAGATTTTTTCCTTCAAAGCCCCCGCCCGTTGCCGTGGTCAAGTTCAGCTTTTGAACCTGACTGACCAGGTGGGCCCCCAGCGGAATGCTTCAGGCTTTTCGCGTTTGCGAACATGCACACCACATCCACAGCCGGAGTCCCCTTACCCGAGTGTTGGCTCAAAAGTAACAGGCCTCCACGAACAGGGCAGGGGCTACCTAATAATCTACCAGAAAGACCCTGCTCCTTCAAGAAGAAACCCTTCCAGGCGAAGGCCTCTATTCTTCGCTCTTCTTGAGGGAAGACTCGATGTTTCTTGTAAGCTCCCTTATCCTCGATTTGAGCTGTTCCGCGTCCTCAAGGAGGGTCATCAGTTCATCGGCAATGTTCAGGGAAGCGAGGATCGCGATGCGGGAGGTCGAAACCGTATCGGTGACCTGAGAGATCTCCCTCATTTTCCGATCAACGAATTCCGCCACTTTCCGAACGTAGTCAGGGTCTTTGTCCCCCCGAACCGTATAAACTTTACCGAATATCTCTACGTCCACTCTGCCCGGCATTTTTTTCCTAACCCGATCCTGGACTCCGCGTTTTCAAAGTGCTTTTAACCTGTCAAGAGCCCGCCGGATCCATTCCGCGGCTTCCCGTTCCCTCGCCGTCGGGTCTTCATCATCCCGGTAGTCGGCAACATCTTCTATCTTCAAGGCGGGGCCAGGCCCGCTGTGGAGCCTGCCGAGAAGCTCGCCTACCGCTTTTTCAAGTTCGCTCATGGCCCTTAACATGGTTTTCTCTCCGAACGAGGTGAACAAAATAAGGTATTTCAAAGACTTCTGTCAAGAGCCTCAGGAAAAACTTAAAGAAAAAGGGTGCTGACCGGGCGACTTTTCGATGGAACGACCATACGATTTTGTCACCGAAGCGAAAAAAACCCCGGCGGTCATAAGAAATCGTCGGGGCACTTTTGGATTCAGGGACTGAGCGATTGGAGAAGACCGTAATGAACCATCAAGGCAACTCGTGTGGATTGAACCTGGAGTCTTCAAGATTGGCTTCTAATTTACTGTCGTTTTTGTTCCATCGTTCAGTCGTCCCTTCGTTTCGTCGTCCAGTCGTTCAGTCGTCCAATCCTCCTATCGGACGATAAACCCTTTCAGACTCCTCTCCTCTCTCAGTTTTTCAAGGGCTTTTCCGGCCTCCGCCTCATTTCTGAAAGGGCCGAGCCTGACCCGGAACCACGTTCCCCTTTCACCCAGATCAGCAGTCTCGATACCTCCGCGGTATCCCTCGGCCGAAAGGTTCTCCAGCAGGGCCTGGGCAGGCTCCCGGGTCCTGTAGGAAGCGACCTGAATGATCACGGAGCCCCCTTCCGGAGGAATGGATGTTCTCGCCGGCACTGTTTCTTCGCGGGCAGGGGGGGCGGGTTCCGGTTCCGGTGGCAAAACAGCCTTCCCGTTTCGACGTTCCGTTAAGGCTGTGTAGAAAGTCACCGGAGACGCATCCGCTGTTTGAGCCTGAGAGGGGGCGGATTCCCCGGAAATCCCGGTGCCCTCGGTCAATGCGCGGGCAGTTCTGCGCTCGGTCTCTCCCAGGCCATAAAGATACCCCGCAATCCCGGCGCCAGCCATCAGCAGGACGATGATCCCCATCAGGACGCTGAATTGAACGGGAGTGAGTCGGACGAACTCCCTGGGACCAACCGACCCGCGAGCCAAGATCACATCCTTTCAGGAGCGGAGACACCCAGGAGGGAGAGGGCCTCCGAAAGAAGGATCTTGACCCCCACGACCAGCCCTATCCTCGCGCTCGTCAAGGCGGAGTCGTCGGAAAGGACCCGATGCTGGAAATAATAGCTGTGAAGGATCGTGGAAATGTCCCGAAGCCATACCGTGACGCGATGAGGCTCCATGGCCAGCGCGGCATTTTCCACGATCTCCGGAAGGGCCGCCATCGAACGGATCAGCTCCCTTTCCTCCGGAAGACCCAGGAGGGAGGGGTCCACCTCCTCGGGAAGGGGAACCGGGATCCCCTTTTCGGACGCGTTTCTCAGGATGCTGCAGATCCGGGCGTGGGCATACTGGACGTAATAGACCGGGTTGTCGTTGCTCTGCTCCTTGGCCAGATCCAGATCAAAGTCCAGCTTGCTGTCAGCCTTTCGCGTCAGGAAAATGAACCGCGCAGCGTCCCGGCCTACTTCCTCCCTGACTTCCCTGAGGGTGACAAACTCTCCCGCCCTCGTGCTCATGGCCACAGGCTGGCCTTTCCTTAAAAGGTTGACCAACTGGAGGAGGAGAATCTGGAGGTCATCCGCTTCCCGTCCAAGGGCTTCCACCGCGGCTTTCATCCGCGCCACATACCCATGGTGATCGGCCCCCCAGATATCCACAACCCTGTCAAAACCCCTTTCGAACTTGTCCCGGTGGTAGGCCACATCCGAGGCAAAATAGGTATGGGACCCATCGCCCTTGACCATGACCCGATCCTTGTCGTCGCCCCTTTGGGTCGAAAGGAACCAGACCGCACCCTCCTGGCGATAGATGAATCCCCTGGAATCAAGGTCCCCAAGAGTTTCTTCGACCTTCCCCTCCTCTAACAGTTCCCTTTCGGAAAACCACCGTTTAAAGCAAACCCCGAAATCCTCCAGATCGGAGCGGATGTCCTCCAGGATGAACTCCGAAGCAAACCCCGCGATATCCTGGACGGCCTTTTCCTCCTCCATCTCCAGGAAACGGCTCTTTTCTTTCTCCTTCAGTGCCAGGGCGATCTCCCGGACGTACTCACCCCGGTACCCCTCCTCGGGGAATGTAACATCTTTCCCGAAAGCCTGGAGATAGCGGGAGAAAACCGACCGGCCCAGGGTCCGGATCTGGTTTCCGGCATCATTGATATAATATTCCCGCTCGACCCGATAGCCGCAGCATTCAAGGATGTTGGCAAGGGCATCGCCAAGGGCGGCCCCCCTGCCGTGGCCGACATGCAGAGGTCCGGTGGGGTTCGCGCTGACAAACTCGACCTGAACCCTTTTTCCCGCACCGATATCCGTTTGAAGAAACCCCGCCCCTTCCCTAAGGACGCTCCTGAGGATCCGGTTCCAGAATGCCTGGGTCATGGTCATGTTGATGAAGCCGGGGCCGGCCACTGAAACATTCTCAAGTTCTTTTTCATTGTCTGTCGTGCGGATCACCTCGGCGATCTCATTGGCCAGTTCCCGGGGGTTCCTCCCCGCCGTCCCGCTCAGGACCATAGCGATGCCGGTGGCATAATCCCCGAACTTGCGGTCACGCGTAATCTCAATTCTCGGGATCGGGACAGGGCCCGGGAGTCTTCCCTGAGAAACCATGGCCTCAAGGGCGCGCTTGACGATGACGGTGAGATTGTCTCTCAAGGTTTCCCCTCCGAGAGGGATCGGGCCACGTTGATGGGATGATCGTAAAGGAGCTCCCCAATCCCTGTCTTGCCAACGAGGTTCTCGAGCTCCTTAAAACCGTTCCTGATCCAGGTCAGCATTTCCGGGGAGTGCAGGTCGGTCGCCATGGCCCAGTATTTTCCCTCTTTTACCAGAGCACGACAGTCGCTGCGGATCTGCTTGCCGTAATACCCCGCCAGGCTCCCGATATTCCCGGTGAAACGAATGCCCGATCGGAGCAGAGATCGGACAAGATCCTTCCGCTGGCAAAGCTTTGAGTTTCTCTCGGGATGGGCGAGCAGGATTTCAACACCCATGTCCTGGACCCGTCCGAAAAGACCCTCGAGGTTTTCGGGTACATCCCAGAAACCCATATCCACCAGGGCGTATCCTGCCTGCCCGGGCCTGTCCACGACACGCTCCCAAAGGGATTCGTCCAGATCATACTCCACGCCGGGATAAAGCTGGATATCGAGGTTTCTCTCCGACAGGCCCCTCCGGAGGCTTCTGACCCCGGAAAGGACGATCTCAGGCTCAATGCCCTTCCATGAATCGAGGCGATGATGGGGAGTGACAAAGATGTGCGCAAAACCCTGCTCCCGAAGTCCCGTCAGCATTCGGAGGGACTCCTCCAGATTGTCGGACCCATCGTCGACGCCGGGCAGCGCATGCGTGTGAAGATCAACAAAACCGTCCATTTATTCCCCTGTTCATGTTTTTGCCCATTACCTATCATCGGCAGGGAAAACCCGCAACCCGACGGTTCCGGCAGCTCTTTTCCCCGGTTTTACACCCTTCCCCTTTCCAGCAATGCCTTGTGGACTTCACCGCGAACATAAAAAGCCGCCGGGCCGGCGGCTGGAAAACAATGGAGCGGGCAACGGGATTCGAACCCGCGACTTTCAGCTTGGGAAGCTGACACTCTACCAGCTGAGTTATGCCCGCGGGGGAAAAAATACTAATCCATTGAGTTTTCTTTGTAAAGGGAAGAAGGACAATCTTCCAGTGTCTGGTGCCCAGTTCCTGATTCCTGGTTCCAAGTCCTGGTCCAAGTTTCTAGTTCTGGTTTCTGGTTTCCGGTTCCTGCCAGATACCAGACACCGAGTACCAGGTACCGTGTACTCGGTACTAGGTACTTTCCCCCAGTTCCCTCCCCATCACCACCGCGTCCTCTCCATCCTGGTAGTAGCCCCGTCTGATGCCGATCCCGCGAAAACCGAACTTCCCGTAAAGAACCCTTGCGGGAGTGTTGGAAGCTCGGACTTCCAACTGACACCATTTCGCACCGCTTTGAACAGCCTCCCCCAGGGCGTGGGAGAGGAGCGCCTCCGCTGCGCCGGACCTGCGCCGGGAGGGCGCCACGGCGAGATTAGTGATGTGCAGTTCATCGGTCACGAACCAGGACAGAAGATACCCGACAATCTCTTCCCGTTTTTCCTCGTCACCGGGTCGGGGCGTAACCAGGGCGACATAGCATCTCGAAACATCCCCCCGGTCGAGTTCCGCCTCAAACATTTCCCTCAGCCAGGGAAAGGGAAAGGAGGCCGCTTCAATGAAAAGAACCGCATCAAGATCGTCCCTGGTCAAAGCCCGGATCGTAAACGGTTTCTCCCGGCGACGGCCAGGACCGGGGCTCACGGGTCACCGACCGGGCCCATTGACCCCTGGGGTCTTGCGTCCGGAGGACGAACGTATTCTGGTACGAGGAAGGCCGGACCCACCGATCTTCCCAGGGACATCAGGACCTCCCCGATGGCCAGAACACCCGCGGCAAGAGGCTCTTCCTTAAAGACCGAGGCTCTCCCGCTCCACTTATCTCCTTCCCCTTCACCAAGGAGAGGGACCGCGGTTCCAAAAACCACGGGGCCGTCGGAAAGGTAAGGAGCCGCCCAGGCGCGCACCTTGCCAAGGGGAAGCAACAACGTATCCCCCGACCGCTCTGGGAGACCATCTTCCTCCAGACCGCAAAAAGCGGAGGCGAAAACCTCCCCTTTTCTGGCATCGGTCAGCACGAGGACTTTTTTTCCTTCCTTCAGGGAGGAAAAAGCAGCTGCTTCATGGGAAGGAACAGGCAGGAGAGGAAGGCCTGAGGCCAGGGCCCACCCCTTGACCGTGGCAAGTCCCACCCTCAGCCCGGTGAAAATCCCGGGACCCGTCCCCACGGCAAGAGCACGGACATCCCCCCGACCCAGGCCGGCCAGAGACAGGGCTTCCTCAAAGGAAGGGAGCAGGGTTTCGCTGTGGGGCCTTTTTCCATCGGCCCGGACCAGGACAATCTTCCCCCCGGGATCCCTGACGGCCACGCTCGCAAGGCCAGTGGACGTGTCCGCGGCCAGGATAACCATGATCAGGAAGACGGACCGGACGACCGCAGAGGAATCCGTCCCTGACCCTTCGGACCCGAGATCACCAGATTGATCCAGCCTTCCTCTTCAATCCTGGCCACGGACTCCCCCGGAAAACAAAGCATGTAAAGACGCGACCAGGAAAGGTCCCATTCCAGAAACCTCATGAAGAGCTTGGCTTTTTCCTCATCAAAACTCTGACAGGCGGCTTTGGTGATGGTCCCGTCCGGCTTTTCAAGGTAAAGGACCCAGGACGTCCCTTTTTTTTCCAGGTCGTTCAGGTCCGGGTCGGGGGTATAAAAACCAAGCAGGACCTGGACCGAATCCTCCCGTCCCATGAAGGTATCCTCGTGCAGATCCTGTTTCTCATCAGGGGTGAGAAGGCGGGATCTCGTTTCCCAGTCCACCACCGAGGCCCGGATCTCCTCGGAGATGTAGACAGCCCTTGCCGTAAAAACGGTGCGGAAATCCTTGTACACCTCAACCCTGCCGGAATGCCATTGCATCAGTTTTTTGACATGGCTTTCCTCGGTGGTCGTCTTTCCCAGACCGAAACCGGGGAGGGGGTTTACTGCCTGGCATCCCCATCCCGCCCAGCCCAGGATCGCGGCCGCGGCCAGGGCGGTCATCGCCCGGAGAAGGAAAGGGGACCGGATTTTTTCCCGATGATCATCCATCCATCATCCTCCCTGAATACAGGCCCGAAGGCAGACCAAGGCTGTCGGCCCCCTGCAGGCGGTCGTTGATGGCCCCATACTGGTCCTCCCTGCGGTCCCTGAAAAAAGCCCACTCCTCCCTCGTCCTCAGGACCTCGTCAAAATCTACGACCGAGATATGGACCGAGTCCCGCAAGCCGGCGGCTTTCTGGATCAGATCTCCATCCGGGTTCATGCAGAAGGTTTTTCCATAAAAGGACTGTTTTTCTTCCCGTCCGACTCTGTTGACCCTCAGGAAGTAGATGCCGTTTGCCAGGGCGTTCCCCGCCATCATCCTTTCCCACCGCTCGTGGTTGTGGTAAGCGTTTGAGGTCGGGACGACCACCAGCTCCGCCCCTTTCAGGGCCAGGATCCGGGAGCCTTCGGGGAAGTAGACATCCCAGCTGATCTGGACCCCCAGCCTGCCCACGCGTGTTTCGAAAACGGGAAATCCCAAATCGCCCGGAAGAAAATAGAACTTTTCGTGCCACCCCATGACGTTGGGGATATGGATCTTCCTGTATACCCCCAGCAGCCGCCCGTCAGCGTCGATGACAGCCGCGCTGTTATAGAACTTTCCCTTTCCGGCCTTTTCGAAAATGGGAAAAACCACCACCAGGCCGTGATCGGCAGCGAACCGGGCCATCCGGTCGACACTCGGCCCCGGAATGGTCTCGGCCAGGTCAAAACTGGCCTGCTTGGTCCTTCCGGGAAACCACTTGGTCGTACACAGTTCGGGAAAGGCCACGAGACCGGCCCCTTTTTCGGCTGCCAGGGTCGCCAGCTCCAGAGCCTTCTCCAGGTTAGAACCGGTGTCTCCTCTCGTGGAGAACTGGATCCCAGCCACTTTTACCATCGTTTCTCCTCTCTGGCCAACGTTGGGGCCTGCTCAAGGAAAAGCTCATCCTCGGCGGACTGGTTCATCTCGATCTGGGAAAACCCCACCACCTTGTTTCGGCCCGTTTCCTTGGCATGATAAAGGGCCCGGTCAGCCCTCTGCAGGAGTTCCTCCCGGGTCAGGGAGCTTCCTTTCCTCATGACGTGAAACCCGAAACTGGCGGTGAAATCCAGGGGGCCGGCGGCGGTTTGGAAAGGTCGGCCTTCGATGTCCTTCCGGATCTTTTCGGCGATCTTCCGGGTTTCCTTTTCGTCCACCATATCCAGGGCAAGGGTGAACTCCTCGCCTCCATACCTGGCAACGGCGTCGCCTTTCCGCAGGGGGGTCCTCAGGCGCCTCGCCAGCTCGATGAGGACTTCATCCCCGACCTGGTGGCCGTAGGTATCGTTGATCCTCTTGAAATGGTCCCCATCCACCATAACGAGGGCCATGCTGGGATCGTAACCCCTCCTCACCCTCGTCATCTTCCCTTCCAGGACAAGGAGGAAAGCCCTCAGGTTCAGAAGACCCGTCAGGCCGTCGGTCCTGGAGAGCTCATCGACCCTTCGATGGGTCAGGGCGTTGTCAAGGGCCGGGGCCATCATCCCCGCCAGGGTTTTCAGGTCATCGACCTCTTCCTGGCAAAAGATCTCCTTTTTGCGGGAAACTGCCGTGATCACCGCCTTGAGGATCATCCGGCCGCCGTCGCCGGGAATGAAGCTTGGGATCGCGGCAAAAGAAACGACCTTTCCGAGTTTTTCACCCCTGACAAAAAAGGGGGAGGATTTGCTCTTTTCCTTGTTGATCACGATCCCGGACCGCACGCTTTCGTCCCCGACCCCTCCCTCGGCTCCAGCGAACCGTCGAAGCAACAGGCCGATCTGACTCGGCTCTTCCCTGGTGATCTTCTTAAAAGCGAGGTCCTTGACGGATTCTCCACCGGTCTGCCCCATCGTGAGCCCGTCGCCGGTCGACAGCAGGACCGTCGCTCCGTCACATTCCGGAATGGCTTCCATCGCGGCTTCGAGGGCTTTCCGGATGATCTTCTCCGGGTCCAGAAACATGGTCAGGTCCCTCGCATAGCGGTTGATGGCGTATTTCCCCGAAATATCCTCCATGATCCTTTGGAGGGTCCTGGATATCCCCATGGTCTTCCCGACCAGCAAACCGAATTCCTCGAGGAGCCTGAAGGTCCTGTCATCCCCGGAAAAGGCATCGGTCCGGGCGCTGTCGAAATAAAGGACGCAGGAGATCTTTCCTGCCCTCTCCCCGCCGGCGACATCCCGTCCCCACTGGGCATCGTAAACCACCTTCACCAGCAGGGATCCCACCACCGTCCCCTCTGGATACAGGCCCAATGCCGGCGCGGCGGACCTGGCGTCCGAAAGGTACAGGACCCCTCCCCGCTCCCGGGCCAGATGAACGAAACCCTTTTCGGCGGGGATCATTTCTCCAACCACTTCAACGCCCCGTTTAACCCCCGCGCGGACCCTGTAGGCGCCTGATTCATGGGGAACCAGAAGAATCCCCGTTCTGGCTCCGAAGAAGCGGCACCCCCATTTTAAAAGCTCCGTAAAAAGATCATCTTCCTCCAGGGTCACGGCCCTTGCGGCCTGCTCCCCTCTTATCCGTTCCCCCGTTTCGGCGACCCCATCCCGGCGAACCCGGCTCATCGTTTCCCGCGCGTCCCTCTGGATCCGTTCCAGTTGAGCCCTCGATCGCATTATGGCTTCCCTGTCCCTTGCCATCATCCACCCGACCACGGCGGAAAAAACCAGGAAAGCGGCGGACCAGTGATAAAGACCGGGATCCCCGATGAAAAGATGCCGGCCGGCGGCAACGATGAAAAGAACGGCCGCCGGGACCCAGAACAACCATCGCATCCGCGCAAAAACCAGCAGGGGGAAGATGAGAAGAAACACCAAAGGAACCAGGGGCCAATGGGGATATACCCCGCCAACCAGCATCCCCGCCGCGGCAAGGACAATCAGCTGTCCCGAGGTGATGCCGGCTTTCCGGACATCCCCGGGGTTCCCGGGCCGCGAAGCCAGAAAAACGAGGATCAGACCCGAGAAGGCCACCAGACCCTGGAGAACCGCGAACACAACATCCCAGAACCCAGGCAAAATGCCAGGTGGAACGAGAAGTGTCAGACAGAGAAGGACCGGAACGTAAAAATGAAAACGCCGGATCAGGTGCGGGGAAGGCACGGCTTTCCTCAAGGGCCCTGACCCGGATCTTCCGGGAGGATAAAAATGGTTTCTCCGGGCTTGACCAATCCCAGCTCGACACGGCCAAGGGCCTCTAATGTTTCGGGATCCTCGCCCAGAAGCCTGATCTTTTCCGCAAGGCGGGCATTTTCCTCCTTCAAGGTGTGCACCCTTTGGAGAAGATTGTCCCGCTCCACGTTCATCCGGTTAAGCCGGATAAAGCCTTTCTCTTCGAAAAGGCTGTAGCCAAGGAAAAGAATGAAGGTGAGGACCAGGATCAGCATCACCCTTCGCTTTTCAGGAATCAATCCCATTTACGCATCCTCAAGATTCAACATTCCCCGTTCCCGCCGTCATCCTCCAAAATCCATTTCCTGTACAGCGATTCCAGCTCGGATAGGGATTCCCGGGAGGAGGATTCCACATAAAGCCGGGCAACGGGTTCGGTCCCCGAAAGCCGGAGCAGGACCCAGTCGCCCCCCTTGAAGATCCATTTTGTGCCGTCGGTTTTCAGGACCTTGGCGGATCGAAGGCCTCTCACCTCCTCTGGAGGCGATCCCAGGATGGACCTGAGCTTTCCCGCAAGCTCGTCCGTGAGACGTACATTGACCCTCGTGGAAAACCGTGGGCCGTACTTTTCTTCCAGATCCTGACTGAGGGTGGCAAGGGTTTTCCCCGTCGACGCCATCATCTCCGCAACGAGCAGACACGCGAGGATTCCGTCCTTTTCGGGAATGTGTCCCCGGATGGACATGCCGGCGCTCTCTTCGCCTCCCATGGCGAGCATGTTCCGGGAGATCATCTGGCCGATATACTTAAACCCCACCGGAGTTTCATGGCAGCGCCGGCCGAAGGCGGCGGCAATGGTTTCGAGGTGGTCGGTGGTCGCGACACTCCTCGCCAGATCTCCCTCAAAACCTCTCCTGTCCATGAGATAGTCCGCCAACAGGGCGAGGATCCGGTTTGGGGAATAGAATTTACCATCGTTACCGACAATGCCGAAACGGTCCGCATCGCCATCCGTCGCGACCCCGAGGGCCGACCGTTCCGACACGATGGCGGCGAGTTCTTCCAGCCGATCCTCGGATGGTTCCGGGGAAGCTCCCCCGAAAAGGGGATCGGGGTTCGAATGGATCGTCTGGACCCGGCACCCCGCGTCGGAAAGAAGCCGGTCCAGATACCCCGCGCCTGTCCCATAAAGGGCATCAAAAACCACTTCGAGTCCCGAACCGGCAAGGAGCTCGAGATCCACCTTCCTTGCCAGATCGTCAAGGTATTCGGGAGCGGGGTCTATCGTCGTAACGTGCCCCGGTGGAGAGAAGGATCCCGATATCCCCTGGGTGCCCGTCTCCCGGATCAGGTTTTCGATAGCCGAGGTGGTTTCGGGGAGTGCGGGCCCTCCCCAGGAAGGGCTGAATTTGATCCCCTGGTACCTGGGCGGGTTGTGGCTTGCCGTAAAGTTGACGCAGCCGCCAAGCTTTCGTCCCAGAACGACGGAAGAAAGGGCCGGGGTCGGGACGGGTCCGCTGCAAAGAAAAACGTCGATACCCAGGTGGGCCAGCAGATCGGCGGAATCCCCGGCGAATTCGGCCCCTAAAAAGCGCGTGTCGTACCCGACGAGCACGCCTTTGCCTGCTTCCCCGGATCGTTCGAGATACCGGGCGATGGATGCGACCACCAGCCTCGATCGCTCGAATGTGAAATCGTCGGCGATGACCCCCCGCCATCCTGAGGTCCCGAATCTTATCTCGTCCAAGCTTTTTCCCTTGCCCTGAGGCATCCCGGAAAATCACCGGCTGGGAAAAAAGGCCCGGAAAAACCTCTCGTCCCCATCACCTCTGCATCTCCTCGATCTTTCTGGACCATTTGATGAGCTTTGAGCGCACACCTTCGGGATCCGGACTTTCCGCATAGACATGGAAGTAGGGGTGGTTGGAACTTGGATAGATGAGGACCCAGTCTGAACCTTCCTCGAAGCGGACACCCTCTACCCCCTTCGGCTCTTCTCCCAGCTCCTCCACGAGGCGCCGCATGACCTGTCCCTTGGCGTCCCAAGGGCAGCGAACGATGGTATGCTCATGGAACGTCCTCGGGAGGGAATCCAACAGCTCCCCAAGGGGTTTCCCGACGACGGAGACCATCTCGAGGACCTTTGCCAGGCAGAACATGGCATCGAAGGATGGATGGAAATCCGGGAAGGCGATCCCTCCCTGCCCGTTTCCGGCAAGATAGGTGGAATTGCTCAAGGCCGTGTCCAGGATGGCGCTGGGATTGTTGGGAGCCCGGACAACCTGACCTCCGTGTTGATCGGCCATTTTTTCCAGGTTTGAACTGGAGCTGGATGGAACGGCGATCCGGCACCCGGGCTTCGTCATGAAGGCAAGAAGTGCAGCGATCTGCAGGGTTTTCTCGCCGTCGATCCATCTTCCTCTCTCATCGATGAGAAAGAGGGTCTCTCCGCTGGCGCTTATGATGGCCCCTAATTCCGCATGAAGTCCCACGACAAATTCGGAGATCTGATGGACCGCCCTGTCGAATTCGCTGGTGGTCCTCGTGACGTTCACCTCGTCCACGTGAGCATTCAAGGAGACGACCTCGCATTTTAAACGCCCCAGAAGGGAAGGCAGAATCTTAACGGTGGCTCCAAAGGAGTAATCAAGGACGATCCGGTTCCGGACTTTTTCGAGGACCCCCAGATCAAGGTTCTCCAGAAACCCCTGTTCGTAGGTTTCGTAACCGGACTGAGAGAGACTGAGTGTCCCGGACCCGTCCACCGAAGCCCGCCGGAAGTCCATCCGGAAGAAAAGGCGGTCGATCTCGATCCTTTCCGCCGGGGTCAGATCCCTTCCATCCTCCCGGTAAAAACGTATTTCGAGGATCTCCGGATCCGTGGGGGATCTCCTGATGTTGATCCCCCCGACGTCCCCCTGGCCGCGGATCAGGTGGCGCGCAACGGGAATCGGCATCACCCCGCTGTCGTGGACGTCCACCCCTGCGGACAGGACTCCCGCCCCGAGACCGCCGCTGATCATCCTCGCGACACGGTGAACCCCCCTCGTGAGTGAAACGCTGGAACGTTCCGGGAGGGTGGCGCCGAAAGCAGCTCCCAATCGTGCCGCGAACTCGGGGGTGATTTCACGGTTGGTGAGTCCCTGGACAATCCCTCCGGTGAAGAGGGTTCCCCTCCAGCGGGACCCCCAAATAAAATCAGAGGACAGGACCGCGTCGTCCTCCACCACCTTGTCGGGCCAGATACGAACCCCTGCCCGGATGATGCTTCCACGTCCTACAAGGCAGTCCTCACTGATAATGGATCCTTCCTCGATGTTTGCGCGGGTCTTGATCACCGTGCGGGAACTGACGACGCTTCCCTCCACAAGAGCGCCGTGTCCCAGGCTGACCTGGGACCAAACGATGGAAGACCTCAACCGGACATTGTTTTCTATGGTGCAGTGCGGCCCGATGAAGGAATCCCACAGGCGGACCTTTTCACCGATCTGAGTCCCTTCCCCGATGACCACCAGGCCTGAAAACCGCACGGTGTCGCTGACGACCGCACCCTCTCCGAGAAATACCGTCCCATCGTCTAAGGTGCGTTTCTCCCCGGGAATATCCAGGTCGACCAATCCGGCGGCGATTTCCCGGTGCAGTTGGAGGTATTCCACCGTATTCCCGACATCCTTCCAGTACCCCTGGGCAAGATACGCCGCGGGCGGGCGTCCTTCCTCGAGGAGTTTGGGAAAAACATCCTTGGAGAAATCGACCGTGACGCCCTCGGGGATCTTTTCCAGGATCCCTGGATCAAGAACATAAATCCCCGTATTAATGTTGTCGCTGAAGACCTCTCCCCAGGTCGGTTTTTCCAGAAACCGGGAGACACGGTTCTTTTCGTCGGTGATCACGACCCCGAAGGAAAGAGGGTTGTTGACCCTGGTAAGGACCATGGTCGCCAGTTCCCCTTCCGCTTCGTGAAATTTGCAGGCGTGGGTCAGGTCGAAATCGGTTATCACGTCGCCGCTGATGACCAGGAAGGGCTCGTCAAGCAGGTCTGCCACATTCCTCACCGCACCGGCTGTTCCGAGACCCCCCGGGGGATCCTGGTGGTAGGTTATCCTGAGTCCGAGGTCCGAACCGTCCCCGAAGTGCTCTTCGATGGTCTCGGGGAAAAAACAGGTAAGCATGAGGATTTCCGAGAATCCATGCTTTTTTAGAAGGAGCAGGATATGCTCCAGCATGGGTCTGTTCGCAACAGGCATCATCGGCTTCGGCCGCTTGATGGTCAGCGGCCGTAAGCGGGTTCCGTATCCCCCTGCCATGACGACAGCTTTCATGGTACTCCTCTCGGGAAGCCCTACCCTGCCCTCGGAAAAGGGAAAAAGAATCAAGTACAACTTTTCACTTTATATTTCTTTATTTTAAAACAGGTTCTCCTTTACGGTCAAGGCAACCTTGTTCTTCGGTCATCCCTCCCGGGTCCAGACGAAACCCTGCGCGGAGGATTGACTGGGCGCCCCCCGGGCAGCAGGGGATGGGTAAATGAAAATTCCCACGAAAGGGATTGGCATCCTTAATTAAAATGATTACAATTAATTAAACATTTTATCATGGACCCTATTCGGGAGGAATAACCATGAGCTCCGGTACAGTTGCTTCTTTTTCCATCGTTGCAGTAATCATCATCCTCTTATCCGCGGGGATCTGGCTTCTTTCAGGCACATACTTCCTGAGAGAGGAGATCTTACTGGCATCGGAGGAAACCGGGAGCCAGGAAGGGCCTTCCTGCGGCGTTCCGTCAGCTTTCGAGGCGGGTGAGGCTGACTGGAAAAATCCTTCCGGCCTTTTGCCGGCCCTGGACCTGCGCGTTCGGACCGCCGGTAAATCCCTAAAGATGGCCACTTTCGGCCTTGGGTGATTCTGGGGAGGCGACTCCCGGTTCGGGAGTCTCGAAGGTGTTGTCAGGACAAGGGTTGGATATGCTGGAGGCACCACGAAGGACCCCACTTACGAAAAAATCGGGGACCACATCGAATCGGTGCAGATGGAATACGATCCGGCCATGATCACCTACGATGAACTGCTCGAGATCTTCTTTTCATCCCACACCGCCACGCGGGCCCGCACCATCCGTCAGTACGAGTCGGCCATCTTCTACCATGACCAGGAACAGGAACGCCTCGCCCTTGAGGCCATGAAAAGAGCCGAGGAAAAACTCCAGGAAAAGGTGACCACCAGGCTCATTCCCTATGAAGGCTTTACAAGGGCGGAGGATTACCACCAGAAGTACTACCTTCGAAATCAGAAGACCATAGAAAAACACTACGAGGCCATCTACCCCGACCCTATCCTCTTTACCGACTCCACGGCCACCGCCCGCATGAACGGTTACCTGGGAGGCAACGGGAACCGGGAACAATTCGGAAGGGAAGCGCCGGATCTCGGCCTGACGGATGCCCAGATCGAGGTGATAGGAAAGCTGATCCAGAAGTAAAAGATCGACGACCGGGCGGTGAGCGACCAAGAGGAAAGACGCCTGAAGAGCGGCGGATAAAAACGACTGCACGGCAAGCAATGAAATTCCTTCCCCACCGGAATCAGTTCCTTGAATTGTCGTCTGGTCCCTGATTCTCCCGGTTACCCTATGGAATGATCCTTATGGGGGTACCCAGAGGCACCATCTTCCAGATCTCTTCTATCTCGGTATTGGTCACCGCGATGCATCCGCCCGTCCAATGGATCAACCGGTGAAGCGACCCGATCCACCCGAGTCCATTTCTGATGCCGTGGATCATGATGTCCCCGCCGGGATCCAATCCCCCCTCCTTGCCGCATCCAGATCCCCGCTGTCAGGATAGGAAATCCGCAGGGACAGGTGAAAACTGCTTGTCGGGTTCTTCCCGGTGATCCGGTAATCCCCCTCGGGTGTCTTGCCGTCACCTTGCATTTTTTTTGGGCCGACGGGGTTTTTCCCCAGGGCGATCCTGTATTCGCGGATCATCTGTCCCTCGGCATACAGCCTCAGGATCCGCTCGCTCTTGATAACCAGGACCCGGTCAGCCAAAACCTGCGGCTTTTCCTCAGACCGGCAGATGGTTTAATTTCCTGTCAGCAAACCTCCAAAAAACAAGAGGGTTATTATGAAACAGGCTAACAGGATTCCTTTAAGGCTCATCATCCACCAATCAATGACCTCGTGAGGGTGGCTTTTCCCGTTTTTTAGTCCGGGTGCTCCGCAGGTTCCGGGAACCAGAACATGTTTTTTCCTTGCGCAGTGGACGTTGGACTTTGGACGATTTTAATGCTACACAACCCTTCCTAACCAGACAATACTCAGAAAAAAAGATAAAATCAGATCATGGAAAAGAGCTGGCATTCCCATTCGCAAGGAGGGAAACCGTTGAACCGCACGAGTATCGCCTATTTCACCATGGAGATCGGTCTCGCGCGGGGAATCCCCACATACAGCGGCGGGCTCGGCGTCCTTGCCGGGGACACCATTAAATCCGCAGCGGACCTGGGCCTTCCCATGGTGGCCGTCACCCTTCTGACACGAAAGGGATACTTCAGGCAGGAGCTTCTTGAAGACGGAACCCAGGTGGAGCACCCGGTCCAGTGGGACCCCTCCCAGTTCCTGGAAAAGCTTCCCTTTCAAGTCCCTGTCGCCATCGAAGGCAGAAAGGTTAACGTCGGTGTCTGGCAATACACGGTCAAAAGCCAGACCGGCGCCATCGTTCCCGTCTTCTTTCTGGACACGGACCTTGAGGAAAACCGGCCCGAGGACCGGGTAATCACCCATGACCTCTACGGAGGGGACAAGACCCACCGTCTCAAGCAGGAGGTCGTCCTGGGCATCGGGGGAGTACGGATGCTTCATGAGATGGGGATCAATGTTTTCAAATATCATCTCAACGAGGGCCACTCCGCCCTTCTGACCCTGGAACTCCTTCAGTGGTTCCGCCTGGACATCCGGGAAACGTGGGACGAAAAACTCGTCTGGGATGAAGAACGCGTCAGGGAAATATGCATCTTCACGACCCACACCCCCGTGGAAGCGGGCCACGACAAGTTCCCCTACGATCTGGTGCAGAACATCCTCGGGGATTACTTCCCCCTTGAAATCCTCAGGGATCTGGCCGGAGAGGATCACCTCAACATGACCCTCCTGGCCCTGAACCTTTCCAACTACGTCAACGGGGTGGCCAAAAGGCACGGAGAGGTTTCGAGGGAGATGTTCCGGGGCTACCAGATCCACAGTATCACCAACGGTGTCCACTCCTTTACGTGGACCGGCGACCCCTTCAAGGAGCTTTACGACCATTATCTGCCCGGATGGGCCAATGAACCTGAACTGTTCGTGAGGATCGATACCGTCCCGGACGAGGAGATCTGGCAGGCACACCTAAAATCCAAGGAGAGCATGATCCAGAGGATCACCGAAAGATCCGGGGTTACGCTGTCGCCGGATATCCTGACCATCGGTTTTGCGAGAAGAGCCACAAGCTACAAACGCGCCGATCTGCTCTTTTCGGATATCGAGCGCCTCGGCAGGATCGGAAACGGCCGGCTGCAGATTGTCTATTCCGGCAAGGCCCATCCCCGGGACGAACCCGGCAAGGACATGATCCGCAGCATCTTTTCCCATGCGAAGGAACTGGCGGGAAAGGTCACGGTGGTCTATTTACCGGATTACAACATGGAGTCCGCCCTCTGCCTGGTTTCGGGGGTGGACCTCTGGCTCAATACGCCCCTTCGTCCCATGGAAGCTTCCGGAACCAGCGGAATGAAGGCAGCTCACAACGGCGTGCCCAATTTCAGCGTCCTGGACGGGTGGTGGATCGAGGGACACATCGAAGGAGTGACAGGGTGGTCCATCGGGCCTCATCCCGATTCCGGGCAGAATTCCGATTACAACGGCACCGGCGACGTGGAAGATCTCTATTCCAAGCTCGAGACCATCATCATGCCCCTCTTTTACGAGAACAGGGCAGGATGGATCCAGGTGATGAAGAACGCCATCGGAAAAAACGCCTACTTCTTCAATTCCCATCGCATGATGCGCCGCTATGTGACACACGCGTACATCACGACTCACACTAACGGTAGAGAAAACGGAGATGTACCAGCAAAGTAACAGCGGAGCTGCCATGTTTCCAGGCACGTCCCCTTTTCCCGCCGGAAAACCTTCCCTGCCAGAGCCCCTGCCCAAGCACTTTTTTATGTAAAGCGAGGACGCGCATATGAACCGATCCTCCGCCGCGGTCACCAGCGGCCCCCCTCTTTTCGGCCTCTCCCTCGCGGCCCTCGGTGTTGTGTTCGGGGACATTGGGACAAGTCCTCTTTACGCTTTTCGGGAATGTTTCTCTGGAAGCCACCCTCTCCCTCTTTCGGAAGGAAACGTCCTGGGCGTACTGTCCCTCATATTATGGTCCCTTATCCTTGTCATTTCCCTCAAGTACCTCGTTTTTATCCTCCGGGCGGACAACGAGGGGGAAGGGGGGATCCTCGCTCTAACCACCCTTGTCACTCCCTCACACGCATCTTCCGCCGGAGGAGGGCTTGTCCTGGTTCTGATCGGCATCTTCGGCGCGGCCCTTCTCTACAGTGACGGCATGATCACCCCGGCAATCTCAGTCCTGAGTGCCGTGGAGGGGCTGGAAATAACCGCTCCGGGACTGGCTCCCTTTGTCATCCCTGTCACCATTGCCATTCTTATCGGCCTCTTTTCCTTTCAGCAAAGAGGAACAGCCTCAGTAGGAGCGGTATTCGGTCCGGTAACGTTCCTGTGGTTTGTAGTCCTGGGATTTCTCGGTACCGTCAACGTTATGAAGGCCCCGGGCGTCCTTGCGGCACTCAATCCCCTTTACGGGCTGAAAATTTTTGTGGTGAATGGATGGCATGGTTTCTTCGTGCTTGGGGCGGTCTTTCTCGTTGTAACAGGGGGGGAGGCCCTTTACGCCGATATCGGGCACTTCGGGGCGCGTCCCATACGACTCGTCTGGTTTGTGTTCGTTCTGCCCGCCCTGGTCCTGAACTACTTCGGACAAGGCGCTCTCCTCCTGACGCACCCCGAAGCCGTGAAAAACCCCTTTTACAGAATGGCGCCCGGATGGGCCATGTATCCCCTGGTTCTCCTCGCCACGATGGCAACCGTGATCGCGTCCCAGGCCATCATCTCGGGTGCCTTCTCCCTCTCCATGCAGGCCGTCCACCTCGGATACAGCCCCCGCCTCAACATCCAGCACACATCCCCCACGGAACGCGGTCAGGTTTATCTCCCCATTATCAACTGGGTGCTCATGTTAAGCTGCATCGGACTTGTGATCGGCTTCGGTTCCTCGAGCGGCCTGGCGGCCGCCTATGGCATCGCGGTTACCACGACTATGGTCATCACAACCGCCCTGTTTTTCTTCCTGGTACGGAAACGATGGAACTGGAGTCTCCCGGTGGCCGTCCTGGCCTGCGGTATTTTCATGATCGTGGACCTGGGATTTTTCGGGGCTAACATCGCCAAGATCTTTTACGGCGGGTGGTTCCCTCTGGCCGTCGCCGCCATTATTTTCACCCTCATGACGACCTGGAAGAAAGGCCGCAGTGTCCTCGCCTCAAAACTCCTGTCCGCCTCCACGCCGGTGGAAGCTCTGGTCAGGGGCCTGGAAGAATCTCCACCTCAACGTGTCCCCGGCACGGCTGTCTTCATGAGCGGGACGACCTTTGGAACTCCAACCTCACTGCTGCACAACCTCAAGCACAACAAGGTCCTCCATGAACAGGTTCTCCTTCTGTCGGTCCAGACGGCGGACGTGCCCCATACGGCACCCTCAAGGCGCCTCCAGGTGGAACAGGTCGGTCCCGGGATCCATCGCCTGACAATCCAGTACGGCTTCATGGAAGGGCAGAACATACCTCAAGCATTAAGAACCCTTGACCTTCCCGGCTGGGAATACAAGGAAGAAGAGACCACTTTCTTTCTCGGGCGTGAAACCCTCATCCCGACCGCCTCCTCCAGGATGGCTCCGTGGCGGAAAAAGCTCTTCGCTTTCATGTCGCGGAACGCCCGGAGCGCCAGCACGTTCTTCGGCCTTCCCCCGAACCGGATCGTGGAGATGGGTATGCAGATACAGCTTTAGGCCAAAAAGCCTTTCTCTGGAATTGGGATTGAGGATTGAGGATCAAGTGCACTTGTGCACGGGTGCACTTGTGCACACTTTTTCTTTCCACCTTCCACCTTCAACGTTAAACGGCATTTCCCTGGACTTGGGATTGAGGATTGAGAATTGAGGATTGAGAATTGAGGATTGAGGATCAAGTGCACTTGTGCACAGGTGCACTGGTGCACACTTTTTCTTTCCACCTTCCACTTTCCACTTCTTATTTTGCATATACCCTGTAGTCGATGTCCGGGAATATGTTATCCACTTCCTCGATCTTTCGGAGCTTTTCCTCATCCCAACCCTCGCCGAGGATGCTGTCGAGCTGGTTGAACCGGTCGATGTGATCCCGGAACCGGCGATCGGCATAGGCCACGCTCGTGCCCATGGTCATGATAAAAGGCCAGTCGCTCGACTGGGCCAGAAGGAGTTCCCTTGCCATCTGGTTCAGGATCCTCCGCCTCAGGGGATCCGGCGAGGTGAAATTCCGGGCGCGTTCGGACATCCGTATTGCCACATTGTGCAGGTATCTCCATATCCAGTCATTCTTTCCGTTGAGCCATACCTCGTAATAACCCTTGTCACCCCAGCTGGAAGCGCAGGGAACCGCAACCTGGTGGGTCGGGTTCTGTTCCAGATAACCGGAGAAGGTCACCGGCCTCAAGACGGATTGGGCCATCCTGAGAAAAACGTTCTCAAGAAAGTCGGGGCCCTCGAACCACCAGTGGCCAAAAAGTTCAGCGTCATAAGGGGAAACGATGAGGGGCCGCTGGTCCATAAAACCTGTGATGTACTCTGCCTGACGCTCCCGGTTGAAAACGAAGTTGGCCGCGTGCCCTCGTGCCTTTTCCAGCGCGATATCAGGATCATAAAGTTCCTTCTGATCGGTCTCCCCTGTGATCCTGTGGTATTTGATGCCCGTGAAAGTCCTCGTGCCATCGGGGCTGACATAGGGTCCGACATGGTCCATGTGAAGATCGAATCCCACATCCCGGTAGAAATCCCTGTAAAAGGGGTCACCCGGATACCCTTCCTTGGCGCTCCAGACCTGTCTGGAGGATTCCTGGTCGCGGGCGAAGGCGGCAACCCCGGCCGGCGTGTGAACAGGCGCGAACACCCCGAAGAGACTCCTTGGCTTCGAATAGAGGAGGCCATGGCTGTCGAGGAGAAAGAACCGGAGCCCCTGGCCGGCCAGAACCTCCTCCAGGCCGGGATAATAAGCGCATTCCGGAAGCATGATCCCGGCAGGTTCACGATGGAGCAGCCTCCTGTGAGTTTTGACGGCCACCTCGATCTGAACCTGAACGGAAGGCGGATGATAGGCAAGGAGGGGAAGAAAACCGTGGGTGGCACCGCACGTGACGATCTCCACGTGGCCGCTGTCGGCAAGGCTGCAGAACCCCTCCAGAGCCCGGGACCCCAGGGTGTCCTCGTAGAAGCGCCGTTTTATGCTCGTCCGTTCGAGATAGAACCGGGCCAGCCGGACCATGGCCGGATCCCCCTCATTGCGCCGGACCTCCTTCTCGGCCAGTTCCATGGTTCGGTCCAGGTATTTACTGAAGCGGGCCCTGAGAAGGTCATCATCCAGCATGGTTGCCAGGGGAGGGGTAATGCTCATGGTGAACTTAAAGGGGACTCCCTGGTCCCGGAGCCGGTAAAACCTCCGCAGGAGGGGAAGATAGCATTCCGCCAGAGCCTCGTAGAGCCAATGTTCCTCGAGAAAATATTCATACTCGGGATGGCGGACAAAAGGCAGGTGGGCATGGAGGAACAACCCCCAATCGGCGGCAATCATCAAAACTCCTTTCCCCGGCCACGAATCCAGGAAGAAACCGGATACCCTGGCGGCCGATCCTCGAAGGCCCCCCACAAAGCCCCTCCCCGAACCAGCTCTTTGGAGAGCGGGGTGATTTCAAGGACACCGTCCTTGCGGGTCATCCAGAATTTCGGGAGATCCGAAGAGGGGGAATCATCTGGGAGCCTGATCCGGTTCGACCTCAGGATCTGGTGGAAACGGCCGTCTTTCACGACGCCGAGCAGCACCTCGATCTGGATCCCGGCCTGGTCCAAATGGAGGTAATACGAACCGATGGGGCCCCTCACATCATGGCTCGCGATCTCCGTCTCCTCCGGGACCATGACAACCCTGAGGACAAGATCCGGCAGGTACTCTCCCGAGGATTCCCAATAGGCAAAAGCCGTCCGCGGCCCTTGGGGAAGCAGGGCGATCCGGTTCTCCTCGAGCAAGGCGGGAAGTTCCGGAGGCCCCCCTGGAAGAGGAGGTGGAGGCGGGAGAACCTCGGCGGAAGGGGTTTCACTTGCCGGGGTCCGGTCCCGTCCCTCTCCGGAAGCCTCCGTCAGGGCAGCCAGGACTTCTATCAGTTGTTTCTTTGTCATCCTGGAGCGCCCCCTGACGCCGGCCTGTTTTGCCAGGGCAAGGAGATCTGCCCTTTTCATCCCTGGATCACTTTTCAACGGTTTTCCCCCCTTTTTCTGCGAGGATCTCACGGTAGAATTTTGCATAGATGGAGGCAGAATGTCTCCATGAGTGGTCCTCGGACATGATACGGGTCGAGACATCCAGGGCCCGCCCTTCACGGAAAAACCGCGCCGCTCTGTCGACGGCGCCCAGAAGATCCACCTCATTGTCCTTTTCAAAGACGAATCCGTTGCCCTGGTCCGGGTCGCTCCCGAGGTCGGAAACAGTATCCCTGAGCCCCCCTGTGGCTCGGACCACCGGGATGCACCCATAGCGCATGGCGATCATCTGGCCCAGGCCGCAGGGCTCGAAGCGCGAGGGCATGAGAAAAAAGTCTGAGGAAGCGTATATCCTTCTGGCCAGGGTATCGTTAAATCCTATGTTAACGGAGATCATTCCCCTGTGGGGCTTCGCGGCAGCCAGGAGAGATTCCTCGAGATCGTATTCCCCACTCCCGAGGATCACCAGCTGGATACCGCGATCGAACATCTCCGTCATCGCCCGCGCGATAATATCGGCACCCTTCTGCTGGACCAAGCGGCCGACGAAAGCAAAAAGGGGAGCCTCAGCGATGGGGTAAAGACCCAGCTGCCTGCGAAGGGCTTCGAGATTGACAGACCTTTTCGCGGGATCCAGGGAAGAAAAGTTCGCGACTAAATCCAGGTCGGTTTCGGGGTTCCAGATTTCATAATCAAGACCGTTCAGGATGCCCCGAAGCCTCGAACCGAAAACATTGAGATAGGAATCCAGTCCCATCCCCTGCGGGGCGGTTACGATCTCGCTGGCATAAGTGGGAGAAACGGTGCTGACGGCGTCGGCCGTCAGGATACCGGCCTTGAGAAAATTCAGGTTTCCCCACCATTCCAGGACACCCTTCTCCAGGACCTCCTCCCCCAGCCCGAGGGCCGGGAAAATCTGAGAACCGAACTGGCCCTGGTAGGCGAGGTTGTGGATGGTCAGGAGGCTTGGCACCTCCTTCCAGCCGGGATCAACCTCCCCCGTCCCCATGTAAAGAGGGACCAGAGCCGCGTGCCAGTCATGGCAATGGACCAGATCGGGCGTCAGGCCCATTTCCTGGGCGGCCAAAAGGCACGCCCGGCTGAGGAAGGAGAACCGGAGGGCACTGTCAGGGTACTCCCCGCCGGGAGGTCCATAGACCCATTCCCTTTCGAAAAATTCCGGCTCGTCCAGGAAATAGAATGTCGCGCCATCTCTCTTAAGGGAAAGGACCCGGCAATCACGCTTCTCCCCCCCATGGACCAGGGAAAACCGGATCCCGGTCGGCCGGGGATCGAAACCTTTCAGCCTGATCTCTCTGTAAAATGGCATGAACAGGGATGTCCCGATCCCGAACTCGCTGAGTTCGGCCGGAAGAGCTCCCGCCACATCCGCGAGGCCCCCGATCTTGGCAAAAGGAACAGCCTCGGCGGCCACCATCAGCACATTCAGACCTGGACTGGACCTGGTCCCGGTCCCCGATTCGGTCTCTGGTCTTCCCTTGATCCGGCGACGATTATCTGTCACGGCATTCCCCGAATTTATTATACCTGATCACATTCGACCTTTTTTGCCCATGATCCCCGGCTCCTGGATCCCTCCCATGGCCGGAAAACCTCCCTCGAACGGGTTGAAACGCACCGGTCGCACAATCCCCGATCCTATATCTGTGCCTCCCTTAAAAACCGGCTGGCATCCTCCGGGGAGGTCGGATTGATCTGGAACCCGGTTCCCCATTCAAACCCCGCGATCATGGTCAACCGCGGGATGAGTTCCAGGTGCCAGTGATAGTCATCCCCGATACTGGACCAGTAATAGGGTTTTCCCACACGGTGCGTCATGGGGGGAGCAGTATGGAGGATGAAGTTGTAGGGAGGATCATCCAGGACCTTCCTTAGCCTTCCAAGGACCTCCTTGACCACCGCTGCAAGATGAACCAGCGTGTCATCGTCCACAAGGGAGAAATCATGGTTGTGCTTCTTGGGGACGATGCGCAGCTCGAAAGGAAAATTGGACGCGAAAGGAGCGAATACAATGAATTTTTCCTCGTTGATGACCATGCGCTCCCCATCTTCCAGCTCCTGGTGGATGAGATCGCACATCATGCACCGCTCCTTGAGGCGGTAATAGTCCCGCACGCTGGCAAGTTCAATGGCGACAAGGCTCGGGGTCACAGGGATGGCGATCAGCTGGGAATGGCTGTGGCAGAGACTGGCCCCGGCCTCGCTGCCGTGGTTCTTGAATATCATGATATACCGGAACCGGACATCCCGCATGAGATCCCTTAAACGGCTGCGGTAAACCCCGAACACCTCCCTGAGATGGGAAAGGGAAAAATCGGCCATCTGCATCGTGTTGTCGGGCGTTTCCACGATCACCTCGTGGGCTCCGAAGCCCGACACAACGTCGTAGATCCCTTTTCCGAAACGTTCCTGCGGGGACTCGATGGTCAGGGCGGGGAATTTGTTCGGGATCACCCGGACCTTCCACCCCGGCCCGTTAGGAGGACTCCCCGGATCCCGTATTGCCATGATCTCGGGAGGAGTCCGGTTCTCGTTCCCCGGACAGAAGGGGCACACCATCTCGGTTGTGCTGTTACGGACATGCTCACGCCTTTGAACGTTTATTGGTCTCATTCCCCTCTCGGTGGCGATGATGACCCAGGTTTTCCTCATGGGATCGTAACGAAGTTCAGACATGGACACTCCTCTGACTGACACGCACCCTCAAAAGGCAAGCGACAGTTTCAGGGAAATTCTCTTCTCCAGGGAGAAATCCAGAGCCCAGACCATTACCAGGCAGATCCCCTGGCAGGTGACGTCAAAGCCCTGTTCCGATTGAGAAACCGTCCGAACAGGGAACCCCCATACAGGAGTCCGGGGAGACGCCCTGACCACGATCGGTGCTTCAAGGTGGGGGTCCTGGACCGAAAGGACTCTGCCCGGTCCCCCTTCCGTTACACGATCCAGGGGAAAAACCTTTCCGTCCAGATCCGCGGGGCATCCGTCTCCCGACGGGATGTGAAGGTTGAGCTCGCTTGCGAAGAGAACCTCCCCGTCCACTGGTCCTTCAACCGAAAGATCGTACCGGACGGAAAGAAGACTTCCCTCGAGGGAAAAACCCTTGATCAGCACAACGGGGACCCCGTCCTGGTTCCCTGAAAGCCAGACCCTTCCTTCCCGGCGGGCCCTGACCCCCATCCCTGCCGGCTCCAGACGGAAAGGACTGTCGGCAAAATCCCCGAGCTGCCGGAAGGACCCCTCCGCGAACTGGTCCGCGCCGGTCCCCGGAGGGAGGAAATGATCCACGAAGGAATACCGGGGGTACCGGTCAAACACCAGCATTCTCCGGGTCTTTTCATCCATGTGCCGCATGGCCTCGTGGATGGTGGCCACACCTTCGCCTTCGGCACTCCCCTCCTCCCCCGGGGTCTCGTGGTAGTGCTCCCTCTTCCTGGCAAGAGTGCTCATGAGGTCAAAAAGGCTCTTCTTGTCGGAGATCTCGCAGACCTGGGCGCCCAGGGAATGGATGACGACAATAGCCTCCTTGCCACGGAGTTCGGCTTCCTGGAAACCGTCGGCGTTCAGGTCATCGAAAAAAGGGCTTCGCGGTCCATCCTCCCCGTCCAGGATCCTTTCGGCGAGGATCAGCTCCCTCTTGACGGAATCCCTGAGGACGGGGAGATAAAGGCCTCCGAAGATTCCGTGCCAGTAGGCGTCGTTGCACTGGGCTCTGAGCAGACACCGGCGCGCTTCCGGGATGTTTCGCCGGCGGGTCCTCTCGCTCACCCGGATCATCTTCTTGTGCATGTTGCCGCTTTCAGGATATTTGAGGAGAAAATCGGGCCAAAGCCCCCCCTTTAGGAACCGCCTGGCGGCTTTCTCCCTACCTGTTCTCCCGAGGTCGGCCAGGAGCTCGCGGAAAAGAAGGGCGTCCTCGGTGGAAAGAGCCCATTCCCCCATCTCGAAATAGCTGCCCGCGGGAAGGTGCAGCCTTCCCAGGGGAGCGTGGTTATTCAGGTAATCCCCGAAGGATCCGGTGATGATCCTTTCACTTTCAACCACACCAGACAGGAAATCCCGGAGCCATCCGCGGCCGTATACCCATTCGTGCGTCCCGGGCCACATCCCGAACTTCTCGCCATCATCGAAAATTATTGCCGCTCCCCGCTCCCCACCTGCCTCCTCGACCGCCTGCAGGGCCTCCGGTACCTGCTTGAAAGGAGTGGCGTATCGGAGGCGCTGGCTGATGGGGAAAAGAGCCAGGGTTTTCGACATCCTTTCCGTGATGAAATACCCCGACAGGCCTTCGCCGCCCTGACCAGCCGAAAGGATCTGGTTATCATCGACGAGGGTGTAGCGGATTCCGGCCTCGCAAAGGAGAGGTACCAGGCCGGGATCCCAAATCCGTTCGGTCAGCCAGAGCCCTGAGGGTCTCGTGCCGGAGATTTCCTCCAGAGTATCGGACAGAAGGCGGATCTGTTCAAGGGCGTCGTCGGGAGGGATGACCGAAAGGATCGGTTCATAAAAACCCGCGGTGAAAAGTTCAGCCTGCCCCCGGCGGGAGGTTTCCTGAAGGAGGGAGTAGATCCCCTTCTCCTCCCGGCGGATCCATTCAAGAAGGTACCCGCTCAGGTGAAAACCGAACTTGAAACCGGGCTGCCGGGCCAGTTCCTCGAGGAGAGGCCCGTAACACTCCGCACAGCCTTGCCGAAGCACGGTATGAAAATTGCCCACAGGCTGGTGACAGTGAAACCCCATGAGAAGGGTGGTTTTACCGTTTCCTTTTTCAGACGATCCAGTATTCAAGATCATAGTCCTCCGGAACAAGGATTTTTACAAGGGAAAGCAAAGGCGCTTTCTCCACCGGCTCTTCCCCCCGAAGCAAGGAAAAGGAAAGCAGGATCTCCTGCCCGGGTCCGGCTCCGAGCACCTCGAGGGGAAGGCGGATCTCGGCGACCTTGCCGGCGGCAGCCCTGACGCCCGCCCGGCTGAAGGCTTTCTCTACAACTTCCATTTCCCCGTTCCCAACCTTCAGGTTAATGCTCCTTTTACCGGGCATGAGGATCTCCACGGCCAGGGTCAACCCCTCGGCCATGCTCGCGAATTCCCCCTCCGAACCCAGTTTCAGGTAAAGGAATCCTCCATCGAAGCCGTAACGCAGGTCCCGCAGGATCCGATCCGAGCGGTGCATGGTGCCCTGGTCCACCTCCAGATCGAAATGCCCCGCGTGAAGCCATTCAAAATAGCTTGAGACACGTCCATCCAGAATGGGAGATATCACGTCGGTGGGGACCCTCAGGTGCCCTCTGGGCCCGGCTTTTTTAATGGCCTGAAGATATTCCGAAGGGGTATCCACCCCGGCAAAGCGAAAAGCGTTTATCAGGTGAAGCCTGAAAAGTCCGTCGAAACGATCCGCGAGGGTGGTGAAATGATCGTCCCCGAACCACCAGTACCAGTCGCTTCCTTCTCCGATGAGAATCTGTTCCCGGACCTTTTCCTGGGTGCCCCGGTCGAGGTCGGGTAGATATGGCCCGAGGAGCTTCTTCGCGCGACAAAGCAGTTCCCACGCCCGGTTTTTTTCCGGATGCCCCATCCATGTTGAGAGGCGCCCGCCTATCCAGCTGCCGGGGACAACCCTGTCAAGGACCTCCCCGGCGGAGGGATCCAGGGCCTCGCTCAAGGTCACCATCTGAATGGACTCATCGGACCCGAGAGCATCATACAGCCGGTCAAGAAACTCCCTTCCGTTGTCGGGGTAATGTTCCCAGGCGTTCTCCCCGTCCAGAATAATCGGGATCACGGCATCCTCGGTCTTCAGCCCCTTCCGGATTTCCCTGATCCTGCCCAAAAAAGTGCTCACGGCCGGGGCCGCACCCATCCGCTGAAAGGTGAACCCTATGAGATCGGAAAGGGTCCGGTCCCGGAAAAAAACGGAAATCTCCCCCTCCGCCGTCCTGACCTTCCAGGGGCGGTAGACAAGCTCCCGGTTCCCTCCGAAATCCGGAAACCGGACCCCGAGGGAGTTGGCCAGGACCTCTTCATCGGAACCGGTATACGCGACACCGTTGCGCGCCATAAGAGATAGGGACTCTGGTGAAATGGCCCCCTCAGCCGACCACATTCCCCGGCAGGGAACATCAAAAACGTCCTTGAACCTCGCCATGGCTTTTTCCACCTGCAGGGCGGCATCGCCCTCGAGACAACACCGGATCGCGGGGAGAGGAAGGTCTTTCTCGACGACCCGGGCGTTTTCGAAGTCGAAAAGGAGAGGAAGGATGGGGTGGTAGTAGGGGGTTGTGGTGATCTCGATCCCCCCTCCGGCCAGGGCCCGACGGTAGGATTCGAGGATGGTGCTCACCCTTCCCTGAAGAAGCCGGACCAGCTCTTCCTTTTCCTCCTGGGTGAAATGGCTCTCCCTGGCGATGAGGGTCCGGACAAGGGGTTCTTCCTGTCTGATGGCGGTGCCTGTCCATGAAAGCAGGAAGAGGACCTCAAGATCGAGGATCTCCGCGGGTAGAAAAAACCGGGCTCCATCCCCGTGCGCAGATTTCCTTTCCCACTTCTCATAGAGATGGTAATAGCGTGGCAATGGCAGGATCTGGTGGTTCACATCCCCAAGGAAAAGGAACTTGAGGAGAAAGGACCGCTCCTCCTCACCAAGCTCGTCGGGGCGCTTAAGAAGGGTGTTTATAAAGACATCGCTGTCCGGGCGGCCGGAAAGCTCGATCTGGTCCATCAGGGAAGGGACAAGGTTGAAAGTGGTCCTCACTCCCTCCCGGCCCATGCTGAGGTGAAGCATGTCATAATAATCCTTCACCGCGTGAAGAAACGTCAACGGCATGGCCAGCTTCCCGTCGGCGCTGTCCTGATAGCAGGGCTGATGCATGTGCCACCAGAGGGCGATGCGGATCCTTTGAGCCATCTTCCTTACCTTTCCAGGGCCCACTGCTTTACCCGGCGGCTCCATTGAGGGAAGAGGCCCCGGGCCGAATCCCTTTCGGAAGTTTCCACGAAAAGGCCCACCGTGGGCCCGTGAAGATCCGGCGAGAGCAGGATCCATCCCTCGGGCAGTTCCACCTTCACCCCATCCTCGAAGGAAAGCTTCCGGCCGTTGAATGCCTCCCGGAAATTGCGCATCAGCTTCCCCTTGGCCTCCGCGGGGCAGACAGTTGTCATCGCGTGATAATGGGCAGGTGGGAGTCCCTCGAAAACCTCCGAGACCCGTCCCCCCGTCCGGGCCATCATCTCGAGGATGTAAGCCACCGAGAACATGGCATCCCAATGGGGTTGAAACCTGGTAAACGCCAATTCACCACTCATGGAGGCGATGAGGTCGTTCCTTCGGAAAGCCTCTCCTGACATCCGGCTAACCCTCCCGGAATGGATCATGACCCCATCAATTTTCCCGGCCGCGATCAGGGGAGCCTGGATCGGCAGAAAGGCCCTTGGCTTGGAGCGCCCGGCGGTTCGTCGAAGAAGTTCCAGGATAAAAAGGAGGGTGAGGTGTACTGGTTGCGGCCGTCCCTTGTCATCCACCAGGTAAAGATTCTCCCCCGAAGGAGAGATGAAAAACCCCATATCGGCCCTGAGCGTCTTGACGATCCTGCCTACCCTGGACAGGGAGGCCTTTATGCCGGAGGAAGAGGCGGCCGGTTTTTTCTCTTCCTGGTGAGCGTTGAGGATGACCGTATCGCATCCAAGGTCTCCGAGGAGGACCGGCAGAAGATTCGACGTCGGTCCATGGGCCAGGTCAAGGACCACCGAAAACCCTCTTTCTTTCACCAGGTCCCCGGAAATCATTTTGTTAAAACCTTCCCGGTAATATTCCGGGGCGAGAGGCATATCAAAAATCGACCCCACCTTGTGGTAATGGCTTCTGCGGAATTTTTCCCGGAAAAAGATCCTTTCCAATTCCTTTGCCGTCTCGTCGGGCAGGGCAAAGCCGTCCTCATCGTAAAAAAGGACCTGGGTCGTGGATTCGTCCTCCGGCTTCTGTCTGAAGTGCACTCCTCCAACCTCGCCGAAGGTTGTCAGCTTGTAACGCATCACCGGAAGGGGGTTTTGCCGGATGTCGAAGGCGCTGACCCCCGTTGAGAGGACCCCTCCGAGAAAGGCCCTCTTGAGCATCCTGGAGGCCCGATGTCCGTCCCGGCTTACCAGAACCCGGCTGCCTTCGGGAAGAACGCTCCCGTAGGCTTCCCCCAGTCTTGCCGCGAAAACGGTGCTCATTTCAACGTTGGTGCGGCCGGAGATGACGTTCCCTTCGAAAAGACTGGCCTTCCAGCGGTCGCCCCAGATGAGGTTGGAAGTGAGGACCGATCCTTCCTCCACCCTTTTGCCGGGCCAGAGGGAGATGTCTCTTTCTACGGAGACTCCGTCCTCCAGGATGCAGTCGGCGGCGATGACAGCCCCCTCGGAAATAAAAACCCCGGCACCAAGCCTTCCTTTGTCACAGATAACCGCATTTTTTAAATTGCACCTTCCCCCGACGGTGACCCCGCTCCAGAGGACGGAAGAATCGAACCGGCTACCCGAAGCTATCTTGCAGCCCTCCCCGAAAACCGTGTCCGAGTACTCCCCCCTCGGAAGGCGAACATCCTTCCCAAGCACGACGGTACCGCTCACCCTGGCACCTTTCAGGACCCTGGCTCCCTCTTCCAGCCACACGGTCCCTTTTCCAACCTTCAGCGGCTCCCCACGGAACGGGACTTTGACCTTTCCCAGAAAAGCCTCCCTGTGGACGCTCCGGTAGGATTCCGGGTTCCCGACATCCTTCCAGTACCCTTCGGCCTTGTAGGCGAACAAAGGTTTTCCGGCCTTGAGGAGGCGGGGAAAAAGATCCTTGGAAAAATCAAAGGGCTTACCTTCGGGGATCTCCTTTAATACCTCGGGCTGAAGGATATAGATCCCGGTGTTGATCGTATCGCTTACCACTTCCCCCCAGCTTGGCTTTTCGAGGAAGTTCCTGATCTTCCCCTTTTCGTCGGCGATGACCACGCCGAACTGCAAGGGATCCGTCACCGAGGTCAGGACGATGGTGGTGAGGGCGTCTTTTTCGTTGTGGAATCTTACAGCCGGAAGAAGGTCAAAATCCGTCACGAGATCGCCGCTCATGACCAGAAAAGTCTCATCCAGTCCCGGTGCGGCATACCGGATGGAACCGGCCGTCCCGTAATCCCCGTCAGGAACGATGAACCGCAGGGAGGCCCGTCCCTGCCAGTTTTTCTCGAAATAATCCCGGATCTTCTCGGGCATGAAATAAAGAAGAAGAAAGATCTCGTCCACCCCTGTCTTGTCGAGCCGGTCGAGGATCAGTTCCAGGATCGGCTGGTTCATGAGGGGCAGCATGGGTTTGGGCACCTTTGAGGTCAGGGGCTGGATCCTCGTTCCGAAACCCCCTGCAAGAACGACGGCTTTCATTGATTTGTCTCCCGGATTGAAATGAATCTGGTTTCCCTTCCTGGACAACACCGCCGATCCAACCCCTTTCGGCTAGAATCAATAGTAACATAAACTCAGGCCCGGTACTCTTGGTCGTCGGAGGAGAAATGAGGATTGAGAATTGAGGATTGAGGAAATTAGTGCACGGGTGCAGGGAATTGAGGATTGAGAATTGAGGAATGAGGACCAGAGGAAAATCCCGGCCTAGAGGTCTCGAGGGGGGGTTAAAGGGTCATATTTGATGGCCTCATCCCCTTGACCCGCAGCCTGACGCTGCGGACACCTTGCCAGACCTGGATCTCCGGTACCACGGCCAGGTCCATCCGGGGCTCCAGGGTTTCCAGTTCGCCGGCCATCCGAAACGCGATGGCCCCTGCCGTGACATCTTCCTGCCTGGCAAGGAAACTGAGATGCCTGCCGCCGACGACCCGCGGCTGGAGAATTTCGGCATTCTCGAGAAGGATCACCGGCTCGGGGTTCCCCGCGCCGAAAGGGGAAAGGTCCTGAAAACTGGCAACGTCCTCCAGCTGGAGGTCCGTCAGATCAACGGATGCATCCAGGGTCATGACCGGTGTGAAACCATCCTCCGGGACCATTTCCCTGACAACCTTTTCGAAACGCTCCCGGAACTCTTCCACCCTTGAAGGTGCGATCCTGATCCCTGCCGCGTATTTGTGTCCCCCGAACTGGATGAGAAGATCCCGGCACATGGACAGGCCCTGGTAGAGATGGAAGCCGGGGATCCCTCTTGCGGAACCTTTGAATACCCCGTTTTCCAGGCAAAGGAGGACGGTGGGACGGAAATACCGCTCCATAAGACGGGAAGCCACAATGCCTACAACCCCCGGATGCCATTCCGGGGAAGAGAGAACAAGGCTTCTCCTGCCTTCCAGATAGCCGCATGAACGGATCTGATCCTCCGCTTCCCAATGGATCCTCTCCTCGATGCGCTGTCGTTCCACGTTCTCCACATCGAGATAACCCGCCAGGGTTTCGGCGTCGGTCGAGGAGTCCGTGATAATCAGCCTCACCCCTGCCGACGCGTCCGAAAGGCGACCCGCGGCGTTGATCTTCGGAGCCAGGCGAAAGGCAACCGTGGAGGAGTCAACCTTGCCTTCCGTTACCCCGCAGACCTTCAAAAGCGTTTTGATGCCGAGTCTGGAGTTCTTGTTGATCTGCTCGAGCCCGGCACGGACGAGGATCCGGTTTATCCCCGTAAGGGGAACGATATCCGCGATGGTCCCGACAGCCACGAGATCAAGGAAGTCAAGGAGAGAAGGCTCCTCCCTGCTTTCGAAAAAACCCTTTTCCCGGAAGCCCTTCCGGATCCCCGCCATGAGATAGAAAGCAAGGCCCACCCCGGAAAGGGACTTGAAGGGAAAGAAACACCCATCCTGCAGGGGGTTGATGGTGGCCACCGCTTCGGGCAGGGTTGAAGGCGGTTCATGGTGATCGGTGATGATCACCTCCATGCCGAGGGATTTGGCGAAAGCGATCTCGTCAACGGAGGAGATGCCGCAATCCACCGTGATGATCAGGTTGATCCCCATCTCCCGGAATTTCCTGAGACTCTCCCTGTTAACCCCGTACCCCTCTTCAACCCGGTTTGGAATATAGAAATAGGCGGAAACCCCGAGATCCCTGAGGAAAAGGAGGATAAGGGAGGTGGCGGTGACCCCGTCCACATCGTAATCCCCGTAGATGAGGATCTTTTCCCCTGCAGTGAGGGCCCCATGGATGCGATCCACGGCCTCGGCCATCCCTTTGAAAAGATAAGGATCCGTAAGGTCTTCCAGATGACATCGAAGGAACCGCGAGGCCTCCTCAGGATCGGTGATCCCGCGGTTTAAAAGAAGCTGGCCAACGAGGGGGGTGGTTTCAAGGGATCGGGCAAGGTTTCCCGCCCTCTCGGGTTCCTGTGGGCGGACCACCCACTTTTTTCTTTCGGCGCTCATGAGAGGTCAGAAAACCCCGGGTCTGGAAAACCCGATCTTAGACGGCCTTCCTGTCGGCCCGGCATCGGGGCTCCGATCACGGGCTCCGGAAAAATGGTTTCGTCCCATGATGGTGGAAAAACATTCACGATCCTTCGGCCCCGGAAGCTCCGGAAAACAGGGCCTCGGGGAATGCTGCCGGTCAGGCCTGACGGATCGAAGTCCTCGCAGCGGACGCCCCCTTTCCTCCAAGAAGCAGAACAGGGCTTGCGATGAATATGGAGGAATAGGTTCCAACCATGATCCCGACCAGGAGGGCGAAGGAAAAATCATGGATCACCTCCCCGCCGAAAATAAAAAGACAGAAAACGACGAGAAGTGTGGTGCCGGAAGTCAGAATTGTGCGGCTCAGGGTCTGGTTGATGCTCGAGTTGACCACGCCGGCAAGCTTGTCCTTGGGATGCCTTCGGATGTTTTCCCTGATGCGGTCGTAAACGACAATGGTGTCGTTTAAAGAGTACCCGATGATGGTCAGGATCGCGGCGATGATGGGGAGGGTGAATTCAATATTCATGACCGAGAAAACCCCGACCGTAATGGATACATCGTGCACAAGGGCGGCCACCGCCCCGAGGGCGAACCGGAATTGGAAACGCAGGGTGATATAAAGGAGGATCCCGACAATGGCATAGACGATGGAAAGGACCCCTTTGCGGCGAAGGTCGGACCCGACCTGGGGACCCACCATCTCCACCAGTTCCAGGGACGGCTCCTGCTCGCTGAACCTTTCCGAGATAATGGAAAAGATCTCATCGGAAATATCTTCCGACTGGCCTTCCTCGCTCTTGACGCGAACGGCGATGGCCTCTTCCCCCTGCGATTGGATCACGGCCGATCCCATCCCCTTCTCGGCGAGGACATCACGGACCTCCCCTATTCCGGGGGCCTCGGAAAAACGAACCTGGACCAGGGTCCCGCCGGCGAAATCGATGCCGTAAAGAGGCCCTCCCTTCAGGAAAAGGGAGCCGACCCCCAGGAGGATTACCAGCATGGATAGAACGAAGGCGATGCGCTTTTTCCCGATAAAATCGTAGTTTATATCAGCTTTGACAAAATCCATCGGAGTCCTTCTCCCCCTTACTCAGATGCTGAGTTTTTCAAGGCTTCGATTTTCAAGCCAGGCTTCAAAGATGGTCCGGGAAACAAAGATGGCCGTAAACATACTGGTGATCACACCTATTGTTAACGTGACCGCAAAGCCTTTCACCGATCCCGTGCCGAACTGGAAAAGGACCAGCGCTGCGATCAGGGTGGTGATGTTGGCATCGACGATGGTCAGGAAAGCCTTGCTGTAACCCGCATCGATGGCCGCCCGGACCGTCTTCCCGGTACGTTGTTCCTCCTTGATCCTTTCGAAAATAAGGACGTTGGCATCCACCGCCATTCCGATGGTGAGAACGATGCCGGCAATCCCCGGCAGGGTCAGGGTGGCCTGGAAAAGGGCGAGAACACCCATGATAACCACAAGGTTCATGATCAGGGCTATGTTGGCCACGATCCCGCTGAAACGGAAATATAGGATCATGAAGACTATGACCAGACAGAAACCAAAGGCGATGGACATCAGTCCTTTCCGGATGGAGTCAGTTCCGAGGGTGGGGCTCACGGTCCACTTCTGCAGGATCTCCACCGAGGCCGGGAGGGAACCCGCCCTGAGGACAATGGCCAGGTCCGCGGCTTCATCCGGGGTGAAATCCCCGGTGATCGTGGCCGCACCTCCGGCAATCCGCTCCCTGATGGTGGGTGCAGAATAAACATTGTCATCCAGGACGATGGCCGCCCTACGGTTGACGTTTTCCGCAGTGATCTGTTCGAATATCCGCGCCCCGATCTTGTCGAATTCGAGGGAAACATAGGGTCTTCCGAACTGGGTATCATACCGGACCCTGGCATCCTTAATGGTATCCCCGGTAAGGAGGACCCGGTCTTCCAGAACATAAGGGGTCCTCTGGACCCTTCTCGTGGCCGGGTCATAGTCCTTCCCGTAAAGGACCACGTCCCCGATGGGTACATTGTCCACGGACGCCTGTTCGTCCACGATCATGAATTTTAAGACTGCGGTCCTTTTCACCAGGGAAATGGCCCTCTGGGGATCCTCGATGCCGGGAAGCTGGATGAGGATCCGTCTCGAACCCTGGCGGAGGATGGTCGGCTCTGATACACCGAATTCGTCAACCCTGCTGCGGATGGTTTCAAGGGCCTGGACCACGGAGTTCTCCTGCAGCCTGGTGATCTCTTCCTCGGGAAAACTCAGCACAAGGGTTGTTTCAGATTCTTCGGAAACGTCGATCCCCGGGAATTCCTCCCTGAGAATCGCCGCAGCCTCATCCCTGTACTTATCCCTTCCGACCTCCACAAGGAGGCGGTTAAAGGCAGTGGTTTCGGCCCTTCGGATCCGGATGTGCTCATCTCTCATGACGGTTTTCAGATCGCTGGCATAGCGGGTGAGGGCATTGTTCACCGCTTCTTCGACCTGCACTTCAAGGAGAAGCTCCATCCCCCCCTTAAGGTCCAGACCCAGCTGAACCGCCTTGGACGGAAGGATCTTTTTCCACCATCCGGGCAGTGCATCCGTCAGGGACGGGGTAACCGCAACAAGGGCTCCGACAAGGACCAGCAGAACAATAATCAGTTTTGTCTTGACTCGGGTGCGCATCTTTCCTCCAGACGCCGTGCCGGGCACGCCTTTTTTTACTCTTCGCCTCCGGCCAGTGTGGACGGATCCACTTTCCCGGAGATCGCTTTTTTGGTGATCTTGATCCGGACCTTGTCCGAACACTGCAGGGTTACCACCTGCCCGTCGATCTTGACGATAGTCCCGTAGATCCCCCCGTTCGTGATCACCGTGTCACCCGACTGGAGGGCCTCCAGGGTGGACTGGTGTTCCTTGGCCCTTTTCTGCTGGGGACGGATGAGGATGAAATAGAAGATCACGAAAAGGATTACAATGGGCATGAAGGCTGTCAGACCTCCGGGTCCACCACCGGCCTGGGCTGCGTAAGCAGTGCCTGTAAACATCTTCTCCTCCTTTATCTTCGGCCCGTTTGAAGCGCCATTACCTGGAGAGCGGTTTTTTTCACAAACATTGCCCGTTCTCCTCCCAACATCTCTCGACCACCTTCCGGTAGGAAAGGAAGGAGCCGGAGAGCACCGCTTCCCGGGCGCCGGAAACAAGTTGGTGATAATAGCTCAAATTGTGGATCGTGGAAAGTCGAAATCCTAACATCTCCCGGGTCAGGTAAAGGTGCCTGAGGTAGGCCCTGGAAAAATTCCTGCAGGTAAAACAAGTACATCCCGGATCCGGGGGGGTTCCGTCCTCCTTCATGGCCGCTGATCGAATGGATATCTTTCCGGTGCTGGTGAAAAGGGTTCCGTTCCGGGCGTTCCGCGTCGGCATGACGCAATCGAAAAGATCCACTCCCCTTTGTATCCCGTCCAGAAGGTCGGACGGGGTTCCCATCCCCATGAGATAATGGGGTTTTGCCGAAGGAAGATGTCCGATGGAGACCTCGACCGCCTGCCATGTTTCGTCAGGGTGCTCTCCCAGGGCCAGGCCGCCGACAGCAAATCCGTCAAAAGGGGCCTCGGCCAGGGTTTCGGCACAGCGTGTCCTCAAATCGGGAAAAACACCACCCTGAACGATGCCGAAGAGGGCCATTTCCTCGCGGGAACGGGAACGCAGGCAACGATCAGCCCATGAAAGGGTCCTGGCTACAGCACTCTGGGCTGTTGCCCTATCGGACCGAGGGGATACGAGCTCATCGAGGCACATGGCGATATCGGTCCCGAGTAATTCCTGGACCCGCACCGCGTGTTCCGGGGTGAACCGGTGCCCGCTCCCGTCGAGATGAGACCGGAATGTCACACCGTCGTCATCCACCCGGGCAAGGTCCGCGAGGCTCATGATCTGGAATCCCCCACTGTCCGTCAGGATGGGGCGATCCCAACTAATGAAACGGTGCAGCCCCCCCACTCTGCTGACGACCTCGGCGCCCGGCCTCAGGTAGAGGTGATAGGTATTGGAAAGGAGGATTCGCGTTCCGGCGTCAACCAGCTCCGAGGGGGTAAGCGTCTTGACGGCTCCGTAGGTGCCCACCGGCATGAAGGCCGGTGTCGGGACATCCCCATGGGGTGTTTTCAGGACTCCCGCCCGGGCAGCGCCGTCAGCGGCAAGAATTTCGAAACTAAAAGATGCCATCTGAAAAAACATTCCTGGAAATTTCACATTCAAATTTCAAAAAGAACCTCGCTCACACCGCCCTCTTGAAACAGGAGGCTTTGGGATTATCCGATGAACATCGCGTCGCCGTAACTGTAAAACCGGTATTTCTTCCTTACCGCTTCCCTGTAGGCACCCAGAACCGTCTGTGTTTTTCCGAAGGCGCACACAAGCATGAGCAGGGTCGATTTCGGAAGATGGAAGTTGGTCAGGAGGGCCTCCACCACCTGGAAGCGGTAGCCGGGATAGATAAAAAGACCGCTTTTCCCCGCACCGGCTGTTACTTCCCCCTTGTTTGAAGCCGACTCCAGGGCTCGAACCACGGTAGTCCCGACGGCGATGATCCTTCCGCCGTTTTTTCTCGTGGATCGGATCGACCGGGCCGTCTCCTCCGGGATCCGATAGGCCTCGGGCTCCATCTGGTGGTCGGAAACAAGGGACGTCCTGACCGGCTGAAAGGTTCCCGGACCGACGTGGAGGGTCACCCATGCCATCCGGACCCCTTTTTCCAGGATCCGCTCAAGGACTTCCCGATCAAAATGAAGCCCCGCGGTCGGGGCGGCCACGGCACCGGTGTTGCGGGCGAACACAGTCTGATAGCGCTCCCGGTCCACGGCATCCGGTCCCTCCCCCTTCCGCAGGATGTAAGGGGGAAGGGGCACCCGGCCGAATGTTTCAACAGCCTGCTTTAGATCGATATTCTCACCGGAAACGGCAAACCCGTCCCCCGTCCGCTTAAGGAAAAGGACCGATCCATCTTCAAGGTGGACCTTTTCACCCTCCTTGACCCGCCGGCCGGGACGCACCAGGCAGGCCGCCTCGCCGCTCCGGGAAGGGTATTCCAGAAGAAGGATCTCGAGGACGCCTCCAGTCGGCCGTTTCACCATCAGCCGGGCAGGGAAGACCCGGGTGTCGTTGAAAACAACCAGATCCCCCTCTCGAAGCAGATCAGGGAAAGCATCGAACATCAGGTGTTCCAGGCGGCCCGAAGACCGCTCCAATGCCAGGAGCCGGGACCCGGAACGTTTTTCAGCCGGCCTCTGGGCAATGAGTTCCTCAGGCAGATCATAATCGAAAAGGTCCGTGGTCAGGGAAGTGTCTGTCGGCATGAGAAGATGGCGTTGTGTCCGCGGTTGGGCGTATTGCATTAATGGCACTTTAAATCCAGCAGTCCGATAATTTTTCGGGTTTCAGGTCTTCTGTCTCTGGCCTCTTGACTCTGGACTCTGATCTCTGGACTCTGGACTCTGGTCTCTGTTCTCTCGTCTCTGGCCTTGCTTTTTAGCCGATAACCCGGGAGACGGCTACAAGGGTAAGGCCCGCTGCGATTCCGAAGATCCCCATATACCGCAAAAGAGATGGATTGACATCCCGGATTCTTTCCAGCAATTTCTTCACCCCTTCCGGAGCCAGGAAATAAGGCAGGCTTTCAAGGATCAAGGCAAGTCCGAGGGCAGCCAGGAAGATGTTGAACTGGAATTTCATTTCAGACGATACCCTTTCCCGGACCCCAGAGAGGGGCGTATACCGGTTTTTCCTTGAACGGATCAGCTCTGGCTCCACTTATCACATCGGGCCAGCCGGGGCAATGATCCTTTAACCGGGGGGTGAAAAAGAGGAATCCCCGAGCTTGCCCCCCCCAATTTACTCTGATATTAAAGAGAGTTGAAAATTTTTCCGGGAAAAAACCGGCCGGGGTTTCCACCGCAAGGTGAAAGCGGCACTGGAATTTAAATTTATGGGTCTATCTTTAACAGTCCTTGTCCTTCTTCTGATAACGGGCCTTCTTTCAGGGCTTCTTATCTATTTCTTCTTTTTTGTCCACCGCCTTAACCGGACCATTCAGCGTGTCAGGAAAGGGGACACCGATGCATCCCTCCCGGCGTCATCGCTGCCGGTTCTTTCCACCCTGAGCATCCACCAGGGCTTTCTCGCCGAAACTCTCAGGGACCTTACCAACATGGAAAAGCTCCAGCAGAAAATGCTGACGCTTGAAAATGTGGAAAAGACCCGCTGCCAGGAAGAGGAGCACCTCGCGGATCAACTCGAGCACCAGCTCGAGGAAACCCGGCGGGCCAATCAGCGCATCTTTATCCTCAACCGCGACCTCGAGGAAATCAACACAAGCCTTAACGAGGCCATCAACAGGCTGTCGGCGCTTCAGCAGATCAGCAGGATGCTGGGAATGGAGCATGACAGGAAACAGATCTTCCGCATGGCCCTGTCCCTTCCCGCGGAACTCCTTGGCGCCGAAATCGGCCACCTTTTCCTCTTCGACAAGGAAACCGGTGAATTGAATCTGGAATATTCCCTTGGGCTTCCCGAGGCGGAAACCCCGTCCCGGCGGCACGACTACGGAGAATCCGGTCTGGCGGGATGGGTCACCGCCAACAAGAAACCCCTGCTCATTCAGGATTTCAGCGCTCAGGACACCTTTTCCCCGAAGTGCGAAATGGGATATGAAAGGAAAACCTCCCTTTCCGTACCCATCATGATCCGGGAGGAGCTGATCGGGATCATTTCCCTTGTCAACCGGAAAACCGGACAGCCCTTTTCAGACAACGAGAAAACTCTCCTGGCAACCATCGCCTCGGAAACGGCCATGGCGATCAATAACGCTCTCCTCCTGGAAAAGATCCAGAAAAATTATTTCTCGATGATTGAGTCCCTGATCGTGGTGGTGGAATCCAAGGACATGTACACCAGGGGGCATTCGGAGAGGGTTACGAGGTACTCCCTGCTCATCGCCGAGCAGATGGGGCTCTCCCTGGAGCAGATGGAGATCATCCAGAGGGCGGCCATCCTCCACGACATCGGAAAGATCACTGTTGAACTGAGTATTTTAAACAAACCCACAGCTCTGGAAAAGCATGAGTATGACGAGATCATGCTTCATCCCCTTATCGGTTACCGTATCTTGGAACCCATCGATTTCGATGAACGGATCAAGCTCGGGGTCCTCCAGCACCACGAAAGGCCCGACGGGAAAGGCTACCCGGAAGGCCTTAAAGGAGATGACATCATCCTGGAGGCAAAGATCCTGGCGGCGGCGGACGCCTTTGACGCCATGACGGGGGAGCGCCCCTACCGGGCCGCCCTTAGC
>Ga0272443_10000376_pt1 | contig 85635 bp, 68 predicted proteins | sample SSMAcet12_FD_193581 | JGI IMG/M metagenome (GOLD analysis project Ga0272443, IMG submission 193581) | Marine sediment archaeal communities from Little Sippewissett salt marsh, Falmouth, MA, United States - SSM-Acet-12 | ecosystem: Environmental > Aquatic > Marine > Wetlands > Sediment ...
ACCGGTATGCGGAGGGTCGCTACATTCCACGAAAATACCCGTTCGAGGAAGAGAATCAGACGTGCCTGATCTGCCACGGCGTGGCGGACATGTGGCACGACAAGGACGGCATGAACAACCAGCAGGGTAAAATGGCCTGCATTCACTGTCATCAATCCCTCTACAAATAAATCTTTGAGGATCTGCATTTGTCTGCGACCTGTTATCGCATCCCATGGCTTTTTTTGTCGGCGGTTGTTCTTGCATCAAGCTTTGCAGGACCCGCCCCGGTGTTTTCGGAGACCGGCGTTGCCAAGACAGGAAGAGGCGTCGAAATTCAGCCCGAACTGGCGGAGGGCCTGCCGATCGGCTTGATAACCATTCACCTCGAGAAATCCACTGGCGATCCGTCAGGTGATGAGGCGTTGAAAGAGCAGGTATCCGCGGCTTTTGCGCTTGGTGAAGGGACCACCTTCCGACGGGTCGTCGTGGAATTCGGGCTGAAACGGGTCCGACAGCTCGATTCGGTTCAATCGGCTCAATTGAAGCTTTACCAAACGGTTCCCAGCGGTCAAGTGGCGGCGGCAATAAGCGTCTCACCCTTGGAACGGAAAGCCATTGTCCCCCAAAAAGCCAGGGGGATGCTGTCCACGGGTAAAATTCGGGATTTTCCGACAATCTTCGAAAACGACCGCACCAAGCTCGTCTTCATTCTGAACGGCGGGGCCGGCATGTTCAGCGACACCGAACCCTGGTTCGGCGGATACGGGGAAGCCTTCAATGGAAGGAACCCGACCGCCCAAGACCCCTTGGGGTCGGGAACCTCCACCTGGATCGAAGGATATGTCGAGCCCGGGCTTGGTGGGGTTTTTCAGCTTTCCGATTACCCGCTGTACCCATACTGGGCGGTCTCCACCCTGATGTCCGGCTCCTCCGGGGGTGACATCTACAACTCGGGGACCCGTGGCTATGGAGACTTCGAGAAGCTTTACGCCGGATTGATCTGGGAATTGCCGGGGCAAAACTCGCTTGTCGATTTTTCGATCGGCAGGCAGGTCTATCAACTGAGGGATGGATTCTTGCTGTCGAAAGTCCCGGTCTCCACTTCGATCGGCGAGCGTGCAGCCTTGTTCCTGGGTCCTCGCCTCACCTCGGAGAAAACCGCGCTGGTCAAGGCACGGGCCTTTGGCTTTGGCCTGGATGCATTCCTGATCGAACCCAGCGAGCCCGACGAAATCGCGACCGACACCCAACTGGCGGGGGTCAACCTTCAGTATCAATTCGTGGATGTGGATGCCGCCTTCACTTATTTCACCATCCCTGAAACCAAATCCACTTACAGGACCCCGGACGGCGGTTTGCTGCCCCGGGAGGGTCTGCGGACATTCAACCCGAGTCTCTCGGTGAGAAAACCGTTAGGCTTGGACGGATCATGGATCAAGGCGGAGTACGCCTATCAGAACCACGAAGACTTCGATATGTCGGCCCATGCGGGATACGTCTGGGGCGGATATCAGGCGCAAAATTGGTCGTGGCGACCGGCACTCAGCTACCGGTGGTCGATGTTCACCGGGGACAAACCCGACACGCCAACCTTCGAACGGTTCGACCCCCTGTTCTCGGGCGGCCTGGGCAACTTTTTGCCGGGGATCGTTTTCAGCAAGGTATACAAGAACGCCAACCTGATCACCAACCGGGTCACTTTCAGCGTCAAACCCACGGAAACGCTCGAGTTCATCCTCGATTATTTCCGTCACCGGGCCGACGAGCTGAACAACCTGGGCGGAGTCGGGCCGCTTCAGACGCTCGGATCGAAAGACCTCGGGCAGGAAGTGACGTTTACCGCCTTTCACTACATTGGCAAGCATCTTTTCTTTCAGGGAATCGCCTCCGTCGGCATACCGGGGGAAGTGATCGATCAGGCGTCGGGAGGACACGCGGAGAACTGGTACACTCTCCAGGCCGCCTTGTACATGTTTTTTTAACCGGAACACAGGCTGGGGGTTTCATGGCCTTCAAAGTCTTCGATCCTATAGAATTTCAAGGGATTGCTACCGTGCGAACATTTTTATATAAATATAGAGGAGTTCTCTTTTTCGCAGCCCTTCTCCTGCTTCTTCTTGCCGCGTCCGGTTGTGCCACCTTGCCCACCGGCTTCGAGCGGCCACCGTCCCACGCGTTTTCAGACACCCGGGACACCCGGATCGGCCGGGATGTGGCCGGCGACATTGCGGAACATCCTGGGAAATCCGGCTTTTTCCTCCTCTCCAGCGGGCTGGGTGCCTTCGTTGCACGGGCCTTGCTGGCCCATTTTGCCGAGCGGGGAATCGATGTGCAGTACTACCTTTACCATGACGACCTCGTGGGCAGGCTTTTCACGCATCAGCTGCTCAAAGCGGCGGACAGAGGGGTCCGGGTGCGCCTTTTGCTGGACGACATGGACCTGGAGGGACGCGACTCGGGGGTGGCGGCCCTTGACGCACACCCCCACATAGAGGTCCGTATCTTCAACCCGTTCAGCCGCAAAGCCGGCAGGGTTTCCCAGTTCGTCACCCGACTGGGATCGGTCACCCGGCGCATGCACAACAAATCCTTCACCGTCGACAACCAGGCGACCATCCTGGGCGGCCGGAACATAGGCGACGAATACTTCGAGGCCGACCCGGACCTGGCATTCGGCGATCTAGATGTCATGGCCATCGGGCCGGTGGCCGAGCAGGTGTCGGCCTCCTTCGACAGGTACTGGAACAGCCCATCGGCCTATCCGGCCGCGGTCCTGCGGGATCAACCCGTCCCTGCCGGGGAGGTTGAACGTATGCGGCTGGAACTGGAAAAATTTGTCCGCCGGCAGGACGATTCGGCCTACCTTCAGGCCCTGGAAAATTCGTCCCTCGCCCGCAAGCTCAGGGCCGACGAGGTGGTTTTTCTCTGGGGGGAGGCCGACGTCATTTACGATCTACCGGAAAAGATCCAGCACGGTTTCGACAAAACCGAATATCACCTCTCCCCGAAGCTGATCCCCTACCTGAAAAGCATCGAAGAAGAGCTTGTCATCTTCTCCCCGTATTTCGTTCCGGGAAAGGAGGGAACCGCCTTTCTCTCCGACCTGGCGCGGCGGGGGGTGCGCGTGCGCATCCTGACAAATTCGCTGGCGTCTAACGACGTGCCCATCGTCCATGCCGGATACGCCAAATACCGGAAAGACCTTTTGCGTGCCGGGGTCGAGCTCTTCGAGATGAACAAGAAACTACCCCGGGAGGAGCGAAAGGGGAAAAACGGCCCGGGCGGGTCTTCCAAGGCCAGCCTGCACGCCAAATCTTTTGTCTTCGACCGGCGGCAGGTGTTTATCGGTTCACTCAACCTCGATGCCCGTGCGGTGCTTCACAACACCGAGATCGGCGTCGTATTCAACCAGCCGGAGATCGCCGCTGTGATGAGCGACTGGGTGGACCGCCATATCGAAACGGTGGCCTTCCGCCTGGAGTTGGTCGGCACGGAAAATGGGCCGGCGAAAATTCTCTGGCGCGGCTGGGTGGACGGAGAGCTAAAAACCTTCGAGGCCGACCCCTACACGAGCTTCTGGCAGCGGCTGGGGATCGGGTTTTTAGGCCTCCTTCCGATTGAGTCCCAGCTGTAGCAGGCCCGCCGGAAACGTGATTTCGTGAGGCAAATATCGAGATTGCTTTTCCCCAGCGGGATGTGCACCTCCGCAGTGTGGATGAATCGATCACCCTGCGGTCCAATGGAGACACGTGAGACGGAATTTGAGATTTTCGGCGCACTCCTTGGGGGAGGCATCGGCATGCTCAAAGGGGGCGCCGGCTCGGAGCGGGAACGGGAGGACCTCTATCGTCGCTATTACGATGACTGCATGCGAGGTGTCGTCAATTAGGCTCCTTCAGCCCGAGACCCCGCGCGAGGAGATAACCTTGCAAGGCATCGGCCTCGGGTCGGCGGCCGAGGCACCGTTCCGTCTGCCGGACAAAGCTGAAAGCGATCGATCAACCTGAGAGAGGAGCAAGGACATGAATTCGGAAACATACATCTTTGGATCGGCATCTTTACTGCTTTTCCTCCTGCCCGTCCTCGGCGGACTGAACGGCTGCGCAACCGACAACCTGACGACCCTGGAAAGGGACATAAAATCCTACACCGAGCGCTGCACGGAAGTGCACGGGTACGACCCGGAAGACGTGAGCGGCCTGGGGGAACGGGAGCTGGGTCCCCACGAGAAAGAGTGGCGCGAGTGCCTCTATGAGGGGATACGGACGCTCATCGTGCCGCGAAGTCCTGTCCCCCACTTGTATGCCGAGTTCATCGAGCAGGACCGTAAAATGACGGAGGGCATACAAAAGGGCGCGATCACCCGGACACACCGTAAGAAGAAAAATCAGGAGTTCGCAGTCCTGATAAAGCAGCAGGAAGAAATAAAGAGGGGACTGGGCGGTTCGAGCGGGAAGGATGAACTAAACGAAACCATGAGAAAGAAGGTTGAGCTTGACATGAAAACCGAGTTCCTCGAGGGGCCGCGGGACTCCTTCTTCAGGGCTCTGGGAAATTGATTTGAAAACCCGTATAAGTCCATGCAAAATATTTGTCGGTGGAGCGGGGTAAACCATTCGAGGACGAGGAGGGGTAGGAGCCATGAAATCCGCCAAGAAAATTACAAGCGCCCTTATTATTCAGGAGGCCTACGAAGCGAACAAGTCGACAATAGGGGTGATCATGGGGCACTTCTTTCTTCGTTACCTCAGCCTCCTCTACAAGGCATTTGACGGTGACCTCATCATGCCCATTGTCCTGGGGGAGATAGCGCACCACAACGTTGTCAAATTCTATTCCCGTCAGGGTGATTGCATGGATGTAAAAGACAGAATGAGCGACCCTGCCACCCATTATGAAAATCTCGAACCGAGCAACGCCTACTCCATCAGCGAGGCAACAGGGATCCCGAGGGAGACCGTGAGGAGAAAGGTTAAAAAGCTCGTTAAGCAAGGCTGGCTTATAAAGAATTCACGAGGGGACCTCACCATCCATAAAACCGTCGTTGAGCATTTTACAAAGGATTTCAACAAAGTAATCCTTAATGAACTGCTCGAAGCAACCGACTGCATCAAAATGGTCATGGCCACGGAGAAGACGTGACACAACTCCACGAGACTTCACGGTACCTTTTTCCTCCCAGCATTTCAAAAATGAAAGCCCATCTCTCGTGTTCGGCTGTGAGGGACGGCATCGGGAGGGTGTTTTGGGCTGAGGATCTTCCGGATCACCTCCCGATCCTCGATGAAGGCCAGAATGCGCATGGCCCCGTTGCACTTGGGGCAGTTCAAGGGATCCACCTCGTAGATCTTCTAAATCATCCGGGCCCACTCCTTTCTTGAAGGAGCGGATGAGGCCTCATCAGGACAAAAAGTATTCAACATCCAATAACAAACAGTGCAAAAAACGTGGTCATCAAGCATACTCCTTTTGTGCGGCTTTTAGGTTGAAGTTTTTGTCTCATTGATTTATCGATATGCTATTTTGAATCCTTCGAGTGTTTCATGGTCTGTGGCTCATGATGCCCTTCAAAAAGGCGGTTCTGACGATGCTGGAGCACACAAACCAAGTCAGTCATTCGCTTTTTCAAGGATTGCCTAGAAATCCTTTTGATTTCTTGATCCTCCATGTTTCCAGTTTTCGATAAGTGTACATAAGAAACGAATGCTGAGGTTCGGTCTTTTGTTACTTTCGAGTGCTTTTGAATCCACCTGTTTCCTGCAATATAGTTGACATGAAAAGGTAACCGATGAGTAAATTTAAAAGCAGATTGGAAAAGCAAAATGGCACCCAACTGAAGATTTTTGCAATTCTTGCGGGGCTCGGCTTGGTCGCCGAGCTCAACCACGTTCATATCCCGCACACCGAAGCCTTGATTGATGGCCGCTGGGCCTTTGGTTTCATGGGTTTTGCCCTTCTACGAAGAGGCTGGGCGGCCTTGCTCCTTGCGGCTTTTCTCTCTATACCGTTCGGGTCGAACGTTACCTTTCTTGTGGGTTTTCTGGGCAATATGCTTTATGCGATTCCCAGCCTGCTGATCATCCGGCCGCTGCAAAGCCGCTTGTTGACCCGATGGGGCCCAGGGTGGATCTACGGGCTTGGATGGCTTGCGCTCGTACTGTTCTGCTACCAGGCGTTTACAACCCCGGCGGTCTGGGGCGTGATTGCACTCATCAAACATATCCCCGTATGGCCGAACGTCCTGGAAGGTTGGCGGACCCAGCCTTATTTGATCGAATCCATTCTGGTGGGGCTTTTCTCAGGGGCAGCCATGGTCGCTGTGCTTGCTCATCAGCAACTGCGCCGGGATCAATGGCGACTGGAGCATCTCAACCGCGTGCTTCTCGGGATCAGAAACGTCAACCAGTTGATCGTATCTGAAGAAGACCCACTGCGGCTGATCCAAAGGGCCTGTGAGAACCTGACCGAGACCTTGGGCTACTTCAACGCCTGGATCGTCCTTTTGGCTGAAGATGGAAAGACAATCACAGCATCGGCCGCCTCGGGCTTTGACGGAGGATTTGAGACATTTCGCAAACGCTTGGAGAGTGGCGCTTTCCCCGCCTGCATGAGACAGGCCCTAACACGCGACACTACGGTTGTTGTGGTGGATCCGAAGGCCGAATGCCTGGACTGCCCGTTTTCCGGAGAATATGGCGGACGGACCGGCTTGAGCCATCGGCTGACCTTCGACGGAACCACTTACGGTGTCCTCACAGTTTCTGTTCCTGCAGCATATGCCCACGATGAGGAAGAACTGAGCTTATTTGAAGAGGTGGCAGGTGACCTTGCCTTCGCTTTGCACAAGATCGAAACGGCCAAGCTCCTTCGCAGAAGCGAGCATCGATACAGCGAAATTTTCGAAGGTAGCCGTGACGGATTTGTGATGGTGGACCCAAGTGGGCGTATTATCGATGCCAACCAGGCTTTTTGCGAAATGCTTGGCTACTCACTGGAAGAACTGCAGGATATGGAGGATTTTTACCGAATCACCCCGGAGCGCTGGTGGGAGTGGGAAGCCGAGGAGATATGGGAAAAGCGTCTGCTGGAGCAGGGATATTCGGGGGTGTATGAGAAGGAGTATATCCGAAAAGACGGCACCGTGTTCCCGGTTGAACTTCGGTCTCACGCGGTGAGGCGTGAAGACGGTGCACTCGACTACCTGTGGGGAACGGTGCGCGACATTACCGAACGTAAGCGGAGCGAGGAGACGCTTCTCCACAAACAGGCGATGCTCTCGCGCACCGAGCGGATTGCCAATGTGGGCAGCTGGGAATGGGATATCGCCAACGACAGTGTTGTTTGGTCGGAGGAGCTGTTTCATATCTTCGGGCGCGAACCCGCTGAATCACCGCCCACCTTTGCACAGCATGCTCAGCTTTACGTGGCCGAGGACATGGAGCGACTGAAACAGGCGGTCGAGACATGCGTGTCCGAGGGGACTCCCTATGAGCTGGAGCTTCGCGCCATCCATACGGATGGGACCATCCGGCACTGCATCGCCCATGGACGTGCGGAGCGCGATACAGAGGACCGAATCGGCCGTCTTGTCGGGTCTCTGCAGGATGTAACGGACCGTAAGCGGGCCGAGAAGGCGTTGCGAGACTCCGAGAACCGCTATCGGCGGCTCTTCGAATCCGCAAAGGACGGCATCTTGATCCTCGACGGGACTACGGGAAAAGTGGTTGATGTCAACCCATTCCTGATGCAGTTGCTGGGGTATGATCATGATGCATTTTTTGGAAAACAAATTTGGGAAATCGGCCCATTCGACCATATTGCGGCATCGAAAGAAGCATTCAAAGCATTGAAGGAGCAGCAGTATATCCGGTATGACGATTTGCCGCTGGAAACGGCTGATGGGCGGGTGGTCGAAGTGGAGTTTCTCAGCAATGTATATGTAGAGGACCAAGCCGAAGTGATCCAGTGCAATATACGAGATATCACGGATCGAAAGCAGGCCGAATCCGAGCGTGAACGACTGCTTTCGGCCATAGAGCAGGCCGGCGAGATGATCGTGATCACCGATTCCGAGGGGACCATCCAGTACGTCAACCCGGCTTTTGAAAGGGTGACGGGCTATGATCGCGAGGAAGCGGTAGGACAAAACCCGCGCATGCTCAAGAGCGGCAAGCAGGACCGTGCGTTTTACGGATCTTTATGGGAGACCATATCCGGGGGCAGGACCTTTCAAGGGCGCATGGTCAACAAACGAAAGGATGGGACGCTCTTCACCGAAGATTCATCGATTGCCCCTGTTCGAGATGCCTCCGGCAGGATCGTCAACTATGTGGCTGTAAAGCACGATATCACGGAACAGCTGAAATTGGCGGAACAGTACCATCAGGCCCAAAAGGTCGAGTCCATTGGTCGGCTGGCCGGCGGTGTGGCGCATGATTTGAACAACCTGCTCTCGCCCATTCTCGGCTACAGCGAGATGCTGCGCGACGATTTGGACCCCGAAGACGCCCGACGGAATTCGTTGGACGAGATCATGAGTGCCGGACTGCGTGCCCGGGATCTGGTAAGGCAACTCCTGGCATTCAGCCGCAAACAGATCCTGGAATTCAAACCGGTGGACTTGAACAAGGTCGTGGCCGGGTTAAAAAACCTGCTTCAGCGCACGATCCGTGAAGATATCGAGATGGTCTTCGACTTCTCTCCCAAACCGGAAGTGACCATGGCGGACATCGGGCAGATCGAGCAGGTGATCATGAACCTGGCGGTCAACGCAGCCGATGCCATGCCCGAGGGCGGCCAGCTGACCATTGAAACGTCCAATGTTCATCTGGACGAAGAGTACGCCAAAAGCCATCAAAGCGTAAAGCCGGCCAGGCACGTCATGCTGGCAGTGAGCGACACAGGCCACGGAATGGACGAAGAGACCCAGGAGCATATTTTCGAGCCCTTTTTCTCCACCAAAGGCGAGCACGGGACCGGGCTGGGTCTCTCCACGGTGTACGGAATCATCAAGCAGCACCGCGGCAGCATCTGGGTCTACTCGGAGCCGGGCAGGGGGACGACGTTCAAAATCTATGTCCCCGCCGCCGATACATTGGAAGCAGAAGAGAAGGCCCGCGCAGAGCAAAGCCTTGACCTGAAGGGCTCCGAGACCATTCTGGTTGTGGAAGACAACGACCAAGTGCGTCATCTGGCCAAATCCGTGTTGAGCCGAAATGGATATCAGGTTCTTGATGCGAAAGACGGTGGAGAAGCGTTGGAAATACTGAGAGGACACAACGGACAGGTGCACCTGATGCTGAGCGATGTGGTCCTTCCCGGGATGAACGGTAAGGAGCTTTACAAGAAAGCCCTTGTAATACGGCCTTCTCTCTGGGTTCTCTACATGTCAGGGTACACCGGCAACGTAATCGCGCATCGCGGAGTGCTCGACGAAGGGGTTCAGTTTATCCAGAAACCGTTCACAGTTCACGGTCTTGCCGCCAAGGTTCGAGGATTGCTGGATGAGAAGCTCCGGAAGTAGAACCAGAGATCGTGTCAGCGATCAAGAATTGTATTGGAATGATTCCGATTTTGCTGCCCGGCTAGCCCCCCTTTCACTCAAAGCTATCAGGAAACAACATAATCACTTGTTATGCGATTAGGAGAATTCGATGATAGAAAAGTCATCTTGGTTATTTCTTAGATTAATTGCTCTTTACTCAGTAGCTATGTTGATTTGGGGGGTTTTTGGTTTCCTTGAATACTTCTTCAACTTTTCCATTATCCCATTACAAAATCCTGACTTTCTAAATGGCACACAATTTATTCACTGGTTGCTCATAACAATGTCTGGTGTAATATTCTTAAAAAACTATTTTACAGGTTAGCATCGCATAACGAGGTGTGCACCGGACGGCAATTCCGCTGCGCTCCATTGCCGCCGGTGAGCTTGTCGTTCTGGTATTGCTCTGGACTCTGCAAAACTCTTGGACCTGCTGTAATTACATTTTTCGATAAGCTATATATAATTTTCTGAAACTATGCACATCCTTCACGATACGGGGAAAATCAAGTTTGCCGGGTTTTTCGACCAATATTCGATAGAAACCAGTCCGTCCATAGGAGAGGTACAGGTGAAGATGTTATATTTCTTTAGATTGTTAGGCTGCCAGCACCCCTGCACGTCGCAGACATGATCCATATCGCCCTTCACTTCATAATCCCTCTACTGGTCGCCCTTACGTTCTACCGCAAACGCTGGCTCAACGCGACATTCATCATGATGGCGACCATGATTGTCGATGCCGATCATTTGCTGGCTGATCCGATCTACGATCCCAATCGGTGTTCCATTGGCTTCCACCCGCTTCACACTACCCTCGCCATTGTAATCTATACCGCTCTGTTTACGCTTGCTCTCATTGTAGGGCGGAAAGCCAACGGTCAGGGCCTGCATCCCACTGCACGCGTAATGCACCTGATCGGCCTAGGGCTGCTGATCCACATGGCGCTCGACTGGGTCGACTGTGCGCTGCTCGAAGCGGGCAGTCCATGATCAAAGAGTGTCCCTGCTTTTCAGCCGCGCTCCGCCAAGAGGACAGAGATGCTCTCCGAAGTCGATATCACTCGGCAAAGATGGAACCCGGCCCCTTCCATAAGCGTCCTGTACTCCTCCTCGGTGCGCTCACAACCCCCCGTCACCACCATCATCTCCATGTCCAGTAGCTTGGCCACGGAAAAGGTGTTTCCCGGAGGGACGATCATCTCCACCACCAGCAGCTTGCCGCCCTTCTCCAAGGCCTGCCTGCAGCTGGCCAGGATGGCCGCGCATCGTTCGTCCGGCCAATCGTGGAGCACGTGCGAGAGCATACAGGCATCACTACCGGACGGGATCGTCTGAAAAAAATCGCACGCCACCGCCCGGCACCGATCCTCCAGCCCCCTTTCGCGAATCGCTTTCTCGGTTTTAGCGATCACGGAAGCGAGGTCCGCCACCACGCCTTCCATCTCGGGATGGGCCTCAAGCACTTCCATGAGGAGAGCGCCAGTCCCGCCACCAACGTCGGTCACCGACCGGATCCCTTCGAAGTCAAAAACCTCCAACAAGACTCGGTGGCTGGTGGCCGCCTTGATCGCATTCGCTTCGTTCACAAGATCCCCAGCTTCGAGATTTTGTCCGAGCCAGACAAAAAAGGGCATGCCGTGAGCCTCCTCAAAAGGGGTTTTGCCGGTCCGAACGCACTCAATCAACTTTATCCAGGCGAGATCGTTCCACTCCGCGTTGAACATCCGGGCCATGGACCGCATGGACCCGGTTCTAAGGCACTCTGCCATGGGCGTCATGGTAAAACGACCAGCCTCGTCTTCGGCAAAGATCTCCACGGCGGCAAGGGCTCGCAGAATACGATAGAGAAAAGGGGCGTGTACGTTGGTTTGCTCCGCTAGGCCCTCAATGGTTTCCGGCCCTTGGGAAAGCAGGTCGGCGATGCCGAGCTCTGCTGCGATGTAAAGGGGTTTGCTGATCCAACGGCCCACGATGAACTGCATGAGCCGAGCGTGAGGCGGCATGGATTCGGAATTCATGGTTTCCTCCTGGGGTAAAAGGGTGAAGGGAAAACGGGCTCACTAGATGGCTGTACGATAATATGTGTCAACGATAAACTGGTTATTCGGAGGATTTCCGCAGAAAGAGAAATAGATCAAGCGATGTAGAAATTACCCCACGAGCATGCCGCCTCTTTCACAGTGACTCGAGCGGCGAAGTAGCTGATCGGAAAGATTCTCCCATCGGGCTTGATCTCTTTCTTGATGATGGACTCCTTGAGGCGCTCAGCGACCTTCTGAGGAAGGAAGACCAGTTCGGATTCTTTTCCGCTCTTGGGATTGGTCAAGGAAACCCTCCGCTCCTCAATATCCTCCGCCCTCAAACCGAGGACCTCACCAACGCGCATTCCGCTCCTGGCCATGAATTCCAGGATCAATCGGTTCCTGGGGTTCTCCGTTCGGAAAATTATCTCATCGACAACATCCTTATCGAGGATCGTCCATTGTTTGGGCCTCGGGTGAGCAAAGATCTTCCTGAGTACGGACTTATCTCAGGGATTTGGGAGGCTGGGATCGAGGATGTTCTTTCCGAAATTGAAAAAGGAAGAGAGGAGCGAATATCAGAGTTTCTTGGTTCCCTGGCTCGTTCCATCCGTCTGCTGGGTGAGAAAGCCGCAGCTCTCGTCAGTGGTCAGGGAATTCAACTCTCGGTCGCCGAACGGGGCTTCAAACTTGGGAAGGAAAAAGTGTTAATTCCGGACGGTATTTTTTTGCAGTTGGCTCTCTGATACTCGAAGAAGCGTTCAATGGCCATGGATACGTTCATGATGAAACCTCCTTGAGAGGGATTGTGGGTGGGCACTGCTCCGGGCCGTGAACATTCTTCATTTTCTATCGCTTCAGTGGTATGGTCAAGGATATCCGCGTAGGATGAACCTGGAATCCTGGGTATTTCAGTGCTACAGTCACAAATTCGTTTGCGAATTTTAGGGCTCAGGGTTAAATGTGGTATCCCATTGACTGACCTGAATTATTAAATAAATCCGCCAATTCACCTAAAACAAATAGCTTGAAACAGAATTATCATGATACTATCAAAATGAACATGCGAGAGGATATGACAGCCTGAATGAGGTAGAAGTAACTAAACCAGAAGGTTTAAACATTACAAAGATAGATGAGGTATGAAAATGACAACTAAAGAAGTTGCCATAAGAAGCATTCAAGAACTCCCAGAAGACGCTACGTGGGAAGATATCCAAGAGAGGATTAACTTCGTGGCGGGTGTACGTAAAGGTCTTCGTGAACTCGATGAAGGGAGGGGAATTCCTCATGAGCGGATCAGGGAGGAGTTCAATGAATGGCTTTCAAATTAATCTGGTCTCCGACGGCAAAGTTTGATTTAAGGACATTGCGGCCTTCATAGCAGAGGATAGCACTTCGGCAGCTGAACGATTTGTCAGAAGCTTATTCCATGCTGTGGAGAGATTAGCTGATTTCCCGGAATCCGGCAGAATTGTGCCTGAGTTCAACGATCCTCTTCTCCGTGAAATCATCCGTAAGCCATGTAGGATCGTCTACCGGGTAGATAATGGAAAGCGTACTATCGAGATTGCAAGGGTTTGGCATGCCGCCCGAGGAACCCCAGGCATCTAATAGCAGGTAAAAGACAGATCAACCCGGACTGGCAAATCCGCTGTGTTCTTTTGCCAGCCGGTTATTCGAATTGTCAAGTATTGTTCTGCAATCCTTCTGATTCCGGGACCTGCCTGATTTCCAGTGTTCGATAAGACTGTACGCACCAAAACGGGTATTTCTGAGGGACTTGGCTTGAATTCGGTCGACTTTCAGTGAGCGTAGGGTAAGCCTTGAATCAGGCGAATTTCAGGGATTCAACAGGACTCATCGTTAATTTGGCTGAAAGCCGTCTATCCGAAAAACAAATCCCATGATAATACTAAGTTATGAGGTCATCGACATATTAGAGTAAAATATCAAAAATGGAGAAACTTTTTTGGATAAATACATCACTTGGATTATTAACAACAAAGAGTGGCTATTCTCTGGTGCTGGGTTAGCGATTCTTATCTGGATTTATCGCCTTATTATAAAGAAAAATAAGGCTTTATTTTCACAAAAAATCCGTGCAGGTGCTAGCTCAGCTAATGTACAGGCAGGTCGAGATATTAATATTGCAATCAAGAAGAAGAATGATGTGGAGAAAGATTAAACAAATTATTTCAGCTGGCGATGGTTCGATGAATGTGATTGCCGGCAGAGATGCCAATTTCTTTCTGCAGGAAAATATCTCAGTAGAGCTTGTCGATCAAAGAATAAAAGAGGAGGTTGAGAAACTCAGGAAATCCAGATTCTTCTTTGAATATGATAGAACCGTATCGTCGTTGAGACTTGGGAGAAGCCTTACCGAGGGCGACCTTTCAGGTGGCTCAGATGAAGTAAAGGGTAAAGCGTTGGCATGGTGCGCTAGAGTTTTATCGTCTACGGATGACCTTAAGCTCGCGGAAGACTTTTTAAATCTTGCAAAAATTCTCGGACATTTCGAAGAAGCCAAGATCGCGGAAGCATTCGTAGTTTCAAAGAAGGGGGATAAATCAGCAGCTCTTCAGATCCTAACCGGTATCGATTCTGGCTCTTCTCGTTCTGCTAAGTTGATAATCGTTGCGCATCATGACGGCGCCGAGAGCGCCCTCATGTGGATGACCGACACAGGTTATACGGTCGATGATCTCGATTCGGACGGCAAGAGTTTTCTCCTGACCCAACAGCTTCAGCTAGCGTATTGGGATGACGCCGCACAAACAGTCGGTGCTCTATCTGAGACCGACTTTTCAGAAACCCCGGTTCTTCATCATTCGGCAGCCCTAACAACGCTGGCCCAGGCCATACCGGCTGAATTACGAGCTATTATCCTTAAGCAAGTGCCCTTTGAATCGAAGGGCTTTCCGCTCGCTTCAGATGCTGTTGCCATGGATGTGCGACGGGCTGCTCACAATCATTTTCTTGATGCAGCGGAGGCCGCGAAGCAATTGGGTTGTCCACGAACTGCGAGGACGGATGATAGGTACGCGCTTTGGCTTGAACTACGCGATCCGGACCAGACCGATCACGGTAAGAAAAGGTTGGAGGAAAAACTCGGAGATTCCGATTCGGCGCTTGGAGTTGTTCACTTCGCCCTCCAGTTTGGCGTCAAACTGGACTTGGATGCGGTTGAGCGGAATATCGAACGAAACATCGCTATAAACGGCGGGATGACAATCGATGCCGCCATTGCCCGCTATGCTCTTGCCTTTTCTAAGTCGACTCCCGAGGAAGTTGCTAACTATATCGCCAGCCATTATAACCAGCTCGCTGCGCATATCGATCCGAAGCTGATGCGGTTTCACCAGATAGAGATGTTTTCACGCGCGGGATTGATCGAGAAAGCCAACAAGGTCCTTGATGAGCTTATTGAACAGGGTGTTCCTGTTGAGGAAGAAAAAGTTCTGCGTGACATTATTGGAAAGGCGGAGGGACATGATTCCATTGAACCGCGCAAAGAGCAATACAGGGCAACTGGGAAACTTCATGACCTGATTAATCTTGTAAATGAACTCGAATATCATCAGCTATGGGACGATGTCTGTGAATATGGCGAGCTGCTTTTTGAAAAAACGGGTTCTCTTATAGATGCCGAGCGCCTAGTTCATGCTTTAAATGATACTCAAAGATCAGCTGAGCTGGTCTCTTTTTTAAATGAAAATATTGATCTCATATATCAATCAAAGAAGCTGCGTATGTCATATGCTTGGGGCTTATACAATGAAGGTGCGTTTCTTGAATCTCGAGCTGTGCTGGCGGAACTCAGTGACGAGGTGGGCAGTCAGAACTATCGTGCACTACAGGTTTATTTGGGAATTTCGACGGGAGACTGGGCTTCCCTTACAGCCTACATCGCCAACGAATATCAGAATAGAGATCATAGAAGTGCAAGTGACCTGATTGGTACTGCTCAATTGGCCCTCCATTTGGGTTCACCCCACGCCAAGGATCTAGTCTTCGAGGCCGCGGCGAAGGCTGATGATGATCCCACCGTCTTGACCAGCGCATATTTTATCGCAACAAGTGCAGGTTGGGAAGACGATCCGCGGGTTTTCCATTGGCTGGAAAAAACTGCGGAACTTTCAGGTGAGGATGGCCCGCTCCAAAGAATGAGTCTGAAGGACATTCTTGACCGAAAGCCTGAATGGGATCGCCGTGAATCAGAAACATGGCGCTTGCTGGCACAAAGCCGAATGCCGATCTTTCTTGCGGCCCAGTCACTTAATCGGACTCTCATTGACCTTACGACCTTCCCGGCGTTAGCCAATCTTTCGGAAACTGATCCAAGGCGTAAAAGCGCAATTCCCGCTTATAGCGGCAAGCGTGTGCCCCTGCAATTTGATGTCAGAGGAAAAGCTGTTGCTCTAGATGCAACGGCATTGCTCACTTTGAGTTATTTAAATATAGTCGACTTGGCGCTCGACACATTCGCAACTGTTCATATTCCGCATTCAACACTTGGATGGCTATTTGAGGAACGTCAGAAAGCTACGTTCCATCAGCCTAGCCGTATAGCGAAGGCACACAAACTTCGGGATTTGCTGGCAACGGATATGCTTCAAAAATTCACTCCTAGCACCGTTGCAAGAAGCGACCTCGCAGCTCAAGTGGGCGACGAACTAGCGTCCTTGATCGCCGAGGCGGAAAAGGTGCGGGATGCTGATAAAACGCAGCATATCGTCGTACGTTCTCCCCCAGTGCATCGAATTGCAAGCTTAATGGAGGAAGAGGCGGACCTTTCTGCCCATACATCTGTCTTGATCAGTTGCCTAGCTGTAGTAGAGAAGCTCAGACAAAAGGGCCAAATTACTGCTGATGAGGAACAACGGGCTCGTACTTATTTGCAGTTACACGAAAAAACTTGGCCAAACCAGCCTGACATTGCCGACGGTGCTACTCTGTATCTTGATGATCTTGCCATCTCGTATCTATTGCATCTGGGGTTGCTCGGAAAGCTTAAAGCAGCGGGTCTAACGGCTGTGGCCTCTCCAAAAGAGATTTCTGAAGCGGACGCCCTCATTTCTTACGAACGTATTTCCGAAGAAGTTAAAAATGTTATAGAACGAATACGGGCGTCTCTAAACTCCCGGATCGAATCGGGACACATTAGGGTGGCCAGAAGGCAAAATTCCGATGAGGTCGGAGGGAAAGCCATTCCGGAGCACCCTACAGTCGGCATAATAGCTCTCGCACCCCATTGCGACATTTCGATAATTGACGACAGGTTCCTAAACCAACATCCAAACATTGATAGTGGCGGCGCTCGAGCGCCGATCTTCTGCACCTTGGACTTGTTAGATGCTTTGGTAGAAGCCGGTGTTTTATCGGATGCCGACCGTTTGGAACACAGGACTCGACTTCGCCGAGCTGGCTATTTCTTCATTCCGGTCAGTGTAGACGAACTCGAGCAGTGTTTGAGGGAAACAACTGTTTCCGGCGGGCAGGTGGTTGAAACTGCTGAGCTAAAGGCTATACGTGAATCCATCCTCCGCGTCAGAATGAGCGACTGGCTGCGGCTGCCAGAGGAAGTCCCCTGGCTGGACGGAACTCTGAAAGCGTTTATTCGTGCATTAAGAAACCTCTGGGTGGATGGGGCCAATATTGAAGAGGTGACTGCTCGCTCAAACTGGCTCGTCGAACAAACCGACATTCGAGGATGGGCGCACAGCCTTGCTCCAGAGAAAGTTGACAATGTTATTCGCATCGGACGTGCAGCACATATCTTATTACTACTGACGCCACCCACAGATGTTCAGAAAAGAGTTGTGGACGCGTACTGGGGCTGGGTGGAAGAAAGGATCCTGGCACCCATAAAGGAACAGTTCCCCGAGGTGTACGAATGGCTTGTCAATTGGCACCGCAACCTCGTTACCGAGATCGTTGAAACCCAGCTTTCTGAAGAGGACGAATCGTGAGGAAAATTCACTGCGAAAGAGCAGCATTGGCGGGTGCCGCATTGGAGCTTGTTCCGCCGCTCATACGTAAGAAATTGCTCAACGAGCTGAGCTTCAGGGACGAATACGGTTTCAAGAATGAAGCGATGATTTCCTTTGTATCAAGCGAGCTCTCTATCCAGCGGTCAAAACTTTTCGATGCAGTTCGTGTCGCATTCATGGGAGAAGCGCCAATAGAATTAACCGATGTTGAAAATCGGGTCTGGAACCTAACGAAGGATGCCCGCGAGGGCGAATTTCCACATTTTGTCCTTTCACGCGACCAACAACGGATGGTTCTACCTGACTTTTCAGTCCTTTCCGGGGATGCCTGTACACGCCTTCGTTCTCTGGAGGAATCTGCTTCAGACGTGAACCTCCCGCTCAGTGCTCAGGAAGAATGGCGGCGCATTTTGGAAGAGCGTGCACTGGAAGACGACGAAGTCGATGCTTTTCTCGGTGATATATGCGATACGCCGGTACATATGGAGCGGACTATACGAAACGAGCTTAGAGCAGCGAGAATCCCTGTTTCGTCTTTGGTTCCGAATTCGCTGCGGTATTTCGAAAGACTGGTTGGGGCATATGACGGAAGCGTTTCAATAAAGGATTATGCCGACGGGACAGGTCGAGCTCTACTTGGGCAGCTTTCTGAGTGGCGACCATATGAGGGCTTCCTTTTTAGCCTGTTTCTTTCTTCTCACTCCACACTGACTGCTAAAATCAAAGTTGATCATCTCGAGCGGGAAAAGCTGGAAGAAGTGTTCGACTTTCTGGAAAAACACGGCGACATGCTCTCTCGGTTAGGCGCGTTCGAAGTCGGAATGCGCATTATTTCAGACAGACCGGAAGTGGAGCCTTTCCTGCTGCGTCTCGTTCATCGAATAAGAGACGATGACGTGGAAGGTGAGGTCAGTGAGTTCGAGTTGTTCTCTGCTTTGTTCGTTTTGGTCGATGGAGAATTGGCCAGAGTGCGACTTATGGTGGAGAGGCCGCCTTTTTACCGAAGACTGGCCTCTCTGGCTCATGCAGCTTTGATCCATCGCCAGCTTATCCAATTTAAGATCGACCACAAACATTTTTCTGAATGGGCGTTTAGCAATCGCGGTGAGCAATTTTACATGCAGTCGCTCACAGATATGCGCATCGAGCCGAGATGGAACCCTTGTCTGGTAGCCGCGCCTCAAATGCAGGCGGACTTCTTCGGTCGCATCATGATTGCCGGTAACAATTTTGAGTCAAACATCGTCGATGGAGAGCTGCACGATACAATCCTTGGTGACGGAGATCAAAGCCTAAGCAAGCAATATGAGTTTCCGCGCCCCTTCCTTCCGGGGCCGCTCGAAGGCACTGAAGATAGCCCAAATGTCCTACCTGATGATCTCGCACGCGTAATTGAGGAACAGCTAGACAGCGACGAAGTCGAAGCGTCTTCGTTTCTTGCTCTAATTAATTCCGCGATAGTTTTCAGGATTACATCCGGTCATGCAGAATTGGCAGCAAAGTCTCTTAAACTAGGTAACTACAGGCTTGCCAAATTGGAGACCAAATCCCAGCTGATAAGCATTCTGAATGGTCTGGCCACTGTTGCAGCCGTATCTCGAAACCCGGGCCTGGCTGATGAACTCCGCATCCTTGTGCGCCGTTATCAACTCGATTCTCAATATAGGCTATCCATCGAAGAAGCAATAAGGATGTCTCTCGTAGCTTCTGCTGCTCGGAAGAACCTCATGGAATGGAGAGAATTTGTAGGAGAATGCTTGACCGATCTTGCTTTTGGCGAGTTAGAAGGACATGAGGGGGCAATCCTTCATTCTCATTTAACGGCACTTCTTCATTCAGTACCCGTTTTGTGGGTTTCATGTGCGAGAGCGGATGCGGCGCTGAAGGCATGGTGTTTCCGCTGATCCATTGAAGCGAGGATTTTGACTTTTCGCGCTGCCAAGGGGGGTTTCCTACTGAATGCAACCAATATTGCCATTAAGCCAACCCAAATAAAAAGGCATGACTGTTTAGCGGAGTTATGCTTGAAAGCAGCATTCATATGCAATGGATAATAGATAACAAGGAATGGATTTTTAGTGGTATGGGAATATTTATATTATTCCTTATTATAACTCTGTTATCTAGAAAAAGTAATTCTTTAAAGCAGTATCAAAAAACGGGTAAATATTCCAAAAATTATCAGGCTGTTGGAAATATTAAGATAGGTAAAGATAATGATTAAAGATCAAATCCAAAAACAAGAATCAGGAAATAAATCTACAAACTTACAAAGCAAATCAATCATTATTCATCAAGGCATTAGCTATGCAGATGCAAAAGAAATCGCAATAGATGTATTCAAAGCCAATATAATTCGATTATCAGAGAACGCATCAAAATTGGCTGTATCGCGAGCAGAAGAGATGACCGATATTTTTCTTGAGAAACTTAAAAAACGTAGCAAAAAAGCGATAGAGAGCATGTCAGAACCCGGAATGCAAATGGCTCTCTATTCTGCTCAAAAAGAATATGTTAAAAGCGGCCATCCTGTTATAAGAGACTTTTTAATTAAGTTCTTAATTGATAAATCAGAGAGTAAATATCACAGCTTTGAAAGTCTAACAACCGATGCGTGCATTGAAACTATCCCTAAATTGACTGAGCAAATGATTAACTGTATCACTTTGGTATATGCCTTCAGAACTGCCACTTGGAAAATAAAGGATAATTTGCAATTTGAGCGGTTTTATGACCAAGTGATTGAAGCTTATTTAAATGGTTTATTGAATAACAAAAATGAATATTTGTATCTTACAAATGTAAACTGTGCGCATGCCTATAAGAATTCAAAAGATTCACTTGAGAATTTGTTTATTGATAAGTATCCAGGACTTTTTTCTAAAGGTTTCACAAACGGGCAGCTTAAAAAGATTAGAAAAGGAAAGTCAATGAATATGAAGCTAAGAAAATCTTACCATTTTCCACATTTATTGGAATTTGGCTACACTAGAAAACAGGAAATTTGGGATTCATTTAATTCTAATGAAATACTTGATTTTTTCATGAAAAAGTTAATGGATACTAAAAGAGTCTATGAGTATTTGATGAAAATAAATATAAACACGGAAGCATTAAAATCAGAGTGGAAACAAACATTTCTAAAGAATTTACGCTTGACTAATATTGGAGTAGCAATTGCACAAGCTAATCTAGATAGATCAGAGATTGATTGTCCGGAATTAGTAGATAGAAAGACGGAAAATAAGCTCTGAAATGTAATAAAACAACCTTTGCGTTACAAATCAAGATGAGTAGCGCGAAATTTTCTCCGTTTCGTTAAGAAAATCAAGCTGCTTACCCCGTCGTCCCGCATTCCTCAGGACTACTCGAACCTCAAGACCCTGTTAAAATACCATATTTCGATAAGGCTGTACAAAGTGAGATCTTCCATGATAAATCATCTATAAGTCACGACTAGCATAGATTGATGTTCTCAATCTTAAAATTTTGAGTACAAGACCAGATGGACCGTCTGAGAAGAAAGGTGCTGCAGTTTCGGAATGAAATCGCCACGTACCGGCTCGTTATGAAGGATCCTAGAACTCCGCGACGGGTGCGTTGGTTGCTCGGAGTTGCGATCGCCTACGCAGTTTCACCTATTGATCTCATTCCCGACTTCATCCCTATACTTGGGCACATGGACGATGTGTTGGTCCTTTCACTTCTTGTTTGGTTAGCTCTACGCGCGATGCCTCCAGACTTGCTTGCCGAACATAGATCGAAGGCAACCAGAGAAGGCACAACTCGTCAGCTCTTTTAAAAGAAATCGCGTCCGTTTTGTTTTGGTGCTTTGCTGGGGTTAACTGGCGGTGTTCTGTGATTGCTCTGCAATCCTTCTGATTTCGTGCGCACTAAATTTCCGCTATTCGACTGTACGAACCAAAATGGTTCATTTTTTTCGTTACTGGCTCGAATTAAGTTGATTTTGGTGCACTTGGAGCAACAAGGTAAAAGCGGTTATTCACCAACTCGGTTTGACAGAATCATAAACCCAGAACTGGAACACATCGCTCCTACGGCTGAACCTGAGAGCAAGCCACATGGCTATGATAATTATGACGACGAGTGTGCATTCCCGTTAATGGGACGGAAAATGTTTGAAAAGTTAGAGAGGATCAACGAACGGCCTGAACCGTTCGAGTTTTACACCGCAAGTGACCTTTGGACTGATGAGCATACGTCGGCACAGATGCTCTCGTTTCACCTCAATGAGGCCATTGATGTTTCTTCGCGAAACGCGGAGTTCATCAGTCGATCAGTGGAATGGATCGCATCCCGATTCAACATCGGCAAGCACACCACAATCGCAGATTTCGGTTGCGGCCCTGGATTGTACACAACGCGTTTGGCTAAACGCGGGGCTAATGTGACAGGCATTGATTTCTCTGCGAAGTCCATTGAGCACGCAAAGAAAGTCGCCGCCCGCGAGCAGTTGAACATCGGCTACGTGCAGCAGGACTACCTGGAGTTTGAAACAGAAGACCGGTTCAACCTTGTGCTGATGATTATGTGCGATTTTTGCGCCCTCAGCCCAACACAAAGAAAAGGAATTCTAAGCAAATTCCACAGGATTCTGAAGCCGGACGGTTCAGTGCTTCTTGATGCCTATTCGCTATCGGCGTTCGATCAAAGGGAAGAGGTGGCAATATACGAAGTAAACCTGCTAAATGGATTTTGGTCGCCAAACAAGTACTATGGTTTTCTAAATACTTTCAAATACGACCGGAAAAAGGTTGTGTTGGACAAGTACACAATTGTTGAGGCAGAGCGCACCAGAACGGTGTACAACTGGCTGCAATATTTTGCGCCCGAGGAACTGGAGAGCGAGTTCATGGAGGCAGGCTTTTCCATCGAGGGGCTTTTTTCGGACGTCGCGGGAGCCCCTTATGATAGAAAATCGAGCGAATTGGCAGTCATCGCCAAGAAGGCTTAGACTGGCACAGAACAATGCATCTGAGGACCTCTCCAATGCGCATGCCGCTCCGGGCTATGATTTCAAGGATCAAGCCGTTCCTGGGGTTCTCCGTTCGGAAAATCATCTCATCGACAACATCCTTATCGAGGATCGTCCATTGCTTGGGCTTCGGGTGAGCAAAGATCTTCCTGAGTACGGACTTATCGCAAGGATTTGGGGGTACTCGAAGAAGCGTACTACGGCTGTGGATACATTCATGGCGAAACCTCCTTGAATCTGGTTTTGGGGTGGGGGCGGCTCTAGGCCGTGAACATGGTTCATTTTCCATCGCTTCCGTGGTATGGTCAAGGACTCCTCGTAGGGTAAAGATGGAATCAGACATCTTTCAATCATTGTTCTGGTAACAACAAAGCTAAGCAAATAAACATAGCAAGAAGGTCGACCATGACTGAAAAGCCCTCCTACGAAGAACTGGAGCAGCGCATTCGGGAGCTGGAGACAGCTGAGTCAGCACGAAAGCAGGCTGAAAAGGCGCTTAGGAAGTCTTCCCAGAGGCTTCAAAAGGTTTTCGATGCCCAGCCGGACGCCATACTTGTACTGAATGCCGAAGTTCCAGCACGCATCGTTGAGTGTAATCGATCTGTGTTTGATGTTTTCGGCTATGAGATGAATGAGCTGGTCGGTGAGGGTGCAGACATCTTGCACGTTGATGAGACCCATCTGAAGCATTTTCAGAAGATTCTGAAGACTGCCATGGAGAAGAAGGGATTTCTGGATAAGCTTGAATACATCATGAAACGCAAGGATGGAACCGTTTTTCCGTCTGAGCATACGGTCATGGAATTGACAAGCGATGAAGGTGGGAGGATCGGGTGGGTATCCATCGTTCGGGATTTGACGGAACGGAAACGGTCTGAAAAAGCTCTTATGGAAAGCGAAGAACGTTCCCGCCTGCTGTCGGATGTCACAATGGAGGGGATACTCATTCACAAACAGGGCATTGCCCAGGATGTGAACTTATCTCTAAGCAGACTCCTCGGCTATAATCGGGAGGAACTGCTTGGCAAAAACTTCTTAGAATTTGTGTATCCGGAAGACCTTAAAATTGTTGAGGAAAATATAGTTAAGGATTATGCCCATCCATACGAAACCCGCGGTGTAAAGAAAGGCGGAGATATCTTTTGGGCAGAAGTGGAAGCACGTAATTTTATAGCAAGAGATGACAAATTACGTGTAGCTGCAGTGCGTGATATTACCGAGCGCAAAAAAACTGAGAATGCGCTGTTAGAGAGCGAAAGGAAATACCGACTGACTTTTGATGCTAGCCCGGATGCAGTAAACATCAATCGATTGAAAGACGGTCTTTATGTCGATATTAACGATGGGTTTAGTAGACTGACTGGATTCACTCGTGAAGATGTTATTGGAAAGACATCCTTTGAAATCAATATATGGCATGACCCCAAAGACCGGAAAGAACTAGTAAAAGTATTGCAAAAAAATGGTTTTTACGACAATCTTGAAGCTAAGTTTCGTAGAAAAGATGGAAGCCTGACAACTGCGTTAATGTCTGCTCGAATTATTTACTTGGAAAATGTTCCCCATATCATTTCAATCACACGTGATATTAGCGACCGTAAAGAGGTTGAGGAGGCGCTTCGAGAAAGAGAACGTCAGTACAACGCCATCGTGGAAAACTCGGGCGATTACATCATGCGCTACGATCAGGACCACCGTCACGTCTACGCGAATCGCCTTGCCATCGAGGCCACGGGGCTGAGCCAGGAGGAGTACCTGGGCAAGACGCATCGAGAGATGGGCTTCCCTGAGCACTTGTGCAAGCTCTGGGAAAACGCCATCGACGATGTCTTTGCGACCGGGGAGGAGCGGAAGGTGGAGTTCGATGTCGAACTGGATCAGGGCATGATGACGCTGGAGCTCCAGCTGAACCCGGAGTTCGATGCAGAGGGGCGGGTTCATTCCGTTATTGGCGTCTCACGTGACGTCACGGAACGGAAGAAGGCCCAGCGGGAAGACCGGTTGAACAAGGCTCGTCTGGAGATCATCCACGAGATCGCCATGCTGAAGGGCGCGGCCGAGCGGGAGATCTGCGATCTGACCCTTGAGAAGATGCTCGATCTTTCGGACAGTGAGATCGGGTTCTTGGGTTTCATGACTGAGGACGAAAAGGTCATGCGAATCCATGCCTGGTCTTCGTCGGCCATGGGCGATTGTGCCATTCACGACAAGCCGATCGAGTTTTTCATTGAGCAGTCCGGCCTCTGGGGGGAGTCGGTTCGACAAAGGAAACCCATGATCGTAAATTCCTATGACGAGCCGCACCCGGCCAAGAGAGGGTATCCCGAAGGGCATGTTCAGGTTTCCCGGTTCATGACTGTCCCTGTGTTCGACGCAAATTGCATCGTGGCCGTGGCCGCTGTCGGAAACAAGATCAATCCTTACAATGAGACCGATTTGAGGCAACTCGACCTATTGATGGATAGCATGTGGGAGCATGTGAGAACAAGGCGGATCGAGCAGGAAAAAGAATCCCTCAGCATTCAGCTTCAGCGGGCGCAGAAAATTGAAGCCATAGGCACGTTGGCCGGTGGTATCGCGCACGACTTCAACAATATCCTCTCCGCGATCATCGGGTTCACCGAACTGGTCGAAGCGGATCTGCCCGAGGATTCTCGAAAAAAGGAGGATCTCCAAGAGGTGCTGAAGGCCAGCGATCGTGCCAAAAACCTCGTCAAGCAGATCCTGACCTTCAGCCGTCAGGGCGAAAAGGAGATCAAACCCCTGCGCCTCGACCTCATTGTGAATGAGGCACTGAAAATGATCCGTTCATCTCTTCCCACCTCTATAGAGATCCGGCAATCGATCAAGTCCAACGTGCCCACCGTTCTCGCGGACCCCACACAGGTCCATCAGGTCATAATGAACCTCTGCACGAATGCCGCACAGGCCCTGCAGGACGAGCACGGGACCGTCGAAGTGTTTCTGGATGAAATACGGATCGAGCGGAACCGTTTGATGCGGCAGGGGAACCTGAAGCCGGGACGCTATGTGCGTTTGAGGGTCCTTGACACTGGTAAGGGGATCCCGCTGGAGGTTCAGGACAAAGTGTTCGAACCCTACTTCACCACCAAGAAAGAGGGACAAGGGACGGGCCTCGGCCTTTCCGTTGTCTACGGCATTGTTCAGGAGTGCGGGGGAGGAATCGACCTGGATAGCGAGATCGGCAAGGGAACGGCCTTTACGGTGTATTTCCCTGTAGCGGCAAGCGAAGAGACGGAGCCAGTCGGGGTCCATCAAGCCCCCCTACCTAAGGGCTGGGAGCATATCCTCTTTGTGGATGATGAGAAGCCCATCGCCCAGTTTGGAAAGCAGTATCTCGAGCAGCTCGGCTATCGGGTGACTACAAGACAGAGCGCAATGGATGCGCTTGAGCTTTTTAGGGATTCGCCTGAAAGATTCGATCTGGTGGTGACTGACCTGACCATGCCGAACATGACCGGGGACAGGCTTGCCGTGGAACTGTTCCGGATTCGACCGGATATCCCGATCATCCTGTGCACGGGTTACAGCACGCGAATCACCGAAAGGGAAGCAAGGGCTCTTGGAATTCAAGCCTTTGTGATGAAACCATTGACGCAGCATGAGTTGGCGAGAACGGTGAGAAGAGTATTGGATGAAGATCAATAGAGGAATTACGCGATGCACATTAAAGATGTAGACCCTCTTGGAATCATTGATTTTGATGAATGGCAGAGCATGGTTGATTTGCTTTGCAGAATGGCGAATGTCAAATCGGCCGCAATAACCCGTTTAGACATGCCTTTTATTGAAGTGTTTAGAGTCAGCGCCAATGAAGGAAATCCATTTTCGCAAGGTATGCAGGTTGAATTGGCGACACACTATTGTGAGGAGGTAATAAAAAGCAGAGATCGGGTTCTTGTCCGAGATGCCAGGAAGTCAAACCGTTGGGTGAACGCTCCTGAAATAGAACACGCCCTTGTTTCTTATATGGGTTATCCCATTTTGTTACCGGATGGAAGTGTTTTCGGTACCATATGCCTCCATGACAGCAAACCCAATGAATACTCAAATGATGTTGATCAGCTTATACGAAGTTTTCGCAAGATTATCGAATCCCATTTTGCCCTAGCAAGCCAGACAAGGGAATTAAAAGATAAAATTGATGAAATACAACTTCTGAAAGGAATTATCCCCATATGCTCTCATTGCAAGAGCATTCGAAATGACGAAGGGTATTGGCAAAAGATTGAGGAGTTCGTCAGAAAGCATCCTGACGCTGATTTCAGTCACGGTTTGTGCCCGGATTGTGCGAAAAAGCTTTATCCTGACTTTGACCTATCCGAAGAATAACCCCATCGTCAATGGTAATTTAGTAAGGTACGTGCTGATCTGCGGGGCTGGCAAGGCAACTGGGCCGTGCCTCGTTTGTGGCGGACTCGGGCATGAACTCCGAAGACAACCGCGCTGAGTTGGCGCGGACATGCGGTAAATACCTTCTGGCTTGCCGCATGGCCAGTCTTGCCGAAATCAAACGCGATGTGCTTACCAAACGTGGCCGATACCCCCTGTGTCAGGATAGCCTGGCCAGGGAGGCTTCGATGAAAGCCGGTAGGTCGTTGGGATTTCTGCTGGAGATGAGATTCTCGTCTTCCACGACCTCCTGGTCCAGAAACTCGGCGCCGGAATTTTTTATGTCCTGTATGATGGATTTATACCCGGTGACCTTCCTCCCTCGAAGGACATCCGCCGTGATCAGGAGCTGGGCCCCGTGGCAGATGGAGAAGATGGGCTTTCCGCTTTGCATGAAAGCCCGCACGAACTCCACCGCCCGGTCGTCCGCCCGAAGCTGGTCCGGAGAGAACCCCCCTGGAATCAGGAGTGCATCAAAATCATCCGGCGAGACCTCACTGACAGCCGCCTCGATGGTGACCGGGGTTTGTTTCCTCTTGCCCTTGACCGTCCCGTTTTTTTTGAGTCCCACGTGGACGAGCTCATGACCAGCCGCGCGAAAGGATTTGGCCGGTTCCGTATATTCCACATCCTCAAAAAGATCAGTCAATATAATTGCAATTTTGCCCATATCGTGTTTCCCTTTGCGTCATACTCGAGAAATAACGGCTTTGGCCATTTTAAAGATGTTCCCTTCTCGGCCTTCCATTTAACCGCCATTGAATTCGGATTTCGCCCTGGTCAAGCTTTCCTTGAGCATCTCCCAGGAATTTTCAAGACCCTGTTTGAGATCCTCCGTGGCAGACTGACCTGCTTGCTGCAGTTCGGAAATTTTTTCATTCACGTCTTTGCTTTTTGCTCGCAGTTCCGCCAAGTGTTTCTCATATTCTATTTTCGATTCGACCTCAGCCAGGTGAGCCTTTGCTTCCAGATTGTCGATCTCTGAATTCAATTCGTCTAGTTTGGCTTTCAATTTTTGCACATAGGCATCACGACGACTCATTTTAAATGTCCTTTCTTCGATTAATTTAATTTACCGAAACCCTAAGTTTTTCGTTTGAGGCAAGCCAGTTCATCCGCTCCTGCCGCAGCTTCGCCCCAAAAAACAGAGCCGCAGCAAGAGAGCACGAGTCCTGTGGTCAAAAGCGAAGAAAGTATGACGATTTTATGAAGTTACTCATTTTTGTGATCCACTTCGGTAATAAACAATGCTCGAGAAATCTTTGGCTTTTCTCCGCCGATTCTTCGCCAAGGTTTTTTGCTCAACGGACTTTTAGAAGATTGTTTACTTGCCTGACTCCTCTCACGGATTGGGCTATCGATGTTGCATGGGTACTTCATACGCTTTTTCCTTTCATCAAATGCCTCATTTTTCATCGAAAGAGCCTGTGATACAATAGGTTAGATCATGGATTCACTTATAAAATGAGAGGTACGAATTGAAACCGCATTTTGAAGAAATTTTGTCGCTGCAAGAATTGAACTATTTGATATAAATAAGATTTATGGAGGATAATTTTAATAGTATATACAAAATAATGAAATACATAATCCACCTGATAGAAAATCCACTGTTTTTGATTTATCATTGTTAAGAGCAATTTATGATTCTATATTAGAGACTGCTTAGAATAAATTTCCATAGTTTAAATTGATTTATTTGAATAATTAAATATAGGAGCTAATATGATTATAGAAAAAAGATATGTGAAGATATTGATTTTTATCGCAGCGTTTTTCTTGACAAGTTTAGAGGTTTGTTTAGCGAAACAATGGTACGGAGGTCTCAAACACAGCTCTGCGGGAGCTTGGGAGGAGGTCAAGGACACATCATTCCCCGTGACCTGAGAAGAAAATTGTCGCTGTGTGAGAACTGTGAATCAGTCCATCTAGGCGGGACGCCCACCAAATTCCACTTTAAACGCCGAAGAGGCATAAATGGACTTATGCCGCCCAGTCGCACAGTGGACGGGATACGGAGACTGGGGACACGGACAACCGCTAATTCCCACCCAGCAATTCGCGTACCTTGGAGGCCAGCCCGTGCACGGTGAACGGTTTCTGGATGAATTGAACCCCCTCGTCAAGCACCCCTCGATGCGCGATCACGTTGCCGGTATAACCAGACATGTAGAGGATTTTGAGAGAAGGTCGGATTGCAAGGGCCTTCTCATAAAGTTCCTTTCCGTTCATTCCAGGAAGGACCACATCGCTCAGTAGCAGATGTACCGATCCGTGGTGACCTCCCAATATTTCCAATGCCTCTCTACCGTCTTTCGCATCCAGGACCCGATATCCATTTCGGCTCAACACGGATTTGGCCAGATGACGCACTTGGTCGTTGTCTTCCACAATCAGGATGGTCTCGGAGCCCTTCAGGTCAAGGCTTTGCTCTGGACGGGCCTTCTCTTCTGCTTCCAATTTATCGGCGACGGGGAGGTAGATTTTGAACGTCGTCCCCCTGCCCGGCTCCGAGTAAACCCAGATGTTGCCGCCGTGCTGCTTGACGATTCCGTAGACCGTGGAGAGACCCAGCCCGGTCCCGTGCTCGCCTTTGGTGGAGAAAAAGGGCTCGAAAATGTGCTCCTGGGTTTCTTCGTCCATTCCGTGACCCGTGTCGCTGATCGCCAGCATGACGTGCCTGCCCGGTTCTGCGCTTTGATGGTTTTTGGCGTACTCCTCGTCCAGATCAACATTGGACGTTTCAATGGTCAGCTGGCCACCCTTGGGCATGGCATCGGCCGCGTTGACCGCCAGATTCATGATGACCTGCTCGATCTGCCCCATGTCGGCCATGACTACTTCCGGTTCGGGTGAGAGGTCGAACGACATTTCGATATCTTCCCGGATTGTGCGCTGAAGCAGTTTTTTCAAGCCGGCCACGACCTTGTTCAAGTCGATCGGCTTGAATTCCAGGATCTGCTTGCGGCTGAAGGCCAGGAGCTGCCGCACCAGGTCCCGGGCCCGCAGCCCGGCACTCATGATCTCGTCCACCGACTCCCGCCGGTCGTCTTCGGGGTCCAAATCGTCGCGCAGCATCTCGCTGTATCCGAGGATGGGTGAAAGCAGATTGTTCAAATCGTGGGCCACACCGCCGGCCAGCCGGCCAATGGACTCAATTTTCTGGGCCTGGTTCAACTGCGCCTGGAGGTTTACTCTTTCCGTGATGTCCTGGAGCGTTCCGCGCAGCGCCACCGCCTGCCCGTTCTCGTCTTTCAACACCTCGCCGCGCGCGACGACATGGCGATTGCCGCCGCTGCCCCGGACCACCTCCAACTCGATTTCGTAGGACTTGCCGGTCTCAAGCGCGGTTTCCGCGGCGGAGCGGAAGCGCTGCCAGCTTTCGGGCGTATAGTACTTCTCGTGCGAGGCGACGTCCAGCGCATCGGAGCTCCTCTCCAGTCCGATGATGCCGTGCATCTGGTAGGACATGGACAATTCGCCCGTCTGGAGGTCCAATGACCAGTTGCCGATTTCGGCCAGCCGTTGCGCCTCTTTGAGGCTCGCCTCGCTCTTTTTCAACGCTTCTTCCGCTTGTTTTGGCTCGGTGATATCGATAGCCATTTCGAATCGTACGTCGCGCCCATCATTCCATTTAATGATACGATCAAAAAGAAGGTAGTGCCGATTCAAATTTGGATTGTAATACTCCCACCGATAGACTTCTCCCGAATTTTGTAAAATCATCTGATTGGTGCAGAATTCGCAAGGAGCGTCGAAACCTTGAAATTGCTCGTAACATTTTTTACCCGCAAGATTTTTATCAAGCAGCTTTTTTAAAAAATCGTTAATGAAAAGCACCTCATAAGTTTCAGGATCGGCAATATAAATTGCTTCTTCAATACCGTTAAAAATTGAAAGGAGTTGCTGCCTCTCGTCCTGCAGTCGTTTTTCCGCTTGCCTGCGCTCGGTGGCCATGGCCAAGATCCTCGAAAGGGACGAAAAGATGTCCACGTCCTCCTGCCGCCAGTCTCTGCGCCGAGCACAGTCGTCTAAGCCGAGAAAACCGTAGTACTGTCCGTTGATGAAAAGCGGGACAACCAGGATGGACTTTATATCTTGGGAGCTCAGTATCTCCTTGGTGGCCTCGTCGGGTATCTCCTTGATGTTCGGGTAGCAGATGATCTCATTGCGGCGCATGGTCTGGAGCCACCACGAGAAGGCGCTTGCAGGGATGCCTTGCAGCTTGTCCTGCTGTGACGCGATCCCATCTGCGCACCACTCGTGGGTGTTGTCCATGGTGTCCGTCGCTTCGTCGTGCCTGAAAAAGTAGGCGCGATCGACGCCGAGATTATCTCCGACCAAGGCGAGGATGCGGTCGTACAACTCCGCCAAGTCATCTGCAACGAACGCCATTGTCGAAGCTTCGTTCAATAGCTGCTCGTACTCAAGCCGTTGGCGCAACGCCCCTTCGGCCTGTTTTCGTTCGGTGATATCCACGATGTTGCCGGTGACCCTTACAACCCTCCGATCCTCACATACAGGCTGTGCCGTTGTCTGGATCCACCGCCGGCGACCGTCGATCGAGGTGAACGGAAACTCCAGATCGTAGGGGATCCCTTCCCCAGCGCAGCGCAGGAAGGCCGCCTCGATAACCGGCCGATCTTCAGGGTCATAGCATGCGAGGCTGCGCTCGACGTGTTCTGGAGAGCCTGCTGCAACGTCTCCGGGCTCAAATCCGTGAATCCGGTAAGTCTCGTCAGTCCAGTTCATGGTCTGGTTTCCCACATCCCAAAGCCATCCGCCGACCTTAGCAAGCCGCTGAGTCGCGTCCAGCAGTTCCCGGTTCTCGCGCAACGCTTTCTCGACACGCCTGCGCTCGGTGATATCGATACCAACGATGGCAAGCCTCGTCACGTTACCTTGCTGGTCAAGAATTGGATTGATTCGGTTTTCAATATTTCGACCTGAACGGACATCTTCGAACTGGACGGGCTTTCCGGTTTGAACGGCCTCATCTATAAATTTACGCCGGAATTCAGAAACTTCATGTGAAACTCGAGTAAAAACATTTGAACCGATCAACTCCTCCACCGGGCAATTTAACCGTTGTGCGACTGTTGTATTGGCTGCAATAATGGTCCCGTCGGATTCTATTAAGAAGGCACTCTCGGCAATCCCGTTCAATAATGCCTTCGTCATAGCTTCGCTTTTGTATAATTCCTCCTCCGCCCTCTTGCGCTCGGTGATATCAACAACAATGCCTTCGTAACGTACAGCTTTTCCGCCTTCATCAAAATATGCGCGAGAGCTATCGGACACCCATAACTCTGAGCCGTCTTTGCATCGAACCTTGAGCTCGAAATCTTCTACGTATCCGTTTGTCTCCAAAGCCTTATGGTATCGGCTGCGGTCTTTGCGGTGAGCGTAGGTCTGGGATGCAATGTCCGAAACGGAGGAAACAAGCTCTTCCGGAGATTCGTAGCCCAGCATCTTGGCGAAGGCAGGGTTTACATTAAGAAAACGACCCTCAGGCGTACTCTGAAAAAATCCGACCACAGAGTTCTCATAGATCCTGCGGTATTTCTCTTCACTTTCCCGCAGGGCCTCTTCTGCCCGCTTACGTTCGGATTCAGCTATCTCTAATTCCCGAACCCGCTGATCGAGTTCTTCATAGGTAGGCTTTTCAGACATGCTCACCGCCCGGCTTATTGTTTTCTTATAGAGACGGTACTAACGCCACGATACTTGACCGCCGAGAACAACCTTGAGGCTACTTCGCGAGCTTCTCATCCAGCACCCTTCGAAGCCCGAGAGCGCCTCCGGTCCGCCCGTTCGAAAGCAAAGACCATCTATTCCCACTTGGTCAGATTCATACAAGGGGCTCTTTCGGGTGAAGAGATCATCGTTTTCGTGGATGGGATCCCCCTTGGAAGCGATAAAGGCTGTCTCATCCGCTCGGTGCACCACTACCAATGTCCCCTGGAGGGCGTGCACCAATCCGGCTGGGGTAAAGCCAGGGGCTGGGAAAACGGCAGCATACCTTTCCGATTCATCGAAGGGTCCTCCGAAGGGCATATGAACAGAATCCAGAGAAGCCAACATGGGATTAAAATGAGCGTGCCCGGAAATCATAGAAATTCGCCAGACAATTGTCAACCCCGGCAAGTCAAGGAGCGGAGGCCCTTTCTTATCGTATACTCGAAATCAGGCAGAGGGCGAAATTAGGAGAATTGCAGAGCTATCATTGACAACGTGAATTCCTAAAGATAGCTGTATCCACTGACCCGGAAGATGTGAAACATAGGTCAGATATTGTTGGCTTTTTCAGAGTATCTAGCGTTTATGAATAAGATAATAATGCTTAAATCGTGAGGAGCTACGTATTAGCTTATCGTATGGTTGAGATTGCGTATGAGGGGAAATTTTATGAATATCAGAGCTTTCCCGTGTACGGTGCCATGAAAAAAGTTAAACTTCTGTAAGGTATGCTTGATAGATTCCGAAAGTGGCAATCTGCATAAAGGGATAATGATACTTGATTAGTGAAATGATCTCTCAATTCTGTATCTGGTAAAACTCTGAGGCAACAAAGGGCGGATTCCGTGGAACCGGATGCGTTTTTTCGAGAGGCCACGCTCAGAATCTGCGGGAACTGGAGATCGAGGAGGTTCTACCAAAGATTGAAAAGCGATAGCACATTATTATGAGTGATCAATCATCCAAAATATGCATTTTTGTAATTGATCAAGGTTCATATCTAGGAAAACAATAGCTATTCCATTTTTTTGTTGCCTCACTACAAAGCCTTTTCCATTCAACTTAGGGCCAATTGATGAATTATAATTAAATTTAGAATAAAACCATATTTTTTCATCTTTTTTAAACGGTTTATCAGTTAAAACAAACATTCCCCTTGCGCTGATATTTTTTAAAATGCCGAAAATGCTAGCATTTATCACGTTATTATCATCTTTATATCGTATCAATTTAATGTTTTGGGTATTCCAAAGATCATTCCTTGAGCATTTCCGTCTATTTTGCATGCTTTACTCGTGTGCATTAAACGCTATTCAGAATGAAAAAACCCAATAAAAAAACCCATTCCACTCATTTCACTTGTTGAATAAGTACAACTCTAACGTTATGGGAGGCTATGGGGTGAATCCTGTATATTGAAAAAAAATGCCCTGAGAGCATGAGTGCCGGAAACTCAATAAAGGCCCTAAGGGGTTCCCAACTGGAGCGGAGGTGGCTTGGGTGGGGTTTGTCCGGGGTTGCCCCTGGTGGGACATCGCTATAAGGTATGCCGCGTATTCAGGCGTGGGGCGAAGAGGAGGCCGCCGCGGCCGGGCTGATGAAGAAGCCAGGCTTCCCCACCAGTGGCCGCCGAAGGATTATTTGCCGTCCTGTACGAAGGTGAAGCCGCGTTCAATGGCCTTCTGGTTGGCGTCGAAGAATTTGTCCTTCCCTTTCATGGCCGCCTTCATCCCATGGACGGTCTCTTCGAGGGACAGGATCCCGGTCTTGGCGCAGACCGTCCCGATCATGACCATGTTGGCGCCGCGTGGGTTTCCCGCTTCCTTGGCCAGTTCCACGACGGGCACCTGAAGGAATTCAACATCCGTGCGGGATGGGGTCTGGGCGATCAGGGAGGCATTCAGAAAAATGAGGCCGCCCTCCGCAATGGTGGGTTCGAATTTGTCCAAGGACGGACCGTTCATGGCAACCAGCACGTCAGGCCTGGATGCCACGGGGGAGGCGATTTTTTTGTCTGAAACGGTCACCGTGCAGTTGGCGGTTCCGCCGCGCATTTCAGCCCCGTAGGAAGGAAAATAGGTAATGTTGAGGCCCTTGTGCATTGCCCCGTGGCTCAAGACATATCCCATGAGCAAGACACCCTGGCCTCCAAAGCCTGCAAAAGTAGTCCGGATAATCATTTTTTGTCCTCGTAGCCGGTTGTATCTTTGATCACGCCCAAGGGGTAGGTTTTCACCATTGCCTCATTGACCCATTTCCAGGCCTCCTTGGGGGACATTTTCCAGTTGGTGGGGCATGGCGACAGCAGTTCGACCAGGGAGTAACCCAAGTCATCCAGCTGCACTTGAAAGGATTTTTTAATGGCCTTCTTGGCCTTCTGGATCTGCTTGATGGAGGTCAGCGCACAGCGCTCCACGTAGACAACCCCGTCGGAAACGGCCAGCATCCGCGAGATATCTATGGGGTTGCCGTGACGCCTTTTATCCCTTCCGCCCGGGGTTGTGGTGGCGTTTTGGCCCAGAACCGTGGTGGGGGCCATCTGACCACCGGTCATGCCGTAAATGGCGTTGTTGATGAAAATCGTGGAAATTCTCTCTCCCCTGTTCCCGGCATGGATGGTTTCAGCGGTGCCGATGGCGGCAAGATCCCCGTCTCCCTGATAGGTGAGCACCAGCTTGCCCGGGTGGACGCGCTTGATGCCCGTGGCCACGGCAAGGGCCCGGCCATGGGGCGCTTCCACCATGTCGAAGTTGAAATAGTTGTAGGCCATGACCGCGCAGCCCACAGGGGGGACTCCGATGGTCATCTCCCGAAGGTTCATCTCGTCCAGGGCTTCCGCCACCAGGCGATGGGCGATTGAATGACCGCAACCCGGGCAGTAATGGGTCGGGACGTCCTTCAGGGATTTTGGGTAGCCGAATATCTTTTTGTATGCGACTTCCGCGCTCATACCTCTATCCTCCTGCCTATTTTCCCGTCGCCTCGGGACGCGGAACGAATGAAATCAGCCACGTCCGTCGGGGTGGGAATTTTACCTCCGGGCAGACCGTAGAAATGGATTTCAGCCCGGTCGCCCACGGAAAGGATCACGTCTTCCACCATTTGCCCCAGGCACAGTTCAAAAACAGCCACCTTGGACACCCTGGCGGCCAGTTCGCGCAAGGCCGCCATCGGGTAAGGCCACAGGGTGATGGGCCGGAACAGGCCCACATGAAGGTTTTCGTCCTTCAGCTCTTCGATGGCGCTTTCGGCAATCCTGGCGGCCGTGCCGTAGGCCACGATGATCATGTCATCGCTGTCCTGGGTTTTTGTTTCCCACCTTATCTCATTCGCGGTGATCCGGTCGAATTTTTCCTGAAGCTCCAGGTTGTGTTTGTAAAGAGCCCCATCCTGGAGAAGCATGGAAAAAAGGGCGCGGGGCTCCCGGCCTTTACAGCCTTCCAGGATCCAGTCTTTTTTGGGGAGTGCCTCGACGTCGATGAAATCCGGGAACACAACCGGCTCCATGACCTGTCCCATCAGCCCGTCCCCGAGCAGCATAACAGGGGTCCTGTACTTGTCTGCAAGCTCAAAGGCAACGGACGTCAAATCCGCCAGTTCCTGGCATCCCGCCGGCGCCAGAACCGGGGTTCGGTAGTCGCCATGGGCTCCGCCCCGGGTGGCCTGGAAGTAATCGGCCGCGGACGGGGCGATATTCCCCAGTCCCGGCCCTCCCCGCATCATGTTGATGATCACGCCCGGCAACTCCATGCCGGCCATGTAGCTGATGCCTTCCTGCTTCAGTGAAACACCGGGAGACGAGGAGCTTGTCATGACCCGGGCCCCAGCGACAGAGGCGCCGATGACCATGTTGATGGACGCGATTTCGCTTTCACCCTGAATAAAAGTGCCTCCAACTTCAGGCATCCTGGCTGAAAGATATTCGGGCAATTCGTTTTGGGGTGTGATGGGGTAACCGAAGTAGTAGCGGCAGCCCGCACGGACGGCGGCTTCTCCAACGACGTGGGAACCATTCATCAGCATTTTTTCACTTGGCACGATACACCTCGATTGCTACTTCAGGGCAGACCATGGCGCATTGTGCGCATGCAATGCATCCTTTTTCGCCATCTGCAATGTTTTCCCTGAACCGGGCAGGTAAGTAGCCTTTTTTGTTAGGAGTTTCCTCTGTTTCGATCATGCCGTTAGGGCAGACTTCAATACAGAGATAACATCCTTTACATCTCTCCCTGTTGATCGTTATTTTTCCCTTTTTCGCCATAATCCGATATCCATGTTTTGAGGGCTGATTTAAATTGAAAAAACAATGAGCGGGACGAAAACTATTATCCCAGTCGGAACAAAAAATCTAAAACTTAAGTCATTAACCATACAAATCCGTTTTGTCAAGAAAAATACCTTGACGAGATCGCGTTCCAGACCAACCTGCTTGCGCTGAATGCGGCTGTCGAGGCGGCACGGGCAGGGGAGGCAGGCGCGGGGTTTGCGGTTGTGGCGGACGAGGTGAGGACCCTGGCCATGCGTGCCGCGGAGGCGGCACGGAACACGGGGAGGATGATCGAAGGTACGGTGAACAAGGTAAAACAAGGTGAAGCGCTCGTGGGTAAGGCCAATGAGGCCTTTTCAGCTGTCGCGGAGAGCGCGGCCAATGTGGGACGGCTGGTGGCCAGGATTGCGGCGGCATCCAACGAGCAGGCCGAGGGGGTCAACCAGATAAACGCCGCGGTGATGGAGATCGAGAAGGTGGTTCAGTTGAACACCGCGAATGCCGAGGAGTCGGCGGGCCCTTCCTTTTCTTCGAGCATGGCGCGCATGGCACGGGCCGCCACGTCGGCAAAGGCGGGGTCGTTGATGTGGAGGTCGGATTCCTCGATGGGGATGGACGGGTCCAGGTCGCGCCGGAGCCGGTCCACCAGTGCACGGCTGATCTCCGGTGCGCGGAGCGGGCCGTCCGGAGAGTCGGCCTCGGACCAGCCGCCCCAGGGCACGAGCAGGCGCACCTTCCCGGGCCGCTGGTTGAGCCTCGCCGTGACCTGGTCCGCGATGATCAGGGACTCCTCCAGGCTGAGCCGCACGGCCGAACGAAAATCGTAGAAAAACACGGGGCGATCCTGGTACTCGGGAGGGACCGTGTCCCGGGTGAACTCCAGGACAGCGCAGTCGAGGCCCCCGGGAACCACGAGGCGGGGAACGCTTCGGCCCGGCACCGGGGAGAGGCGCTGGGGGCCTATCCCCCGGCAGTACCCTCCCTTGAGATCATCGGCCAGCTCGTGGGTCGCAAGGTCCAGGATACCGTCGAACCGACCTTCCGCGGCAAGCTCCTCCATGGCCATGCCGCCCGTGCCGTTGGCGTGAAAGGAGATCACCTCGGAGCCCATGGCCTCGAGCCGCTCTTTGACGGCCTCGGCGGCCGGCGTGATGAACCCGAACATGGTGAGTGCGATCCTTCGCCGGGCGCCTTCCGGCTGCCAGGTGGGTCGGGCCATGCCGCAGACCGCACCGGCCGCGGCGTCCAGGATGGGCCCCAGCAGGCTGTTCACCCCGAGGATGTCGGCGACACTGTGCATCATGGTGATGTCGCGGGTTCCCACCACGGACGACATGTCGCGGCTTGCCACGGTGGAGACCATGACCTTGGGAACGCCGATGGGGAGGCCCCGCATGATCCCGGTGGCCAGGTGTGTGCCCGTACCCCCACCGGCCGAAACCACGCCGTGGATTTCGCCCCGCTCGTGAAGGGAGCGCAGGAGGCGACGGCCCGCTTCGCGCACCGCCTGGATGGACCGGTCCCGATCCCGATCCGCCTCGGGCATGGCCATGATCACCTTTTCGAACAGGTCGTGGTCCGGCGGAAACGGGGACGGACCCCGGGTGCCCACATGCACGGTGACGGCCCGACACTCCCGCGCCTCGATACGTTCCTTCAGAAAACGGTGCTCTTCTCCCTTGGAGTCGAAGGTGCCCACTACGGCGATCGCGGTCCTGGTCATTCTGTCCTCCTCGTGGTGTTTCGGCCCGGCTATCCACACTAGTGGAAGCCGGTAGATGGCAGGAGGCCACACTAGGCTAAAAAGTCTTGTGTGTCAATCTCAAATAAAGCACATGATGTAGTGGAAAAAGGAAATGAAAGGAAAAATAAACGCTCATGTGTCCAGGCGGCTGCCTCCCGATGAAAAGGGTGGAAATCCCCCTTACCTGCGAATTCCGAAAAAGAACGTGGGAGTGTGATCCACCGGGAAAACAAGGCACCCGCGGGTCAAAGAGGCCGGGCGACAATGTAATCACCTTCCCGGACGGCCCCAATGGCAGTGTTGAAGAGGTCCCGCTGGAGGCAGAGGGCCGGGTCCTCCCGGGGGAGGTAGGGTTTTTCCCCGGACATGAATTTCCGGGCCGTCTCCTGGAAGAGGATGTCCCCAAGGGCCTTCACGTGATCGTAGGGGGTTCCGTCGAGCAGGCTCGCCAGGTATTCGGCGCAGGCCTCGTCCTCGGGCGCGGGCTCGAGGCCCCGGGAGCCCATGGCCACCAGGGTCACCCGCCCGGGCGAGCGGAACCTGATGCGATCCGCCGTGGCCCTGGCCGTCAGAAAGCTTCCAAGGAGCACTTCGTCCGCCCCTTTCATGGCGGCCGCCGTCCCGGTCACCCCGGCGGTGGTCCTGTGGACCGCGGTCTTTCCCTCGAAAAAACCCCGCCCCTTTCGGATGATGTCCCCGGGGGAGTTCCCCAGGTCCCCGCCCTCGATGGGGACCTCGTTCACCTCCCCGAGCAGGAGCCACTCGGGGTGTTCCTTCTTGACGGCCCTGGCCCTGTCGGGGTCCGCCTCCAGGATGAGTTTTCCGAGCCCGAAGTGGAAGAGGAGCGGCGCGCAGGTGAAGGCCCGGAACACGTCGATGATCACCACCGTGCCCCGGGCCTCTTGCGCTCCCTTCAGGAGACTTGTTCGGATCACTTCCATAATGTATTCCAATGACCGGCAGCCGGGCGGGTTTAGAACTCCGCGCTTCCGGGCGTCCTGGGAAAAGGGATGACGTCCCGGATGTTGGCCATGCCCGTGGTGAACTGGATGAGCCTTTCAAACCCCAGCCCGAAACCCGAGTGGGGCGCCGTCCCGTACTTTCGAAGCTCCAGGTACCACCAGTAATCCCCGGGATCCAGTCCCGCCTCCCGGATGCGCGCCAGGAGAACGTCGTGGTCGTCCTCTCGCCGGCTCCCGCCCACGATCTCCCCGATCTTGGGCACGAGCACGTCCATGGCCCCCACGGTCTTTTCGTCCGGGTTGAGCTTCATGTAAAAAGCCTTGATCTCCCGAGGGTAGTCGATGAGGATCACCGGTTTCTTGAAGACCTCTTCGCAGAGGTATCGCTCGTGCTCGGACTGGAGGTCCACACCCCAGGAGACGGGGAATTCAAAGGCCTGCCCGGATTTGACGAGGATGTCCACGGCCTCCGTGTAGGTGAGCCGTTCAAAGGGCTGCCTGACGATGTTTTCCAGGGTTTCCACAACCGTTTTGTCGATGAACCGGGCGAAGAAGGCCATGTCCTCCTCGCAGCGGTCGAGGACTGCCTTGAAGATGTGCTTGAGAAAGGACTCGGCGAGGTCCATGTTGCCCTGAAGGTCGCAGAAGGCCATCTCGGGCTCCACCATCCAGAACTCGGCAAGGTGTCTGGATGTGTTGGAGTTTTCCGCCCTGAAGGTGGGGCCAAAGGTGTACACGTCGCCCAGGGCCAGGGCGAGGATCTCCGCCTCCAGCTGCCCGCTCACCGTGAGGTAAGCCGGCGACTCGAAGAAGTCCCGGCCGTAATCCACCCCGCCGTCCGCCCGGGGGATGTTTTCCAGGTCCAGCTTGGTCACCCTGAACATCTCCCCGGCGCCCTCGCAATCGCTTCCCGAGATGATGGGTGTGTGGATGTACAGGAATCCCTTTTCCTGGAAAAAGCCGTGGATGGCCATGCTCATGGCGTTCCGGACCCGGGCGACGGCCCCGAAGGTGTTTGTCCGGGGCCTCAAGTGGGCGATGGTCCGGAGGAACTCGAAGGAGTGCCGTTTTTTCTGGAGCGGGTACTCCTCAGGGTCGGCCCACCCGAGGACCGTGATCTTCTCGGCGCGGAGTTCCACGTCCTGTCCCTTTCCGGGGGATTCAACGACCTCGCCCGTGACCCGCACCGAGCACCCCGTCTGGAGCCTCTGCACCTCCTCCCTGTAGTTGGGCAGGCTCTGGTCCGCGATGACCTGCAGCCCTTTCATGCGGGAACCGTCGTTGATCTCGACAAAGGAAAACCCGCCCTTGGAATCCCGGCGGGTCCGCACCCACCCGCACACGGTGACCCGGGACCCCACGAACTCCAGCTTCATCATGTCCGCGATTCTGGTTCGCCTCTCCACGTCTCCTCCAGGGTTGAAAAATCAGGCGTCTTGCTGGAGCTTTAACAGCATGGCGCGGGCGGCCTCCAGGGCCTTGGGGTCCAGTTCGTAAGGAGGACGGCCCTCGAGGTCCGCCTCGATGATTTCCGCCGTGAAAGGGATGAAGCCCAGGATTTCAAAATCCTTCAGATTGGTTTTGAGAAATTCCTCGTCCTTTTCGTTTCGCACCTTGTTGCCCACAAACCCCAGCTTCCTGAGCCCGATGTCTTCCGCTAGCTTTCGAATGTGGTGGGCCGTCTCGATGCTCCTCCTGCCCGGCTCGACCACCACCAGGAGCCTGTCCACGGACATGGCGGTGCCCCGGCCCAGGTGCTCGAGCCCGGCTTCCATGTCGAGCACGATGGCCTCGTCACGGGCGAGGACGATGTGGCGCACCAGTGCCTTGAGAAGCGTGCTCTCGGGACAGATGCAGCCTCCGCCTCCCGTCTTGACCCCTCCCAGAACCATGAGCTTGATGCCGTCGAGCTTGATGGAGAGCGTCTCGGGCAGGTCGTCCACCTTGGGGTTGAGCTTGAAAAAGGACCCCATGGTCCCTACCTTGGCCTCGGTGCGCTCTTCAATGATGGCCTTCATCTCGGAGATGGGGGTGATTTCCGCATCCCTGGGCACCCCGAGCGCCTGGGCCAGATTTGCATCGGGGTCCGCGTCGATGGCGAGCACCTTTTTCCCCTGGTCGGCCAGCGCCTTGATCAGGAGTGCGGAGAAGGTTGTTTTACCGACTCCTCCCTTACCGCTTATGGCGAGTTTCATGAGCCTCTCCTTTCAGTCATGCCGGTTCTCCCGATCCGGGGCTCGCCGGGCCGGGTCTCTGCCGCTACAGGTAAAGAGTTGACCTCCCGCCTGGATATCCAGGGGGCGCCATTCCTTCGTATCTTTTCTTTTTTGAAGTGCCAGGGAAATATATAGTTGATTTGCGAGGAGCGATTCAAGGGGAAAAGTGTGAGGCCCCACACAAGGGTTGACAGGGGCATGGTCCTCACTTATAGTCCGGCGCATACGGCGGAAGCCGAGACAAAATCGGAAGGAATGCGGCCATGTACACATCGAGTGATTTAAGGAAAAACCTCAAGATTCAGTTGGACGGCGACCCATATGTGATCATCGACTTCCAGTTCACCAAGCCGGGCAAGGGCCAGGCCCTTTACCGCTGCAAGCTCCGGAACATGATAACCGGCGTGATCCTGGACCGGACCTACCGCTCCGGAGAGACCTTCGATCCCGCCAACCTGGAAGAGCGGAGGATGCAGTACCTCTACAACCAGGAGAACGAGTACTACTTCATGGACGTGAACAACTACGAGCAGTCCCTGCTCACGGAGGACCAGGTCGGGGAGGCCAGGAACTACCTCACGGACAACCTCGAGGTGGATATCCTGTTTTTCAACACCACGCCCATAGGCATCACCCTCCCGAACTTCGTGGACCTCACCGTCACCCAGGCCGACCCGTGGGTCAAGGGGGATTCGGTCTCGGGCGACAGCAAACCGGTCACCCTGGAGACGGGCTACACCCTGCGCGTCCCTCCCTTTATCGAGGAAGGCCAGAGGATCACCCTGGACACCCGGACCGGCGAGTATGTCACCAGGGTCAAGGAATAGGGACATCGGGCCGGAAGCAGACCTCCTCGCGAAAAAAGAGAACCTCCGGCAGCGCGCCCGCATTCTCGGGGCTGTCAGGGGTTTTTTTCTGGACCACGGCTACCTGGAGGTGGAGACCCCCTACATCGTCGAAACGCCCATCCCCGAGGCCCACATAGAGTACGTGGAAACGCCGCGGGGCGTCCTGCACCCCTCCCCCGAGATCTACATGAAGCGGCTGCTCTCCGCCGGGTACGACCGGATCTTTCAGATCGCTCGATGCTTTCGGGAAGGTGAGAGGGGGGACCGCCACATCCGGGAGTTCACACTCCTCGAGTGGTATCGTACCGGTATAGGCTACCTGGAACTGATGGACGAGTGCGAGTTCATGATCCGCTCCGTGGCGAAAAAGCTGGGACTCGGCCGGACCCTTCCCCGCGGTGGGAGGGCGCTTTCCCTGGAAAGCCCCTGGGAGCGAATCCCCGTGACAGAGGCCTTTGAGCGGTATTCACCCATGCCGGCGGCGGAGGCCCTGGAAAGGGACAGGTTCGACGAGATGCTGGGCATCCACGTGGAGCCTTGCCTGGGGACGGATGCCCCCGCATTCATTTATGACTACCCGGCCTCCAGGGCGTCCCTGTCGCGACTGCGCGCCGGGGATCCCTCCCTGTGCGAGCGGTTCGAGTTGTACATGGGTGGGCTCGAGATCGCAAACGGCTTTTCAGAGCTCACGGATCCCGGGGAGCAGCGGGAACGTTTCCTGCGGGAAACGGACATCCGAAGGGCTTCCGGGCTGAAGGTCTTTCCCCTGCCCGAGTCTTTCCTCCGCGCCCTGGAAAATATGCCCCGGTCCGCGGGCATCGCCCTGGGGCTCGACAGGCTCGTCATGGTTTTCCGCGACTGCGCCCGCATAGACGACGTGGTGGCCTTCACCCCCGAAGACGGCTGAGCTCGGCCGGCATCTTTCCCCGGATATTGCTCTCCAAGGGCCGCTCATGGATGGAAATCAGTCCAGGATGTCCTTTCGTAGGTACCTCGCGGCGGCGCTGTAGGTCATCTTCCAGAAGGCACGGCCCGGGGAGCGATACTCCGTGAGGGTGGGCGATTCCCTGGTTCCCGAACCGTATGTCCCATCGTTGCTGTAAAAAACGGTCGCGGGGACCCTTTCCAGGCCGAGGATGGACCTGGCGGAGATTTCCTTTTCCTCAAAGGCGTAGAAATCCACGGAGTTGTGAAACTCCAGTGAGAGGAAGCGGATGAGAGTGGCGATTTCCCGGGAGCGGGGATCGCCGTTTCGATAGATGAGGAGCACGACGGGACGGTGGGACCTGGAAATTGATTTCAGGGCCTCGACTTCCGCGATGGGTGCGACCGGCGTGTTCCGGAGGATCGATTCCACGGGGAGTTCCATGAGTTCGGAGACGGCCTCCATCTGGACATTCCCGGCCGGGGCGGGGCGGGCCTGGAGAGAAATGAAAAAGAGGAAGACGACAAGGGCGATGTAGAAAAATTTACAGGTTCCTGAGAACACGTCTCTCACTCCTCATCTTTTTTTTGCCTTTGATGGCGGGTCGGCGGGAACACGAAACATTTCGTGCCGACCCGCATGCGGCAAGGGCTCGAAGGCCCTAAAATGCAAACAGGGTGCCAGAACCTAAAAAGCTGTTTTCATTGGCAGTCTGTTTTGCGGGCGTGCTCAAATGGGAATTTTTTTCCAGGCCCGCACAGGGCAGTGCGCTTCTTTTCACGCCCTGGACCGGATGCCCGTTGACCATGCGGCACGAGCGGGCCTCCGACTGTTCGTCAAAAAACCGACGCTCTCGCGCGGCCTCCTCTCAAGGGCGCGCGACGGTGTTGTTCTTCGATAGATGTCTTCCTTCGCGGTCTTGGTGAATTCTTCGTGTGCTCGTGGCGATGCTTTTTTTTCTTTCAGGTGCGGTTGAACTCGGCAGGGCCCGACGACTTGGGGCTTGAGTCCCCATGGTGCCTGTGGGTATAAAGGGGGTGAAATCCCGTTCAGAGACTGGAGGAAAAACCATGAGGCACGAGTGCTTATCCATCAAGGTGTGGGTCGTGGTTGTCCTCGGGCTGGGCATCCAGGTAACGGCCGCAGGCTCGGGCCGGGCGGCCGACAGGAATTTCAGCGACCTTGTCCACGAGGTGAAACAGAGCATCGTCGCGGTGGGGACCTATTACTGGAACGACGTTCCCAAGGTCAGGTTTTACGGGACCGGGTTCGTGGTGGGGGACGGCGGCACCGTCGTCACCAACCATCACGTGCTGGAGCCCGTCCTGGAAAGGGATTTTGTGAACCACCTGAGGATCTTCCACCCGGCCCTGGAAGGCACGGGCGTTCCGGTGAGCATCTCGGCGACGGACGAGACCCACGACCTGGCAGCCCTCAGGACGGAGGGGGAGAAACTCCCGGCCCTGACGCTGGGCGAGTCGAGAACCGTAAGGGAGGGCCTGGAAATTGCCTTTACAGGCTATCCCCTGGGCCTGGTCCTGGGGCTCAACCCAACCACCCACGTGGGAATCGTGTCGGCGGTCGCGCCCTTGCTCCTGCCGAGCCCCACGGCCCGGAACATCAAGAGCGAACTCATCGACTACCTTCGAAACCCCTATGACATCTTCCAACTGGACGCAACCGCCTACCCCGGCAACAGCGGAAGCCCGGTCTACGGCAAAACGAGCGGAAGGGTTCTCGGGGTGATCAACATGGTCTTCGTGAAGGGCAAAAAAGAGCACGTCCTGAAGGAACCCACGGGCATCACCTACGCGATACCCTCTGAACACGTCAGGGCTCTGCTCGAAAACAAGTCGAATTAGTCCATGTGTGCATGTGACTTCAGCTCCCTCCCGCGCTTTTCTATCTCCTCGGCGGAGATTTTGAGGGCGCTTGGGGTTATGTACCACTCCGGACGCCGCTTGATGAGCCTTTCATGAAAATAAACAGGGTCCACCACCTGGCGCTCGATTTCCTGCCAGAACCCGGTCTCGGAACACCGCCACAATTTGTCCGCGTCCTTGACGATCTTCTCCTCGATGGTCTCGGGCGCGGTGCCCGAGTCATGCCGTCCGATAATGATCTCGATGTGGGAGATGAGTCCTTCCTCGAACTGGAGAGACTCCAAAATGCTCCGCGCGATCCGAGCCCCTTCCATTTCGTGGATCCGATTCAACTCCTGGCCGGATGCACTTCCTTCCATGCGCACACCGTAGGCTCCGCCGATCTTGTCCCGGTCCAGGGCAGACCATCCCACGTCGTGCAGGATGATCGCGGGCTCCACCACTTCCCGCTCCCCCCCCTCCATCGACAGGAGCCTGCGCGCGAAATCGTGGGCGACCCGAGTGTGGAGGATATCCTGCCGGACCTCGAGGTAGGGTTCCGCGAGACTGAAAAGGTGCGATATGAAATCCTCCCATTGGCGTGTGCCTTGCACTCTCATTTTCCATTCTCCTTTGAAGAAAAAGCCGATGCGTACGGTCCAGGGAAGCCGGATTTCCGCACCCAACATAGTCAAGCCCGGCGGCCGTGTAAAATGAAAATTCCATCCAGACACAAAAGTCGGGCATTGTCCAGCGGTAGGATAGAGTTACCATTGGAAAATTGCCTGTAAAAAAATTAGAATGATGCGTTATAATACTTCAATGAGGGATGAGGCGATCCTTTTCGGCCGCACTGTTGTGAAAGGCCTCTCACAAAAGGTGGAATCCATATGAAGAGAGTCAAGGAAATGCCCATTGCGTATCTGGTGCCCATGCCACGGGAGTCCTTCTCGAGGGCGGTCCGCCTGGGGCTCGGGGAAACGTCCATCGGAAGGGATCTCACCAATGACATTCGGCTGGCCCACGGATCTGTTTCGCGCGTGCACGCCAGGATCACCTGGGAGGACGGCCGCTATGTCATTCACGACCTGGATTCCCGGAACGGTGTTTTTGTCAACAAAAGGCCCATTCAAAAGGCCGCTCTCTCTTCAGGCGATGTGATTCACCTGGGAAACCGCCGCTTCGTCTTCAAGACGGAAGCCGTTCCCACGGGGGAGGCCGAGGAACAGCCTTCACCGCTGCCGGACACACTCCCTTTCAGCGACGAGGAAATGCATCCGGACGAGTTGGTGACCAAGGAGGCCGAAGAGGCCGCCCAGACATTCCTTCGAGTCCCCCAGCCCAGCTCGGACGGGCAGGAGGCCCCCGCCCTCATGGCTCACGGCAGGCTTTCCCTGCTCTACAGGCTGAGCGAGCAGGTACGTTCCTCCGGCGCTGTCGACGATATCCTGAACCTGGGCCTTGCGAGCATCTTCGAGGCACTGCCCTCGGCCGAACGGGCGGTCGCACTCCTCGGCGAGGACGGGGGGGGCGGGCGGCTGGAGGTCCGCGGGATAAAGTACAAGGACCGGGCCCATGAAGAGGGTGAAAAAACACCCATCAGCCGAACCGTCCTCAAAAAGGTGGTGTCCGAACGCGTGGCCGTGGTCAGCCGCAACCTCCTGGACGATTCGAGGTTCCAGGACTCGACTTCCATTCGGCTGCACAATCTCAAGAGCATCATCTGCGTCCCGTTGATCATCGGTGGAAAAGCCCTGGGGGCGGTGCATATCGACACGAGCGACTTCCTGAACCCTTTCACGCCCGGCGACATGGAGTTCGCGGCCGCCGTGGCCAACGAAATGGCCCTTTCCATCGAAAACGACCGGCTTCAGCAGAACGTCATCCGAAACGAGCGCATGGCCGCCATCGGCATGACCGTCACCAACATCGCCCACAACATCAAAAACATGCTACACCTGAACGTGAATGCCATAGAGCTCATGGACCAGCACCTCGACGCGGTCGACGATGAGAAGATCCACACCAGGTGGTTCCTGCTCAAGAAGGGCATGGAACGCATGAACAGGCTGGCGAGCGACATGCTCGAGTTTGCGAGATTTGAGCCCACCGGTCTGGCCCTCGTGGATGTCAACGCCGTGCTCGAGGAGAACAGGGACTTCCTGGAAAAAACCCTTTTCCAAAAGGGGATTAAGCTGGAATGGTCGCTCGCGCCGGAGCTTCCCGCCCGCTTTATGAACGAGGAGCAGCTCCAGAGGGCGCTTTTGAACCTGGTGGTCAATGCGGAGGACGCCTTGAAGGATGTGGAAGGGGGACGTATTCGAATTTCGACCGCCTTGGACTCCCGCAATCGCGTCCTCGTGCGGGTGACGGACAACGGCTGCGGGGTCCCCGAGGAAGACCTGAGAAAAATCTTCCACCTGTTCTACACGACCAAGGGCACCGACGGGAGCGGGCTCGGGCTTCCCATGGTCCAGAAATTCGTTGAGAGCGCGGGGGGAAAAGTCGCCGTCCAGTCCGCCGCCGGCAAGGGGGCGTCCTTCACCATGATTTTTCCTCCAACGGAAAAGGCGGCCTTCAGGCCCGGGGTTTTGTCTTCCGGGAACGGCGTGTAATCACCCCCATGGCACCAAAGAGCACGGGCAAACACCGCTGGTCCAGGCAGGCCCTCCTCAAATACACAGCCCTTCAAGTCCCAGGGGCGATCCTGCTCATTGCAGCCCTTTTTTACTTTCAGGAGCGCCTCGGTATATCCCTCGGGGCGATTGTCCTCATCGTTGTCTTGTGGGTCGCCAAGGACGTGTTCCTTTTCCCCTTTGTCTGGCGGGCCTATGAATCCAGGCACGAGGAGGACCCCCTCATCGGGGCGAAGGCCGTGGCCCGGGAGCGATTGAATCCAAAAGGCTATGTCCGTGTGCGGGGTGAGTTGTGGCGGGCCTCCTTGCAGGACGCCTCACCGCCTGTCGAGGAGGGCGAAACGGTCCTGGTGACAGGGCGGGAGGGCCTCACCCTTTTGGTGGAGAGACCGCCGACGCCTTGAGGGCCTCGAAGCACCCCGTGCATCCATTCATCCACCGCCTGCCGGTACATGAGGTCGTAGCCCTTCATTCCCCCGAGCCCCTTTTTGCCGAAGAGAAAGTTGATTTCAATGACAAGGGGCGGGGATCCGTCGATTGGGAACATGATGTCGAAGGCCGCCAGATCTATGTGAAGGCGCTCCGCAGTCTTGCGGGCGAGCCGAACGCCCTCCTGCTGCTTGCTCGGATCGAGCCCGAAGTCGATTCGAGCGCCCTTGGATACGTTGTTGTAGAACGAATCACCGCCGACCCTGAAGTAGCTCCGCGTCTTTTCGCCCATGATCACCACCCGAAGATCCCTGCCCCCGTTTTGTATCCATTCCTGGAACACAAGAGGCTCGTCAGGGGGAAGGCCCGCGAGCCTTTCCAGGAGATCGGTGGGGGTGTGCACCGGGAACACCGCCGATCCGCCCCCTCCCTTGTCGCCCTTGAGCACAAAGGGAAAGGGGCGTGCCGGCTCCACCCCTTCCCGGACCGCCTCAACGGCCTCCCGGGCATTGCTGAAGATTCTGGTCTCCGGGTGAGGGATGCCCAGCCTTTTGAAAAGGAGGGCCTGCCTGGCCTTGCCCCTGCAGGCGAATCTGGGGGCGAGGTTCGGGAACGAGGCCCTCGCAAGAGACAGCAGAAGCCGGTACCGGGCCGGGGAGCAGTATTTGGGCATGAGAACGCCCGCAGCGGCGGTTATGATGGAAATCGCGCGAGCATCCAGGTGGGCGAGCGGTGGGAGGTTTTCATCCAGCCTGATCTGGTGGTGCAGGGAGACAAAATAGGGTCGGTTTTTCATAGGACATTCGGCCGGGCATTCGAAAGCGGTCAGGGTACCCTCTTGAAACGCCCGGGCACGGCCCCGCACACGGGACAGGCCTCGGGTATGGCGTGTTTGTGAATGTGGCCGCAGATCTGGCAGACGAAATAGGTGACGTCCCCCGGTGGCGTTTTCCCCTGCACGGCCTCCTCCAGGAGGATTTTTGTCTCCTCAAGGGTCTTCCGGGACTGGATGAATCCTTTTTTCACGGCGCTGCTTGCATCCGCGTTTTTGACCTCGGCCGCGACGCGGCCGTATGCCTCGATGTCTTGAATTTCCAAGGAGAGCGCTTCCGACAAATTCTCCCGGGTCGTCCCTATTTTGCCCCGGAGGAGATGCCCGAAACGTCGCGCATGCACGTCTTTTGCCTCGCCGAGGACCCTGAAGAGCAGGGCGAGCGCAGGCAGACCCTCCTTGTCGGCCTGCATGGCAAAGGCCTGAAACCTCGAAGCGGCCCGCCATTCCGAGGAGAAGAAGCGGGATATGTGCTTCCTCACGTCGATAGCCATGTTCACGACCTCCGAGCTGGGGTGCCTTGTTTCACGATTTATCGTTGTTCAAAATGGAAAGCCCGATGAGATAGTGATCCCGAAAGCGGCCTTCCTCGTTCCAGGTGATGTGTTTTATCTCGGCCTCAAAGGATTTAGGGGCCTCCGTGTCGTCGGATCTGTAAAATTTCATCTTCAGGATGTCTCCCACATGCAGGCTCTCGAGCACGAGTGAGCCTTCCTTGACAAGGAAACACATGCCGTGGGAAGAGACATTCCAGAGCTTGAACTGGTAAGCGCATGCATTGTTTTGGGGATAGAATTCCACGCTGTGATAATCGGAGCCCGGAACTCTGAGGTTCTCGCGCCTCTCATCATGGGTCGTGCTCATGCCCTCTCCCTGTCCATCGGGTTTTTTTGTGAATCATCTTCTCAGATGACTTCCGCCAGGATTTCGGAAAGCTCCATCACCGGCAGGTTCTTCTCCGTGGCAGGGTCTTCAAGCGTCATGACACAGAAGGGGCAGCTCGTGGTGAGAACCTCCGCCCCCTTTTCCACTGCCTCGTCAACCCTCCTTTCACTGTTCCTGTGATAGGATTTTTCGGCCTCGAAGAACATCCTGCCCCCGCCCCCTTCGCAGCAGAGGGAGTTTTCCCTGCATCCCGAGAATTCGATCAAATCGAGCCCTTCGACGGCCTGGAGGATCCTGCGGGGCGGATCGAAGATTTTGTTCTGCTTCCCGAGGAAGCACGGGTCGTGATAAATGACCTTTTTGTTGAAAGGAGCGCTGAAAGTGAGGGACCCGTCCTCGATCAGGCCGGCCAGGACTTCCGTGTAATGAGAAACCTTGATGCCGTGATCGCCGTATTCATTTTTCAAGGCGTTCAGGCAGTGGGGGGAAAGGGCTATGATCTCCTTGACCCCGTGTTTTTCAAAGGTGGCCAGGTTTTCCTCCTGGAGTTCCTCGAAGAGCCCCGACTCTCCCATGCGGCGGATCTCGTTGCCGCAGCAGGCTTCCTCCTTGCCGAGGATCCCGACCTCGTAACCCGCCTTTTGGAAAATGCGGGAAAGGTTGGCTGGGATCACCATGCAGCGGGGGTCATAGGCCTGAATGCAGCAGGTGAAGAGAAGACGCTTCGAGTCGGTTTCACTCACATGGGGCAGGCTGAGCTCCGACTCCTTCACCCAGTCCCCGCGCTTGGCCCTCGGACGGCCCCAGGGGTTCTTCTGCACATAGGTGTACTCCAGGGCCTTTTGGATGGAGACCGGGATGAGGCCTTCTTCAACAAAGACCGATCTCAGATCCACGATCATCTCCATGGGTTTCACGTCCCGCGGGCATCTCAAAAGGCATTCCCCGCAGGAAGTGCAATACCAGGGCAGGGATTTTTCGATGTCCTTCCGCAGGAGACTCTTCCTCACGAGGACGCGTATATTGAAATCCGTAATACCTGCTTCCGGGCAGCTGCCCGTACACATGCCGCACTGCATGCACATCGAGACTCTACTCTGAAACTGACTCTCCATATTTTCACTCCTCATCAGATTTCATCGTGACATGCCCTTGTTGGGCTCGCTTCGCTCCCACATCTCGATCATTCTCACACCGCCTGGAGGGAGGACATGGGGAACGAGATGGGATTCACCGCCCCGCAACAAAAAAGGCCCTATGGTTGAGGTAACGCCCGTCCCGGTGGGTCGGGGCGTCGTCAGGGCGGCGGGGCAGAACGGTTATTTCTTTGGATTCATTGAATAAAAGAAAGAGAACTTGATGTCAAGCTGATTTGACCGGCCGAAAAACTGCTCACTTCTCGCTCGGGCCCCGGATCAGGGTCGCCTCCGTGGCAGGCTCGGGAGGGGTCTCGATTGCGATCTCGATTTCGATACCGATACCGATTTTTGAATTGTTTTCCTTCGTGCTCTTGGCGTCCCTTCGTGGTAAAGGTTTTTTCTTTTTAGCTTTTTCCTCGAACCTCTAATTGAGCTCATCTTCCAACCACCCCCTCACCTCGTCCGTGAGGCCCCACACCCCTTGCCGGTGGGATGCGAGAAACCGCGCACCCATCTCGGGGGGCATTTCCAGCCTGGCCAGTTCCTCCGCTCCCCCGGAGTTACGGCGGATGAAAAGAACCTTGGGCGGGTCTTCCCAACTGTAAATGACGAAATAATGGGCTGTCTGGTCCCCTGACTTTACCATGTTACCGTGGGACCAGTTGTTTCCCCATTCCAGATAAAGCGTGATGGCCTCCTCGGGCGTCATCTCCCAGTCGATGCTCTGCACCAGGGCCCTGTCTCTTCGTATGTCATCCAGGGTCATAATCGCGTAATCCCTCCCTCGCGCGCAATTGTCCTGAAATTCCCACTCGTTCGCTATATTTTAAATATAAGCAGCCCCCCCGGGTTGTTCAATGCACAATTTTCATGTGACGAGTTCGCCCGGCAGGCTTCGGTGTCAGAGTGGTTTTTCAGGCGTGAAACGGCCGTCCAGCCGCCTTGAGCGCCGTTTCCAGCATGATCTCCGAGAGGGTGGGGTGGGCGTGGATGGTCCGGGCCACATCCTCGACGGTGCAGCCTGTCCGCACGGCAAGGGTCGCCTCGGAGATCAGGTCCGAGGCGCCGGGCCCGATGAGATGGACCCCCAGGATGCGGCCCGTGGTTTTTTCAAACACGATCTTTGCCTGGCCTCCGATCTCACCGATGACGTGGGCCTTTCCAAGCGTCCGGAAGAGGGTGGTTTCCGCAAGGACGTCGTAGCCCGCGGCCCTGGCCTCTGCCTCTGTCCGGCCGACCACGCCCACCTCGGGGGAGGTGAAAATCGCGCCCGGCACGGCGTCGTAGGACATCTCGAGGCTTCCGCCGAGGGCGTTTTCTGCGGCGATCCTGCCCTCGGTGGAGGCCACGTGGGCGAGCATGACGCGGTCGGGCCCCAGGATGTCGCCGATGGCATAGACCCCGGGGACGCCGGTTTCCATCCGAAGGTCCGCGGAAAGCCACCCACGGTCCCCGGGTTTGAGCCCGAGTTTTTCAAGGCCCAGGCCTTCCGTGTTCGGGCGTCTGCCGATACAGACCAGCACGCAGTCCGCGTCCACCCGGGTCGTTTTCCGGCCCTGGGGGGCTCCCTGTTCAAAGGGGGACGGGCCGATGGTCACGCGGCATCCCGAGTCGCTTTCGGAGACCTCCTGGACACCGGCGTTCAGGTGAACGCCTATCTTCCGCTTCTTCATCTCCCTCTGAAGGGTCTTGGAACAGTCCTCGTCCACCCCGGCGACGGGCAGCAGCCGGTCCATGGCCTCCACCGTGGTGACGGTCGAGCCGAGGCTCGAGAAGATGGAGGCGAACTCGCACCCGATGACGCCCCCGCCCACGATCAACATGGACCCCGGAACGTGCTGCAGGGAGAGGGCGTGATCGCTCGAAAGAATGGTTCTTCCGTTGAAAGGCGCGCCGGGGAGCGGGGCCGGGCGAGAGCCCACGGCGAGGATCAGGCGCTCCCATTCCACCTCGACGGGGGGGGCGTCGGCGGTGGACACGACGATTCGCCCGGCGGCCTCGACAGCCGCGTGACCCTGGAGGTAGCGAATGCCGTTCTTCTTGAAGAGATGGAGCAGGCCCTTGGCCTGGTCCTCGAGGATCCGCTCCTTGCGGCGCATGAGGCCGGGCATGTCGGGCTCCGGGGGCTCCGAGGGTCTCAACCCGAACTCAACCCCACGCGAGGCCTTCCGGATGATCTCGGCGGCGGTCTTCATGATCTTGGAAGGGATGCAGCCCCAGTGGAGGCAGGTCCCTCCGGCCTTTTCCTTTTCGATGAGGGTGACCTCCGCGCCGAGCTGGGCAGCCCTCACGGCCGCGGCATAGCCCCCGGGGCCGGCCCCGATAACGGTCAGCTTCACTCCCATGTTCACTCCACCCTTTCCGGCGAGGGGACGGTTTCCCTGTATCTCTTGAGATCCGCGTCGGACAGCCCGAGACAGTAGAGGATGTTCAGCATGTGATGGCTGCTGAAGATCCCGTCAACCGGGGCCGCCGTGCCGCCGGGCATGCATGCGATGGAAAGCCCCACGTCCTTCATGAAACGGGAACGCGGGGACCCGTCCCCCACGGCCACCACCTGGTCCCTGCGGATATTTTCGACATTCATGATGAACTCCAGGATTTCGTTTTTCGTGGCCGAGGTCAGAACGGGTTCCTCGAGGGTGCCCGCGGCCGTTCCGTCTTCCTGGAAATGCATGGAGTTGCAGAAGGCGTAGTCCAGGGCCTGAATCTCGTACATGTGCCGGAGAAAGCAGTCGAGCCCCGTTGAGAGGAACGCCACCTTGTACCCCATGGATTTGAGGATGGAGATGAGCTCCGGGACCCCGTCGTGGAACTCGAGGGCCTTTCCCGCGGACTGCAGGGCCTGCACGGACAGGCCTTTGAGCTGGTGCGCCTGATCCGCCACGGCCTGGGCCCAGAGCCCCTGTTCCGCCGGCGGTTCGATCCTCCTGTCAAGCGGGGCAAGGATTTCGTTCAGGTTGTCGAGGAAACGCCTGGAGGCCTTGTCCGGGATGAGGCAGACCTCGATGTCGAAAACCACGATTTTCTTGGCCTGGCGATAGGCGCTCTCGTTCTGGACGACCACACTCTGTTTGAGTTCCGTGCAGAGGTCCTTGAGCTCGGCCTTCATCCTGTCCACCGCCTCGTCCAGGGTCTCCCGCTCCCCGGTGCGGACGTCGTCCACGGCGATCGCCATTTCCATGGAGAAAAAGGTGCCCCTGGCGATCATTCGGCAGCTTTCGATGTTCGCGTTGTGACGGTGGGTGAGGCTCGAGACCCGGGAGATGATGCCCGGCCGGTCGACCCCCAGGATGGTCACAAAGAGGTGGTTCGGCTCCCTCGGGACGGCCGGTTTTGAGTCGCCGCATTCCCCCAGTATGACCTTGAGGTCCGTCTCTTTTTCAATGCCCTTGAGTTTTTCCCGGATCTCTTCCGCGGGGAGGCTCGATGAAGTGAAATCAATGGCCAGGAATATGGAGAACAGGCCCTTGCGGCAGTTCTCCTCCACGTCGATGATGTTGCCGTTCAACCGGTAAATCGGGGCGGTGATCCTGGACACAAGCCCCGGGGAGTCCAGGCCGATGGCCGAGAGCGTTAGGATCTTCCTTGGCGCGGGCATGCCGTTTTCTCTCTCCTGATTCTTAAAACTATGGGCCGGGCGGTTTCCTGTCGTAAAAGACAAAAACCTCTTCCCCGTAATAACGCCCGTTGATGACCTGGCCCGCGGGAAAGCGCCTCATGATCTTGTTCCCGAGAAAATCGTCGAAACGCTCGTTGATCTCCTTGAGCGAGACGTTTTCCCTGAACCACCTCACCGGCACGTTCACGTTGATGGGGCGGGCCGACACCAGGTGGCGGGTGGCCTTGGGGGTGAACACGAGCCCCTTGCCGGCCGCCTCGACCACCATATCCTTTGTGATGTGAGGTGTCCAGACCACAAGGGTGTTTTTTTCCAACTGCGCGCAGAAGCCCTGGTCCGACATGGACTGGCAGGGGACGTACTGCATCTCCGCGCCCTTCTGGAGGATTCTCTGCTGGAAAACCTCCATGGCCTGATAGGCGGAGACCGCGTCGGGCGGGACGTGGGGGAAGGTGAGGACCGCCCTGAAATCACCAAGCTCCAGTCCCCCTGCCAGGGGATTCGCCTTGAGGCGGGCCGCGAGCTCTTCACGGCCCACCACCGGAGAGAGGGCCCCTCCCAGGTCCCGTACGACCCGCCGGAGGGCGTCCGCGCTCTCGATCCCCGTTAGAAGCCGGAACCAGTAGCGGAGCCCCACGTGGTCGGAGAAATAATCGATCCTGCACACGGATATGTACCGGAATCCCAGCTTCTTGAAGACAAAGGTGCGGTGGTTGCCGTCCAGGACGATGTGGTTTTCCTCGACGATGATGGGGTTCTGGAGGTGTGCCCAGTTCTTGAACTCCAGGGCGAGGGAGTCGGCCACGTGAGGGAGGGTCTCCTCGTGCTCCTTGAGGGACTCCACCCGGACGACTTCCAGGTGCATCCTGAGATCTCCGGTCTCGATCGTGTACATGGTCGACTGAACTTCTACACCAGGGAGTGGAGCTCTTTCATGAGCGGGGCGAGCCCGTCGTCCTTGAAGCAGTAGCGGAGCTCCGTAAACCGCACTCTGAGGTCCTTCACCTTTTCCAGGACGCGGGAGTCGTCCACGATCACGTCTCGAACGAGCCCGGCAAGCTCTTCGAAGTCCCCGGCGGCCATGCCGAATCGCGTCATCTCGGAAACGCCCATCCTCAGCGCCCCGGAGGCGGTGAAGCCTTCCTCCTCGGGCGTTGCCTGGTAGTTGCAGATGATGTTGTTGTCCTCGAGCCTCGAGGCGATTTCCGGGCCCTTGCCGTACCCCACGTGGACGATCACCTGGTGTGTCTCCGTAAAACCGTCGGCCGGGTCCCCAGCCACATCCAGGCCCTGGTCGCTGAGGGCCCGGGCGAATGCTTTGGCGTTCTCGACGACGCGGGGCTGGTATTCTTCCTTGAAGGCGTTCATCTCGTAGGCGGCCATCAGGAGGGCCAGGAGCGTCCCCAGGTGGTGGTTGGAGACGGATCCCGGGAAAGTCCGCGCCTCCAAGGCCTCCCAGAGGGCGTACCGCTCGTCCGTCTCCCTGTAACCGACCGCCGCGACGCCTCGCTGCGGGCCGAAGAAGGTCTTGTGGGTGGACCCGGTGACCAGCTCGGCCCCTTCGTGGAAGGGCTCCTGAAAATGGGGGCCCACGAGGCCGAGCACGTGCGCCATGTCGTACATGAGGATCGAAGGGATCCCTGACCGATCCAGGAAGTCACGGATTTCCTTCACGGGCTCCCGGTAGAGGACCATGCTTTTGCCCAGGATGATGAGCCTGGGGCGGATCTCTTCAATTCTCTTGAGCGCGGCCGCGATGTCCATCTTGTAGGGATTGTCCCTGAGCACGGGAAAAGGGTGCACGGCGGGCCGCTCGGTTTTGGGGTCGCGCGCGACAAAGTCCCTGAGGGCGCCCATGGGCTGCGAGCTCAGGTGCCCTCCCTTGCCGATGTGGTTGTGCATGATGGGAGAGATCCGCCGGGGCTCCTGCTTGGGGTTGTCCCGGTTCAGGTACTGCATGACCGCGCTGAAGACCGCCATGTTGGACATCTGCCCGCTGATGGGGCGGGTCTCCACCTCCGTGCACCCGAGGTACTCGCGCATCTCCTTTTTGAGGAGCTCCTCCACGCGGGCGATGAACTCCGTGCCCTGGTAATAAAAAACGTCCGTGTCGTAGAAGGCGCGCACCTTCCGGTGCTCGGCGTACCTGAAGGCCGGGTCCATGATCGAGAGGAGCCTCACCATGGGCGAGGGGGTCATCTCCGAGGGGATCAGGTTGATGCACTCTTTCTGTCGCCAGAGGGTGTTTTGGATGCTGTCCTCGAGGAGGGCTCGACCCTTTGCGGGCGAGGGGGCCTCGGGTTCCGCGGCGGGCTCCCCCCCCACCACGATGGGACGTGCAAAGGGAGGGGCGTCGTTTCTCAAGTGATAGGGCACCACGAGGGCCTCTATGCGCCGGCCGCGGATCTCGATGGACAGCTCATCCCCGTCGACGAGGTCCGAATCCACAAGCGCGAGGCACAGGCCCCTGAGGGCGTGGGATTCCGCCTGGGAGGATCCGAGGCCGGCCCCCTCCTCCTTCCAGTAGGGGACCATGGTGCCGCTGGTGACAAACCCCGCGAGCCGGTCCCCGCGGAACACGGGCGAGCCTTCCCGCGCCACCCCCCTGCCGGTGACGGCCACGGGGCGGATCAGCCGGGGGAGCTTGTCCATCATGGAAAAATCACGGGCCAGGATGCGGGCGCGCGCCTCGTACTGCTCTTTGATGGCCTCCCGGCCCACAAAGTCCCCCTTGAGAGGGCTGAAGCTCACCGCGAATCTCGCCAGGGGGCAGGCCATGATCGGGATCTCCTTTCCCTCGGGGTCCGTGCCCAGTTCGTGGCCGTAGAGGGGGAGCCCGGCCTCCAGGCGGAGCGTGTCCCTCGCGCCCAGGCCCACGGGCGAGGCGCCGCGATCCACAAGGAGGTCCCAGACCGCGGGTGCGGCCTCCGCGCTCAGGAAGAGCTCGAAGCACAGGGGCTCCCCCGTGTACCCGGTGCGCGAGACCTGAACGGGGTGGCCCGCGATCTCGATCTTGCCCACCGCGTTTCGCACGGGCTCGGGCGGTGTGCCGGAATCCGTCACCTCCTCCAGGATGTCCCGGGCGCGGGGACCCTGGATCGCGAGCATGGAGACTTCGCCGGTCCGGTCCAGCAGTTCGAGATTCTTGAAGCCCTGGGCCGCCGACTGCAGATAGTCCCAGTCCTTGATCGCGTTGGCCGCGTTGACCACCAGGAGAAAGGGGTCGTCATGGAACTTGTAAAGATAGGCGTCATCCAGGGCGCCGCCGTTCTCGTTTGGAATGAAGGTGTACTGGGCCCCAGTTTCCCGCCCGTCCAGGGCCTCGGCGTTGTTGGTCAGGACGTGCTGCAAGAAGGCGACGGCGTCCGCGCCCTTGACCAGGAACCGGCCCATGTGGGAGACATCGAAAAGCCCCGCGGCCTTGCGCGTGGTGAGATGCTCCTCGATGATCCCCCGGGGGTACATGATGGGCATTTCCCAGCCTGCGAATTCCACCATCTTCGCCCCGAGGGACAGGTGATTTTCATAAAGGGGGGTGCGTTTGATCTCCGGCATGACAAAAATCCTCTCCTGGGAAACGGAATACGGGCCGCTGCCCGCCCGTGTAAAAGTTTGTGGCATGATGGACCGGGGAAAGGCCTCCGGTGCCCGCCCCACCGAACAGAATCAGAATTACCACTTGCCTTTTCAAATATCAAGCGAAATTAATTGGCAAGTTGAGGATATCATCAGAATTCCAATTTATTATTGACAATTTGATCAACATCATCTATTTTCGATTCATTGTGCGCTCACCCTCACAACCACGGGGCCGCCTCTCATGAAAATGGACGAGACGAACATCGCGATCATCAGGCACCTCCAGGACGGGCGGCGTTCCTTCCGCAAGATCGCCCTGGACATCGGCGTGTCGGAAAACACCGTGAGATCAAGGGCTTCGGACATGCTGGAGGAGGGTCTGCTCGAGATTTCAGGTCTTGTGGACCCCGAGGGCATCCCGGGGCACCGATACGTTCTGGTGGGGGTCAAGCTCAAGACCATGGAACTGGTCAAGATCGGCGAGGAGTTCAGCCGCCTCAAGGGCGTTGTTTCGGTGAGCGTGGTCACGGGCCGCTACGACCTCATCCTTCAGGTCCTCCTCAACGACGACTTCGGACTCCTGGAATTCTACACGCAGGAGGTGAGCCGGATAAAGGATGTCCAGTCCGTGGAGACATTTGTGGTTTATAAAGGCTACAACACAAGGGTACCCTACATTCTGTAGATTTTATACCAGATGCGATTCTCGTGGAAAGGAGAGAACGTCATGAAGGAAATAGATGAACTTGTTCTGCCGGAAGATGTCCGCTACGCCCAGAGCCACGAGTGGGTGAAGCTCGAAGGGGGGGAGGCGTTGGTGGGCATCAGCGATTACGCCCAGAGCCAGTTGGGCGACATCGTGTTCGTGGAGCTGCCCGCCGCCGGTGAGGAGCTCACCCGGGAGAGCGAATTCGGCACTGTGGAATCCGTCAAGGCGGTGGCCGAACTCGTCTCGCCGGTCAGCGGGGAGGTCCTTTCCGTCAACGAGACGCTGGCCGACGAGCCGGAGCAGGTCAACAAGGACCCTTACGGCGGCGGGTGGATGCTCAGGGTCAAGGTGAGCGATGCCGGCGAGGTCGACGCCCTGATGGATGCGGGTCAATATCTGGAAGTCTTGAAAGGACTGGAGTAGGAGATGCGATACCTGCCGCACACGTCCGAGGACATTCAATACATGCTCGAAACGGTGGGGGTGGAGTCCCTGGACGCGCTTTTTTCCACGGTGCCCCCGGATTGCAGGAGAGAGGCCCCCATGGATCTCCCCGCCCCCATGGATGAGTGGGGCCTTCTCGCCCACATGGAGGCGCTCTCCGTGGAGGGGGGCGGTTCTCCACCGGGCGGCTCCTTTGTGGGCGCCGGGAGCTACGAGCACTTCATCCCCTCTGTTGTCAGGGCCCTTGCGGGGCGATCCGAGTTTTACACCGCCTACACGCCCTACCAGCCCGAGATGACCCAGGGGACGCTCCAGGCCATCTATGAGTATCAGACGCTGGTCACCAGGATCCTGGGCCTGGACGCGGCCAACGCGAGCCTCTACGACGGCGCGTCCGCGCTGGCCGAGGCCCTGCTCATGGCCATACGGGTCACGCGGAGGCCTCGTGTGGCCCTGAGCCGCGGCGTCCACCCGCACCACCGCCAGGTGGTCCGGACCTACCTGGGGCCCACGGGTTACGAGATCGTGGAGCTCCCCTTCGGGGAAGACGGGACCACGGATCTTTCGGCCCTGAAAGGCGGGGATGATCTGGCAGCCGTCGCCGTCCAGTCCCCCAATTTCCTCGGGTGCGTCGAGGATCTCCAGGCGGCCGCGGGTCGGCTTCACGAAGAGGGGTCGCTTCTCGTCGCATCCTTTACGGAGCCCCTTGCCTTCGGCCTCTTCACGCCGCCCGGCCTTCAGGGGGCGGACATCGCCTGCGGGGAGGGCCAGAGCTTCGGGATCCCCCAGTCCTACGGGGGGCCGCTCCTGGGAATCTTCGCCACCCGGGACAAGTACATGCGGAACATGCCCGGGAGGCTGGTTGGAAAAACCGTGGACGTGGAGGGGCGCCGGGGCTTCGTCCTGACCCTCGCCACCAGGGAGCAGCACATACGCCGTGAAAAGGCCACCAGCAACATCTGCACCAACAACAGCCTGTGCGCCCTGGCCGCCTCGATCTATCTGGCCTCCCTGGGGGGAAAGGGTTTCCGCGGGCTTGCCCGGCTCAACTACGACAAGGCGGAGTACCTCAAGTCCCGGCTCGGGGGCGCGGGTTTTGAAAAGGCTTTCAAAACCCCCACCTTCAACGAGTTCGTCCTCAAGGCCCCGCCGGGCTTCGACAAATCCCACGCGCGGCTTGCCGATCGAGGGTTTTCGGCAGGCCTGCCCCTCGGGCGGTGGTATCCGGAGCTGGAAAACCACTACCTGCTGTGCGTCACGGAGACAAAGAAAAGGGAGCACCTGGACCGGCTGGTCGAGGAGATGACATCATGAAAGAGAATCAGGGAACAACAGGCCTGGTGCTGAACGAGCCCCTGTTGTGGGAAAAAGGGGGCAGGGGCCGGGAGGGCTTTTCCATGCCGGAACAGGACGTGGACCGGGCGGCTCTCCCGGAAGGCCTCACCCACGAGGGCCCGGACCTCCCGGATCTGAGCGAGCTGGATGTGGTCCGGCACTACACCCGCCTGTCGCAGTGGAACTTCGGGGTGGACACCGGCATGTACCCCCTGGGCTCCTGCACCATGAAGTACAACCCCAAGATCAACGAGGACCTGGCGCAGCTTCGAGGGTTCGCCGGGGCCCACCCCATGTCCCCGCCCGAGCAGTGCCAGGGGGCGCTCCGCCTCATGGCCGAGCTGGAAAGATATCTGGCGGCGATCACAGGCCTTGACGCGGTGAGCCTCCAGCCCGCTGCGGGCGCCCAGGGGGAGCTCACGGGCATGCTCATGATCCACGCCTATCACCAGGACCGGGGGTCTCAAAGGACCAAGATCATCGTCCCGGACACGGCCCACGGCACGAACCCCGCGAGCGCCGCCCTGTGCGGGCTGCGGCCCGTGCCGGTGGCCGTCGGCGGCGAGGGGATCCTCTCCACGGCCGACGTGGCCAGGGTCATGGACGGGGACACGGCCGGCATCATGGTCACCAACCCGAACACCCTGGGGCTCTTCGAGGAAAACATCCACGAGATAGCCCGCATCGTCCACGACAGGGGCGGGCTGGTCTACGGGGACGGGGCCAACATGAACGCGGTCATGGGCGTTGTGGACGCCGGGAAAATGGGCGTGGACGTGCTCCACCTGAACCTCCACAAGACGTTTTCCACCCCGCACGGGGGCGGCGGACCGGGGTCGGGCCCGGTGTGCGTGACCCGGGAGCTCGAGCCCTTTCTCCCCGTACCCAGGATCGTCGAGAGTGGTGGACGCCTCGTCCTCTCCGAGGATCACCCCAAAAGCGTGGGTCGGCTCCACTGCTTCACCGGTAATTTCGGGGTCATGCTCAAGGCCTACGCCTACATCCGGACCATGGGCGCGGAAGGCCTCGGCCTGGCGAGCCGGCTTGCGGTCCTGAACGCCAACTATGTGAAGGAGAGGCTGAAAGGGACCTTTGACCTGCCCTATGACAGGCCCTGCATGCACGAGTGCGTGTTTTCGGACAAGCGCCAGAAGGACTACAAGATCACAACCCTGGACATGGCGAAACGCCTGATGGACTATGGCTTTCACCCGCCCACGGTCTACTTTCCCCTGGTGGTGAACGGGTCGATTATGGTGGAGCCCACCGAGACGGAATCCATCGAGGAGATCGACCGGTTCATCGAGGCCATGGAGAGCATCGCAGAGGAGGCGGCCGAAAACCCCGACCTCCTGCGCACCGCCCCGTCCAGGACCCGTCTCCGCCGCCTGGACGAGACCGCCGCGGCACGGCGCCCCTGCCTCCGGGATTGATTCTTCTTTCCCGCCGCCCCGCCCCCGGATGAGGCTCGCCTCCGGGGCGGGCTGCGGCGGGATGACGGGTGCCGGGGAATAAGGGTTTTCTTCGTGTCCTTCGTGTCTCCTTCGTGCTCTTCGTGGTAATGCTTTTCGGTTTTTGGTCCCGCTGTTCTTCGATTGCGATCGCGATTTCGATTTGGGCTTTTCCTAAGTCCTTGCAACTCGGGGGGGGTAGAATTTATGTTCAGGTCACGAGCCCAGACGCAATGAGGAAACCCTTGAAGGATAAAGAAAACCATACTGAGGCCGGCGCGCGCGAAAACACGTGGATGACGGCCGTGTGGCGGGATGCGCCGTACGGTGAGGTGTGGCCTGTCCAGAAGGCCCTTGCGGGCGCCAGGGCGGACGGTAGCCTCCAATCGGACGCGGTCCTCTTCGTGGAGCACCGGCCGGTCTTCACCATGGGCCGACGGGGCGGCACGGAAAACCTGAGGGTGGCGCCGGACTTCCTCGCAGCCAGGGGAATCCCCGTCTATCACATCGAGCGGGGGGGGGACATCACCTACCACGGCCCGGGGCAGCTCGTGGTCTACCCGGTCGTGGACCTGCCCGGGCACCGGCTGAAGGTGGTCGAGTTCGTGGAATTGCTCGAGGAGGTCATGATCCAGGTTGCGGCGGACTTCGGTGTCACGGCGGAAAGGAGCCCTCGGAACCGGGGGGTCTGGGTGGGTCCCAGGAAACTCGGGAGCGTGGGAATAACCGTCAGGCGGGGGGTTTCATTCCACGGGCTGGCGCTGAATGTGGACGCGGACCTGACGCCCTTTACGTGGATCCACCCCTGCGGTCTCCAGGGGGTCGCCATGACAAGCCTCTGCCTGGAAGGCGCGGTTGAGGCGGCATTTGATCGCGTGCTGGCCGCGGCGCGCAGGCACGTGGAGGAGGTCTTCGGGGCGAGAACGGAAGAAGTGGATCTGTCGTTCTTTTCACGGTTCCTCACGCCCGGGCCCTTCAAGGATGAGGAGCACCCGCCGTCTTCCGGGCCTGCCGCCGGTCTTGACGGTATAAACAATCAAAACCCGACAAAGGGGGGCCTTTTACGAACCTGATGAACCCAGACCAGCCGAAAAAGAAACCGCCGTGGCTTCGAAAGCGCCTGCCTTCAGGCCCCGGTTACGAGAATGTCAAGAGGCTCCTCCAGAAGGGATGCCTCCACACGGTATGCGAGGAGGCCCACTGCCCCAACCTCTGGGAGTGCTTTTCCCATAACACGGCGACCTTCATGATCCTCGGCGACACCTGCACGCGAAACTGCAGGTTCTGCGCCGTCACCCACGGGGCGCCCCTGCCCCCGGACCCGGAAGAGCCCTGGAGGGTCGCCGAGGCCGCGCGGGAGCTGGGGCTCAGGCACGTGGTCGTGACCTCGGTCACCCGGGACGACCTGCCGGATGGTGGAGCTGGGCATTTTGCGCGGACCGTCGGAGCCCTGAAGGAGAGGATTACCGGAGTGACTGTCGAGGTCCTGATCCCGGATTTCGAGGGGCGGGAGGTCGACCTGGGGACTGTCCTGGACGCCGGACCCCATGTGCTCAACCACAATGTGGAGACCGTGGAACGCCTCTACCCGCGCGTCCGCCCCGAGGCCGGTTACGCCCGCTCTCTGGAGCTCCTTCAGAGGGTCGGCGAGCTGTCAGGCGGTAAGATCCCTGCCAAGTCGGGAATCATGCTCGGACTTGGGGAGACAGCGCCGGAGCTCCGGGCCGCGCTCTCGGACCTCCGCGCCTCGGGGTGCACCATGCTGACCCTGGGACAGTACCTGCAGCCTTCCAGACGCCACCTTCCCGTGGAAAGGTACATCCCACCCGAGGAGTTTGATCGATGGCGTGAAGAGGCCCTGGAAATGGGCTTTGAACGCGTGGCAAGCGGGCCCTTTGTCCGGAGCTCCTACCATGCCGCCGAGCTGTATAACCCGAATTCCCTCAAGGAAATTTTGCCCGAGCTGGAAAGGGAGCCCCAAATTGGTTGACTCCCGTATGTCATTTTTTATTTTAGGGTAAGATCGTAAGTTAAAATAAGCGGGGGTTTTATTTTAGGATACGGTAAACGTTGAAACGAAAACTCCAGGGGCGATACGTGACAATATCAACGGTGGGCGAGAAGGCCAAGGCCTTTGTCCCTGAGCCATTGCCTCCGAATCCGCCCATTGAATGGACGCCGGAACTGCACACCCGGTTTGACCAGGCGCTGCTCGCGCTCGGAAGGCTGGACAGCATCTCGACCTTCCTTCCCGACATTTCTTTGTTCCTTTATATGTATGTTCGCAAGGAGGCGGTGCTCTCCTCCATGATCGAGGGCACGCAGTCCTCGCTTTCCGACCTCTTGTTGTTTGAACTGGAGGTGGAACCCGGCGTGCCGCTGGACGATGTCCGGGAGGTCAGCAATTATGTGGCTGCCCTGGACCATGGGCTGAAGCGGTTGGCCGAGGGGTTTCCCTTATCCCTTCGCCTGATCAAGGAGATGCACGCTGTGCTGCTTTCAAGAGGTCGAGGTTCCGATCAGACCCCCGGCGAATTTCGCAGGACGCAGAACTGGATCGGCGGCACCCGGCCCGGCAATGCCGCCTTTGTTCCTCCGCCGGCCGAGCAGGTGCAGGACTGCATGGGCAAGCTGGAGTTGTTTCTCCACGACCAGCCGGAAGCGACCCCCGCCTTGGTCAAGGCCGCATTGGCCCATGTGCAGTTTGAAAGCATTCATCCGTTCCTGGACGGCAATGGTCGCTTGGGTCGTCTGTTGATCACGCTTTTGCTGTGCGAACAGAAAATGCTCCGCGAGCCGATGCTTTACCTGAGTCTCTACTTCAAAACTCACCGTCAACATTATTACGAGCTGTTGAATGAAATACGCTCGAGCGGAAACTGGGAAGCCTGGCTCGATTTCTTTGCCGAGGCGGTCGTCATCACCGCGACTCAGGCGGTGGACACCGCCAGGCAGTTGGTGGATCTGGCCGATGAAGACCGGGACAGAATCAGCGGCCTCGGCCGCGCAGCGGCCTCGGCCCTGCGGGTGCACAGGGCTCTTATGGGTCGCCCCATCACGGATTCCAGATGGTTGGTGGAAAAAACAGGCATCACAACGGCTACGGTCAACAAGTCCCTCGAGCATATGGCGCGTCTGGGGATTGTTGGGGAACTGACATCTAGAAAGCGCAACCGGATCTACAGTTATACCCGATACCTGGAGATCATGAGCCAGGGGACGGAACTGCCCGGATGAGCGGGGTGCAGCGGGTCCTTTTCCAGGCGCGGCCACGCTGCTCTGAAACAGCGAAGCCGCGCCTGTCCCGCGTTATCGGGGGCAGGGGAGGGGGCGCATCCCCCTCTTCTCCGCGATCTTTCGACCCTGCTCGGAAAATGCGAAATCAATGAAGGCCTTTACGCCACCCGAAGGCTCCCCCCTCGTGACGAAGGAATACAACTGGTAATAAGGGTACTCTTCCTGCCCGGGTGACCATCCGTCGATCTGGAGCTTCTTGGCTTCCCTTGAAGGGAGGACCGCGCCCTGGGCAATGAAGGAGACGGCCCACGGAAACCGCTGGACCGTTTCAATGACCATGGTGGATTTGTAGGTCATGAGATCGTATGTGATCTCGTCCCTGTCCATGACAACCTGGAGAAAGTTTTTGTAGGCGCCTGTGTCCCTTCCCGGCACAACCACCACGATTTCTTGATCCGGGCCGCCCAGGTCCTTCCAATTGGTAATGGTCCCGCTGAAGATCCCCCGAAGGTCGCTGGATGTGATGTTCGAGACCGGGTTCGATTTGTGGGTCACAACGGCCAGGGGATCCCTGCAAAAGGGGATCTGTTTGTATCCGGATTCCTGGTGGCGGTAATAGAGTTCGCGGGTACTGCTCGCAATGTCGCTGTACCCATTCATCAACCGGTTCAAGGAAGATGAAGACGAAGCCACGTACAGTTTTACGGGAATGCCGGTCTCCCTGGTGAACGCGTCCAGACGCTCCGTCTCAAAGGCCTCGAATATCTGGGCGGAACAGCTGTACTCGATTTTCTCCTCCGAGGCCGCAGCTGGGCACAAAACAAGCCCCCATGCCGAGAGGAGAAATAATGTCGTCAACAGGGCACGATAATTCTTTTTCATGGCGTGTCCTCCTTGGGTTTTGTGGATACCACTGGAATGACCGATTCCCCGGGTGGTCGCAGGCGGAAAAGGTCTTCAAGGGTTGGAATGAGCAAGACAGGTGCCAGATCCCATGATGCTCATCGAAACCTCAACCCATTGATATAGAGTCTTTTTTGGGTTCACCTGGGGGGGTGGGCTCAATCGGGGTTCACTTCCGGCTGTTGAATTCTTTTACATGCTGGAAAGCCGAAACCGGCAGTTCCGCACTCTTTGGTTCAACCCGCGGGGTTCGAGTGTCTTCAGGATTGGGGGGTAGTGCCTGGAGCCATGACCTCACGGGATGCTCATGCCGGGCGACATCTGGAACAGTTGGTGAACCACCGCAGTCCTGTTGGAGACCCCCATTTTCCGATAAATGGACCGCAGATGGTTTTCCACGGTATAGGGACTGATGGTGAGCTTTTCCGCGATCTCCTGGTTTTTTGCCCCCCCTGCCAGGAGGTGAACGATCTCGACCTCGCGCCTTGTCAGACCCAGCCCCCGGAGTCGGCGGGTCATGCACAGGACCGACTCCTCCGGGTTCAAAAAGAGAAGAAACAGGGGGGCGCTTTTCGGGTCGGCCAGGAGGCGGATCCTGACGGAAACCCTCTGCCTGGATCCTGTGGAGAGGAGCTCGAAAGAGGTTTCCCGGGGTTTTGCGGATTCCTTTCCAAAGGTCTCCAGCAGCCTTCTGCAGTGTGTATAAATCTCCTTGTGAAAGGATCGGCCGGGGGAAGCCTCATCCCCGCCAGGGCCTTCGAGGGCGGACAAAATGCCCTCTGCACTTTCGTCTTTGTAGACGGGGTCGAGGAAGCGGTCGAGAATGAGGATGCCCTGTGCGGGGAGGTCAGGGACGAGTGAGCAGATCACGGATTCCAGGGCCCTCTGTTTTTCCGAAAGGATCGCGGTCCTGAGGGCGCCTGAAATATGCGGCGCCGCCGAGACGGCCTGGAGCTTTTCCCGGGCGGAAAAGCGCTCGGCTCGACGGCTCCGGAAGAGGGCCACCACGCCCAGGACCTGGAATCCCGTTTTCAGGTGAATGGTCATCTGGTGGTGAATGGACTGGGGCCTCAGGAAATCGTTGTAGTACTCGGTGCGGGTCAGGTTTTTGTAGGAGACAATGTCCTCGGTGGTGAGCACATCGGAAATCTCCGCCGGCCTTTTCTCTGAAAAGGCCTTGTAAAAAGGATCGATTCTCCAGTAATAACGACGGTATCGGTGAAGCGCCCCGTCCTCTATGCCCCGATTCACGATGCGAAGAAAGCTCACAGGCTTTTCCGGGGCCTCCGCCATAAAAAAATTGCTTTTCTCGGCCCCCAGGTGCCTTTCAAAAAACAGCAGGCACTCCCGCCTCACTTCATCCACATCCCCGAAAGTGAAGAGTCTTTGGGAGAGGGAATGCACTCTTTCGTGGTCTTCCGGCGACAGGTGTGGTCGATCCATGAGAGTCTCCGCTCAGCGGGGGATGGCGGTTCAAATCCCGCTTCCAAAATGACGGATTCCCGTCATTGTCAATGGGGGGCGTTTCTGTTTTCGTATTATGAGGCACGGTTGGCATGTACATGCAAGTTATTTTCTTCGCAAAGGAGGGGGGAGATGAGTGTAGACAACGAGATCCTGAAGGAGTTGTACCGCCGCATGATTCTCGTGCGGTTCATGGAGGAGGCCCACGACAGACTCCTCCGGGAGGGGAAGTTTCAGCTGATGGGTCACTTCGGAACCGGACAGGAGGCCGTGTCCATAGGCGTGACAGGGCCTCTTCGCAGGGAGGACATCCTTTTCGGGACCCACAGGGGCGTGGGTGAGTTCATTGGAAAGGGCATGTCGCCGAGGGACATCTGGTTCGAGTACATGGGCAAGAAGGAAGGCCTCTGCCATGGAAAGGGCGGGGTGCACCTGTGCGACAGGGCAAACAACATCCCCGGGCTGGTGGCCACCCTGGGCTCGGATTTTTCCATTTCCGTGGGCACCGCCCTTGCCTCGAAGATGAAAAAGACAGAGCAGGTCACGCTGTATTACGTGGGCGAGGGGACCTGCAACCAGGCCGACGCCCACCCTTCCATGTGCATGGCGGCCCTCTGGAAACTGCCCGTGGTCTTCGCCGTGTGCACCAATCAGTTCTGCGAACTCTCCTACATGTGCGAACATTACCCCACCCAGGACGTGGCGCCACGGGCCGCAGCGTATGACATCCCCTACAACATCGTGGACGGCCAGGACGTCGAGACCACCTACGAGGCGACACGGACCGCCGTGGAGCACGCGCGCGCCGGAAACGGACCCTACCTGGTGGAGTACAAGACCTTTCGAATGTCCACGCATTTTTCCGGCGATCCGGGCGGGTACGTGAACCCCGCGGACCTCGAGGAATGGAAGGGAAAGGACCCCATCGAGCTTTGCAGAAAAAAGATTCTGGAGCGAGGGATCCTGGGAGAGGACGAAGACCGGGAGTTCAGGGGCGGCATCCAGGCCGAGGTGGATGAGGCCGTGTCCGCGGCCTTTGCCGGGACGGACCCTTCGGTGGAAGATCTTTTCAAGGATGTTTACTCGAGAGAGGGGGTGATCTGATGGGACGAACCATTACGTATTCTCAGGCTCTGAACGAGGCCATGGCCGAAGAGATGAGGAGGGATGCCAGCGTCTTCGTCATCGGGGAAGACGTCCGCGTGAGCCCCTTTGGGCAGACCGCCGGGCTTGTGAACGAGTTCGGCGAAGAGAGGGTCCTCAACACGCCCATTGCCGAGAACGCCATCACCGGCGCGGCCATGGGCGCCGCCCTCCAAGGCATGCGGCCGGTCCTGGAACTCATGTTCATGGATTTCACCATGCTGGCCATGGACCAACTCTGCAACAACCTGGGCCAGTGGAGGTACATCACCGGCGGCCAGTATTCCATCCCGCTCACCATCCGGACCGCCTGCGGCGGCGGCATGCGCATGGGCTACGGTCACTCCCAGTGCCTCGAGTCCCAGCTGATCCAGGCCCCGGGCCTCATCATCGTGGAACCCTCCACCCCGTATGACGCCAAGGGCCTCCTGAAGGCGGCCATTCGAAGCGACGACCCCGTGATCGTGGTCGAGTCCAAGAAGCTCATATTCGGGGGCGTGGAGGGCGAGGTGCCGGACGAGGATTACACCATTCCCTTCGGCGAGGCCGTGGTCCGCAAGGAGGGCAAGGACGCCACGGTGGTGGCGCTCGGCTTCATGTGCTACGAGGCGCTGGGGGCGGCCCAGGAACTGGCCGGTGAGGACATCGACATCGAGGTGATCGACCTGCGCTCCATCGTGCCCATGGACAAGGACACGATCTTCGGGTCCGTTGAAAAGACCGGCCGTCTGATCACCGTGGAGGAGGGCAGGATACGCGGCGGCGTAGGCGCCGAGATCAGCGCCCTGGCGGCGGGTGAGTACCACGGCCTGCTCGAGGCCCCGGTGCAGCGGGTGGCCGCTCCCATGGTCCCCATCGCGGTCAGCCCGGCCCTGGAGGACCTCTATCTGCCGAACAAGGACTCCATTGTACGGGCCGTCAAGAGGACGCTGTAACTTCACACCACTAAAAATCCGGGGAACCCGTGCCGGGTTCCCCGGCCTTCGCACCATAAGGAGGTGGACCGCCTGATGACCGAGGAGATCCGAGTGCCGAAGCTGGGCATGGTCCAGTCCGACATCACCGTCGTCGAGATCTCGAAAAAGGACGGGGATGTCGTTGAAAAAGACGAAAAGGTCGCGGTGATCGAGACCGCCAAGGTGGCCAACGACGTCTATGCACCGGCCGCGGGAATGATCCGTTACTTCAGAAAGGTCAGGGACAAGGTGGCCGCGGGCGACCTCCTGGCCGTGGTCGCGGAAAACAAGGAGGCGCTGGACGGCTTTCTGGAGGCACAGGGCCCGCAGGAGGCCGTTCGGGAGCCGGTTGCCTCGAAGCAGGAAGAGGATGAATGGCACGTGAACCTCTCCTTTGAGGAGGACGAGCCCGTGCACAGGCCCGGGATCGCGCCTCCCCGGAGCGATCCCATGCCCGGGCCCCCTCCCTTAAGCCTGGAGGGCCGGAAGATCCTCAAGCGCATCCCCTTCATGGGCATGCGGCGGACCATTGCCGACAACCTGGTGTTCAGCCTCCAGTCCGGGGCCCAGTTGACCATCGTCTCAAGGACGGACATGACAGGGCTCGAAAAACTACGCAAGGAGCTCCTCCTGGACTACCCGGACGCCAGGATCACCTACGTGGACATGCTGGTCAAGATCCTGGCCCGTGCGCTCCGGGAGTTCCCCATCGTCAACTCGGCCCTGGTCGGCGAGGAGATCGTCTGCTGGGACGAGGTCCACGTGGGGGTGGCCGTGGCCCTGGAGGACGGCCTCGTGGTGCCTGTGGTGAGGAACGCGGACAAGAAGGGGCTGGCCGCGGTCAGCCGGGAGATCAAGAGGCTTTCGGGCAAGGCGCGAAGCCGCGAGCTCCAGCCCGAGGACTATCAGGGGGGCACCTTCACCCTTTCGAGCGGCGGGAAGGTGGAGACGGACATCATCACCCCCATCATCAACCCGCCCCAGAGCGCCATCCTCGCGGTGGGGAAGATCGGCCCCCAGCCGGCCGTTCACGAAGGACAACTCTGTGTGAGGACCATGACCCACCTCTGCCTGACGCACGACCACCGGATCATCGACGGGGTGCCGGCCTCTCTCTTTCTGGGCAGGGTGAAGGAGATCGTCGAGTCCCAGGAGCTCTTCAGGAAGGTGCTCAGGTGAGCGCCCGGTCACAAGCGAATGGACAGGAAACCGCAGGAGGAGGAGAGATCAGCCTGATGAAAGCCGAAGAATGTGAACTGCTGGTCATCGGCGGCGGCCCCGGGGGGTACACAGCGGCCATGAGGGCGGCCGGGGAGGGGGTGCGCACCATTCTCGTCGAAAGAGGCCCCATGGGAGGCACCTGCCTCAACCGGGGGTGTCTCCCCACCAAGGCCCTCCTGGAGGACACGCTGACCATCGCCGGCGTACGGCGCGCGGCTTTTCTCAAGGGGGACCTCAAGATCAACCGGGCCCGCATCCTGGAGAGAAAGGACGCCCTGGTGCGGGAATCCGTCGCCGGTATCACCCAATCGGTCCTGGAAAAGGGCGTGCGCATCCTCGAGGGAAAGGCCTCCTTTTGCGGGGCCAAACGGGTCGCTCTCACTCCCGCCGAGGGAGACCCCTTGGAGATCCAGGCCCGGCACGTCATCATCGCCACCGGTTCGCGCCCGGAATACGGTCCGGGCCTCCGCGTGGACAACGAGAGGATCCTGGACACGGACGGTGCGCTCGCTCTCAAAACCATCCCCCGCTCCATCGCCGTGGTGGGCGCCGGGAACAGGGGCGTGGAGTTCGCCTGCATGTACGCAAACCTGGGCGCCAGGGTCACGCTCGTGGAGAGGGAAAAACGCATCCTCCCCAGGGAGCACCGGTGGATATCCGGCCGGTACAGGCAGACCCTGGCGCTTCGACGGACAAATGTGATGACGAGGACCGAGGTGGTGGCGGCCGAACCGCTTCCGGGTGGCGGGGTTCGACTTTCCCTGCCTGCCGGGGACGGCGGGGACGGCCGGCTGGAGGTGGACCAGGTCCTGCTCACCGGCTCGCGCAGACCCTCTTTTGAAGGGCTAAGCCTGGAGGCGGCGGGGCTTTTCCCGCGGGAAGGCCGTCTCGAGCACAACGAAGCCATGGAGACCCGTCAGGCGGGGGTGTTTGTGGTGGGGGACGCGGCGGGCCCGCCTTACCTGGCCCACAAGGCCATTGCCCAGGCGGTCCGGGTGGTGGATCACATCCTGGGTCGGTTTGCACCGCCGGGACCTCCTGTCATTGCAAACTGCGTTTACGGGGACCCCGAGGTGGGTTCCGTGGGGATGAAGGATTACGAGGCAAAAAAAGACGGCCGCACCGTGGTGCTCGGGGAGTATTATTTCGCCAGGAACGGGCGCGCGGGCAGCATGGGAAAGGACGAGGGGCTGGTGCTCCTCGTCGGCGACGGGGAAACCGGGAAGACCCTGGGCATGCACGTCATGGGCCCGTCGGCCACGGAGTTGATCGGCCTGGGGGTCCTCGCCATGGAAAACGGCCTGACCCTCGAGGATCTACAAAGGACCATACTCCCCCACATGACCCTTTCGGAGGCTGTTTACGAGGCGGCTCAAACAGCAAGGGTTGGGGACGTACGCTAGAGGGCGAGGCCCGCCCCTGGCGGGTTTTTCGTCTGGTCAGGACTCGATTTCAGTAATAAGAAGATCTTCGTTTCTTGTCCCGACGCCCGAAAATCAAACCGATGATGAGGCCCAGCAGCAGGACGCCCGCCCCCAGCATGAACCATTTGTTACGTTCCGAGGACCTCACACTCCGGTACGTCTTTGTCAGGGACTCGAGCTCCTGCCGTGTGCTCTCCAACTCGGAAAGCGCCTTTGCGTGAGCCTCTCTCAAGGCCAGGAATTCCGAGGCCTCATCCTTGAGGGTCTGGTAATCCCTTTGGACATTTTGCAGCGCGGTTGTGGTCTCATTGAGCTTTTCCGTCAATTCCCGGACCTGGGTGGTTTTCTCCCTCATGGCGCTTTCGCTGGGCGTCAGTTTTTCCTGGAGCCGATCGACCTCCTTGGCGAGTGTCTCGGCACGCTGTTCAAAGGGCACCCTCGTCATCAGGTAGCGGCTCAAAACCCACCCTGATTTTGTTTCGCCGCCTTCGGTCGTTTCCACACGGCTCCAGTCGCCCTGATTTTCGATCACCTGGACAGCTCTACCCGAGGGCAGCATGGAAAGGATCTTGTTTTCGGTGCTCGGTCCGGTTCGGAGGGTGATGGTGAAGGAATCCGTCACATAAGCCCTTTCCGCCCAGCTGCTTTCAGCGGAGAGAAAAAGAACCAATACAAGGTTTAAGATCACGAATTGTTTAAACATTTTTTTCCCGGTCATTTCATCCATTGGAATAATCTCATGTGTTCGGCTGTCCCGGGCAGGGCCCTCTTTCCCCATGGCGCGCTCGGGGATTCCCTTCACGGATAACACATCAGCCCACATGATTAAAAGACATTTTGGCCCTTGTGCCGGACTTTTTCCGTTCGCCATCGCCCCGGGGTGGTGAGCGCGTTGTCCTTGCCGGAACCCCTCGCAATCGAACATCGGCCCTTTTTTCATTCCGGCCGGAACGACCGCCCGAGGGATGCGGGAGGCGCCCCGGTGAGTGCATTCAAGAATCTCGCCCCGGGGGAGGGGCGCCTGCCCGAGGGATAGGCCGCCTTTCCACGGGTGGTGTTTGTCAGGAGGAGCGTGAAGATCATGAGTGGAAAGGGGGCCACCTGGAAAACCTGGGCGGGAACGGACGGGAAAACGTCCTGGAGATGTATTCCCATGACCTGCAGAAATGAAAACAGGTAGGCCCCCAGGGCCGCCCTCACGGGGTGCCACCCCCCGAAGATCACAATGGCCAGCGCGATCCAGCCGGTGCCCTCGGCGCCCTGGGGCCGCCCCCACCCGGGCTTGGTGCAGAGGGAAAAGGCGGCGCCGGCCACCCCCACGAAAAGCCCTCCAAGAACGGTGTACAGCATCTGAACCCTGCGCGGGTCGATTCCCCTGGCAAAGGATGCGCGGGGGTTTTCCCCGACGCCCCGAAGCACCAGGCCCATGGGGGTCTTGTACATGTAATACCAGGCGCAAAGGACGAGAACCATGCTCGCGTAGACCGGGAGGCTGTGGCTGAAGAAGACCTGCCCCACAAAAGGGATGTCCTTGAGAACGTCGAGAGGCCTTGGGGACGCCTGTGGGCCGTAGAGCCGGGAGAACGGGTTCCCGAGGAAATAGGCGAGGTCCCGGGCGGTGAGCGTGAGCACGAACCCCACGGCCACCTGGGAAATGTTGAGATAGATGCTGAAAACGCCGAGCATCGCGGCAACCATTCCCCCCGCGGCCGCCCCGGCGAAAAAGCCCAGGACAAGGCTGCCCGTTGAGTAGGCCGCTGCAAAGGCGACCATGGCGCTCAAGAGGATGGACCCGTCCAGTGACAGATTGATGACGCCCGCCTTTTCGGAGAGGGTCTCCCCCACCGCGGCGAAGACGATGGGGGCCGCCCCGGCCAGGACCGAGGCCAGGAGAATGGAAAGGTCAATGTCCATGGCCCTCCTTCACGGCGGATTTCTTCCTCCGGGTCCAAGCTTGCACGAACAGGAATGCCAGCACGAAAACTCCCTGGATCACACCGCTCAGGGAGCTGTCTATCCGCAGCACCATGGGGAGCTGAATGCTCCCCACGTTGAGGCAGGCAAAAAAGAGCGCGATGGCGGGGACAGGCCCTGCCTTGAAACCGGAAAGCATCACCACGAGGAGGGCCAGGTAGCCGTAATTGCTCGAGATGGCAGGGATGAGGCGGTGGTAGACGCCGGCCACCTGAAAGGTCCCGGCAATGCCTGCAAAGCCGCCTGCGAGCGCCATGGCCGCCAGCGTGTACCGGGCCGGGCTCAAGCCGTGCAGGAATGAGGCCGTCCGGTTCCTCCCGATGGCCTTGAGCGCGAGGCCCAGCCTGGTTCGCCTGAGAATCCACCAGGTGGAGACCAGTGCGCCCACGGCCAGGACAAGCCCCACAGGGGATATGCGCAGACCTGGCAGCGTTGGGAGCCAGAGGTCCGGCTCGAAAGGTTCGGTGCCGCTCATGGAGGCTATCCCGGGCCTTTTCCACGGCCCGAAGATGAGCCAGAGGGTGACGGCCTGGGCCACAAAATTGAGCCCGAGGCCTGCAAAGATCTCGTTGACATTTCCCTTTGTCTTGAGGACCCCCGCCAGGGAGGCCCAGAAGGCGCCGCCGGCCGCGCCGGCCAGAAAGGCGAGCGCGACCCAGAGCCCCGGCGGGGAGCCTCCGCCCGCGAGCCGCAGGACGGCGGTCGCGCCCACGGCCCCGGCCACCACCTGGCCTTCCACACCGATGTTCCACAGGTCCATGCGAAAAGTGAACAGGAGACCGCACGCACAGAGCGCCAGGGGGATCCACACCATGAGCACGTGGGAAAATTTGATCCACGACCCGACCGAGCCCAGGATCAGGTGCCTGAGGGCCCCGAAGGGGGGGGCGCCGGCGGCCACTGTCAGGAGGACGGTGAGAAGAAGGACCGCCAGTGTCATCAACGCGGCGCGCGGCGGGGCGCCTTTGAAAAGCCGGTTCATGCGGCGCGTCCCCCCGTCAGCGTGTCCGTCCTCCCCGCCACGGCCGTGCCCAGGGCTTCGAGGCTCGTGTCGCAGGTCCGCGTTTCCAGGACGATCCGCCCGTCGAAGAACACGAGGACCCTTTCGGCGTATTCGACGATTTCTTCGAGTTCGGAGGAGGTGAAGACAATGCAGCTTCCCAGGGAGGCAAGGGCGGTGAGCTGTTCCCACACCCACCTGGCGGATTCGAGATCCAGGCCGCGGGTCGGTTGCTCCAGCAGGAGGAGCCGCGGGTCGGCGGGCATCAGCGCCAGGAGGAGGCGCTGCTGGTTGCCGCCCGAAAGCGCGTCCACGGGGGACCCGGGGGTCCCGGCGATCCTGTACCGGGAGATCCCGCCGGCCGCGGCGTCCCTCGCGAGAGTCCACGGCACCATGAGGCTTTTGGGCCCTTGAATGGCGAAATGCTCGGTTATGGTCAGCCCGGGAATGAGACCCTCCTCGAGCCTGGCCGTGGGCAGGAAGGTCACCCCCCGCTTCTGAAACGCGTGGTAGTCTTGGCGGGTCATGTCCTGGCCGTCCAGGGAAAGCCTCCCGGAGCGGGGCGGGGAAAGCCCGGCGGCTACCCTGAGGAAAACCCCTTGCCCGCTCCCCTCGAGCCCCGCGAGACCCACGATTTCCCCTTCATGAAGGCTCACCGAGCAGCCCTCGAGCCCGGCTCGGCCCCCGGATGCGGAGACATCCTTCAGGACGGCCCGCTCCCTGCCGTACCGGCTTTGCCTGCACGACGGGGGGGGCGGGGCGGACCCGAACATCCACTTGAGAAGGACCTCGGCGTCAAAAGGGCTGTCGAGTTCGCCGGTCACTTTGCCGAGTCGCAGCACGGTGGCCCGGTCACACAGGGCCATGACGTCCTCCAGCTTGTGCGAGACGAGGAGAATGCTCGTTCCCTGACGGGCGAGGGACTTGAGCGCATCGAACAGGAGCTTTTTCTGTCCGCTGGAAATCCCCGTGGTGGGTTCGTCCAAAATGAGGACTTCAATGCCGAGTGCGAGGAGCCTGAGAATTTCCAGCTGCTGGCGTTCGCCCACCGTGAGGGCGCTCACCGGGGCGTGGAGATCAAAGGCGAACCCGAATTTTTTCGCGGAATCCAACAGGGACCGGCTGTGATGCTCCCTGCCCAGGGAGATCTTCCCGGTGAGGCCGGTCAGGTAATTTTCCAGGACCGTCATGCTGGGGAAGTCCAGGGGGTCCTGGTAGAGCATGCCGATGCCCATGGACGTCGCGTGGGACGGGCCGGTAAACCTCACCGGCTTGCCGTTGATGAGGGTCTCTCCGGATGTGCTGCTCACATACCCGGAAAGTATCTTCATCAGGGTGCTCTTGCCCGCGCCGTTTTCCCCGAGGATGCCGTGGACGGTCCCTTCCCGGATGTCCATGGTGATGCCGTCGTTGGCGCGGAGCGCCCCGTAGTGCTTGTGAATTTCTCTCAAGGCTATTTTCATGGAGACATCAGATCCATGAGATATTTCCCAAAAGACTCGCCATCGAGGCGATCATCGTCTACTTTTTTCTTCGCGCCCTTCGTGACTTCTTCGTGAGCTTCGTGGGAACGCTTTTTGGTTTTTTTCAAAACAAGCAGGCGAAAGCCGGTCGAGTCCGTCTTCCGCCTGCCCATGAGATCCGTGCGCGAGCCGGGTTATTTGGTCTTGCTCTCGCCGGTCATTCCCTCCAGCAGCCCTTCCAGGTACCAGATCTGCTTGTCGGTCGCCGTTTCACCTTCCTTCAGGAAGACGGAGCCGTCCTGGTAATTGAGGGGGCCCTTGAACAGTTGAACCTCGCCGGAGGCAAGACCGGCGATGAATGTGTCCAGGGCGCTCCGGGCCCCGTCGGAGAGGGCCGGGCCCGGCTTGAATCCCACCGCGCTTGTGTCCGGGTTGTTGATGTCCTTCCAGTCGGGCGCGTTCCAGACCCACTGCTGCTTCCATTCACCTTGCATGGCGGGCGTGATGAACTCCACGTAGTCCGGCCCCCAGTTGAAGTAGGGGACGCCCAGGCAGACGTTTTCCGCGCCTTCACAGGCGCCCACGTAATCGTAGGGCACGGCCCAGACTTCCTTGCCCTGGTTCCTGTTCTGCCTGGCCACCACCAGGCCCTCGGTGGTGTCGATGCCAGAGACGATCACATCGTGGCCCGTGTCTATGAAGCTCTGCGCCACCTGGGTCGGGTCCGCGGTGACGCCGGGGATGTTGAACCAGAAGCCGATCCACGTCACCTTGAACTGAAGGTCTTTTGGGTCCTTGCCTTTGACGTTGACCCACGCGTACCTGGCACCGAGGTAGCAGGCCGCTGCAAGCCGCCTGGTCTCCTCGTTGTTGAGCGGCCCCAGGTAGGCTATTTTGCCAGTCCGGGTGGTCATGGCGGCGGCGAATCCCGCCATCATCTTGCCGTAGACCATGCGCCCCATGAGGTTTGCAAGGTTCTTGGGGGCCTTGCCGGTGATCACGTCGTCGCCGGAGATGTGAAGAAAAAAGATGTCCGGGTGCTGCACGGCGGCCTCTCTGATTCCGTCCTTCATGTCGTCGGAATTGGCGATCACGAGTTTGGCCCCCTTGGAGACCATGTCGTCCACGAGCTGGGGGACGGTGACCCCCTGGCGGTCCGCGGGGTTGACCTTGTCGATGTAAATCATCTTGGCGCCGGGGAGCTTCTCCTCCACGTACCTGCCGGCCTCATAGTGGGCCTGGCTCCACCCGCGGTCGTTGTACGGCCCGACCATCAGCAGGCCGAAGGTGAAATCCTCGCCGGCCGAGGCCGCCTGGACCGGTGACATGGAGAAGCAGAGAAAAGCGGCCGCGCAAACCAAAAGCATTTTTTTAACCATATTGTTTTCCTCCTAGAAAAAATCAGAATTGTTTTAAAGGTGAGTCAAACGACCGGGCACAAATGCGGAAACTATCCCTTTGTGTCCTAGACGAGGCCCTGGTCCAACATAGCATTGACCACCTTCACAAAGCCCGCGATGTTGGCCCCCGCAACGTAGTTCCCAGGCAGGCCGTATTCCTCTGCCGCGGCAAGGCACGTCCTGTGGATATTCCGCATGATCTCGTGCAGCCTGGAATCCACCTCCTCCCTGGGCCAGCTGAGGCGCATGCTGTTCTGGGCCATTTCAAGACCCGAAACGGCCACCCCGCCGGCGTTTGCCGCCTTTCCGGGACCGTAAAGGATCTTGCGGTCCAGGAAGATGTCCACGGCCTCGGGAGTGGAAGGCATGTTGGCCCCTTCCGAGACGAGCCGGACACCGCCGTCCATGAGGTTCTGGGCGTCCTTCAGCCGAACCTCGTTTTCGGTGGCGCACGGGAAGGCGCAGTCGGCCTTGAACGCCCACAGGGGGTTGTGGTCCAGGGTGGAGTCCGCCTCCGTGTAAGCGGCCTGGGAGTATTTTTCCACGTACTCCTGGATGCGGCCCCTGCGGATATTTTTGAGCCTTTTTACGAATTCGAGCTTGCCTTTGTCAATGCCTTCCTCGTCGTATATGAACCCGGAGGAGTCGGACAGGGTGACCACCTTGCCGCCGAGTTCGATGATCTTTTCCACCACGTACTGGGCCACATTGCCGGAACCGGACACCAGACATGTCTTCCCCTCCAGTGTGTCGTCCAGGGTGGCAAGCATTTCCGCCGCAAAGTAGACGCACCCGTACCCCGTGGCCTCCGGCCTGATGAGGCTTCCTCCCCAGCCGAGGCTCTTGCCGGTGAGCACCCCGGTGAATTCATTCCGGAGTTTCTTGTACATGCCGAAGAGATAACCTATCTCGCGGGCCCCAACGCCGATGTCCCCGGCCGGCACATCCGTGTTGGGGCCGATGTGGCGGAAGAGCTCGGACATGAAGCTCTGGCAGAAACGCATGACCTCTTCATCGGACTTCCCCTTTGGGTCGAAGTCCGAACCCCCCTTGCCGCCGCCCATGGCGAGCGTGGTGAGCGCGTTCTTGAAGACCTGCTCAAAGGCCAGGAACTTGAGGATGCTCAGGTTGACCGACGGGTGAAAGCGCAGCCCGCCCTTGTAAGGGCCGATGGCGCTGTTCATCCCGATTCGATAGCCTCTGTTCACGTGCACCTGCCCCTGATCGTCGTGCCAGGGGACGCGAAACATGACCACCCGCTCGGGTTCCGTGATCCTCTCCAGGACCGCCTTTTGTCGATATTCAGGGTTGCGGTCCAGAACCGGCTGGACCGATTCCAGGACCTCCTGGACAGCCTGGTGGAACTCCTTCTGATCCGGGTCCCTATCCTTTATCCACTTGATCATCTCTGACATGTACAACCTCCTCAATAGTCGTTGGATTTCCTGCAAACAAAAAACAATACCCTACGGACCGGTGACAACGCCTTTCGAGGTTCGGCCGTCTATTTTTATGGTGAGCGGCCCCTGGAGCCGCACGTGCCGAAGGTGTGGAGTTTCCATGTGGACGGGAAGGGAGGCCAGCCAGCCCCAGTCCAGTCGATCGGCGTGATTCCCGTTTTCCTCGACCGTGATGTACTGGATGCCCAGCGAGGATATGTTTTGAAAAAAATGGGATCCCTGGGAAGGGTCCGTCTTGAGCTGTTCGTTGCGAAGCTCGACAATCGCCCCCACCCCGGAAATGTGGCTCCACTGGACGGGGATGCCCAGCCAGGGGTCCGCGGTCCCCCACCGGCCCGGCCCTATGAGAAGATAGGCCCTTTTCTCCTTGATCAAATGGCCGTTCAGGAAGCGGATTTCCTCGGCTATCTTAACCGTTTCTCCCGGGTCGAAGGCGTCAGGCTTGACGTAGACGACGTCTTCGATGCTCTTGTTCCTCCCGTTGCCTAAGGCCTGCTCCGAAAGAATGAGCGCCTTTTCCATGTCCTCGGGGGTGATCTGTACATCGAATCGTTCCAACTCGGCGACCATGGGTCGCACCTGGAGAAAATAAAACTCGCTCTTTTTCTCTTTCTCGTTCCCGAGATTCACGGAAAACTCGATCTCCACGGGGCACCCCATGCCCCTGCGTGCGAAATCCAGGATCTCCGACAACAGGTCGGGGAGCGGGAATATATTGTGTTTCAGGATCTGGGAGAAACAGAGGACCTTGGGCCCGGGCATGTAGCCGGTGTCCCGGATGCGGTTTTCCTGGGGCACGTAAGTGCTTGCCAGGCTTTTGATCGGGAATTCGTCCTCGGCCTCGTCGACCTCCCGTTTGAGCAGGTTGGAGTTCTTGAAGACAGCGGTGTCTTCGGAATAGGTGCCGAGCTTGAGGGAGTAAAAATACCTCTGGGCGTTCTTGAGCTTTTCCTCCACCGTGGAAAATTGGGGGAGGATGTTGGGGTGCCTGGGTGAAAACCGCAGGCTCCGCTCGCCGTCCACCACGGTCTTGCCCAGCCCCAGGGCGATGTGGGCGATGCCTTCTTCCGGTTTCATCCGGGAAAAGGGGTAGAAGTTGTGGGACTGGGCGACTCCCGAGAGGGCTGGATAGTAGTGCTCTCCGTATGTCTCGCCCGCGAGCTGCTGGATGACCACGGCCATGGACTCTTCGTGGGGCTGATTGAGGGTGTTTCGGGAGAAGGATTTCGGCCCCTCGAAATACGTGGAGGCGTAAACAAGCTTGACGGCCATCACCAGCTGTTTGAGGCGGACGTTCAGGTCCGGGTGGTCGTTGGCGACCATGTACGTGTGATAGAGCCCGGCGTAGGGCTGGAACTGAGCGTCCTCCAAGAGGCTGGATGAACGGACGGACAAGGGGAAACTCACCTGCGACAGGAAGACCTCCAGGTCACTGGCAAGCCACTCGGGCATCCTGGAGTTGAGGAAGGTCTCCGCTACCTTCTGGTCCGAAAAATCGACCTTGGCCATGTGGTGAAGGTTGTTTTCGGCGATGAAGGACTCGAACCCCGCGGTGGTGATCACCAGGGTCTTGGGGATTTTGATGTCCACCTCGGGAAATTTGGTCTGGAGCTCTTCGACGTCCTCGAACATGGCGGAGATAAAGGCAAGGCCCCGGGCCTTTCCGCCGATGGAGCCGCCCCCGATCTTCACGAAATCCATGATGTCCACGTCGTACGTGACCGCTTTGAACTGCGCCACCACCCCCCTCTGGCGGAGCTTCCGCAGGGCGTGGATGTTGGTGGTGAGGTAGTTCCGGAGATCGTCCCCGCTGCAGAAATCCGTTGCCTTCACCTCGCGGAACCTGGATGCGAGGCTGATCTCCGAGCGGCCCATGATCCAGTTGGAGAAGTGATTCCTCCGGGCGTGGTACCACAGGGACTCCTCCGGGATCTCCCGGATCTTGGATTCCAGGGACCTCAAATCGGCGGCTCGATCGATCTCGGTGCCGTCCTCGAGCCGAAAGACAAAGGCCCCGAAACCCAGGTGGGTCAGAAAGAAATCGTGGAGTTCGCTCAGGAGGTTCGGGGAATTCTTGTCCAGGAAGACCGCCGGGACGCTCGCCGCCTTTTTTCTGTTCTCGGGCTCGGAGCTGAACATCAACAAGGGGAGGTCCGGCACCTCCTCCCGGATGCGTCTGAGGAGTTCGAATCCGGCATCGCTGTCCATTTTGTCCCCCCTGGGCAGCCGCGCGTCGGTGAGGATACCGAAGAGGTAGGGCTTGTACTGGTTGTAGAGCTCGAGGGCCTCGTCGTAGTTTTCGGCGTGGAGGATCTTGGGCCTCGCCCTCATGGTCAGCAGGCGATGCTCCTCGTTCAAACCGGCTTCCTGAACGGCCTGGGTCTGCCTGACCACTTCCTTGTAAATGAGCGGCAGAAAGGAGGAGTAATAGAGGGGGGAGTCCTCCACCAGAATGAGGACTCGAACCTGGGCCCGGCGGGTGTCGTGGTTGACGTTCATGCGGTCCTCGGCGTTCTTCACCAGGGCCAGGAGGAGGTCCGAATTGCCGGTCCACACGAATATTTTGTCTATGCCCCGCGTGTCCGTGTTTTCAGGGGGCGGAAAGATGCCTCTCAAACTGTGGGTGAGGAGATTCACCGGCAGGTGGGGCTTCTTTTTCTTGGCCTCGATCCCGAAGGTGAAGGCGTCCATTTCCCCCACGTGGGGCATGGTGATCACCATGTCGAACCTCTTCCGGTCAAGGAGCTCCAAAGCCTCCCCGGCGGAGGGGGCGCGGGTGACGCGGGGAGGCTGGCTCAGATTGAGGCCGCTGTACTCGTTGATGATGCGGGAGGCGAGGCTCCCGTCTTCCTCCAGGATGTAGGCATCGTAATAGCTGGAAACCAGGAGGATGTCCCTGACCTTGATGGACATCAGCTCGTGGAACACCTTGAAGTGCGAGTAGAATTCGCTGGAGGGCTGGCGGCCTTCCGGAAAAATGACACAGCTTGGATCCAATGGTTCTATCATACCGGTAAAAAACCTCTGCGGGGCTGGAGGGAAAACTGCCGGTCTCAGGGGTAACATATATGTCAATAACGGGTTTTGTCAATGAAACCGCGCGCCCGCGAAAAAAGGGCGGTCGCGGACCGCCCTTGCCTGAATCGAAAAAGCCCCGCGGGTTTTCAAGCGTCGATAATTCCCAGGGCCTCTTCCCTGAAGGCCTCCATGACGTAAGGGATTCCGGTGATCCTGGAGCACTCCTCCGTGAGGGACACCAGGTCGTTCCGGCTTATGTAGGGAACCTCCCAGTTCCTTGATCCGGCCATGAGCTGCTGGAGCCCCACCTTGATCTTGTCGGTGGCGCTGTAGATCCCGATGGCGCCCAGGGGGAGGTTGTCGACCTCGGTCCCGTATTTTTCCTTGAGCACCTCGTAGTGCATGAAGATCTCCTCCTTGGTGTCACCGAACCGGGAGACCGTGGACGGGAGGCCTCCCTGCTCGCCCCGCAGCCATCTCTCCGTGTTCTTCCCCACCATCCCCGGGATCATGAGGGCGCGTCCCATGCACACCGCCTTGCAGTAAGGGGCCCCCAGGGCCAGGGCCTTGAACACGTGGTCCTCCGAGGAGAACCCGCCGGCGAAGGCGATGTCAGGCACCCGGGCGCCCTTTTTCGCGAGCCGGTCGCAGAGCTCGTAGGCCATGGAGTGGAGGTAGATGGAGGGGATCCCCCACTCGCTCATCATCCGCCAGGGGCTCATGCCGGTGCCGCCCGGGGCGCCGTCTATGGTGAGGAGATCGATCCCCGCATCGCTGGACCACCGGATGGCCATGGCGAGCTCGCGCATGGGGTAGGCGCCGGTCTTGAGCGTCACCCTCTTGGCCCCTAGCGCCCGGACGCGCTCCACCTCCTTCATGAAGCCTTCCTGGTCGATGAACCCGAGCCTTGAGTGCCGCTCGAACTGCTTCAAAGGCCCTGCCTTGAACGCCGCCTGGTAGGCGGGATTCTCCGGGTCCGGCGTGACGATGTAGCCGCGTTTCTTGAGCTCGATGGCCCTTTCCAGGGAGTTGACCTTGATCTCCCCCCCGATGCACTTGGCGCCCTGGCCCCACTTGAGCTCGATGGTTTCCACGCCCAGCCTGTCGATGACGTATTCGGCCACGCCCATGCGGGTGTCCTCCACGTTCATCTGCACCAGGATGTCCCCGTAACCCTCGTGGTACCGGCGGTACTCGCGGACCCTGCGGTCCATCTCCGGGCTCTTGACGATCTTGCCGTCCGCGTTGAGCTCGAGCTTTGGGTCGATGCCGCACACGTTCTCACCGCACACCAGGCTGATCCCGCTGATGGCCGCCCCGATGGCGAAGTGCTCCCAGTTTTTCCTGGCGATGTCCGTGCTCCCAAGGGCCCCGGTGAAAATGGGGACCTTCATCGTGATCTTTTCCGAGGAGCCGAAGGCGGTCTCCGTGTTCACGGCGGGGAAGGTCGCGTGGTCGGGGTCTGCGGCCACCCCCTTGGCCCCGAGGGCATAGCCGTTGATGTTCAGGTGGGAGTAGTCCACGGGATAGTCCTTGTCGGCGCCCGCGGTGACGCTTCCAAAGGGCTCGGGGTAGAGCAGTTCCCTGCCCCTGAACGTGGCGCGGAACATGTCGCAGTTCCCCGTGCACCCGTCCACGCAGCGGCTGCAGAGGCCGGACTGGGGGGCCACGTTTCTGGATCGGTTCTTGGTCTGAAGTGCGTCGTTGGCGTTGGGTCGCTGTAAATTCATAGTGCGTGCCTCCTGTAATGATTTAGGACAAAAAAAGGCGCCTTCCCTTTGCCGGGAAAAGACGCCCTTGTCTTTCGATTGTGTTCCCCCCGCCACGCCGTTGTGCCGGGTTTAATGAGAATGATTTGAAGTGTGGGAGTTTAAGGGGTGCTGAACTTGTTTGTCAAATAAAAAAATGAGCACGGCTCCGGAGGGCGAATTTTCGAAATGGAAATGGAACTCGCAATCGAAGAACAGCGTGACCGAAAACCAAAAAGCATGACCACGAAGAGCACGAAGGAGACACGAAGCCCACGAAGAAAAAATCACTTGAAAAGCCCATGCGGCCGTCATCCCGGCGGAAGCCGGGATCCAGCGGCCTTGGCGAGCCGGGAGGCCTCGGGCCGGGCCGGAAGCGCCCCGTTGCTGGGGAATCCCATTGGTGTCGAATTTTCGAAATCGAAATCGAATACCAGCAAAACCAAAAAAGCATGACCACGAAGAGCACGAAGGAGACACGAAGGACACGAAGAAAAAATCAATTGAAAAGCCCCCGCACTCGTCATCCCGGCGGAAGCCGGGATCCAGCGGCCTTGGCGAGCCGGGAGGCCTCGGGCCGGGCCGGAAGCGCCCCGTTGCTGGGGAATCCCATTGGTGTCGAATTTTCGAAATCGAAATCGAATACCA
>Ga0272443_10000377_pt1 | contig 85620 bp, 75 predicted proteins | sample SSMAcet12_FD_193581 | JGI IMG/M metagenome (GOLD analysis project Ga0272443, IMG submission 193581) | Marine sediment archaeal communities from Little Sippewissett salt marsh, Falmouth, MA, United States - SSM-Acet-12 | ecosystem: Environmental > Aquatic > Marine > Wetlands > Sediment ...
CTTATTGTTGTTCAGGAATCGAAATCAGACCCAGTAAGGAGCCATTCTCTTCACCAGTTCCTCTTCATAGGCAACCCAGTCAGTGATCGGGTTTTTTGCAAGCCCTTCCGCACAGGCAGCCTTCGCAACAGCAACGGCTTCCCAGCTTATGACCCGGGGGTCGAAGGGTTTGGGGACGATGTATTCTCTGCCGAAAGAGAAGGCCTTCCCGCCATAGGCTTTGGCGACTATCTCCGGTACAGGCTCTTTTGCCAGGGCTGCAAGCGCTTTCGCTGCTGCCATCTTCATCCCTTCCGAGATGGTCTTCGATCTTACATCGAGAGCTCCCCGGAAGATGAAGGGAAAGCCCAGCACGTTATTGATCTGGTTCGGGAAATCACTTCTTCCGGTGGCCATAATCACATCAGAGCGTGTTGCAACTGCCAGTTCATACGAGATTTCCGGATTCGGGTTGCTCATGGCGAAGACGATGGGATCCTTTGCCATAGAGCTCAGCATCTCAGGGGTCACACAATCGGCAACCGAGAGTCCCATGAACACATCAGCACCGTCCATAGCATCCGAAAGCGTTCTCATATCGGTTTCCCGTGCGAACTCCAGTTTTTCTTCAGTCATCGACTCCTTTCTACCTGCGTACACAACACCTTTGGAGTCAAGCATCGTGATGTTGTCGCGCGAGACTCCGGCGGCAACAAACATTTTTGCACAGCTGATACCTGCAGCCCCGGCGCCGTTGACAACAACCTTGACATCCTCGAGCTTCTTGCCGACTATTTCACAGGCATTCATCAACCCGGCAGTGCTTATAATGGCAGTCCCATGCTGGTCATCGTGAAAGATCGGAATATCACACTGCTCTATGAGGGCCCGTTCGATCTCAAAACACTCGGGAGATTTGATATCTTCAAGGTTCACACCCCCGAAGGTAGGCTCCATAGCCTTCACCATTTCGATGATCTTCTTCGGGTCGGTTACATCGAGCTCGATATCAAACACATCAATATCAGCGAAGCGTTTGAACAGTACCCCTTTGCCTTCCATGACAGGCTTCGAAGCGAGTGCCCCGCGGTCACCGAGACCGAGGATAGCTGTCCCGTTCGATATCACGGCAACAAGGTTTCCCTTCGAGGTATACCTGTAGGCATCTTCCGGGTTCTCAGCGATTTCAAGCACCGGTTTGGCAACCCCGGGGGTATAGGCCAGTGAAAGTTCATCTGCTGTCGTACAGGGTTTAGTCGGTACAACTGACACTTTCCCTGGTTTTCCGTCGGCCTCATGGTACCTGAGGGCTTTCTCTTTCAGAACGTCCATAGTGTTATTCTCCTTCACACTCAGTTCATTCAAAATCGAATGAATAGTTCAGATTATACGTATCGCGCAGCTCCACCATCATCTTCTGTAGAGACGGAGGTACGGGGCATCCGTGTTCCTTGCGGTACTGGTAGGCTTCCCATTCCTTCTCTCCGGCTGTATAGATGCGATCTTCACCGGGGGCTTTCTGACTCGCCCTGATCTGTCGGCAGATCGTACCTGAAATACGCTTGAACACCTCAAGTCCAAGGAATCGTGCCGGATCTATGGCTATGAAGAAATGTCCGAGGGGATAAGGAATCGGCTTGTGATTCTCATCGAACCCGTTCAGCTCCTTCATAAAGGATCCGTCCTGAAGAGCTGCAGAGAGAATCTCGACGACCATTGCATAGCCGAACCCCTTGTATCCACCGGTCTGGTCACCGATACCGCCGAGGGGAGTGAGGGCTGCTTCCCCGGTAGTGAGGTCTTTGAGGACCTGTGCCGTGTCGGTTCGTGTTGTGCCGTCAAGGCCGATCACCCAACCGGGAGGAAGGTCCTTGCCTGCTCGTCCATACACTTCTATCTTTCCCCGCTGTGATACGCTGGTTGCACAGTCGAGGACAAAGGGAAACTCCTCATCTGTGGGCAGTCCGAAAGTGAGGGGATTGGTTCCCAGCATGTTTTCGACACCGAAAGTGGGAGCTATCGAGGGTCTGGCATTGGTTCCAGTGATGCCTATCATACCCTCATCGGTTGCCATGGTGACATAGTAGCCTGCGATACCGTAGTGGTTCGAGTTCCGCACTGCAACCATACCCATTCCATAGGTCTTCGCCTTCTCGATGGCCATTTCCATAGCCTTCTTCCCTACCACATGCCCCATTCCGTTATGACCATCGAGAACAGCTGCAGTCATATCATCCTTAAGCACCTCTATCTCGGTGACAGGATTCATGATCCCGATATTTATCCGGTCAATATAGATCGGCTTCAGGCGTCCGATCCCGTGAGAATCGATTCCTCTCTTATCGCTTTCGATCAGAACATCCCCGATGACAGCTGCATCCTCTTCCTTGATTCCCACCGCTTTGAGAGCATCAACCATGAACCGTTCAAGCGTTTCGAAATCAAGCCATGAACAATCCTTATAGTTATCTGCATACGACATAGTACACCTCCTATCCTATTACGAGGGAAATATCCCTCTCTTGTAACTCTTCTGTGTTCAGTATCTTACCGCCATCGTGATCGGTCACGATGATGTCCACCGAATCAATACCGGCTGTCACGAAGTTCGAGATCACTCCGATCTTCTTTCCGTCAGCGACCACTATCACCGACCCTACTGTCCGTTCGATCATCTGGCGTGTGGTCTCAGCCTCCTCCATGACAGGGGTCGTAAGACCTGAAGTGACACTGATCCCATCCACTCCAATGATCGCCTTGTTTGCATAGATCTGATATATGAGAGGAGAGGATAGTGAACCGGAGACGCTGTGCGAACGGGAGCGGTAGACTCCACCGATACACACCAGGGTGAAAAAAGCTCCCTCATCGACAATACGTGCGGCATCGATATTGTTCGTGACGATGGTGACACGTTTATCGCGCAGAGCGCGTATCACCTCGAAGGTGGTAGAGCCGCTGTTTATGAACAGGGTATCTCCCTCTTCAACGAATTCGACTACCTTCTTCGCGATTGCAAGCTTCTGTTCTCTCTGCTCTGCGAATTTATCACTGTACAGAGGCTCCACAGGCAAAGATCGCCTCAGAGTCGCACCGCCGTGGGTCCGTTCGATCAACCCCTCTGCAGCCAACTGATCCAGATCTCTTCTGACCGTCAGTTCACTGACACCGAAGTGCTCACTGAGGTCATGCACCTCGACAGCGCGGTCGGTGCGTATTATCTCCATGATCCTTCTCTTCCGGTCTGCGGGTATCACAAGAAAACTCTCCCTTAACAATGAATGTATTTGAATTATATGTTGCGTTTCGTCAGGCCGTCAATACAAAACGTTCATAAACACCAGAAATATTCCATAAAAACCTGCCAAACGTTCAAACCCTTTCAAACTACCGTCGGGGTTGCATATCCTCTTCATTTCTGCTATCTTCCATGTGTTAGCGGTGCCGTACCCAAGTGGTAAGGGACAGGTCTGCAAAACCTCTATGCATCGGTTCGAATCCGATCGGCACCTTTTATAGGAAGGTCCTACTGAATACGGTAGGACCTTCTTCTATGTATGTGGGCGAATTGTTCGTAAAACCGCCTTGAGCGTCATGGTACGGAACCTGTCTGACAGAACGCCTCAAGAGCATATTCAATTTCCTGCAGAATACATGGTCATTATAAGAATACCCCTACACTATTTTAGTTACCAGACGACTGAACCCGAACCCTTCATCAGTACTTTCGGGGTATCAGAGCTTCTCAAACCAGTCAGTCAGGCACGCACTGACATCTGGTGTCATCAAGGGTCCATCTCAGAAAGCATTTCATGGAGAAGTTCTTCGTTTTCCACAACGACCCCTCGCCTATCCCTTTTTACAGCTCCCTGATCCTCGAGTTGGGAGAGGACCCTTCTCAGATGCCGCCGCGAACTGCCAAGCAGTTCAGCAGCTTCTTCCAGACGGGCGTTAGGAATGAAAGACAATCCCGTTGAACACAGGTAGTGTGCGAATCGGTAGATAAGAGGATAGCCCAGATTCCTTGCAGCAGCGAACGAGCTCGTACGAAGCTTGGAAGCAAGGGCTGTCGCAAGAGCCTTTGAGAGCTCAGGATGTGCCGTCTCGATCTTTTCCACGATACGGTAGGGAATCCTTCCCGCCGAGACTTCACTCATGCACTGTACAGAACAGGTGGCCTCACAGCCAAGGTAGTATTCCACATCTCCCACGATGTCACCCGAAGAGTGTATCTGGTAGAGGTGCGCCCTTCCATTGGCAAGATTCTGAGTCACCCAGGCTTCCCCGGAAATGATGAAAAACAGATATTCTATCGTGTCTCTCTCACGAACAAGGAACGCTCCTGACTCGTACGTGCAAAATCTGATCGATGGTATGAGAGAACTCAGGCGGGGAAAAAGTGAAGAAAAGGTTTCACTAGCGGACATATGTCCTCCTCAGAGTACAGCATATCATGTATACCTGTAGGACGCAAACTCGAGGGGGCTGTGCAGTGCTCTTCATCATCATTTCTATTCTTATAGGATGCGGCATTTCTGTCATGATAAGTATCAACGGGGAACTATCCGCCCGAGCGGGACAGATTCTCGCACTCCTCATCATCTACACCGTAGGACTGATCGGTTCCACGCTACTACTCCTGTTCTCGAAACAAAAAGTCAGGGAAAAGGGAAAGAGACCTCCCTTGTACTACTTCATCACCGGAACACTCGGGCTTGTGATAGTCGCACTGAACAATGCGGCCTTTCGGGCAGGCGGGGTAGTCCTCGTTCTCAGCGGAATGCTTGCGGGACAGACCCTCGTAGCCTTTCTCTTCGACCTATCCAATGCCCACAAAAGGTCGCATCTCGCAACAGACCTCATAGCGCTGCTCCTGATTACCTCAGGCGTCACCGCGGTCGGTTTCGCCTATGCTATTCCCGTGAAAGCAATTCTTCTTTCTGTCGCTCCGGGAATAATTCTCATGCTGCAGATACTGATGAATTCCTCCCTCGGCTCCTATTACGGGCATATGAGAACGCTGCAGATCAACTACGCAAGCGGCCTTGCCGTCATTTTCATCATTGCTCTTCTTCTGGGCATTCTGTCTGCGACGACCCGGGGGCATGTTATGGCGATACCTCTCCCTCTGCTTCTGTTCGGAGGTCTCCTCGGGATTGTCGGAATGGCAGGACAGAATATTCTGGTGAGACACATGAGCGCGCTTGCTCTGGTCCTTGCAACCTATGCGGGGGAGTTCTTCATGGGAATCATCATTGACACCCTTCTGGGAAAGCCTTTCAGCCTGATACATGCCGCGGGACTGGCACTTGTTATCAGCGGGCTCACCGTGAGGAGCCTCCCCTCCCGGACCACTGCGAAATCACGTGCCGGACAATGACACCATTTTACTTATTGAGGCTATATACTTACATGTAAAAACACTGTATCCTTATATGGCACGAAGCACATGGTACATGAGGCTTCCTGCAGTCTCAAAGGAACACCAGTGAAATATATCGAACAGTTTCAGATAAACATCTACACAGTGATCATGCTTGCAGCTCTGCTGATCATCATAAAAGGGCAGTCGCAGATCGTCTTTCCGTCGAAGAGGCTTCTGAAGTGGATCATTGCGCTGACAATTCTCAGCATCGTGATGGAACCTCTCTCCTGGATATTCGATGACATGCCCACGGGGATCGGGTTTCTTCTCAACCATGTTACTAACGCACTTCTTGTCCTCCTTGCGCCTGTCATTGCAGGACTGTTCGCAGCGTATATCGACCTGAAGCTCAACAATGACTGGCACAGGCTGCGCAGGAGACTCTTCTACCAGGGACCGGCAACCGCAGTGGCGATTCTCCTTCTTGTGAATCTCGTCTTCCCTCTCTTTTTCTTCATTGAGCCCGAGCAGAATCATTACGTACAGCTTCCGTTCCATCTGTTCACCAATATGCTTGTCCTTGCAATATACCTGACCACAGGTGCCCTCACCTTTCATGCCCGTAACCGGATCGAGACAGGTGTATACCGAACCGTCTTCGTCTTCCTGTTCCTCCCGATCATAGGGATGGCGGTACAGGCCGTGAACCTTCGCCTCAACTTCTCATGGACGACCGTGGGTATCGCGATCCTGATCGTGTACACCTTCCTTGAATCGAGCGCAGGAGAGAAGGATTTTCTCACAGGACTCTACTCCCGTTCGATCTATGACAGGTATGTGAGCACCCTCATCGCGCAGGGAACTCCCTTCCGTCTCATGATGATCGATCTGAATGACTTCAAGGGAATAAACGATGAGCATGGCCACCTGAGTGGTGATCTGGTACTCAGGGAATTCAGCCGAATCCTCCAGCAGGTTTTCGGCAGGGAGCAGATGGTGGCACGCCTCGCAGGCGATGAGTTCATTGTCGTGATCGAACATACTCAGGCGGAGGAAGAGGATATCCCTGCCCGGATTACCTCTGCCTGCGCAGCCCATCACCATCCGCTGATACAGGACCTCTGCTTCGGTTACGGCCTCGAGACGTATATATCAGGCATGTCGTATGATGAGCTTTACACACGGGTCGACGAGAAGATGTACCGCCGAAAGAAGGAGATGAAGAGTCTTTCTTCCACTGAAACCGCGACCGAAACAATTTCGTGAACTTCGATTGACAGCAGGGGGCGATACACACTACCCTGAACCTGCTGGATCTGGAAAAACGGAACGGGGTGTGATTCCCCGGCGGTCCCGCCACTGTAATCGATGATGAACACAGTCAACGCCATTGTCCCCTCGGGATGAGAAGGCCTGTCAGTAAGTTGATTCGTAAGCCAGGAGACGCTTCCAGAAAACAATTCTTCGTGGAAAAAGAGTACAGCATACCGGAAATGGTTCTTCTCAAGTTCCCTTTCATCCCCCATGGAGTATTGTGCCCGGACATCATTCCCTGGAGGCCCTTCATGAAGAAGCGCGGAATCTTCTCCCTGGTCCTACTGCTGATCATCAGTTCTCTGTATGCAGCAGAAGCGATCGCTGATCTCGGTACAGCCTTTGAGCTGGTCATTGCCGATACAATCTCATCTGATGCACAGACGAACAGTTCGTCGTCCGTATCAGTCATCTCACAACAACAGATCGAAGCCTATCATGCTCAAACGACCGCAGAATTGGTCGGAAAAGCAATTGGTGTATCGTTCAATTCGTACGGTTCACTGGGAGCTGTGCAGAACGTCGTGATCAGAGGAGCGACCTCCTCAAAGAACCTGATCTACCTTGACGGAGTCCCTCTCTCATCTGCCCATGACGGCTCGTTCGACCTCTCTGCCATCCCGGTAAACATCATAGAGCGCATCGAGATCATCAAGAGCGGTCCGGGCAACCTGGGAAGGACAAATGCGATAGGTGGAATGGTCAATATCATCACAAAAAAGGGAGTGGAATCACAGACTCCGTTCTCAGTGTCCTTTGAAAACGGCTCCTTCATCCCTTCGCTCTCCTCAGAAGGTCCCCTCTCGATCCTGGACAGTCAGAAACTCGATATAGCCTATACAAACAACGGAGTCATAGCGACTGCCGGTGGCCAGATCGCGCAGAATGCCTATACCTATGATAATGGGACAGCAATGGAGGTTCGTGATAATGCACAACTGTATGAAGGGCATACAAGTATCACAGTGGACACACGTGTGAATGACTCACTCTCGTTCCAGTCGCGAAATCTTTTCAGCTACCGGGACCTGGGTGTCCCCGGAGGTCTTGTCTGGGGTCTCACCGCTGAGGACAACCAGAAGAATCTCCTTGCCGGGACCCACAACACCTTTATTCTGGACGATCCGGTTTCTATGATCAGTGAACTGAAGGCTGACATAGACTACACCTACGGAAGGACCTTCTTCCACGATGCGGATTATCAGGACAGTACCCATAATACCCACAAGGGATCGGTACAGCTCGATGGCACGTGGAGGCTCTCAGAGCGCTACACACTCACCACCGGAGCTCTCTACTCACTTGATCACGTTGACAGCACTGATGTGGGAAAAAACAGCAGACAGACAGTTTCAGCATACGCACATGCAGGCATATACTCAGGTGACGGCCGATTCAGCCTCTTCCCGAGCCTTAATATCGCCTATCTCAGTGACTTGTCCTCCCTCTCTCCCAATGCATCACTCGGAGCGCTGTATACGATCAACGGGGACACGGAAGTAAGGGCCACTGTCAGTTATGCTGAGAGGACTCCCACCTTCAGTGAACTCTACTGGCCGTTCATGAGTAATCCCGACCTCGAGACGGAGAAGGGGTGGAACGGCGATGTGGGGCTAGCCGTCAACCGGGAAAGCCTGTCGTATGAGGGAACACTGTTCGCACGTGATATCACTAATGCGGTCACCTATGAAGCACCGACGTATCTACCTGCGAATGTTGCCCACTCGTTCTATTACGGCACCGAACAAAGTGTCAGCGTCTCCCTCTCTGAAAGTCTTTCCGCTCAGATATCCTACCAGTACAACAGAAGTTTTGACCTCTCGGGCGGCCTGACCCTCCGGGATGATGTAGAGGTAACTCATGTGAGGACACACACGGCAAAAGGAGCCATCTTCATTTCACGACAGAGATATGACCTCTCTCTCAGCGGTGAATACCTCGGTGAAACAGGTACTCTCGAAGATGCAGTCCTCATTAACGTGAGCGGTACATACCGAGTCCATGATACGCTATCTCTCTATGCAGCCGTTGATAACCTCTTGAACACCTCCTATGAACTGACAGGTGGAGGCTATCCGATGCCGGGTGTAAAAGTACGGCTCGGAGGAGATATGAGGTTGTAGTGATGGACCATACTACCCTCGCTTCTCTGATGAACAAAGGAGGGGCCATCATGTGGCCTCTCTATATACTCCTTGTCACCATGACAGTCATCATCATAGAGCGGATCGTGACTATCGCAGGGGTATCGAAGCACCAGGAGCCGATATCCAGGGAACAGCTGGAAAAACCCCTTTCGATTCTCGACCTGATAGCGATGATAGCTCCCGTCACAGGCTTTCTGGGTACCGTGACAGGAATGATCAATGCCTTCAGAGCGGTGGCTGATGCTGCTTCTGTACAGCTGCAGACGGTTGCTTCCGGCCTTTATGAAGCTCTGTTCACCACTGCCTTCGGCCTGATCATATCGCTCATCGCCACCGTAGCAGGTTTTTTTCTGGAGTATGCCATCGAATCAGTATGCGAAAAAGAAAAGAGCTAGCTCAACCGAGCGACATCGCATTTCTCCTCATTATCTTCTTCCTGCTTCTGGCAGGAGTGGGTATTTCACGTGCGATCCCTATCGAAATGGAATCAGGCTCGAGAGGAGCGGATGCTGCTGGAAAAACACTCTCTGTGACCCTGAAACAGAATGGCAGTATAGAGACCTCCACCGGGGTGATGGACATTGAGAAGCTCGCAGCAGAGCTTGACTCTGCTACACGCCTCACACTCCTGGTCGAAGGCCAGACCCGATGGCAACAGGTGGTGCACACCCTTTCTCTACTTTCCGAGAGCCCCGTTGAAGCTGTGAACCTTGAGGAAGCGCCATGAGAAGAAAACGAACTCCCCCCGCCTCTGCTATCACCGATATTGCATTTCTTCTTCTCCTGTTCTTTCTCATTCTCGCAGTGACAACAAGGCAGCTCCCAACTGACATCTCATTGCCGCACACCTCATCAGCACAGAAAGCGGATGAATCAACACCGACTTTGACGGTGAGCGCTCAGGGCGAACTGTTTCTCGAGCAGGAGGCCATCACGATCCAGGATATTCCTTTCAGCGAGACTTACACACTGATTGCAGACAGAGATACACCCTTCACACACATCGCTCCGGTTCTCTCCCAACTGAGGAGTCTCAACGTAGAGGTGCTTGAGTGCATCGTGGAGGAGCGATGAGGATTCACGGAAAGACCATAATCGCAGTTCTGACAACACTCTTGATGATAATCATCCTCTTCATACCTATCCACTCGGCAAAGCGGGAAATTCCCGTTCATTCGGCATCGGTCAAGATACGACTGACTCCTCTTTCTCCTATCCGGAAATCTGTCATTGAGGAAGGGGAGATGCTGAGCGAACAGAGTTCTCGGACATCTGATACAGAAGAGCATGAAGAGTCTCCGGATATCCCTGCTCCCACACCCTCACCGCTGGCCGCTTTAAGAGATACTGTGGAAGACCAGCTGCCTCCTATAGAGCGACCACAGCGACAGTCCTCACCGCAGCGCACTGCGCCGGTACCAGACCAGAGCTCTCTCGACAGTGAGGAACAGGAACCGGAAAGTACCGCGATGCACTACCATTCTCTCGACGAGGTCACCTCTGCCCCCGGCTTTGACCGTGCCCTCCTGGCCTCACGGATAGTCTATCCCGATCTTGCCAGGCGGCAGGGAAAGGAGGGCCTTGTCATGCTGAGACTCTTCATCTCCTCTCACGGACAGGTCGAACGGGTCATTGTGGAACAGGACCCCGGATACGGTTTTGCCGAAGCGGCTGTACGGGCCTTCCAGGGTCTCACAGGAAAGCCCGCCAGGAGGCACGGCGAGGCAGTCGCTGTGACTCTGCTCTATCCGGTACGATTCACCCTCTCCTGAATGGTCCGTGACGGGTTCTTTGTATCAGGAGTGTTGAGAATACCCTGTCAGTTCCTGCATCTTTTCTTTGAGAGCAGAAGTGATAGCCTCAGGTCCTTCAGCACATGCCGAGGCGATCAGGCGGACGAAGGCAGAGCCAACAACAACAGCATCAACGTGGGGTGCAAGAACAGCAGCCTGCTGACCGGTACTGATCCCGAACCCCCCAAGAACCCTCGAGGACCCCCTGACTGTTTCGATGAACGAGAGTATAGACTCATCCAGATGAGTCTCTTCACCGGTGATACCCGCTCTGAGGGCTGCATAGATGTAGGGTCTGTTCTCCCTGGTCATCTTCTCGATACGCTCAGCGCTCATCGAAGGGGCTGCGACGATAACCGAGGTAATTCCGTACCGTTCACAGGCTGCATTAAGGCCTTCATCAGCATCAAAGGGAAGATCCGGGATGATAAGTCCCTCTGCACCCGAGTCCTGTGCCAGTGCCACGAAAGACTCAATGCCGATCCGGTAGGCAAGGTTTGCATAGGTCATGATGAACATAGGGACCTGCGGGTACAGTGTCTTCAGATCTCTGATCGCCTTCATTCCCTGAGCTACCCGGTATCCTCTCGAGAGAACATCTGAGCAGGCTTTCTGTATGGCAGGTCCGTCTGCCGAAGGGTCACTGAAAGGAATTTGGATCTCCAGATAGGTAGCTCCTCCCTCTACAAGGCCTCTGGCTGCCGCAAACATTCCTTCATCACTAGGGTATCCAGCGATGAGATGGCTCATGATTCTCACTCTAGACATCTGTCTCCTCCAGTCGCTTCAATTCATCGAGGAGGAAACTCCTCCACTCTTCCCTTCGCAGTACAGCAGAGGTAATAAACAGGTCCTTCTCTCCCCGGCCGGACATGTTGATGACGGTCTTTCCCTTCAGACTCTTCTGCTGCGCCAGCCTGATGGCAACTGCCGCCGCATGTGCACTCTCCAGAGCAAACAGGACCCCCTCATGCTCTGCAAAGAACTTCAATGCATCAAGGGCTTCCCGGTCACTTGCCCGAGTGAAAGCTATTCTCCCTCTTTCTCCAAGAGATGCGAGCTGAGGCCCTATCCCCGGATAATCGAGTCCTGCGGAGATCGAATGAGTATTCAGTACCTGACCATCCTCATCGACGAGGAACCTGCTCTTGTACCCCTGGATGATGGCATCACGTGAACTCCCAGCACTCATCCGCACTGCATGTTCCCCGGAGTTCATCCCTTTCCCACCGGCTTCGACACCGATCATACTCACCATATCGTCTTCAAGGAACGGAGAAAAGAAGCCGATGGCATTCGAACCTCCACCGACACAGGCGATCAGGGTATCGGGAGTGAATCCCAGCTCTGCCGTCTGGTCCCTGGTCTCCTTGCCGATGACCGACTGGAACGTTCTTACGATATCAGGAAAGGGAGCAGGACCGAGGGCAGAACCAAGTACGTAGTGTGTTTCGCCGAAGGATCCGGCCCAGTCTCTGAGAGCCTCGTTAACAGCATCCTTGAGAGTCTTTGAACCGCTTTCCACCCTGACAACCTGAGCACCGTACATCTCCATGCCGGCTACATTCGGCTGCTGACGGTCTGCATCGATGCTTCCCATATACACAACACACGGCATACTCAGGTGAGCACAGGCGGCGGCAGTTGCGATTCCATGCTGACCGGCCCCCGTCTCGGCAATCACTCTGGTCTTTCCCATCCTCTTTGCCAGGAGAACCTGACCGAGGGCATTGTTGATCTTATGGGCACCGGTATGAGCATAGCCCTCCAGCTTGATATAGATTTCTGCATCGAGAATACGGGAAATATTCTCTGCTTTCATGAGGGGGGTGGGACGCCCGACATACTGATGCTGCATCCGCTTCAGCTCCTCAGTGAACGAGGGATCTTCCCTAGCCTCGATGAAAGCCCTTTCCAGCTCCTCGAGCGGCTGATAGAGGATCTCAGCGACATACCGTCCCCCGAAGCGGTCAAAATATCCTTTCCTGTCAACGTTCACCTTCTACACTCCTGTATAAATTTCTTCACTGACTCGACATCCTTCTTTCCCGGTCTCAGTTCCAGGGCGGAGGAAGCATCTACAAGGTCGACATCATAGCTTTTGAGCAGCTGTCTTACATTATCAGGAGAGAGCCCCCCTGCGACCCAGAGAGGACCTGCATCTGCAAGTGCGTCCAGAAGTGCCCCGTCCACCTGTATGCCGGTTCCCCCTGCCATCCCTTCGAGGTATCCATCTATGAGGATGCGTGGTTCCCCTTCTCTCATCATGGAAAGGACAGTTGCTGCCGAATCCTGATCCTTCACCCTCACCGCATGGTAGCCGACCGGCAGAGAAGAATCGCTGCGTCTCACGCCATGATACTGCAATCCATCGAAAACGCCCTCGTTGTAGAGTCTCTGAGCGAGAGCGAACCACCTTCCCTGTGTCTCAGTCACCACTGCGATGAACAGCGGTTTTTTCACGGCAGGCGACTCATCGATGGTCATCCGTATCTGTCGGGCGGCATCCTCACTCACCGATCTCACACTCTCGGCACACACGGCACCGAGAAGGTCAGCTCCTTCCTGTACGGCGTCCATAGCATCCGAAGAGCAGGTGAGTCCACAGATCTTGACAAGCGGCCGCTCCACAGTACGCAGGGCCATGCGTTTCCAGAAGGCTCCCTGGCGGTAATCGGCTTCACCGGCACAAGCGGAAACATACTCGAAAGCTTTTGAGCAATCGCGGGAAACCGCTTCTCCGATCAGAACTCCGGTGAAACCGAGAGACCGTGCATAGGTACACATTCCCCGGTGATGGATCCCTGATTCGTAGACAGCTTTGCAGGGAAGTGAATCAAACAATTGTGCAGGCCGCATAGGGTCAATGGCAAAAGTACTCAGATCACGACTGTTCACTCCCGCTATCATGGAAGGACAGCGGATAGTGTTCAGTTTTTCGACATCTCCCTCATCACGTACTTCGATGAGCGGCGTGATACCGTACTGAGTACAGGCATCGGCACACTCCTGAAGCGTGCTGGTGTCAAGAACGGCACAGATAAGAAGAACCGCATCTGCTCCAGCCCGGTATGAAACCTCAATCTCGTCGACGTGTTGAATGAAGTCCTTTCGAAGCAGTGCAACGTCATCAATCGCATCCCCGACAGCTATCAGGTCATCGAGAGACCCGCCGAAAAAATTTCTTTCGGTAAGTATCGAGATCTGCTTCGCTCCCGAGGACCGGTAGGAAAAGGCTCTCGTGACGGGATCAAGGTCCTCATTGATGACGCCCTTTGAAGGGGAAGAACGCTTGATCTCAAGAATTGCTCCGGGAGAAGAGAGAAAAGGGACAAGGGGTCGCCGACGCGTGCCGGGAAGCACAGAGCCGAAGGTCTTTGTGAACCGCCGGTAATCACGCTCCCGCTTTTCACAGATTCTTACGAGGATATCATCCATTGGTAATAGCTCTCACTTCATCGATTTTTGCTCTCACACTTCCGTCAAGAAGATGGGTGCGGGCGATCTCATACCCTTCTCTGATCGAATCCGCCTTACCCCCTACGTACAGGGCTGCCCCTGCATTCAGAGCAACAGTCGCCATCAGTCCTTCTCTTCCTTTTCCGTCCAGAAGATCAAGGGCCATCTTTGCGTTGCAGGCAGCATCTCCACCAGTAAGGGCTTCCACCTCACCGGGATCAAGATCAAGGAAGGAGGGATCAAAGATATCACGCTTCAAGGTTCCATCAGGAGTGACAGTTACAATATCGTTGATGGCAAAGGGGGAGAGTTCGTCGAATCCGTCCCGTGAGTGTACACTCATCACATGACGCACTCCCAGAAGGTGGGCAGCTCTGGCGACCGGTTCAAGGAGATTATCTGCATAGACGCCGATGAGCTGGTGGGAAGCTCCAACGGGATTGGACAGCGGACCGACAAGGTTCATGATTGTCTTCACGCCCATAACCTTTCTCACCGGTGCCGCATGTCGCATAGCCGAGTGATAAATGGGTGCGTAAAGGAAACCGAAATTGGTCTTCATGATGATCCTGGCTGTTACTTCCGGGCTCGTCTGAATATTGAATCCGAGAGATTCATAGAAGTCTGCGGATCCTGCCAGTGAGGATACGGCCCTGTTCCCGTGCTTTGCGACCTTGAGACCGCAGGTTGCGACCGTAAGAGCGGAAAGTGAACTGATATTGAACGACCCCTTTCCGTCTCCACCGGTCCCGACGATATCTATCACCTCACAGGAAAGAGGCACGCGTTTCTTTTTCTTTCCAAGAACTGTGGCACAGCCGGCTATCTCTTCGGCTGAAGGCCCTTTTGCAGCAAGTGCTGTGAGAATCGATGCAGTCTGTCTCTCATCGAGTTCGCCATCGGTCAGATCCTCCATAAACAGCTTCGCGGTCTCGAAGGACATGGACTTTCTTTCGAGGATATCCGAGAGTGTCTTTTTAAAGGGGAAGGTTTCGAGGCGGTAGGAGAGAAATGCTCTGAAGACCTTTTCTCCATCACGGGAAGCGATGGATTCCGGATGGAACTGAACCCCTTCCACCTGATATTCGGGATGTCTGAGCCCCATGATTTCGCCGTCCGCAGCCCGTGCGGTGACAATGAGCCTGCCTTCGATGCTCTCTTCACTCACTGCAAGGGAGTGATACCGGGTGAAGGTCCCCTTCGACCCGATTGTGCGGAACACTCCTTTTGCATCGAGATCCATCTCTTCAACGACTCCGTGTTTGATATTCCTTGCCTGCGTGATCTCACCACCGAAGGCGTATCCGATGGCCTGATGGCCGAGGCACACACCGAGAACCGGAACCATAGGTGCATAGTGGCGTATCGCTTCGACACTGATTCCCGCATCTTCAGGACGTCCCGGACCCGGGGAGATAATCAGGTGTGAGATGTCAAGGGCATCGAGCTCTTCGATGGTGATCTCATCGTTACGGATAACTCTCACTTCCTCGCTCGTCTGCATGGAAACGACCTGAAAAACGTTATAGGTGAATGAATCATAGTTATCGATTATGACGATCATACCGCACCTCCTGAGAGAATGGCATGGAGTGCTCCCAGTTTCTGTCCGGTCTCTCTCCACTCATTCTCAGGCACCGAATCCTGGACAATGCCTGCACCTGCCTGCAGAACCCAGGTTGAATCCTTCTTCAATGCACATCGTATCGATATACAGAAATCGAGATCACCGTCCGCCTCAAGGTACCCGACAGCCCCCGCATAGAAACTCCTGTCGAGCTTCTCAATCTTACTGATCCGTTCTATAGCTTCAATTTTCGGCGCTCCACTCACCGTGCCGGCGGGAAAGGAAGATTTCAGGACATTGATCGGCCGGTATCTTTCTGTATCGAGGGTGCCGATGACGTCACTGACGATGTGAATCACATGGGAAAACATCTCGATATCCATATAGCGGGTGACTTCGACCGTTCCCGGTCTGCATACCCTTCCAAGATCGTTTCTCGCGAGATCCACGAGCATCAGATGTTCACTCCTCTCTTTCGGATCGCCCAGGAGCTCCTCACTGAGAACCACATCCTCCGCTGCGTCCTTGCCCCTCCTGCGCGTTCCGGCTATAGGCCGGATTGAGGCTTTTGCATGTCTCACCTTTACGATACTCTCGGGAGAAGCTCCTATCATCTGGAATCCACTGAAATCGATGTAGAAGAGATACGGTGAAGGGTTTGTCGAACGAAGGCGTCTATAGACGCTGATGGCAGATTCCTCACAGGCGATCTCAAGACGTCTTGAGAGGACAGCCTGAAGCAGATTCCCTTTGACAATATGTTCCTTGATCTCCCTGACCCCTTCGATGAAATCATCATGAGAGGATTCTTCATCAGTGATGATGAAAGAAGGGAGTGGTGGGGCCGGCGGTTCGAGGTAGGAAAAGTCGAGAGAGTTGATCCGTCTCTCTATTCCATCGATCGCCTTGTCGAGATCGATTGTTCTCAGGGTGTAATTCATACCGCAGATGTGTATGGTATCAGTGAAGTGATCAAAGACAATATAGGTGTGACCGACAATGAACTGTGATTCCGGCACGCCGATGGTATCTGTCTGGGAAGCGATATGGATCGTATCACACCTCTGCGCATAATCATACCCGAGATAGCCGATTCCCGAAGCAGGGAGAGGAAAATCCGTCTCCCCTTTCCTGTGCTCTCTCGCGATCGTATCAAGAACCTCGAGAATATCAGAACTCTCAGCAGTCTTCTTTTCCCCGTCAACCGTGATTGTAACCGTATCAGCTTCCTGAGTGACGCGAAAAGCTTCGTCAATGAGAAGGATCGAATAACGTGCCTTCCCATGGGTGAAAGAGGCCGACTCCAGTATCGCTGCGGCCTTGAGCTTCTGAGCCAGGGCGAAGGGGGTGAAACGCTCACCAGGGAGCGTTCGAATCAGTATCTGCGGTAAGGGAGTCATGAATACATCCTTCTTCTGTGTGCAAAGCACAGAATGTTTCTATTAATAGAAACATATGATATACAACAAGGAGTGTTACTGTCAATAGAAACACTGATCAGGGAAGGACATTCTCAAAAAAAACATCCGCCCGTAAATGAGCGGATTACAATAGGAGAGGGTATCAGATCACGGAATGAGTTTCTTCTCCATCTCTTTGAGGAAATGGAAAGTTGAATCACTTTCTATGAAGGCCCAGGACTTGCCCCGCTTCAATACAATACCCTCTACGACCTGTTCCACAGAGGCGATTCCGGAGGACATCTTTCCCTGATCGTACGAAGTCAGTGCGGTTCCATAGCGCTGTACACGCCGCTTTCCGGCCGGTATCGTAACGGTTGTTTCGACATCAAGAAGGGTCTTGGCCTGTACAGCCTTCTCGATTCCGTTCGCGTAGAATCCGGTAGAATTCTCCAACCCGAGGCAGAATGTCTGATCTGCGCCCCCTTCATAGAGAGCCCAGGGATTGAATGTCCGACCGCCGTACTGCATCCACAGGTTATTGTATCGAAGGGGAATCTCATCTTCACCGAGGGCCGAAGGACCGGGGAAAAAGGTGAAGTAGACCATCTGCTGAGCAGGATTGATGACACTGGCCCAGCCCAGAGCACTCTTGGAAGGGACAGCGCCTGTGATGAAATCACTGTAGCCGATCATGCCAGTGACCGTTCTGAGGTCGCAGGTACCACCGGAACGCAGAGGAGCCTTGGAAAGATCATCGAACTCCTGCCCCACAGCGAGCCTTCCGGTCGTATCGAATTCCGAACCTCCCGGGACCGTAGAGAACCTGTCAGCACAGAGGTTGATCACACAGCCGGATTCGAGAAACGGAGGTCCGGCTGTATTGTGCCATGCCGCGTTCGTCAGGATATCAGTGGCCTGATTGTTCTCGATTGTCACGCTACTGTATAGCACAGGATGATTCGGGAGTATCATATCGATCTTGTATGCGGTGTAGGCATAGGGCGCTGTGCCCTTCATGACAGACAGGAGCCACAAAGCTCCGACATCCCCGTCAGTACCGTACTTCACTATGTTCCAGGTACCATTGGCTGTGAAGCCGTGAGGAGGGAAATGGACACCATCAAGTGTCGACTCAGGTCCGAAGTTCGGGAAACAGAAGAAGTTTCCTCCAAGGGTGTAGAGGAGGTTTGCATCATGATAGAACTCATGATTCACTTCCCGGGAGATGTCATCCCCATGACCGGTAAAATAATACATGGGATGCGCATTGACACGTCCACCGTGGATATTCGTATTGCTCAGTTCACGAACCATCCCGCCCTTGTCCTCGATCACTGTCTGAATCGATTCATTCGAAAGCATTGTAGCATGTCTGTTTTTCCAGATCTGAATTCGCTTGGCATCCATGACCTTCACTGTCTCCCCAATGTAATGCTCTCTTCCGCCTTATCCCAAAAAGGCAGAAAGCAGGCTATACTGACTGTAACCATTATAGTACCATGATGGTTACAGGAAGAACAGTGAAGAAACGAACAAAGGGGACACTATGATTGTTGAGAATAATCTGCATTTCACACTCCAGACAGCACGCAGCAGTTACGTGTTCAGAGTGGATGAGACACGGCACCTGGAACATCTGTACTACGGACAGAAGATTTCTGCGAAGGATCAATACTACCCCATATACGACAAACACTCGATTCCTCTTCCTTCGGAAACAGCTTTTGACGATGAACATCCTTCGTATTCACTGAACAACTTATGCAGCGAAACAAGCAGCCCCGGCAAAGGTGATTACCGTGAGACTTCTGTGGTGATCAGAGATACAAACGGATCCATCACCCACGACTTCCGATACAGTGACCACCGTATCATTCAGGGAAAACCACGTTCATTCACCCCCCTCCCTGAGTCTCTGGCGGAACAGGAATCGGTAGAAACACTGATCATAGTCACAGAGGATGTCCACTCCTCCCTCACCCTCGAACTCTACTACACGACCTTCTACAGCTCCGATGTGATCGTCCGAAAAAGCGCACTGACAAACAACGGCAGCGGCCCCGTCACGCTGGAACGCATCATGTCGGCCCAGCTCGATTTCTATCAGAGAGGACTCGATCTTACCACCTTCGACGGAGCCTGGGGGAGGGAACGACGGAAAAACCGGCGCCCTCTCACCGAGGGGATTCAGATCAATGACAGCAAACGGGGAATCAGTTCAGCTGCCCACAACCCGCTTCTAATGGTCTCAAAGAGAGGGACAGATGAAATGGGAGGTGAATGCTGGGCAGTCAACCTGATCTACAGCGGAGACCACAGCGGTATCGTGGAGTTGAATCCATATGGAAAAACAAGGTTGCTGTCAGGCATCAACCCGGCAACATTCCGCTGGTTACTCGAGAGCGGGGAAAAGTTCCATACCCCGGAGGCGATCCTCACCTTTTCAGCTTCAGGGCACAACGGCATCAGACATAATTTCCATCATTTTGTGAACTCCCATATCGTACGGGGACAGTGGCGCTATCATCAGCGTCCCATCGCCTTCAACACCTGGGAATCCACCTACTTCAAATTTGACGAAACCTCTTTGTACCGTATGGCAAAGGAAGCCGCCAAAGCAGGTATCGAACTGTTCGTTGTGGATGACGGCTGGTTCGGAGCGCGGGAAGATGATACGACAAGTCTGGGAGACTGGATGGTCAACTCCCGCAAATTCCCCTCAGGCCTTACCCACTTCTCACGCAGAATCCACTCTCTCGGGCTGCTGTTCGGTCTCTGGTTCGAACCTGAGATGGTATGCCTTAAGAGCACCCTCTATGAAGAACATCCCGACTGGATGGTCGCGATACCCGGCAGAGACCCTTCTCCCGCTCGTAATCAGTTTCTCCTCGACCTTTCACGAAAAGATGTCCAGGACTACCTGTTCGACACTCTAAGTTCCCTATGGCAGGTTGCAGAGGTCGACTATATCAAATGGGACATGAACCGTTCGTTCAGTGACGTCCACTCAGCGCAGCTCCTGGGCCGTCAGGGCGAGTTCAGCCACCGCTACATACTCGGCCTGTATACACTGCTTGGCCGCTTTCAGGAGGCTTTCCCCCATATCCTGTTCGAATCATGTGCATCGGGGGGAGCCCGGTTTGACCTCGGCATGCTGGCCTTCATGCCTCAGGCCTGGACAAGCGACAACACAGATGCCCTTTCACGGATCTTTATCCAGGAAGGGACCCTGTGCGGATACCCTCTCTCTGCAATGAGCAATCATGTCAGCAGCGTCCCGAACCATCAGAGCCTTCGCACCCCCTCACTGGATACACGATTCAACGTAGCATCGTTCGGCCTTCTGGGATATGAACTGGATATCACCGGTCTCAGTGCCCATGAACGATCTCAGCTCAGTGAACAGATCAGGTTCTACAAACAGTACCGCACACTTCTCCAGTACGGGCAGTTCTTCATCATGGAATCTGCAGAGGATGACAGCGAACGGGTCATATGGGGAATTGCCAGTGCTGACAGGAGCGAGATCATGGTTCTCTTCTTCCAGAAACACCTTGAGACCAACGCCCCTCATGATATCCTGAGGATACCGTTTGCCGACCCTGATTCCACCTACGAGATGATTCCACGCCATCAGAAGATAGATATCTCGATGTTCGGATCCCTGATCAATGCCGTATCTCCTGTCCATGTGAAGGAGGGTTCACGGATCGAGAAAGAGATCACAAAAAACATACACCTTGAAAGCGAGATCGAACACTACAAGATAGACGGTGATCTTCTGGCCTACAGGGGGATCTCTCTGAATCAGCAGTTCAGCGGAACAGGGTTTGACCGGGAAACCCGTGTCCTCGCAGATCATGGCAGTCGTCTGTACTATTTCAGGACCATCTCCTAGGAGGATGTGATGACCTTCACGTTTATAGAAGCTCATAAGACAGAGCAGCACAGTGATGACCTGAAGACTGCCGGAGAGATCCGCCATAAGGTGTTCGTCATCGGTCAGGGAGTCAGTGAGGAGATCGAACAGGATGGATTGGACAGCTCCTGTTCCCACCTCCTCGCCTTTCAGGACGGTCAACCAGTTGCCGCGATGAGGATGAGAGAAACCCGGGAGGGAGTGAAATTCGAGAGGATCGCCGTTCTGAAAGAGTTCAGGGGCAGAGGTCTCGGGCGAGCCATGGTCAGTCATGCCCTTGAGCTTTTCAAGGGCTGCAAGGTGTATCTCCACAGTCAGGATCACGCCGTACAGTTCTACGAAGCTGTAGGGTTCATGGCCACGCAGGAACGCACTGTCGAGGCCGACATCGCTCATGTGACAATGATATATACTACTTCATAGCGAACACGACATTCACAGAAGCAGTCACCGATATATCGCCTGAAGATATCTGTGTTGGGGCATCAGCCATCACCATAGCACTCTTCGCTACAGCAAAGCTGGTCTCTCTCATGACAGGCTCCGAGGAATAATCGGTTATGGTCAGAGCTGTATCGAGTTCGAGACCCGCACTTGTCGCATACACCTTCCCTTTCGAGATAGCATCCTGCATAGCAAGCTCCTTCACACGGGCACGGAAGGAACTGATATCCTGCCGTGTATACCTCATGGAAGATAGAGTGATATTACTCACACTGCCGATCTCATCAAGAAGAGTCGGAAACAGGAACGGATCCTCATCGATCCCCGAGAGAGAAAACTCGAGAGACTGGCTCACTCTCTGCCCTACCAGCTTCCTCTGATTGTCCACATACTCATACTCAGGAGAGAACTCGTACCGGGTCGTGATGATATCATCAGACTTCACTGAATGGGCTGTCAGGATATCAACAAGAGCTGCCACTGCCCGATTCACTTCCAGCTGGGCATCCCTGGTCTCTTCGGCTGTGCGTGAGATGCGGATATCCATCGAGACGGTATCGGGCTCCACCTCCACAGTCGCTGTGCCTGTCACACTGACAGTTCGAAACCTTTCCGCCAGAGAAGATGAATAACAGGATGAGAAGAGCACGAGAACGCCGATAAGCGATAAAGTGAGAACGGTTTTTTTCACAGAATACCTCCCTTCTGTGCGGCATACCTGATAAAGAATGCCTGAGCTATCATCATGATACCATTATCATATTCCCCGGTACCCATCGAGTCGAGGACTTCCTGTACAGGAATATCAAGGATATCGACGTGTTCATGTTCATCAAGACTCTGCTCGCCGACACACTCGAGTCCTTCTATGGCATAGAACCATACCCGGTTGTTCATGAATGCCGGATTAGGGGAAACACTCCCGATCAGCACAGGTTCCTGCGCAGGTACACATCCGGTCTCCTCCTTCAGTTCCCGCAGACCTGCAAGGAGTACATTTTCGTCCGGATCCACCGTCCCTGCGGGGAATTCGATAGTGACCTTCCCAGATCCGTGACGAAACTGCCTGACCATCTTGAAATGTGCAACACCGTTATCTGCAATATACCAGGGAATCATCGTGACCCATTTGGGAGCCTCAACGATAACGAAACGTGCCAGCTTGTTATCAGCTGATATCCGTTGGACTTCCTTAATGTCGAAGATCGGCCCCTGATAGACCTTCTTCTCCTGTGAATCTTCCCAGAGAAGATGTTCTGTATTTGAATCCTTCATAGTTCGATTCTCTCCTTTTGCGTTTCACGCAGGCTCTGTACGACACTCACAAGGCATGGCGGACACACCTGATCAATAGTGAATGTGACAGAAGAACCCCATACAGGTTCAACATCTGAAAGACTGGATTGTTACGAAGCGGTCACAGCCTTTGATGAAAAGACAGGACAATGCCTCTCCACCCTCTCTTTTTCACATGCTCTATCCTGAGACCAGGCGTACCAGAGAGGAGATCTCGAGAGATTTGACGGCACCGCTCAACGCCTCGAGCGAACCCGCTCCGATATAGGGAATCCCTACTTCCCTGCAGATGCGCTGTCCTTCATGACCAGCATTCTCTTCGAAAAAAAGAGCTCCCACCATCGCAACCCGCTCACTGCGTGCCGTCGCTGTATCTTTCAGAACCTGATACGTCCGCACCGAGGAGGGGTAGACGGCCAGGATCCCGGCCAGTTCGGGAATCTCGTGAAGAACCCTCTGAAGAGAATCACGGGAGAACTCCATCATGCGGATAAACAGAACGGTGGAGTCGACGGGTTCGCCGGTATTGAAAGACAAGTCATCAATCGTTCGGGAACCTATCCCCTGGGCTCCCAGTTCCTTGATGAGGAAGTGAGAGACATCCACTCCAGAGCGGTCTACCAGAGCGATTTTGTGTGTGCAGCGTGCAGTTATCACCATAGAGAACAATCTACACAGAGCATAGGGTGAAACACAAGTGCAGAAGTCTCGTTTCTTTCCCCTTTTACTGTCTATATCACCTTGAAAAGCCTTGCTATCCAGTCTATAGTAGGCTGAGTGTGTATCGCATACTCCTAAGGAAAACATCTTAAGGAGCCGTATTCATGTTGAATCAGTTACCCAGAGAGCTGCTGATGGAGCAGGTCAATAACGGGTTGATACTGCTGGTAATCGGAATGGGAACAGTCTTCCTATTCCTCACCCTGCTGGTATTTACCACGAAATTCATGTCAGGTATCATCACACGATACTTCCCCGAAAAGATTTCTGTAGCCCCTGCCCGCAAGGCAGCTGCCCCCTCTTCAGGCAAGGCACAGGGCAACGAAATCGCCGCCGCTATCGCTGCGGCTGTCGCACGATCAAGACGCTAGAGACTAAGGAGAAATGATGAAAAAAGTTAATTTCATGTGTACAGCATTCCGTGACGGCTTCCAGTCAGTATTCGGAGCACGAGTTTTCACGAAAGACTTCATGCCGGCAGTTGCAGCTGCAAAGGACGCTGGTATCAACCATTTCGAAGCAGGAGGCGGTGCACGATTCCAGTCCCTCTACTTCTATACCAATGAAGATGCATTTGAGATGATGGATGAATTCCGAAAGGTAGCAGGGCCTGATGCGGACCTTCAGACGCTTGCCAGAGGTATCAACGTCGTAGGACTGGATTCACAGCCCCGCGACATCATCGACCTCCATGCGAAGATGTTCAAAAAGCACGGCATATCCACGATCCGTAACTTCGACGCCCTCAACGACGTCAACAACCTGATCGACAGCGGACGGTCTATCCACGAAGCAGGCCTCAGACACGAAGTGTGTGTCACCATGATGGCCCTTCCCCCCGGTGCGAGCGGTGCTCACGACCCTGAATTCTATGAAAAAGTCCTCAAGGACATCCTGGATGCGGAGATTCCCTATGACAGTGTTTGTTTCAAGGATGCCAGCGGAACATCAACTCCGAAAGTCGTCCATGAAACGATCAAGAGAGCACGGAAGCTTCTCGGAAAGGATATGAACATTGTATTCCACTCACACGAGACGGCAGGAGTCTCCATCCAGCAGTATATGAGTGCTATCGAAGCCGGTGCATCTCAGGTTGACCTGTCACTCGTTCCCGTCTCCGGCGGAACCTGTCAGCCCGACCTCATCACCATGTGGCATGCCCTCAGAGGTACCAACTACACCCTCGACATCGACATAGAAAAGGTTCGAGAGGCTGAGAAGGTCTTCACCGAGTGTATGAGTGACTACTTCCTTCCCCCCGAGGCGACCGAAGTTAACCCCGTCATCCCGTTCAGCCCCCTTCCCGGCGGAGCTCTCACGGCAAACACTCAGATGCTCAGAGACAATAACCTGATGGACAAGTACATCCCCATAACACACGCTATGGCAGAAGTGGTCGAGAAGGGCGGGTATGCAACAAGCGTCACCCCTGTCAGCCAGTTCTATTTCCAGCAGGCTTTCAACAATGTCATGTTCGGTCCATGGAAGAAGATCGCTGAAGGGTATGGAAAAATGGTCCTCGGCTACTTCGGAAAGACTCCCGTCGCTCCCGATGAACAGATCGTCAAGATAGCTCAGGAACAGCTCGGACTTGAACCTACCACAGAAAAGGCGGTCGACATCAACGACAAGGATCCGAAAAAGGGTCGGAAGGCCGCGATAGATATGCTCAAGAAAGAGAATCTCGAAGAGACCGAAGAGAATATCTTCATCGCAGCAGCCTGTAAGGAAAAGGGAATCCTCTACCTCACAGGGAATGCCAAGGTGAACGGTGTGAGACTGAAGAGTCAGGAAAAACCCGCACCTGCAGCTCCGGCTGCGACGGGTGGAAACAACTCTGAATTCACCGTAACCGTCAATAATGCCCCCTATGCTGTCCAGCTGAAGGGCGATACTGCAGTTGTCAACGGCGTTTCCTACAGCATCAATGTAGCTGACGGAATCACATCAGCGCCGGCAGTTGCAGCTCCAGCTGCAGCAGGAGGAGCCGAAACGATGGTGAAAGCACCGATGCCCGGCCTGATCCTTCGCCTCAACATCGCTGTCGGTGACAGCGTGAAGAAGGACGATGTCCTCCTGGTCATGGAAGCTATGAAGATGGAGAATGAGATCTTTGCTCCAGAAGATGGTATCGTCAAGGAGATTAGGGTAAAACAGGGTGATCAGCTGCAGGCAGATGAAGTTCTCGTCGTTCTTGCTGGAAGCGCCCCTGCTACCGCCCCTGTCACCGCTTCTCCGGCTGCCCCTCAGGCAGTGGCCCCAGCAGCAGCAGGCGGAGCCGAGACTGAAATAAAAGCTCCGATGCCCGGCCTTGTCCTTCGCATTGATGTGAAGGAAGGAGACCAGGTTGAAGAAAACAGTGTCCTTCTTGTCATGGAAGCTATGAAGATGGAGAACGAGATCTTCGCACCCAAGAAAGGTGTCGTAAAACAGATCCTCGTTAAACAGGGCGATCAGCTGATGGCCGATGACGTACTCGCTATCATCGAGTAAAGGAGTTACCTGAATGATCGGTGAAGCTTTTGGACAATTGTGGGCAACCACTGGACTGGTAGGATTCATGGCAGCCGGCGGATGGGGAAACGTACTGATGATCATTATCGGTTTCGTCCTCCTCTATCTGGCCATTGCAAAGGGATTTGAGCCACTCCTTCTTGTTACTATCGGATTCGGCTGTATCCTTGCGAACATACCGTTTGCCTATATCGCCGGTATCGACCCGACAAGTACTCACGGAGGGGAAGGATTCATAAAACTCCTGTATGACATGGGTATCGAGACGGGCTTATTCCCGATTCTCATCTTCATGGGAGTCGGTGCGATGACCGACTTCGGTCCTCTCATCGCAAATCCGAAGACTCTTCTTCTCGGTGCTGCAGCACAGATTGGTATCTTCGCAGCGCTCATCGGAGCTCTGCTCCTGTCGTTCATACCGGGAATCAACTTCGACCTTCATGCTGCCGGCTCGATCGGCATCATCGGAGGAGCTGACGGACCTACCGCCATATATGTGACGAGCCGCCTGGCGCCAGACCTTCTCGGGTCGATAGCTGTTGCGGCCTACTCCTACATGGCTCTGGTCCCCATCATCCAGCCCCCCATCATGCGTGCCCTGACGACCAAGCATGAGAGGCTGATCAAGATGGAGCAGCTCAGACCCGTATCAAAGCTCGAGAAGATCATCTTCCCGATTTCGGTTCTGACGGTCTGTGCCATCCTTCTTCCCTCAGCCACGCCCCTTGTCGGTGCACTGATGTTCGGAAACCTTGCAAAAGAATGCGGAGTGGTGAACCGACTGAGTGATACCATGCAGAACGCACTGATGAACATCGTAACCATCTTCCTAGGCCTTTCGGTCGGCTCGAAAATGGAAGCTGAGAAATTCCTCAACCTCAACACTCTTGGCATTCTCGCCCTCGGCCTGGTGGCCTTTGCTCTGGGAACTGCAACCGGAGTACTGATTGCAAAACTGATGAACGTACTCGACAAGCATCACCCGGTCAATCCGCTCATCGGATCAGCCGGAGTCTCGGCCGTTCCCATGGCTGCTCGAGTCTCGTCCAAGGTTGGCCAGGAAGCCAATCCCCAGAACTTCCTCCTCATGCATGCCATGGGGCCGAACGTTGCAGGTGTGCTCGGGTCCGCAGTCGCGGCCGGAGTTCTCCTCGCTGTCGTTCCCTACATGGAAGAACTGGTCAATGGTGTGCGGCCCGCGCTTCAGTTCCTCGGCTAGACAGCCTTGCGAATTCATACACAGGCAGTCCTTCATGACTGCCTGTGTTTTTTCTTGTCTCAATTGGAACAATAGTCTATGCTACTGACATGGCTTTCCTAGGTATCTCTCTTCTGATTGTCCTGTGGCTTGTGTGGAATATCACCCTGGTAGGCTACCGGGACAGTGCAACAGTGTCTATCACACCCAACGTGGATGACGTCTTCGATGCACGGTGTCTTCCCATCATTCTCGAACATGACGAGGTGGTGGAAGGAGCCATTATCATGGTCCACGGGTTTCCCAGCACCCCCTACACATACGAGGAAGCTTCCCGGATTGCTCATGAAGCTGGCTACGACGTGTTCGTCCCGCTACTCCCAGGCTTCGGTACAGACGTCAAGGACCTTGCGCATACCACTTACGCGCAGTGGTACGGGTATCTCAGAGAGTACTACCTCGAAAAGAGGAACCATTACCCCCGGCTGTACGTCATCGGCACCAGCATGGGAGGGGCAATGACCCTCGATCTCGCACAGGAGTTCTCACAGACCGACTACGCTCCCGACGCAGTGGTGACCATAGCAGCTCCCATCTACCTGAACAACCTGCGCGAAGGCTTCATCATGAGCCCGCTGAGTTATTTCGCCCGCACCTTCGCCCTGTTCATGACAACCCTGTCCGCATCTGTGTTTCACGGAAAAGAGGAACCCAACGATGGGGATGAGAACTGGATAGGATACAAAGGACAGTTCCCAAGGGCAGGACTCTCCTTTCTCGGAGCACTGAAGAGGATCAGGAGGTCTCTCGGGAATATCACCGTGCCGATCCTTTCCATCCATGACACACAAGACGAGACAATTCACTTCAGGAATCAGGAGCTGATCCTTTCAAAGGTTGCCTCGGCACGGAAGGAACGGATCACAACATCAATGGAAGCGACTCATACACGGCACATCCTCTTGATGTATCCTTCCGTACGGGAAGAGCTGATGAGGCAGATCCTCGCATTTCTACACAATACGAGTACACTATCAAACTCACGACAGGAGAGCAAAGAGTGAAACGGGAGACCTATATAAGCTGGGATGATTACTTCATGGGAGTTGCGCTCCTTTCGGCACACAGATCGAAGGACCCCAACACACAGGTAGGTGCCTGCATCGTGAGTCCGCAGAAAAAGATAGTCGGTGTCGGGTACAACGGTTTCCCTATCGGCGTTGCAGACGATGAGTTCCCCTGGGAACGGGAAGGCAGCTTTCTTGAAACGAAGTACCCTTATGTCTGTCATGCGGAACTCAATGCTATCTTGAACAGTATTTCCCGTGACCTGAGGGATTGTTCGATCTACGTCGATCTGTTCCCCTGCAATGAGTGTGCAAAGGCGATCATACAGTCAGGCATCAGAGAAGTGGTCTACCTGAGAGACAAGTACGCAGATTCAGATATCGTTAAGGCGAGCAAGGCTATGCTCAGATCTGCGGGAGTCATGTTGAGACAACACACACCCTCAAGGCCTTCACTGGAACTGAATTTCTCCATCACCTGAGAACTCTGTAATCGATAAATATTTCATTTTTTTGTTGCGCTCTGTTGCATTTGAGATATAATAACAGGGTGCTTGTTGCATAATTCGACATCTATCTATCCAGAATACAGATATCGGAAAGCACCGGCAGGAACCGCACATCATGGCTTGTTGAGCACTGTTTCAACAGACCGGCCATCGTATTTCAAATCCGCTCGAAGTAAGGAGTCCTTTGCTTCGGGTGCACTATAAGGAGAGAAAAGATGAAGAGAATACTCACGACAGTACTACTCATCGCACTGATTGCCACTGCTGTATTCGCTCAGGGTGGACAGGAAGCAGAAGAGACAGAAAGTGGGGCTATCAAGATCGCACTGATCATCGAGAACACTGTCGATGACAAGGGCTGGGGTCAGGCAATGCACGATGGTATCAAGCTGGCGCAGTCTCAGCGTCCCGGTGAGATCGAGTATGCCTATTCAGAAAAGATGAAACCCGTTGATGCAGGGTCGGCTGTCCTTCAGTATGCCGGACTCGGTTACGATATCATCATCGGCCACGGTGCACAGTACAAGAACCTGATCACTGAGATGGCTGAAGAATACCCTGAAATCTCCTTTGCCTTCGGTACAAGTGCTGAAGTCGTCGGGGACAACGTATTCACCTACATGCCCCAGAGTGAAGAGACCGGCTACCTCAATGGTCTCATCGCAGGCATGATTACCAAGAACAACACGATCGGTCTTGTAGGTCCCGTCGATGGTGGAGACGCAGCACGTTACAACCGTGGATTCGTCCTTGGTGTTAAAGAAGTAAACCCATCAGCCAACGTGATCGTCGCACATACAGGAAGTTTCGGTGACAACGTCAAGGCAGCAGAACTCGCTCAGTCTCAGATCAAAGCCGGTGCTGATGTCCTCACAGGAAGCAGCCAGCAGGCACTCGGCGCTCTGCGCGCAGTCGCAGACTTCCCCAATGAAGAGATCTGGTGGCTTGGTCAGGATCTGGCTCAGCTTGCTATCCCCGAAGAGTACAAAGTCATTGCAGCTTCAAGCTACAACTACGCTGCTGTCATCAACGATATGGTCGACCTCGTCTCAGAAGGTACTCTCGGCGGCATGAACGTTCCCATGAACTTCAACAACTCCGGGTTCATCTTCGAGTACAATGATACCAACAAGGGTATGATCACCGAAGATATCGCCGCTGAAGTCGAAAAGGCACTTGAGAACTTCAGAGGCCAGGCAGGGCATCCTAGCGTTTCCGACTGGCAGAGCGTGACCTATAACTAAGGATCACGACTGTATTGTATATCGATATCCTGCATGGAGTGCATGCCTCGTGCAGGATATTTTTTTGAATCCTGAGATTGCTCATGGAGATTATCTATGGAACCGAATATGAAAGATATCCATTCTCTGAGAATAGAGAACATCACGAAACGTTTTCCGGGAGTACTTGCCTGTGATGCCATTTCTCTAGAGGTCAAAAAGGGTGAGATAGTAGCCCTCGTGGGAGAGAACGGAGCAGGAAAGACAACTCTCATGAACATACTCATGGGACTGTACCATCCTGATGAAGGGTCTATCTTCATAAATGATGAGAGAGTACACTTCCGAAATCCCAACGATGCGTTTGCCTGCGGAATCGGCATGGTCCATCAGCAGTATATGCTGGTACCGAATATGACCGTCATCGAGAATATCGCCCTGGGGTACAAACAGGCATGGAACCCCTTGAAACTCAACCTGGCTATGGTAAGAGAACGAATCGAGGAAGTTTCGAAACACTATAATCTTCAGGTAGATCCCGATGCCTACATATGGCAGCTGTCGGTCGGGGAGCAGCAGCGGGTTGAGCTGGTGAAGACCCTCTGCCTGGGAGCCCGGTTCCTGATCCTTGATGAACCGACCAGCGCTCTGACGCCTCAGGAGACTGATGAACTCATCCTCCTTTTGAGACGGATGAGCAGTGAGCTTTCCATCATCTTCATCTCCCATAAACTTCAGGAAGTCAAAGACCTTTCAAGCAAGGTGGCTATCCTCAGACACGGACGAATAGTCTTTCAGGGCAACACCATAGATCACTCTTCCCATGATATCGCAGCACTCATGACCGGTCACGAGGTGCGTCTGCCCCAGAACGATGCTCCGGCCTGTACGATGGGTCCGATGCTTCAGCTCAAGAATCTGCGGGTGAAAAGTGACCGGGGTTTTCTTGCTCTTGATGACCTATCACTGTACGTCTGCAAGGGAGAGATCGTAGGACTTGCCGGTGTCTCGGGCAACGGCCAGAAGGAACTAGCCGAGGCTATCAACGGATTGAGAAAGGTAGAGAGTGGACAGATCATCTTCGACGATATAGATATCGCCAATTTCTCCCCCCGGCAGGTCATTGATGCCGGTATGGGCTATGTCCCCGAGGAGAGAAATGTCGAAGGTATTGTGCCGTCGTTCAGTATCAAGGAGAATCTCATCCTCAAGGATGTCGAGGAAGAGCAGTTCAGCAACAGATCATTTATGAAAAAACGGGTGATAGAGAACAACGGTGAACAGCTCAGAAAACAATTTGACATCAGAAGTCCGAACATCGACGTGGCAGCAGGTTCTCTCTCGGGAGGAAACATCCAGAAGGTGATTCTGGCACGTGAGATCGCACGCAACCCGAAATTTCTCGTTGCAGTCTACCCGACCAGAGGCCTCGACATGGGTGCGGCCGAATTCATCCACAAACAGCTCCTGCAGAAAAGAAACGAAGGGGTGGGAATACTGCTCATCAGTGAGGAGCTGGAAGAGATCACAAATCTCTCTGACCAGGTAGCGGTCATTTTCAAGGGAAAGATTCAAAAGGTGATCCCTGCAAGTGAAGCTAGCAGAAGACGATTGGGAATTCTCATGGCAGGAGTTAAAGATGACGAAGAGATTTAGAACTGGATACAAGATCGGGGTTATCATCCTCGCTATCATTACGGCAATGACCTTCGGAGCACTGATCCTCATTGCGATCGGCGCAGATGTCTTCAAGACCTATATCGTGATCCTCACAGAACCGCTGAAGAACAAGATCGGAGTCACGGAGGTTCTCCTCAGGCTCGTTCCTCTTTCGATAGTCGCGCTCGGTATCACTGTGGCGTACCGAAGCGGAATCATCAATATCGGAGCCGAGGGGCAGATGGCAATCGGTATCCTCACGACAACAGCCCTGGCACTTGCCTTCCCTGCCCTCCCCTCCTACATCCTTATTCCTGCTGCGCTACTTGCCGGAGCCTTAGGTGGGGCCGTATGGGGCTTCGTTCCGGGATTTCTCAAAGCGAAGCTGCAGGTGAGTGAACTACTGTCCACAGTGATGCTCAACTATATAGCGGCTCAACTGTATACCTTCTTCCTGAGGGGGCCGATGCTCGACCCTGCGGAGATCACGATGGGTAGCGGGACCCCTCAGTCGATGCGTCTTTCACGCAATCTTGATCTCACCCGCTTCATCAAGGGTACGAGAATCCATACAGGACTGTTCATCGCCCTTGCACTTGCCCTCTTTATCTATATTCTTCTGTGGAAAACCTCCTTCGGGTACAAAATGAGAGCAGCCGGTGCGAGTGCACGTGCGGCACGGTACGGGGGGATCAACGTTCCGAAGTATCTGATCATCTCCATGGTGATCAGCGGCGCTTTCGCAGGCATCGCAGGGGGTATCGAGATAGCCGGCGTTCACCGTCGTGCGATCGAAGGAGTAACCAGCGGCTACGGATTCAGTGGAATCGTCGTTGCCCTGTTCGGCGGTCTTCATCCTGCAGGGATCGTTCCTGCGGCATTCTTCTTCGGCCTCCTGATCTATGGTGCAGACATGACCCAGCGTCTTGTGGGTGTACCTGCAAATATGATCCAGGTACTGCAGGGAATCATCATTCTTACCATCGTCGCAACAAAGATGGTTCTCGCGAACCCGTATCTCATGCAGAGAGTGGAAGAGAAACTCTTCTCTGCATCACGCCGCGGTAAAACTGAGGAGGTCGCATAATGGAATTCATCGTAAACATCGTGTCTCTGGGAATTCCTTTCTCCGTTGCACTGCTTATCGCAAGCCTTGGGGAAATGTTCAATCAGCGTGCCGGGGTCTTCAATCTTGGATGTGAAGGTCTCATGGCTGTGGGAGCCTTTCTCGGACTTCTGATTCCCTACCTCGTAGGAGGCGGTGCTGAGGTACCGGGAATCTACAACTACATCGGAATCGCGGTAGCCATGGCCGGGGGCGCCCTGCTCGGACTTCTGTTCGGACTTGTTGTAGTCAGTTTCCGTGCTCCTCAGGGTATTGCCGGTATCGGCATGCAGATGTTCGGAGTCGGCGTGGCTGGGACCCTGTTCCGTCATTTCGTCGGAGGGACACAGAGCGTTATCGGCATCCCCAAGACACCGATTCCCCTCCTTGCAGATATCCCGATCCTCGGTGAACTGCTGTTCCAGCACAATCCTCTGGTCTATGTTGCATTCATCCTTGTTCCGGTCGCATGGTACGTTCTGTTCAAGACTCCCTGGGGACTCAGAGTCCGCGCTGTAGGCACGAACCCCCGAGCGGCGGATTCGATAGGTATCCAGGTGAACAGAGTCAGATTCCAGGCTCTCATGGTAGGAGGAGCTATGGCGGCTCTTGCCGGTGCATACCTCAGTCTCTGTCAGGTAAAGATGTTCAGTGATGACATCATAGCAGGGAGAGGCTTCATCGCGGTTGCCCTTGTCTATTTCGGACACTGGCATCCCGTAAAGATCATGGGTGGAGCCCTTCTTTTCACCCTTGCACAGTCTCTTCAGCTCGCCATTCAGGGACTCGGGATCGACTTCCCCTACGAATTCCTTGTCATGCTCCCCTACGTCCTGGTCATCATCGTCCTCTCGGTCTCACGAAACAGCCAGAAGATGGGACCCACAGCACTCGGCAAGCCGTTCAACCGGGAAATGAGAACGTGACGGCCCCCATTCAGTCCCAACAGAGTATCCTGTTGGGACTGTGTGTCAGAATCGTGTGATATACCTCAGGGACGGTATAGACAATTTGGCCGAATGCACCAAAGCGCAACATCATACCTTGACAAATCAACGTACTCCCTTACAATTCAAACTGTATAGTATCACAGTCAATTGTTCCCGCACTCTGTCACCGGGAGCACATACTAAGCGGCTATTCACACCCCCTACAACCATCATCGAAGCATGATGCATGGTAGACAAGATCAGGAGGCATGGCCTTGCACACCTTTGTGGTTAATGGAAACACTGTACGAACGGAAAGCACACGAAAACTTCTTCATTTTCTCCGGGAGGATCTCAATCTTACTGGAACCAAGGATGGGTGCAGTGAGGGAGCATGCGGAACGTGCACCGTCATTATTGATGGCAAAGCCACCAAATCATGCCTCATACCCCTTTCCCGTGTGGAAGGCAAACAGATCATCACTATAGAGGGACTGTCTCAACGCGAGAAGGATGTCTATTCCTACTGTTTCACCGAACAGGGTGCCGTTCAGTGCGGCTTCTGCACCCCGGGGATGATCATGTCGGCAAAAGCTCTTCTGGATGTGAACAACGATCCTTCCCTTGAAGAGATTAAGAAAGCCCTGAGAGGGAATATCTGCAGATGTACCGGCTATGTGAAGATCGAGAAGGCGATCGTGATGGCGGCACGATACCTGAGAGAGAATACTCCCATCATCATCGATACCCAGGCCGGAGTGATCGCCGAACGATTTCGACGTGTCGATGCTGTCGAGAAGGCCCTTGGCACCGGGATATATGTCGATGATATCAGGATAGAGGGTATGATCTATGCAAAGGCTCTCCGCAGCGCACACCCGAGAGCACGCATAGAACACATAGATATCACACGAGCGCTCGAGCATCCTCATACCGTTACCGTCCTGAGAGCTCAGGATGTGCCTGAGAACAAAATAGGACACATCGTCAATGATTGGGATGTCATGATCCCTGAAGGAGAGACCACCCGGTATATGGGTGATGCCCTTGCCATTGTTGCCGTCACCGAACAGGAATCCCTCGAAGAGGTCCTGTCACTGATAGAAGTGACCTATACCGTTCTGGAACCCATCACCACTCCCCAGCAGGCTATGGCCGAAGGGGCTGAGAAGCTGCACAGCAGCGGCAATGTACTTACAACCGAGATTCTGAAACGTGGAGATGCAGAGAAAGCTATCCGCGAAGCAGCTCACGTGGTGACCCACCATTACTCGACACCATTCACCGAACATGCCTTCATGGAACCGGAGGCAGCAATTGCACTCAGGGAAAGCGACGGTTCACTCCTCCTGTACACCTCCAGTCAGTCTGTGTTCGATGAACAGAGAGAAATCGCACGGATGCTCGCCGTGGACGCTACTAAGGTGAACTGCAAGGCCTGCCTTGTCGGGGGAGGCTTCGGAGGCAAGGAAGACATGAGTGTTCAGCACCATGCCGCTCTTGTCGCATGGCACACCGGACGTCCGGTGAAAGTGAAACTGTCTCGACAGGAGAGCCTCAATATACATCCCAAACGCCATGCCATGGAAATGGAGTTTACAAGTGCCTGTGATGAGACCGGCAGGCTGCTCGCCCTCAAAGCGACACTCATAGCCGATACAGGTGCCTATGCCTCGCTTGGAGCTCCGGTCCTGCAGCGCGCATGTACCCATGCGGCGGGACCCTATGCCTATGAGAATGTCGATATCGTGGGAAAGGCTGTCTATACCAACAACGTCCCCGGAGGTGCCTTCCGCGGCTTTGGAGTTACTCAGAGCTGCTTTGCAATCGAGAACAACCTCAACCTCCTTGCCAGAAAGGTTGGGATCTCTCCCTGGCAGATACGCTATATCAATGCGATCCGCCCGGGACAGGTCCTCCCCAACGGACAGATCGCTTCCGACAATACAGCACTCGAAGAAACTCTGCTTGCTGTCCGCTCCGCCTATGAAAACCATCCTCGAGCCGGCATCGCATGTGCCTTCAAAAACAGTGGTTTCGGAGTCGGCGTACCTGATACGGGTAGATGCATTCTCAGTGTAGAAGGGGGAATCCTTCATATCCGCACCAGCGCAGCCTGCATGGGCCAGGGGATCGCGACGATGGCTACACAGATAGTCATAGAGACGACCGGCCTCTCCCCGACCCAGGTATTCTGTGAACCGGCCGATACCCGTCGCACTCCCGACAGCGGAACAAGTACTGCAAGCCGCCAGACCGTCATCACCGGTGAAGCAATCCGGCAGGTAGCACTCGAGTTCAGCAGAGATCTCTCTCAGGTTTCTTCTCTCCATGTGCTTGAAGGGAAAGAATACAGCGGCGAGTTCACTGCGATCACAGATCCTATGGGCTCCTCTAAGAAAAACCCTGTTAGCCATATCGCCTATTCCTACTCGACTCAGGTAGTCTTCCTTGATGAGAAGGGCAAGGTGGAGAAGGTCACTGCAGCTGTCGATGTGGGTCAGGTTGTGAACCCTACCGCGGTCGAAGGTCAGGTTGAGGGAGGGGTCGTCATGGGGTTGGGATATGCACTGACCGAAGATTTTCCTCTTGAGAAAGGAGTCGTGAAAGCGAAGTATGGGACTCTCGGTCTTTTCAGGGCGCCTGACGCTCCTGAAGTGGAGACGATCATGGTAAGCTCACAAAAACGATCGAGCGAGGCCTACGGAGCAAAGGGGATAGGTGAACTCAGCACCATTGCCACCGCACCTGCGGTACAGGATGCCTACCATGTCTATGATGGCAGATTCCGCTCCCGGCTGCCGTTGAGAGAGACCGCCTATCACTCCTGACAGACTTGCGGGAGTGATAGATCAGGCCTTCCGTGAACCCGAAAGTTCTCCCTGTGCCACCCGGCGGGCGTTGATGAGAGCTTCAACAAGCAGTCTCTGCATACGCGGATCCCGATGTTCTGCAAGCTGCTCCACCTGAGAAGGATCCTTTGCGAGAGACACGAGGATCTTCTTATCGAGAATACGGAATGCAGGGAGATTCTTCTGCCGGGCAAGATCATCACGCACGGTGAAGAAGTGACGCAGATATATCTTTTCAGATGAGGACATCCTTCGATAGCCCGGCAGCTTCGTCCACCCCGGTTTGAAAACCGTGCGGATTTTCGTACCTTCCTTCTGGATCCGCATTTCTTCCTGTTCCTTGCCCGATTCCCGGATGAGTTGTTTCAGTATACGTTGAATGGTGAACAGGTGTTCGACATCACTCAGTGCATAATCGATCAACTGCCCTTTAAGAGGACGTGTCAGCCAGTTTGCCATCTGGTTCTTCTTCTTGCTCCTCTGGGGAGCGATCTGGATACCGCAGAAATCTATCAGGGCATGCAGGTTACCGTTGAAACCAACCAGACTGGCACTGAGTGCCACATCATAAATCCCCTTCATCTCCACCCCGTATGCCTTGTATATCAGGGATGCGTCGCTAGAGGAATCGAACATCACCTTCTCGACCATAGGGTCGCTGAGAAACGGGAGGACCTGTTCCATATCAACAGCAAAGGGGTCAATGAGGTAATAGGAGATCCCGTCAAAGACCTGGATCAGGCACAGATGTTCTCCATAGATGTGGAGATTGAACTCTCCTTCATAGTCCACTGCAAAGGAAGAGATCCCCTTATGCTTCCAGTAGGACTGCAGTTCGTTCCATCTTTCATCCGAATCGATGATCGTATACTCATACATATGCATCGAAGTATAGCAGATATCACCGGGAGTGTGGAATAGAGTGTATGCTTTATGGTATCCTTGCACCAATTGAATTGATAGAGGTGCGCTATGAACACAAAAAAGGGCTCTTCGGAGGTCATCGACCTGTTTCTTGAACTGGTCGCCATCAACTCTCCTTCGGGAGAAGAGGAAACGATACGCGATTGGATTCTCGAGTACCTGCACTCGAAGGATGTGCGCACACGAGTAGATGCCCGAGGTAATCTGATAGCCTATATCAATGAGACAGAAGGCATTCCCGCTACCCTCTTCTCTGCCCATGTCGACACAGTTCCCAATGCAGTGGACGTAAAAGTTGTACGAGAGAATGGAGTTATAAAAACCGACGGAACGACAGCTCTAGGAGCAGACGATAAATCTGCTGTTGCAGCTATGCTGATTGCCATCGATACCCTGAAAGAGACAGGAAAGCCGATTGTCTACCTGTTCAGTGTCAGTGAAGAGACAGGACTTGACGGTGTGAAAGACCTCGACACATCCCTCCTTCCGCCTGTCTCTCAGGCCTATATCCTTGATGCACAGCAGGCACTGGGGAGAATCATGACCTTCTCCCCCTCCCACTACAAGGCGACTGTGACTTTCACCGGAGTTGCTTCTCATGCCGGTTTTGCTCCCGAGAAAGGAGTGAATGCGATCAGTCTCGCTGCCCGTGCGATCGACCAGATGAAACTGCTCAGAATAGATGAAACCACCACCGCGAATGTTGGAACGATACACGGTGGAAGAGCAACGAACATCGTTGCTCCTGAATGTACCGTGACCCTTGAGGTGCGGGCTGAGTCGGATGAGAAGTGTCTGGCTCATCTTACACACATGGAGATGTGTTGTATAAAAGCGGTGGGAGCACTGGGAGGCTCCTATACGATGGATCGTCATTTCATCTATCCTGCCTACCATCTGGATGAGCATTCCATTGCGCTAAAGAAGTTCAAAGCGGTGTGTGAACAGATGTCGTTACCTTTCGAAGGAGTCCCCACCGGGGGAGGAAGCGATACCAATATACTTCGGAAAATGGGCTATGACGCCGTTACTCTCGCCAACGGGTATTACAACGCACACTCGGTCACTGAAGAGATCGAGGAAGCTTCTCTGGATACCATGGTCACACTCATACCGGCACTTGTCTCACAGGAGGTTTAGAGTATGATTCATCGAGTCGCTATCGCAGGCCTTGGCGCCGTTGGGGCGATCTATGCAGAGAAGATCGATACGTTTCTGGGGAGCGAACACACCTATGTCCTTGTGGATGAAGAGAGGAAAAAGCGGTATCAGAAGGAGGCTGTGGTTCTGAACGGCCGGGTGAGACAGTTCAACTACACATGTGCAGATGAGCTGACTGAGCCCGTTGACCTCCTTATCATTGCCACAAAGAACAACCATCTGAAGGGACTTCTTCCTCTTCTTGAAACAGCGGTCGGGAAGGGAACAACAGTAATCTCGCTCCTTAACGGAATAGACAGTGAGAGAGAGATACGCGAATCATATCCTGAGGCACATGTACTATATGCCTTCGCAACAGCGATCGATTCAACCAGAGTGGGCAGCAGGATCGACTATTCCAGTGAAGGAATCATATTTTTCGGGGAAAAGGATAATTCCAGGAGCATAGAAGTTCAGCAGGTTGAACAGTTCCTTGCCGCCTGTTCCATCAGATACGAGAACCCCGAAGATATCCATACACAGATGTGGGCCAAGTACATGGTGAATGTCAGCATCAACACCGTCAGTGCCGTGTGCAGAGCGGCCTATGGTCCCTGCGTGACAGTAGCTCCGATATGGAACCTCATTGAGGCGGTGATGCATGAGGTTATAGCACTGGCAAGGGGAGTAGGGATCAGGGGACTTGATGAATCATTTATCACCCACTATCAGAAAATTTTCTCCTCCCTGGCTGCGCAGGGTAAAACCTCTATGCTTCAGGATGTGGAAGCACATCGGGTGAGTGAAAACCGCTGGTTCTGTGTCAGAGCAGGGCAGATTGGAAAGGAACTCGGCATACCGACACCGAACATCGATATGCTCGCAAAGATCATGGAGGCAATAGATGCCATGCACGCTGAGGCCTTATAGAAACCTGGTCAGAGGAACTTGACCATCTTCTGAATCCTTGCTTTCCATTCAGCCACCAGATCCTCAGGGGAAACCGGGCGGGCAAGCTCTCCGTAGGAAAGCAGCTTTCCGACCAGTTCCTGCGTATGGGTGATCGGGATCTCCAGACGGACACACTCGAGCCCTCGTTCATCCAGGAACGTCTCGATCCTCTGGTCCTTATGCCACAGCTGGTGCTTCATAGAATATGATGCAGGAGGGTAGATCTCGAACACTCCCCGCCTCGCCTTCTTTCCGCTGAAAATACCGAACCCTACCGTGAGATATTCTTCCAGTTCCGCTCCGAGGGATCTTTCTTCGATAGCATCCTCCAGTATCGTGATCGTCCTGATACGACTCAGGAGGAACTTCCTCAATTCGCTTTTCGAAAGGTCGTAGGCAATAACGTACCACTTCCCCGAATAGTTGATCAGGTTCAGCGGTTCTACCTGTCTCTGAGAGCTTACCTGCTGCATGTTCGTATACACCAGTTCCACCCGGCGTGAATGGACCATCGCCTCACAGACCTTGGAGAAAGAGGAGTAATCGGGAGTCTCCGACACCGTTGAGAAATAGTGGATCCTCTCGTTTATATCACGATAGGCCGGAGAGAGAGACTTCTTGATGTAGTCGAGTATATCATCATCTATGAGAGGGATCATATCACGGTTCGCCATAACAGAACGCAGAAGAGAGAGGAAGATCAACGCCTTCTCACTGCTGTATGCAAGAAGAGCGGAGGGTTTGTCATAGCGATAGGCATGCATGGCAGGATCCCACACCATCGGCAGGTTCATCCGCTCCCTCATATACTCTATGTCCCGTTTCACCTGTCTGCTGGACACCTCGAACTTTTTCATGATCTGCCGTATCGTGAACGACCCCGTTTCCCTGATCCGCCTGTCGATCTCAAAAACTCTCTCTGTCTGACTCATACAGACAGTATACACGAACAGCATTGAGCACGGGTAAGAGAATCTTGTAAACTTCGCAGTGCTCTACTATGCTCAAGAGAGAAAGGACAGGCAGATGATCGAACTGACATTACCAGCCGGCTCGTATGACGCCGCAATAGAAGCCTTCAACGGAGGCGCGGACGGGGTCTACCTCGGACTGAGAGAATTCTCTGCTCGAAAGAGTGCGAAGAACTTCTCTCTCGATGAACTCTCGCGATTGAGAAGTGCAGCTCAAACATTTCGCAAGACAGTGTATGTAGCTGTGAACACCATACTTCAGGACACGGAGCTCGAGAGCCTTGTTTCGACTCTCAGACGACTTGAGCTCTTAAACCTCGACGGTATCATCGTCCAGGACCTCGGTCTCGCCCGCCTGATCGCAACACAGTTCCCCTCGATCCCCCTGCACGCAAGCACTCAGCTTGCAGTACACAGCAGTGACGGAGTACGTGCTCTCGGGGCTCTGGGATTTTCCCGCGTGGTCCTCTCCCGTGAACTTACCCTGCCGGAAATACGGACTATCAGGGAAGAGGTCCCGGATATCGAGCTCAAGGTGTTCATCCACGGTGCTATGTGTTACGGTTTCAGCGGATTGTGTATGGCCAGTTCACTGCTGACCGACAGAAGTGCCAACAAGGGGGAATGTTCCCAGATCTGCCGGACCTGGTTTGAGGATGAATCAGGAAGAGCGGGTTTTTTCTTCTCGATGAAAGACCTCAGCAGTGATGCACGGACACTGAGGGAACTTGAGAATATCGGCATTGATTCTCTCAAAGTGGAAGGGAGAATGAAATCTCCTGGCTATGTAGCAGCTGCAGCACGCCACTACAGAAACCTTCTTAGGCATGATGCTCCTGACGAAGAAACAGAGAAACGACTGTCGACAGCATTCGGCCGGGAAAGTTCAGCCGGGTGGCTCGGTGGATATGACAAGCATAATCCGCAGGATTTTCGACACACCCCGTCACTCATCACTCAGACCTACACCGGTCACAGAGGAATCCCTGCCGGAACAATCCTTTCATACGAGGGACACAACAGGTGGAAGATTGTTCTTTGCGAAGACCTCCATCTGAGGGACGGTCTGCTTATTCTGAAAGAACGATCAAATCAGGGTGATGAGGTCTTTGCCTTTGGAGCGAAGGGACTTACCGATTCCCGCGGAGTACGTGTCACGACACTGAAAAAAGGCTCGAGGGGATACCTGACAGCTCCTCCTGAGCTTGTGGGAGTAGAACACCTGGAACTGAGAATCATTTCTCGTCACGATGCAGCCCTTCCCTCACATGAACCAGGTTCGTTCCCGAAGTACAGATACCCCATCGGGCTGGATATCACCATAGGAAAGAATAGCATCTGCATAGAGGGCAGGAACTTACCGTCTTTCCTCGCTCCTATACCTCCCTTTTGCCGGGAAATCGACATCCAGGAAGCGAAATCAGAACAGAAAACGGATAAGCGGATCAGGAATACCTTCAGCAGCACTCAGAGTCCCTATCTCACAGGAGACGAGGTGACTGTCACGTATCACACGGAACTGCCGGCCTCTTCTTTGTTCATCCCGTCTTCCTCGCTGAAGGCACTCAGAAACCAGTGGTATGAGATGATCGATAGCATGATCGGACGTTCATTCACTGAACAGAGTCAGGAGCACCTGAGAGAGACGCCGAAAGGAAGGCAGCTTCCACCCCGACATCTCATATCCCCACCCGGGAATTCTCCCCTTCCGTTCGCAGACCTCAGCGAGACGGCAAGAGCACTTGAAAGGGGTGAGGCCATCGGAGAAATCCTGGCAGTGTCGGAAAATTGGATATATCTACCACTTCCTCCAGTCTTCTTCGATGAACATTCCGAAAAAAAGGCACTTGGAAGAATTCTGGAAAAAGCTGGAAACAGAATTCTTGTAGGTATCAACAATCCCGCACATCTGATCTGGATGGCAGAACATCCTGAAGTACGTATCTTTGCCGACATCTACTTCTATGTAGCAAACAGTTATACCGCACGGTCTCTTCTTCAAATCTCCGGAGCCTTCAATGGAGGATACTCATGGATTGAGCGGCAGACAGATACAGCTGACTTTCCCCTTGTCATGAGCAGAGCCGGGGATTCGTTTGCTCCTCCTCTGTTCCTCTCGCGATCATGCTATCGATATGATGTACTCGGCCTCGGCTGTGAAGGATGCAAACGGAGATTCACCTACCACGTCACGCAGCGAAAAAGACAATACCGGGTAGATGTGAGAGAATGCATAACCGCAGTAACAGCAGAAAGCACCCCCTAGGAGGAGGTGCTTTCAGTACCCGTACACGATTTCAGTCAGTTCTGTGTGATGTTGTATTTTTTCACGAAAGCCTCAGCGTTCTGGATAGACCCGCCTGCACTTCCCTTCACCAGATTATTGACCAGGAGCATGAACCCGACCTTGTTGTCCCGTTTCTTGAGCCGACCGGTGTACACTTCCATTCCATTCGGTGTTCCCCAGAATGCATACTTGGGCTGTGGGAACGAATTGGCACTGTCATATACGACCGGTTGAGCGGGAGTCGACGGGAGATCCGAGACTTCCTTGAAATCAGCCCAAGTCTGCTTGATATCTTCAAGAGTGAAATCCTCCTCGAGTGTAAGCCAGACAGCTTCGAGGTGACCGAACATCACCGGAACGCGCACACAGTAGGCATCCACGATCGGATCGAAGTCCAGTATCTTCTTGATCTCCTTTTCGATCTTCTCTTCTTCTCCGCCGATATACGGAATACAGTTATCGGTGATATCAAACGAGGAAAGTCCCGGATAGCCTGCTCCGCTGACCGACTGGTAGGAACAGACGCTGATTTCCTTGATTCCGAATTTGCGCAAAGGGGCAATCGCCATCGCAAGACCGGTTGTCACACAGTTCGCGTTGGTGACAACGAACCCCTTCTGGGGGAATCCCTGCTGCTCGATAAAAGAAAGAGTTTCCATGTTGGTCTCAGGAATGAGAATAGGAACATCATCATGGTAGCGCATAGCTGATGCATTGCTGAAGATGAAAAACCCCATGTCGCGCAGAATAGGTTCAGCCTCGGCTGCAACAGATGCCGGCAGAGCACTGAAAACGATCTTCACTCCCCGTTCCTTCATTGCTTCGGCATTGAACTCACTGATCACTCTCTGCCGGATAGCATGAGGCATCTCAAAAGGCAGGAGCCAGTGAACTGTTGACCCGTACGCCTGATTCGCCCGTGCAGCAGATGCGGTAATATAGTCGACTTCAAACATAGGATGGTCTGCAAGCATCCACATGAACACCTGACCTACGGCGCCGGTAGCACCGATAACAGCAACTTTGATTTTTTCCATCTTCCTCTCCATGTCCTCACTGAGGATGTATCATCAATTAAACTTGTTGAGTGACTCTACCCTATTTATCTGTGTTTATGCAATACTATTTAGAAGAAAATGTTACTTAGTTTACAATAAGTTATTATAGAAACAGAATGTTATCAATAACCTATGTTTTGTTACAGGATTGGGAACCCGCTAAAGCCTTCACACCGCCGACTGCCGTTCCTCACCCCTCTCACTCTCATTCTTCTTCAGTTTCGCGCTGTAGAACGTATCCTTATTCATTCTGCGGGTGAGGAGTACACTGATACCAGTACCGCATGCAACCACGGGGAGGAGAGAAAGGCTTCCGGTCATCTCCGTTGCAAGAACGATCGCTGTGAAGACTGCACCGCTCACACCGGCAAGAACTGCGGACATTCCGACAAGAGAACATATGAGAACCGCATCGAACGAGAGAGGGAGGAAAAGAGCTACAGTTCCAGCGGTGACGAATCCTGCACTGGCCCCGAGGAAGAGAGAAGGGGCAAACACACCTCCGCTTCCTCCAGCTCCAAGGGTAAGAGGATTTGCGATGAACTTCATCGTCAAAAGAAGCAGCAGGATAAGAGGTGAGGGAAAAGAACCCTGAAACAGCTGCGTCAGAAAGGCGGTATCTGCGGCTGAAACCATTGCTGTCCCGGAAATCCGATAGCTGAGCAGCGACAGGAGACCTACCAGGAGACCGGCTATAAATGCTTCGAAAGCCTGGGGTATTGTGCTTCTGATGAAGAATGACTCGATACCGAACTGTACTTTTCCCCATCCCCAGACAATAAGTGAAGAGAATATCACTGTCAGAAGTGCTGCGACGATAAAGGACGGCGAGAGGGAAAAGCCAGGTTCAAGAGGAATCAGAGGGTACGAAAGACCTGCAGCAGATAGACCTGAGAAAACCACCGCTGTGGAAATGGTGATAGGAATAACCGTGGACACTGAGTATCGGATATATATCAGTTCGAGAGTGAACAGGAGAGCCGTTACCGGAGTGTGAAACAGAACAGTGATCGCAGAGGCCACACCGGAACCGACCAGTATCATCCTTTCCTGTTTCTGAAGATGCAGGAAATTACCGAAGGCACTTCCCGCCACGGCACCGATCAGGGCCACTGGCCCTGCCTGACCTGCGGAGCCGCCTGCGAGTATCGTGATCAGGGAAGAGAGCGTTTTAGCGGCAGCACCTCTCAGAGGGATCACGCCGTCTCTATCACGGACACTGTACTGTATCTCAGGGACCCCATGCCCTTTCACTCCCTGTGCCCATCTGAAGGAGACGAACTGGGCTGCCATAAGTCCGAAAGCGGGTATAAGAATAAAAAGTAGCGGATACCGTGTGAGTGAAAACAGAAGGGGATGTGCTGTACGGAGAATCATGATGAACAGAGCAGAGAATAGAGCTGCACCTAGAGATACCGACACTGCAAGGAGTGATATATACCCTGTTCTTTTCACAGTGGCTGTGAACCTGCTTATGACTTTCATTCCTCTCCCTGCCATGCATCTCTATCGGGTCGCATGATTCTTTTCATGAACAGAGCCCGCCACCCGTATTCGATTGTATCACACCTGTCAGCATGCTGGAGGAAGGAACTCGGTAAGGTTCTCCCGTGCAATAAACAGACCGCAAGCCAGATTTACTCACATAGTCTACTGAAAACAGTATTGACTAAACAAGGTCCCTTCGGTATGATGTGCCTTGTTTCGGGGGTGTAGCTCAGTTGGCTAGAGCGTTTGAATGGCATTCAAAAGGTCAGGGGTTCAATTCCCCTTACCTCCAGTAAAAAAGCCGTTGCTTCATGCAGCGGCTTTTTTTCATCCTGATGCACATTCCAGAGAAACCGGCTCTTCGGAAAAAAGTGGGATGAGAAAGAATAGATAAGAAAACAAAGATGGGCATTCATCTGTTAGAATTAGTTAAACCAAAAACAAATTCGACAGGAGAGAATGCCCATGGACCAGTATAGCGGGACACTATTACAAATTCCATACTTCGCAGTGACAAAACCTGCAACAACTACAGGTTATTGTATAGAGCTGAATCTAAGTCAGCAAACGGATAATCTGCGTCAAGGATAGGGCGAATATGAGAAGGAGGACAGCAAGAAAGATGGTGTCTACCCCCCGCAGAGAGACCCGTTTTGTCACGAAGGAGCCTGCAACCCCGCCGAATATCCCTCCGGCCACCATGAGAAGGAGAATGCGGATATCGAAATCAGGTACACGGTCAGTTGCAAGTGTGAAAAGAAGCGATGCACTCTGAGAGAGAAAGATGATGAAGATCGAGTTCAATGCAGCCTTCTTCGCATCCATCGAGAAAAACAGGTACAGAAGAGCGATATTGATCGGGCCTCCCCCGATACCGAGAAACGATGCTATGACACCGAGAAAGAATCCGGTCAGCAGCGCCAGGATGCCGCTTGAATACTCTCTGGGAACGATCCGCTCCTTGTTCAGGATGAACAGGAATACCAGTGCCACCATGATGGCCAGCAGGGAAGACTGAATAAGGGACACTGTGTTCGCTGAGGAAAAACTCACAAGGGCCAGATCGAACAGATACTTACCTGCCAGACCTCCAGCTATCCCCCCGAGAGCAAGGAGGGAACTGATCTTTCTGTTCAGACTCACCTCTCCGCCACGACTCCTGAAAAGTGTCACGATCGTCATGGAAAGGACGGTACACCCGGAAAGAAAGCTGATGGCAGCCACTGGGAGTGTGGAGAAGGTGTCGAGTGAGGGTTTGATGATGACTCCCCCTCCGATACCGCTGATCGCACCCACCGTGGAGGCAATGAAAGAGATGAAAAAGAAGGAGAAAATCATACAGCATATCCTCGTAGTATCGACAGTAGAGAAAGTGTACCGGATGAGAAGAGGGAGTACAAGGCAGGGTTATTCTTCTATACTGTTATAGTGAATCTTCCCCTGATCGATATGCATCGGCCCTTTCCCTCTCTGCAGGGGATACCCGAGAGCAACGACAGAAAAAGGTGTATACATCACCGGGATATCAAGAACCTCGCGTATCAGACTGATACGCTGCTGGTCCGGGTAGAGACCCAGCCAGCACCCCCCCAGCCCGTGATTAACACACTCCAGCAGGATATTCTGAGTAGCTGCGGCAAGATCCTGCTGCCACTTCGTATGTCGCTCCGTGATCCGTCGCTCATCAAGCAGGACGATGATCAGCGCAGGAGCGTCGCCTGCGAAGCGTGCATGCGCACTCATCTGAGAAACTGCCTGCCTCTTCTGTTCACTGGTGAGGACCAGAAACTGCCACGGCTGTGCATTGTGGGCACTGGGTGCCATCATTCCCGCCTCACACAGACGGTTCAATATCTCAGGCTCGACGTTCTTCCTTTGATACGAGCGAACTGAATGGCGTTCAAATATCGGATTCATTGCATCCTCCAGACCAGTCTTCCGGGAGAACCCCTCCCGGAAGCTGCACCTCTTGACTACCAGAAGATATTCGCGCTTCTTCCCCAGTCGTAGTCTATCTCCTTGAGCTCTTCCCTGTTCGGCATCGGATAGAAGAGGATACCCTTACCCCTTGCAATATAGATTCCTTCTCCGATGATCTGGTAGGTGAACTTGGAATCGAAGGAACGGTCTATAGTCTTAGTCAACTTTCCCTTCTTTCCCTTCACATCATCGATACACTCTTTGAGATGGTCGAGATCACGTTCGAACATACTGCCGATATTTCCGGTATGCTCCTTCTCTTCGAGATCAATGGAGCGGATGTCGGTGAAAATGATCGCCGGAACGGTGATCTTCTTGCTCGTATCACTGATGATATAGTCTGAAAGCTCCTTCGGCTTCAGGGAACTGGCTATGAACGGATGGACCGGACAGTGTTCCTTGTACAGACCATACCCCTTCCACTCGGTCGAGGCTTTGTAGTCCCTCGCTTCCAGACCGAGCGTCGTCCCGTCCTGGTTGACCAGATAGACGTTCCTGTATGCTTCAAGAGGAATCTGTTCTATGACGCGGTAAATGGAAAGGTAGAGAGAGTGTTTTGGTTCTCCATCTGAATGAGCGACGCATTTGCTTCTGGCGAACTCCCAGTCGAAAGCCTCGGAACAGTCACTTTCGATTTCAGCAAACATCAGGCGTTCAGCTGAACCTTTCTTTGATCCGCGCGCCATGTACATTCCGAATTCCTTCGGTTCAAGCTGAGAGGCGATCAGTGCCTCGATAGGGTAGAAAACTACATAGTAATACATCATTTCTCCTCCTAATTTACCCGAGCAGTGCGAACAGGTTGAATTTGCCGAAGATCGACACAGCAATCAGAGAGACGATCGCCATGATCTTGATCAGAATATCGAGTGAGGGTCCGACAGTGTCCTTCAGGGGATCACCGACGGTATCGCCGACCACTGCCGCCTTATGAGCGTTCGAGCCCTTTCCTCCGAAGTGCCCATGCTCGACATACTTCTTTCCGTTATCCCACGCTCCACCGGCGTTCGCCGTATAGAGGGCGAGCATCACCGACGATAGCGTTGTTCCGATCAGCAGGCCGCCCACAAAACCGGCACCGAAGATGAATCCCGTCACCAGAGGAGTAGCCACTGAGATGAGTGCGGGAACCTTCATCTCTGAAATAGCACCTGCGCTGCTGATGCTGATACATGTCGTGTAATCGGGAAGACTTGTCCCCTGGATGATCCCGGGATCGGCCTTGAACTGGCGTCTCACTTCCTGAACCATCTTTCGTGCCGCGTTCGCTACCGCCTCTATGAGCATTCCGCTGAACAGATACGGCAGAGCAGCTCCCACAAGCCCTCCTACCAGCGTAAGGGGAGAAACCATATTGAGAACCAGCTCGATTCCATGCTCTACCGACTCTCCTGCCTGAGCATACAGATAGGATGAGAAAAGGGAGAGAGCCGCGAGAGTCGCAGAGCCAATAGCAAAGCCCTTTCCTATCGCTGCGGTGGTGTTTCCCACTGCATCGAGTTCATCGGTGATGCCACGTACTTCAGGATGGAGACGCGCCATCTCGCTGATACCGCCTGCGTTGTCCGCGATCGGGCCGTAGGTGTCTACACTTACCGTAACGGTGACGAAACTCAGCATACCGATGGCCGCCATGGCCACACCATACAGCCCTGCAGTCGCATGTGCAGCGATGATCGCAACACCGAGAATCACAACAGGAGCCATGACACTGATCATCCCGACACTCATTCCCTGGGTGATGGTAAGGGCAGGCCCTTCCTGACTGCTTGAGGCAATCTTCTGGGTAGGCTTGTAATCATAACTGGTGTAGTACTCGGCTATCTGCCCGATAACAATCCCGCTCACGATACCGAGAACTGCCGCGACCCACGGTGAAAGAGCGCCGAGAGCGAAGCCCGCGGAAGCCACATCCTCTCCCTGAAACAGGAAGAAAGTGATGACCCCGCTGAAAATGATGGTCAGACCGGCACCCATGAACGTCGCTGCATTGAGTTCCTTATGAGGATTGTCTGAGACCTTTTTCACAAGCAGAAAGAGAATTCCCACCATCGAAGAGACGATTCCGCCTGCTGCCACAAGCAGTGGAGCGTAGACGAGCTTCGAGACAAGAGAAGCCGCGATCGTTCCCTGGGAGAAATAGATATAGGCGGCAAGAATCATCGCAGACACGAGAGAACCCACATAGCTTTCCAGCAGGTCACTTCCGAGACCTGCCACATCACCCACGTTGTCACCCACGTTGTCGGCAATCGTTGCCGGGTTTCTCGGGTCATCCTCGGGGATTCCTGCCTCGGTCTTGCCGACCAGGTCCGCACCCATATCGGCAGCCTTCGTATAGATTCCTCCACCGACACGGTTGAACATGGCGATGATGGAACACCCGAGGGCATAGGAACTGACGGTCATCGTAAACGGAATATCGCTGATACCGAGCCAGTTGGTATGGAACCTGAGGTTCTCGGGTGAAGCCTGTTTCAGAAGAACTCCGAAGACCAGGTAGACGAGGGCGAGGCCGAGCAGAGCGAACCCTCCGACACTGAGACCCATTACCGAACCTCCGCGAAAAGCCACTCTGAGCGTCTTTCCGAGAGATTTCGTATTGCGAGCTTCGTTTGAAACCCTCACATTGGCAAGTGTGGCGATATTCATACCTATCCATCCGGCACTGGCACTCATCACTGCGCCGAAGACAAAGGCGATAGCTCCGCTGAGCGATACCACCACACCCAGGACGATCGCAATCACGAGTGACACTTTGAAAATCACCTTGTACTCGTGATTGAGAAATGCCCGAGCACCTTCCTGAATGGCTCCTGAAATCTGAACCATCTGCTCAGTACCCGGGTCTTTCTTCTTCACCCCATAGTAGTTGATCGCAGCAAACGCCAGTGCGGCCAAGGCTGCGATGATAACGAACCCGATCATCATACAGTTTCCCCCTTCCCAGTCATACTTGTCCCAGCATGACATTCTGTATCATTATATGTATCTCAGATATATCAAATTGTTCGACAACTATCTACCGGATAGCATCTTCATCCTGAAAAATATTCATTTACACCTTTATCTCTTCGTCCGGTTGACCAGGTAGATCCCCCCTGCGACGAGGGGAAGTGCGATAAGGTACTGAATCTTGAACACCTTCTCACCGAGGATGAGGACAGAAAGGAATGTTCCAACGATCGGCACGAGGAAATGAAAGATCACAATGGAGCTTACTTTGTTGTGTTTGAGCAACTGAGTCCAGATGGAGAAGGCAGCAGCCGAGAGGGAGGCAAGATAGAGAAGAAGGAGATAGGCCTTGAAGGAACCCACGGGAAACGAGCCTCCCGCCAGGAAGGCTATCAGAAGCAGCAGGGATCCACCGAAGGTGAGCTGAATTCCGGTAATGAGCATGGGATCGGCAATGGCTGTGAGTCGTTTGGCGAAGACAAACGAGGCTGAGGCAAGAAATGCCGCAGTCAGCATGAACAACTCTCCCTGAACACTGAATTCAAAACCGAAATCGACATCGTAGTTCACCAGTATGACACTCGCAAAACCTGCGATGATTCCCAGGATCTTACCCCTGGAGATTTTGTCGTTATGAAAAAAGAGATGCGCGAGTATGGCGCTCCAGAAAACGTTCGACGCGCTGAGAATCGACCCTTTCGCTCCGGTGATGAATGAAAGACTTATATAGAAGAAATAGTAGTGTATCGTTGTCTGAAGAAGACCGAGCAACGCAAGCCTGCCCCACTGCTCTCCCTTAAGGGATGCAATCCTGACTCTCTGTTCCCTCTGTATCACAAAGAGACGAACAACAAGCACAAGCACACCTGCAAGGGTGAAACGTACAGCTGCATAAACGAGTTTCGACCATGTGTCAGATGGGTCGATCTGAAACAGCTCATACCCAAGTTTGATAGAGGGAAAAGCACTCCCCCATAGAACTGTACAGAGAATAGCCAGGGTATAGGCAACCGCCGGCACACTGAACAGACTTCGATCCTCGCTCATCTTGCTCCACCTGCCTGCTCACGTCGGGGAAACTTCCGGCACACATCATAGAACTCATCAAGCGTGTAGCACGGGTGTGAGGATATATCTTCTTCGAGAGGGTTGATCAGATAATCGGTAACAAAGATGACCTGTGCCCCCAGAGCTCTGATGGCACCGTCTTCCACCACATTGTTCCCCACCATCAGGACTTCATTCGGGTCCACCTGGGCATCGCTGAACACCTGATCATAGTACCCTATATGGGGTTTCGTGTAGGAATAATCCTCATAGGTCGTGATAAACTCGAAATCATTCTCAGACAGCCCTATCCAGCTTAGCCGCTCGAGAGTTCCTGCCCGGGGGAACAGAGGGGAAGTTGCAAGCACAAGCGTGTACCCTTTTTCCTTCAGTGTGTCCACTATTTTTCGAGCAAGGGGGAAGGGTTCTATTAGAGTTCCGAGTTCTGTGAACTCTTCATGGTAGAATCGGTTGAAGGCGGCAATCAGTGATTCCTCCTTCTCGACTGAGAGATGGGCGAAAAATGTGGACCAGAAACGGTCCTTGTTACTCTGCGCACCCCCTCCATCTTCACTTCTCATCGCGTGGACTCCGGCCATAAGCGCCTGTTGTGCCTGAGCAGGGTCGATCTGTTCCTTCCTGCACTTCTCAAGGAACCGCACAAGATACTCCTGCATGAACCGTTTCTCATCAATCGGTAGGAGGGTACCATCAAGGTCAAAGAAGATCGTGGAAATCTGTCTTATATCTGCCATACCTGACACGATATACATCCCGTCGGGGAAGGTCAACAGCCAGCGAAGCGGTTTTTCCTCCTGTACGGACCTTCCCGCGCATGCGAGAGAACTTCACTTTCCCCGGAGAAACCTGTATGATTGATGGCAAACGAACGAGTACGAAAGGAGGGATCCATGAACCCACTTGCCAATGAACTGAACACACTTCTCGAAGGTACGATCATCGCCGATATGATGAGTGATTACGGCAGACGTATGTATTTCCCGAAGGGAATCATCAGCCAGTCGGCTGAAGCGAAACAGAAAGCACACCGCTACAATGCAACCATCGGCATCGCAACCGAAAGAAGCGAAGCACTTCACATTCCATCTGTGTATAGTGGATTCAACGGAACCCTTGCCGTGAATGAGGTCTTTCCCTACGCACCCACTGCAGGAGAGCCTGCACTCAGGGCGGTATGGCTCGAGGAGATGATACGCAAGAACCCCGCGATGAAGGGAAAGAAGACCAGTCTTCCGGTCGTCACCAATGGCCTCACCCATGCGATCTCCATCGCGTTCTCCCTGTTCCTTGACGAAGGTGATGAGATCCTTGTCCCCGATTTTTACTGGGGCAACTACAACCTGATCATAGACGAACAGCGGAAAGCAGTGAATATACCCTTCGCTCTCTTCGCCGACGGAGCTCTCAATATCGAGGGTCTTTCACGGGCGATCGACTCTGCCAAAGGAGAAAAAGTCGCTCTCATTCTCAACTTCCCCAACAATCCCACAGGGTATACCCCTACCATCAGTGAAGCACAGGCGCTTGTAGAGATGCTCACTGCGAAGGCAGAGGAAGGGAAAAAACTTCTGGTCTTCTCAGATGACGCCTACTTCGGTCTCTTCTTTGAAGAGGATGTATGCAGGCAGTCCCTGTTCGCCCTCCTCTGTGATGCACATGAGAACATACTGGCCGTCAAGGGAGATGCCGCAACCAAGGAAGAAATGGTTTGGGGCTTCCGCGTAGGTTTCCTCACTTTCAACAGTGCAGGGCTCTCAGAGGAACACTACGAGGCTCTCGTGAAGAAAACGATGGGTGCAATCAGAGGGAATGTAAGTTCCTGCAGCAAGCCCGCACAATCGCTTCTCCTCAAAGCGATGAAAAGCCCCTCCTACCTTGAAGAAAAATCGGAAGGGATCGCCAAGATCAAGGATCGCTATGTCGTCATGAAGGAGGCTCTCACCTCCCATGAAGGTGATGGCAACCTGATCCCCCTCCCGTTCAACTCCGGGTATTTCATGTCATTCACCTGCAAAGGTGACGCGGAACAACTGCGCGTCCATCTTCTGAATACCTATGGAGTGGGAACGATCAGTATCAAGGGGAAGTATCTCCGCCTCGCTTTCAGCAGCACGGACATAGAAGATATCAGAGACCTCGTCGACATCGTCTACAAGGGAGCGGGAGAAATTTTTTCAGAATGAATACAAATATATAATGTTTTCTTCTTTACGTGATTGCTAATACGTGAAGAGAAGAGTACAATCTCCATAACAGGATGGTTATTGCATGATAATCTGGCACACTACACCGGAAACTGTAGCGTTTCTTGTGGTGATGGTTTTACTTCTGAGCAGCAGCGCAACCAGACTCCCCATGAGCATGAAAGACCGGATCTTTCATTATACGCTCGTGGTGTCTTTGATTGTGATAGCCTACAACATCAGTGTTGACCTCCTGTATCAGCTGATTCCCTCTCAGTCTCTCTGGGTATATCTACTGGCCTACACGGTACTCTATCTGAGTTATCCCATAGCACTGAACCTCCTGTTGTGGTACGTTATCCTGTTCGTGGGAGAGAATGCACCGAAATATCATGCATACAGACAGAAAACAGTTACTGCTGTCTGCATGGGACTGTATGCGCTGTATGTCCTTATCGTCATATTAAACATCACCACCGGTTGGGTCTTCTCAGTTGATATGAAAGGTGAGATTGTACGACACCAGCTCAATTCCCTGCCCTACATCCTGTCAGCAGTTCAAATAGTGGCAGTCATATTCTATATAGTCTCAGAGCGTTCCTATTCCGATAAACTCACCCGCCACCTCTATACATGGCTCCCCGTGCTTATACTACCCATTCTGATACTCCAGGTCCTGTTTCCCGATGTCTATTTTGCCGGTAACGCGCTGGCTATCGCACTGCTCAGTGTCTATCTCAATCTACAGACCCGGAAATATTCATTGGATACTCTGACACACCTACCCAACAGGGTGTTTTTCCAGGGAACCATCACACGGTCAGTTCGTAAAAAGAGGCCGATTTCAGTCCTGCTGATAAGCCTCGATGATTTTAAGACCATTAATGACACCTTCTCCCTGCGAAAGGGAGATGCCATTCTGATTGCTCTCAGCGATTATCTCAAGCAGACGTTCCCTGAAGCTCAAAGCTATCGGTACTCTGGGGACGAACTTGCCTTGACAGTACCGGGCAACACCATTCACGAGAAAGCACTACAGGTAATGGAGCGCTTTCTGACTCCCTGGGAGGTTGAAGGAATCTCGGCATCACTCCACGCGACCTTTCTTGAGATGACTTTCCCGTGCACATATACGCAACAGGAAGATCCTCTTGTTGTCCTCGATTACGCACTCCGCATAGCAAAGACAAAGTACAAGGGGAAACCTCTTGTGTTTGACAGTGAAGTGCTGAAAACGATCAGGAAACGAAGCATGATCGTCAACTCCCTGAATAAAAGTCTCAGCGAAGGCTCTTTACGTATCGTCTACCAGCCGATTGTCGATATCACGCAAGGGAAACCGATCATGTACGAAGCCCTCTTACGCATGCATGATACTCAGCTGGGAGAAGTCCGCCCCGGAGAATTCATCCCCATAGCTGAGGAAATTGGTATCATCGATCAGCTCACACTCTTTGTCGTGAAGAGAATCAGCGAAACACTCTGCGAGTTGATCCAAGAAGGCAGAGAGGTCCCTGCAGTCGCAATCAACTTCTCAGCAAGCCATTTTTCGAACAGAGAGTTTATTAGAGAACTTCTGGACCTTATTCAAAGCTATGCTATTCCTCAGGGAAAGATCTTCTTCGAGATTACCGAGCATACCTTCTCCACTCTACCCTACAATGAGATCATAGACACGATGAAATCTTTTTCGACCTACGGTATTCACTTCAATCTCGATGACTTCGGCATGGGATACTCGAACTTCTCACACCTGCTCAATCTCCCCTTTCGCTATATCAAGATAGACAAGTCTCTGCTGTGGAATAGACCGGGAGACATATCCAACTTCAAGGTTTTAAGCAGCATGACAAGTTTTCTCAAGGACATCGGCTATGACATCATTCTTGAAGGGGTGGAGACCCCAAAGCAGATGGAAACCATCCAGTCTATGAAGTTTACACATGCACAGGGGTTCTATTTCAGCAGACCGCTTGAACAGGAGGAATTCGTGCGGACCTGTACACCAAACACCCACTTTCCACTTGACTAACACGGTTCTCCATTGTAGCGTATCATTATTCACTGGGGGTGTAGCTCAGTTGGCTAGAGCGATAGGTTCGCAATCTATAGGTCAGGGGTTCGATTCCCCTTACCTCCACTGTAAGGGGCTGTCTGGATATCAGGCAGCTTCTTCATTTTGAAGCCGGCTTCTGGCTCGAGACTCAAGGCGTGGTCCTTTCACTGTAGAGTCTTGACCGGAAGGTATCATCAAGGGACACTATACGTCCCCCTGAATCATCTATCATCGGATCAATAAACCGAGTACCTCAGCGGACTTTTCCGAGAATTCATCTTGGGATTCTATGCGTTGTACAGTAGCATGTATACAGGCGATACGAGGGGGATTGATAGATGAAGGTACTGCATACATCGGACTGGCACCTGGGAGCCACCCTCTATACGAAAAGACGCTATGATGAGGCCGAACAGTTTCTGGCATGGCTTGTCGATACCATCAGAAAGGAGGTGATTGACGTTCTTCTCATTGCCGGAGATGTCTTCGATACAACCCTCGCATCCAACAGGGCTCAGGAACTCTACTACCGGTTCCTGCAGGAGGCATCCAACACCTGCTGCTCTGATATCATCATCACTGCGGGGAATCACGATTCTCCCACTTTCCTTGATGCACCGAAAGCTCTCCTGAAAGCACTGAACATCCACGTCATCGCATCTGTTCCTGAGCACATCGAAGACGAAATCATCCCCATTCATGATACGGAAGGTAATATGAGGGCTCTCGTCGCAGCAGTACCGTTCCTGCATGACCGTGATATCAGACATGCAGAGGATGGGGAGACCCTCTCCGATAAACAGGAGAAACTGATCGGTGGGATCAGAGAGCATTACGAACATGCATACACTATCTGCTCCCGAATCAGGGAGACACTTCCTCATACCGTCCCCCTCATCGCGATGGGACATCTGTTCTGTGCCGGGGGAGCAGTACGTGAAGATGACGGTGTGCGCGACCTCTATGTCGGATCACTCGCACACATACCGGCTTCCCTGCTCCCTTCCGGGTTCGACTATTATGCCTTCGGTCATCTTCATTCACCCCAGAAAGTCGCAGGAAACGAGTTCATCCGGTACAGCGGAGCGCCACTGCCCATGGGTTTCAGCGAAGCGGATACGAAAAAGTCAGTGATCCTTCTCGAAATCGATGATACAAAGAAACACACCCGGGAAATCCCCGTACCCATCTTTCATCCCCTTGCCCGCATCACGGGAGATGATGAGAGCATTCCCGCCAAAATCGAACAACTGGTCAGGGAAGGAAGGGGTGTATACCTCGAGATCGAGAATACCTCAAGCCGTCCATCGGCCCTTCACAGGGAAGACTTCGAGGCGATGGTACAGGGTTCCAAGGTGGAGATTCTTTCCCTGAAAAACACGATGATGCGCAACACGATACTCAAAGGAGCGTTCATAGAAGAAAGTCTCGATGATATCGATGAATATCAGGTCTTCGACCGTCTGCTTACAGATCAGAAGATCGAAGACGACCAGAGATCGATCCTCACCGACATGTATCGTGAAATCCTCCACTCACTTCAGAGTGACGACGTGAACAGGGAGTAGTGCATGAAGATCCTTCAGATCACAGGAATGAACCTCAACAGCCTCTACGGGAAGTGGACGATAGACCTTCGGCACCCGGAGTATGAGTCGAACGGGATCTTTGCCCTTACCGGTCCAACAGGGGGCGGGAAAACAACTATCCTTGATGCTATCACACTCGCTCTATTCGGTCAGACAGTCCGTCTGGGCAGAATCACGAAGAACAGCAACGAGATCATGAGCCGGGGGACGGGCGAATGCATGGCAGAGATCGTCTTTACCTGTTCGAAAGGGATATACCGGTGCACCTGGTATCAGCACAGGGCAAGGAAAAAACCTGAAGGGAACCTTGCCGAGGCAGTCCACGAGATCAGCGACTATACAAATGGAACGATCATAGAGACAAAAAAGTCGAAAGTGAAGGAGGTGATCATCGATAGGACAGGGATGGATTTCACCCAGTTCACCCGCAGCATGCTCCTTGCTCAGGGAGCATTCGACACCTTCCTCAAGGCAGACAGTGAAGAAAAGTCAAAAATTCTCGAACAGATCACGGGAACAGAGATCTATTCCACGATCGGGCGAAGGGTCTTCGAACGGAGGAGACAGGAAGGAGAAAAGCTCCAGCAGCTTCGTGGTGAAGTGAGCCGCTATGCCCTCCTGTCGGACGAGGATATTCAGCAACTCAAGAACAGGATTTTTGAAGTGACCAACGCCATGCAGAGCCACGAGAATACTCGAAAAAAGCTCAACTCCCTTCTTCAATGGCGAACTGACATTACAGAACTCTGTCGGGAACTGGAAGAACTTCAGGAAGAGAAGGCCAAACTTGATGATGGTATTGAAGCCTTCGCTTCTGAGCGGATGCGACTCACCCGGGCACGTCTTGCGCATGAGATACAGTATCTCTACACTGCTTCTTCATCCCTTCAGAGACAACTCGTGGAAGTGCAGGAGAAACACTCGGAGGCTGCCAAGAAGGTCGTGAACCTTGAACAGACGACAGAAGAGCTCACACAGAAGCTCAAGGAAGAACAGGAATATATCCTCCAGGCAGGCGTGACTCTTGAAGCGGAACGGAAGATAGTAAGAGACGTATATGCATTAGACCAGTCAATCAACGATAAGAAGCCACTCCTCATGCAGAACCGAGAGAAGCTCAGAACGATGCAGCTGTCACTGCAGAAGATATGCATGAAGCTCAAGACCGCGGTAGCAGAACGGGAAAACTGCCTGAAGAAGCTCTCTCAGGCTGAAGATTACCTGAAACAGAGTCCTGCCGATGGCCATCTCGAACAGGACATGGAGGAAATCAGAAGCCGTATCAAGACCCTGGAAAGATTAGACAAGGAAGAGAGTGAGATTCTCAGCACCGGCATCTCGATTGAATCGAAGATACAGGCTCTCTCACAAGAGAGAAAAACCCTCAAAGAGACCCTGACTGAGGTTGAAGCAGAGATACAGGACAAGGATACCTGTATAAAAGCCTCTCAGGAATCACTATCTGCACTCCTTGGAGGTCGACTGCTCAGAGAGGTAGTGAAAGAGAAAGAACACCTTCTTACCACCCGCGCCTACCAGCAGCGGATCGTGGACCTTGAGTCCTACAGGCAGCAACTCTCCGATGGAGAAGCCTGTCCCCTGTGTGGAGCCCTCTCCCACCCGTATGCTTCGGGAAACCTACCGCAGATGAGCGAAACCGACCAGAAGATCAAAGAGCTGGATGAACTCATTTTACAAGGAGAGCCCCTGCAGGAAACTATAGAAACGCAGGAGAACACCATACAGGAACTCAGAGAGACTCTTGCTTCCCGAAGTCAGCAGCATGCCGTTGTTATGAATTCTCTCGATTCTCATCGTGTTCACTACTCCGAAATAGAGTTGAAAAAGAAGAAGAAGGGAGAAGAAAAAACAGCAGAACAGAAAGCCCTGTTCCTTCTTGTTTCTCCCTACGGTGTCCTCTACGAATCAGAGGATCAGCTCATCTCATCCCTTGAACTGCGATTCTCGCAGTGGAAAGAGAAGTCTCAGGAGCTGGCAACACGTTCGAATGATGCATATCGCATTGACGGAGAGATCGCACACCTGCGTGAATCCCGTGATGAAAAGAAGAAAGAGAATCGGGACCTCGCACGTTCAGTTCATGAACAAGCCAGCATGATCGAAACGCTCACCCATTCTCGACAGTTGCTGTACGGATTCAAAGACCCAGACACAGAGCTTGAGATTCTCACCAACCGGGAGAAAGAGCTCAAGAATTCGGCACAGGGCACCACACAGGCGCTTCAAAGTGGAAAGGAAGCGCTGCGTGCAACACAGACCGAGCGGGATCTCCTTGCACAGGCAATCACCGAGACGACAGGCCGGTACAAAGAGGCACAGGCGGCCTTTACCGCTGCTCTCACAGAAAAAGGTTTTATCGATGCAGAGGACTTCCTCTCAGCATCCATACCTCCTGAACAGCTCATAGCTCTCTCAAAGCGTGAAGAGGAACTGAGAAAAGCACAGGAGCGGAACACTACCGTGACAGAAGAGACAAAGAAGAAACTGAACCGGGAACAGGAGAAAGAACTCACGAGCGAGAGTACACAAGAGCTTACCGATAAGATAACGGCTCTGGATAAGGAGATTTCCATCCTCAATGAGGAACAGATAACCTACCGTGCAACGCTTAAAAGTGATAACGATGCACGCGAAGGTGTGAGAGGAAAGGAGAAGGAGATCAAGGGACAGGAGCACATCCTTTCGCGATGGACCCTTCTATCTGATCTGATAGGCAGCGCTGACGGCAAGAAGTTCAGAACCTTCGCACAGGGGCTCACCTTTGAAGTCATGATCGGCTACGCGAATGAACAGCTGATGAAAATGAGTGACCGCTACCTTCTGCTTCGAGATGATGTCATGCCTCTTGAAGTCAATGTCATGGACGCCTATCAGGGTTCTGAAGTCCGCTCGGTGAAGAACGTTTCAGGTGGTGAGTCCTTCATCATATCCCTCTCCCTCGCCCTCGGCCTCTCCCGTATGGCCTCACGGAACGTAAGGGTGGACTCCCTCTTCCTTGATGAGGGGTTCGGGACACTCGATGACAAGTCTCTGGAAACAGCCCTGCAGACCCTCTCGACACTTCCCCGGGAGGGAAAGGTCATCGGCCTCATATCACATGTGCATGGTCTCAAGGAACGAATCGGCACCTACATCACTGTCTCTGCACATTCGGGTGGTAAAAGCAGTCTTTCAGGTCCCGGCATCTCGTATCAGTAAGTAACTTTCTTCTCCGAGGCATACTCGCGATAGAGAGAGGAGCAGGTTTCATGTTCCACCTGAGAAAGGCTCAGGAGAGATTCGTCACTGCGCTGACTCTCGAGGTATCGGTAGATCAGGTCATCCCGAAAGCCGATCGCATCTGCTTCATGCGGGTCACAACCATAATAGACAGTACCGATATTAGCCCAGATGATCGCAGACAGGCACATGGGACAGGGATACCCGGTAGCATAGAGCTCACACCCCGAAAGATCATGGGTACCCAGCGCCATCCCCGCCCTTCTGATAGCGTTAACCTCGGCATGGGCCGAGGGATCATGGTCCCTGAGAACAGTATTGCTTGCAATGGCGACAATCTCACCATCTTTGACGATAGCCGCACCGAACGGCCCTCCGATATTATCTCTCATGGTTCTGCCGGCTTCTGCGGCAGCCAGCCTCATGATCTCATCTTTCTCCATTTCGATTTCCTTGGTCAGTATTGAGCTGAGAAAGGATTATACCATAGAAGGAACGAGGGTCAAAGAGGTTATGAAAGAATCACAGAAGCAACGATAATAAGGAAAATGGATATCAGAGTGTCGAGAGAGAGTGTCGCAGAAACATAATCCATGTTCTCCCTGTCGTCCTGTTTCATGAAGATCGGGATAACGAAGGGTGCGGGAAGAAGGAACTCCACCATGAGTGCCCGAGTATAAACCGAATCCATACCCAGAAGAGAGCGGACAACCACAACGTTAAGGATCACGAAGAAGATGATGCTAAGAACCTTCCTCACGGCAATCGTCTTGAGTGCGAGGGAGAGGTTATCCCGATCAACCTTCAGCGTGTACCCGATGATGATCGCGATGAGGGGTACGGTGAGGGATGCAACAGTTTCAATGAATGATGCAAGCATCGCGATGAACGGACCTGCTTCGACATGCGGTGCTATGAATGAAAGGATGATGCCTGATAGAATCGCGATGATGACCGGCGAGGTAAGGAATCTTCGAATCAGTTCACTGCCCTTCTGCACTCCGGTCTTCTCTTTGGTGAGCATAGCCATCAGGACGAAGAATACGAAGGTCACCTGCCCCAGATCGACCAGAGCAAACTTCCCAAGATGAGCCTCGCCGTACAGTGAGAGGAACAGGGCATATCCCAGCATGCCCATTTCAAAACCGCCCATGAGAAAGGCGAAGTAGGGAGACCGAATTCCGATCAGTCGTCCGATGAATTTTCCCGACAGAACCATCAGAAAACAGGAGACGAAAACACCGGCTACCAGAATAAGGTAGGTCAGGTTCAGGTCGACTGAAAGGAAAGCTGTGAACAGAAGCGCCGGCAGGGCAATATCCGACACCAGAGTGCGGACAGCCTCAACTCCCCTTTCAGAGAAGAAAGAGACCTTCTGAAGGAAAAAACCGAGAGCAAACAATAAAACTACCGGCATGACCGGTAGCACTGTAGTTGTTAAATATGACATGTTGGACAGTTAAAACGTATTGGTGATGTAATACTCCAGCTGTCCAATCTGGAAATCACGTTCTGCGAGGGCTGCCTTGACAACATCTCCGATTGAGATAATACCCTGAAGCTTGCCTTCATCGAAGACCGGAAGGTGTCGGAACCGACCTGTCGTCATAAGGTGGAAACACTCATCGAGGTTCTGGTGCAGTTTCACGTAGGTTACACTTTTGGTCATGATGGAACAGACCTGAACAGAAGTGGGTACTTCCATTTTCCCGGCCATATACTTCACGATATCTCGTTCACTGAGAATACCCCTGAGGGTTCCCTCTTCATCTATGACTACCACAGCACCTATCTTGTGCTGAGTGAGTTTCAAAATAGCCTGAGCCAATGTATCTTCACATGTTACCGTTACAACCTGATTCCCTTTCTGATCCAGTATCGCTCTCACCGTATTTCCCATATATCCACCTCCTGTTGTTGGGCTTATTCCTGTATTGACTACATGCTATGCCTCTCTATTCGGGAAGTCAAGTATCATCTTTTTTCCGACTTAGGCTCTTTGTGTGAAAACAGAGGGCATCAGCCTCATTATATCTTTATCAGTTTCATATAAAAGCTGCATCTCGATTTTTTTATGCACTGTTTTCACATTATAAGTGAACAATTACCCATTACACAGCATATTAAAAATTTTTTCCTTTTTTTCTCCACGGCTCCTGTGGTTCCTTTATGTCTTAAGTAACCTGTGTTCTGCGCCAGATTCAAAGCAGCCAGCACCTTACATGAAAAAAAAATAATCTTTCCCTTTAACCTTTCATGATGTAGAATGTTTATAGAGTTAAGATGTGTCACAAATATAAAGGAGAATACATATGAAAAAGAAAAGTCTAATTGTCTTATTGGTACTTATAGCTTTCGCAGTATCAGGAGGTCTCTACGCAGCGAGTACGTTCAGCCTCGGTTCGGTGAACTACTACAGTTACTGGGATCTGGAAGCCGGAAACTCAGAAGAGTTCATTCCCGGTATCAGAGGAGAATTCTTCTTCAGTGACTATCTGGGAGTTTCTGCTGATGCGATAGTGACCGCCTCAATTCCTGAGTGGGAGTATTATGAGATGCTCTACATTGTGGACGCAGTCTTCCGTCTCCCTCTCGGTCTTGTTGAGCCCTACGTGGCAACAGGTCCAGCCTTCCGCGGTATCATTGCTGGTGACTATGCTGAAGCTGAAGAGGAATCGTTCGCCTACAACGTTCGCGGCGGAGTCGACTTTAATATTCTTGAATGGCTCTCCCTCGGCATGGAGTTCAATTTCCTCGTGGATGATGTTGCTGAGTTCATAGAGGCTTTTGCTGACATGACACCGGAACAGCAGGAATTCACACTGAAAAACTACAGCCTCATCGGCATCTCTGCCAAGATCAAGTTCTAAACTACCCGACCGACACACCCTGCAGGCCTGCTTACAGCAGGCCTGTTGTTTTTCTTACATGTCGTATTCTTACCGGGTCGACATGAAACCTTTTTACCGTTGAGATGTTTGAGTCTATGTAAGCACCTACATATATGTGCGGGAGGAGAAAGAAATGACGAGAAGAACACTTGTGATACTCATTATTGGAATCGTGATACTTTCAGCGGGGAGTCTGGCTGCCTCACATACCCTTGCTATAGGATCGGTCAACTATTATGATTTTTACGATCTGGAAGCCGGAGAAACCGAACAATATATCCCGGGAGTCAGACTCGAATACTTCTTCAATGACAACCTTGGAGTCTCTGTCGACTCGATAGTCATACAGGAGAGCAACTGGCACCAGTATCGGGAAATGGTCTATATCCTGGATGCGGTCTTCCGCCTTCCTCTCGATCCTCTGGAACCCTATCTCGGAATAGGCCCCACCTACCGAGGCTATGAGGACCGGCATGACTCGGATATCGACAGCGAACCCTTTGCCTATAACGTTCGCTTCGGTGTAGACTTCATTGCGCTGGAATGGCTCTCCTTCGGTATCGAATCAAATTTCCTGGTTGATGATGTAGGTGATTTCTTCGATACCCTCGCACACTCGAGCGCTGATGAAATCGCCGATGCTGTACGAGACTACTCGCTTATCGGTATAACGGCGAAGATCAGATTCTAACAGAAATTCCACAGGACATGAGGTGGACCGGCAGGGGAAGTCTTTTCCTTGCGGTCCATTTTTATTGTCCGGGAGAGACTCTCTGTGATACTCTCTTTTCTATGAAACACCACGCCCTTGTTTTCACCGGAGGGAAAGGACCTGATGTCCTCCCGCCCGATATCTTTTCCGTGTCACCTGCATACATCTGTGCTGCCGACAGCGGACTTGATATAGCCAAGCGTTTTGACCTCAACGTCGATTATGCCATAGGAGATTTCGATTCTCTCGAGGATGATTCTCTTCTGATGTCCGTGAATCACAGGAGACTGCCGAGCGAGAAGGATATCAGTGATACCGAGGCTCTCCTCAGACACCTTGAGGAGGTAGGTATCTGTGAATACACTCTCATCGGCGGCGGTGAAGGGCGGTTCGACCATCTGCTTCACCTCTTTTCCCTTTTCACCCGGTACGGAACCCCTGCAAGGTGGCTGACAGCACGCGAAGACATGACCCGCATCGATAGGGAAATACAGCTGAAGATTCCACCGGGCAGTACGGTAAGCATAGTACCCGGCTCCATAGGGGGAACCTCACAGGTAACCTGCACCGGACTTCAATGGCCTCTTGAGAACTTCCTGATTGATATGACGCACATGAGCCTGTCCAACGTAACTCTGGATTCTCCTCTTTCTCTGTCAGTCCGGGGAGAACCGGTGTTCATTTCAGTGCCGTTATAAGGAAACCCTCCTGAGAGAAATTTATCGGTGACATCCTCATTATTGTACGCTACAATGTGATAAACTATTAGGAAATAGTGGCTGCCGGAGTAGATGAATGATATATGAGAAACAGGATATTTATGCACTGATGAAAGGGCCTCCAGGTCTTTTACACGCCTGTATCGGTACTCCTGTGACTGGGAACCCCACACAGTACATGATCGAACAGGCGTTTCATCATCACTCCCTACCCCACCGCTATCTCACCTTCGATATTCCGACGGACAGGTTTGCTGGAACGATGGAGGGTCTCAAGGCCCTCGGATTCAACGGCTGGAACATCACAAGCCCCTATAAGGTTGAAGCCACCGGCTATGTTGACCGCCTGAGCCCCTCGGCCAAGCTCATAGGTGCGATCAACTGCGTTTTCAGAGAAAGCGATGAGTATGTCGGAGAAAACACCGATGGAAAAGGGTTCCTTCAGGCACTCCGCGAAAGAACCGGGGTGAAGGGAAAGAGAGTCCTCGTGTTCGGCAGCGGAGGTGCGGCCAGGTCCGTCATCTGTGAGCTTGCCCTCGAAGGAGCAGGTTCGATTCATATCGTCAATCGAGAGCTCAGAAAGGCTGAACAGATAATCAAGGACCTTGAACAGGAGATATCGACAAAACTCACAGCTGAGCCTCTGGGAACTCAGTATGTGATAGAAGATTCTTTCGACATCATCGTTCAGGCGACGAGTGTAGGTCTGTTTGATGAGAACAGTATAATTCCTGTCGTCTTCCACACAGGGGATTTCTCTGAAACGATCGCCTGCGATGTGGTATTCAACCCGGTACATACCAGGTTCCTTGATGCTGCACAAAAAGCGGGATGCGATACACTCGATGGATTGGGGATGCTGGCGCATCAGGGGGCAATCATATATACTGCGTGGACAGGAGCTGAAGCACCACTTGAGGTGATGAAGAGATCCCTCCTGGAATCCTTCGCGGTCTAGAGGAAGAAATGAGGCACAGTCAGAAAGAAGAGAACAGATATCAGATATCACGTAAGATGCAGCGGGTTCTCACATTAGCTGACAAGGTTCTTGGTAATGACGATGTAACAGAACTCAGCGAGACCCAGGTACATGAACTGAATAAGAAGAGCATACCGAACAATCGAAGAACCCGGGCATTGCTTGGCACGAAGAATAAAAACATCGAACACAACACGTTCATCATCCCGGTGGAAGGCGGTGCCCTTACCGGGTATTTCTTCGTTCCCAGATCCTCCGTTACACCCCGTATCTCATCAATGAGACCACTTATAATCTTCTATCATGGTGGAGGATGGGTGCTGGGAAACATGGACGTCTACACGTACGTGTGCAACCGGATCGCTTCAGTGACCAATGCTGCAGTCCTTGCTGTCGATTACCGTCTCGCACCGACCCACACATTCCCCACAGCGGCAGAAGACTGTTACGCGGCACTCCTGTGGGCGGCTCAAGGTGCACGCTACTGGAAGGTGGACCCCGAAAGGATCTTCGTCATGGGCGATAGCGCGGGGGGAAACCTCGCTGCCGTGGTCTGTCGCATGTCAAGGGACAGAAAGGGACCGGCTATAGCAGGGCAGGCCCTCATCTACCCCGTCACAGACGGAAGAATGAGAACCGCGAGCTATCAACAGCATAAGGACAGTCCTACCCTGACTATGAAAATGATGCAGTTCTTCATACAGAGCTACCAGAGTGAACCGAAGGATACTCTCAATCCTTCATTCTCTCCCCTCCTTTCCAAGGATCACTCGCGTCTCCCCCCAGCTCTTATCATCGGGGCAGAGTACGATCCCCTTCTTGATGATGCGAAACTGTACAGCGAAAGCCTCAGATCAGCTGACACTCCCGTGACTTTTCTCGAGATCCCGCATGGTCTTCACGGATCATTCATCTTCCCGAAGGGAGAGGGAACCGATGAAGTCTATTCAGCCCTCAGACAGTTCATTTCGGGAAGAAATCTTCAGAACATCGCATTGATAAAGATGAGAGAGCTTATAAGGCAGACAAAGCGGGAACAGGCTCACCGGAGACGAAAAAACAAAGGATATATAGCAGCAGGAGTGAGTGATTCCACCTAGGACTGATTGTATACGACATCAGTGACATCATCCATCTTCCTCGGATGGGGAGTCTTTCCTATGAGCAGTCCGATCGACTCCCGTTCCGGGAAAGCCCCGCTCTTCGCTGAAGCGGAAAAAAAGCAGTACCAGCACTTCTCATCAGCCTTGTATTTCAACACACAGGTCCGGATATTCCCTGAAGCCCACCCTCTTTCACTGGTAACAAGTATGGGCTGATTCTCATCATACGGGAAGGTAAAGCCGTCGGCACTGTTCAGCACGATGATGGACGAAGTGTTTGTATTCCGCTCCTCATCGTAATAATAGGCCGTCTCCAAAGCTTTGTACGACCCTTCCTGTCCATACACCATAAGCTGACCGACACCCAGCGAACGGTAATACTCATTGCCTGCAGCCTCTATCAGAGCCGACTTTCCTTCCTGATGGTAGGGACCGAGGATCTGGGGAGCTGAAGCACTCACGAGGTACCGGGCAACACGACTGTCTTCGCTGATAGATGATGCACCCATGTAGAGACGGTATCCGTGATCGGTACTTACCAGCTGAGGATGCGAAAGCAAAGGCCGTTTCCTCATGTGAGAAGCCTGCTCGATATCGTTTCCACTGATAAGATGACGCGGTCTGCTCCAGATAGACAGATCTGTCGATATCTTGAGCTCTATATGACTCTCATGGTGGATATCATCCACCCTCAGCCTGCTGTTTTTTCCCAGCAGGGGAAACACTCGTCCACGCTGCTCATAGATAAGATGATAATTACCATCCTCTTCCATGATGCTGGGAAAGCGTCCACCGGGAACCAGTAGTTTCTGATGAACCCAGCTTATTCCGCTGTCCGAAGTGTAATGATGAATACCGAGAATGGAGTGAGCGAACAGATGCCATGATTCATCGGGAGCTTCTTCGGGAAGAAGCACACAGGGATTCGAGACTCTCAGCTGAAGCGGATGAGACTGAATGATGGGTTCATCAGAGAACGGGAACCAGGAAAGATTCTCCAGATTGTCGAACAGTTCGGAGGGAACCCCTTTCATTTCCGCTCTCCCCTTCCCTGTTTCCTTCCGAACAGAGGAGACAGGTAATCTTCCAGCCTGATGCGGGCCGAGAGCCTCTTCATGGCAAACGTGTAAAGGAAGAAGGAACCACCGATACTGAGGATAAACAGAAGGGCAAGAAGCATCGGGAATACCGAACTGTCCTGACTGACGAACCGGACAAGCAGTGCAAAGAGGAGGAAAAAAATCACCAGCATCAGAATCAGGTTGAGAATCGTTGCTCCGAGAATGAAGAGTATCGTATTAACTTTCTTGTTCATCACCGTTCTCCTTTCTCTCCCCTCTCATTTCGAAAAGGAGAGATATCATGAGAAGTATAGCACATACCACGATAGAAGCATCAGCAACATTGAAGGTAGGCCACCGCTCAAACCCGAGAAACCCATACACTCTGACACTGATGAAATCCACGACCCACTCCTCTCTGAACATGCGGTCTCCCAGATTTCCCAGTCCGCCACCTATGATACCGCTCAGGGCCCATCGCTGGAAAAAACTCATCTGTTGTGACCGTACCGTATAGATGATCAGGGAGATAAGAAGGATCAGGGGAAGAACGATGAACAGAATGGTTCGCGCAATATCGGGAAGGCTGCTTCCCAGCGAAAATCCTACTGCATTGTTTCTCACATGAACGATCCACAGAAAATCGGAGAGGAACGAGGCATAAATCGAACCTGTTCTCACGTGATCCACAATCCACCACTTGCTCAATTGATCCAGGAGGATGATAAGGAGCGTGAGAGAAAAGGGGAGAATGACTGATTGGCGCTTCCTGTTCATGTTTTCTCCTATAATCCCGTCGGAACATCTATGAAAGTGCAGGTCAGGGAGAATTTTTCACTCAGATGCTTTGCCAGAGCGCTCACCCCGAAAACCTCACTCTGGTAGTGGCCACCACTTATCATATTGATCCCTTCCTCCTTGCAGAACCCGTACATCGTATGACTGGTCTCCCCTGTCACATACAGATCTGCACCGAGACGAACCGCCTGTTCAACCTCCGAAGGTGCTCCACCGGAGATGATCGCTATCGAGTTGACCCGATCCTTACCGAAGGGGAGGATATGAAGACCCGTATCAGGACGGAAACCGAGAAGGTCTGAGACCTGCCCAAGGGTCAGCCCCTCAGGGTGCACCCCCATAACCCCGATATTAACCCCGTGGTACTCACCGAAGGGAACAACCTGCTGAAGACCGAGCAGTTGTGCCATGACAGCGTTATTGCCGAATCTGCCATGGGCGTCAAGGGGAAGATGGTAGGCGAACAGAGAGATATCATGGGAAAGGAGGGTTGCTATCCTGCGGTAGTGTGTTCCGATGATTCGCTGGCTCTTGCCCCAGAACAGGCCATGATGGACTATCATGGCATCACATGACAGGCGGGCTGCCTGTTCGAATGTCTCCAGGGAGGCATCAACGGTATACCCGATGCGGGTGATCTCCCTGTTCTTTCCGGAGTCCACCTGAAGGCCGTTCATCGACGCATCAGCGGCCGCGAAACTCTCCACGTCCAACGTCTTGTTCAGATACTGTTCAAGGGTATGTGTTTTCATGCATACGAGTATAAAGAGTTGACATCAATTGTTCCACCACCTATATTTCCCTCATGGCAACTTTACCCCCTCCCATGGAAGAAATAACCGTACAGGATGCAGCGTTCGAGATAAGACTCGATACAGTCCCTCCCCTCACATCCGATACGGAGAACCAGAGCATCATAGGACAGCCCAGAGCATTACAGGCTTTAAAAATGGGACTTTCCATCGTCAGCGACGGGTACAACATCTTCGTCAGCGGAGAAGCCGGGACAGGGAAAAAGACTGCCATAACACTCGCCACCAGGGAATTCCTCAATGACAGAAAACACCTGAAGGATATTGTTTACGTCCACAACTTCAACAACCCGAAAGTACCGGTTTCCATAACCTTTCCCCCCGGTTCAGGGAGAGCCTTCAGTCAGGATATGGAGGAGTTCTCGGCAAAATGCTACAACGAACTGGCTCCACTGATCAAAGAAGGGCGCCTTGAGATGGAAGACCTGACGAATATCGTCCAGCCCCTCCTCTCACCCCTTCTCTCCAGGTGGAAGGAGGGGAAACCTCATTTCTTCCTCGCCCAGATTGAACTCGATCTCACACGCCACCTCTACCTCTTCACCCGTGATGACTTCTCCTCCCGCGACCTCCACTCGTTCCTCCTGCGCTATTCGGTCAATATCCTCGTGGATCATACCCATACACAGGATCGTCCACTGATATTCGAAGACCACCCCACCTTTGCAAATCTGTTCGGTTCGCTCGAGACTACACGGGAGGAGAGCAAGGAATTCAGCCTCCCCTTCCTGTCGATACAATCGGGGTCTCTTCTGGAAGCAGCGGGAGGATATCTGGTCATCAACGCACACGAGATGTTCACGGTGGAAGGCCTGTATGAGGCTCTGAAGCGATTTCTCAGCACGAAGGCCCTGGTGATCCAGAACAACGCGAAAAGCGAGAGCTCTCAAAGCGGCATCAGACCGGAACCGATAGAACTTACCGTGAAAGTGATAATCATCGGGACTCCAGAGGTATATGAGCATCTGTGTGAACAGGACTCCGAATTTACCCAGCTGTTCAAGGTATCCTGCGAGTTTGATTACAGCATGCCGATGAATGAGGAGAATATTCAGGGTACTGTACAGTTTCTCCAGAGAAAGGCACAGTGTGAACACCTCCTGGAGGTTGATATCTCCGCGTTCCGCGAACTCCTGCGGTACAGCGCTCTCATTGCCGAAAACCGGGAAGAACTCTCTACCCAGCTCGCCCTGCTCGCAGACCTTCTTCGTGAAGCCGATTACTGGGCTCGGGAACACAGGGAAACGACTATAACCGACCTTTCGGTGAACCGGGCTATCGAGGCTCGGGAGTACATCGGCAGTCTCAGTGAGGCGAGAATACAGAATGAAATAGCAAAGGGAGAAGTGAACATCGCCCTGTCAGGCTATAAAACCGGTGTTGTGAACGGTCTTGCGGTCATTGATCTCGGAACTGTCAGCTTCGGAACGCCTGCAGTGATCAGCGCAACAGTAGCCCCCGGCAGCGAAGGCATAGTGAATATAGAGCATGAAGCAGGGCTCAGTGGAGAGATCCATGATAAGGGGTTACTGATTCTTGAAGGGTATCTGAGAAAGAAGTATGCCCGGACCTTTCCCCTCTCTATCTATTCCGGAATCTGTTTCGAGCAGTCCTACGGTGAGGTAGATGGTGACTCGGCAAGCTCGAGTGAACTGTACGCCCTTCTATCCGCAATCGGAGAGCTTCCTGTCAGGCAGAACATCGCCGTGACCGGTTCTGTCAATCAGATGGGAGAACTGCAACCGGTGGGTGGTATCAACGAAAAGATCATCGGCTTCTTCCGGGTGTGCAAAACTCTCAAGGATGTGAAACACCCTACCGTGATCATACCGTATCAGAACGTGAGAAACCTGATTCTTCCCTCTGAGGTCATTGATGCGATCGCAGCCAGAGAATTCCATATCTATCCTGTACGTACGATCGACGAAGGGATGAGTGTGCTGACCGACAGGCCGTCAGGTGAGAGGAATCAGAAAGGGCAGTTCCCTGTCGACTCGTTCAATCGAGTTATCGAAAACCGGTTGAAACACCTGTATGAACTTTCACGACCGCAGTCGTGATACCCACTGATGAAGTGCGATGGCACATGCGCTCGACACATTGAGAGAGCCCTTCGCACCGAACAGAGGGATCGAGACGATTCCTGCAGAGCTCCGTGCCCGCTTCATGAGTTCAGGGGAGACACCCAACTCCTCACTACCCACAACCATCACTCCACGAGAAGGGAAGGCGAATGAATCAATGTCACAACCGCCGACTTCAAGAGCGAATACCGGAAGATCGGTTATCAACTCGAGAATCTGATCACTCTCGCCCGAAAAGTGCGGGATGACCCGAGTCGCTCCGGCGGCACTCCTGAGAGTTCTCGGATGCTCCACAGGAGCCCCGGGTCTTGTCAGGTAGATGTTCGATACTCCGAAACTTTCAGCGGTACGGAACATCGAACCGACATTGAACGGCGAACGGATTCTGTCCATCACAAGAGTGATGGGAAACCTTTGCCGCTTCGACTCGTCGAGAACCTTCTCGTCATTCACAAAATCCCAATCTGCGAAGTTCGCTCCCATATCTGAAGCAAGGGAATAGGCGAGGTCACTGAGCATCCTCACATCTGCAGAGTTCCGGTTCAGCAGTGCTGCTGCACGAGAACGCGTATCGTGAGTCACCCGAGACTCTTCACTATCGACGATTCTGTTCAGCAGGCCACTGAGATACTCCATGGACTCGACCCCTGATCTGGTGAAGGATTCCAGCAGACGGGTGATCTTCCGCATCCTGGTATCAGCCCTGAGCGTGTCGAGTTTCTTCAGTGTGATCATTCGATCCCCTCTGGATAGACGAGAAGCACACATTCGCCCTTGATCGACTGGCGGGAAGAGAACTCTTCAAGGACCTGTAGAGCTTTCGCGGAAACAAATTCCTCATGTATCTTCGTGATTTCCCGGGCAACCATTACCTTCCGGTCGGGTTCAAAAGCCGCCAGAGCAGTGAGGACCTTGAGTAGACGATAGGGAGATTCATAAAGTATGAATGCTTCTGAACGGCCTAAGAGCTCTCTTAACCGAGCATCCCGTTTCCCGCTTTTCACCGGGAGAAACCCCTCGAAGGTAAAACTCTTACCGGCAACCCCTGCTACAGAAACGGTCGTAATCGCTGCACTTACTCCAGGAATCGGTACAACGGAGAAACCTGCAGCACGTACCTGTTCAACCAGCAGGCTGCCGGGGTCACTTACTCCAGGAGTGCCGGCATCGCTGACGAATGCTATCGTACTCCCCGCTTTCAGGAGTTCGATGATTCCTTTCGCCGAGGCATTCTCATTGTGAGCATGTGTTGCGATGAGACGTTTATGGATATCATAATGGGAAAGGAGTTTCTGGGTGACCCGGGTATCTTCACAGGCTATGATATCAACTTCGTTGAGAGTTTTCACGGCCCGATATGTGATGTCCTGCAGATTCCCGATAGGAGTAGCGACGATGAATAGTGTGCTCATATGGATCATCTTACCCCAGTTGGTATGCTTGGGCAATCACGAGCACACCCGAATGTCTTCAGATACTCACCTGTCAGGCTCCCCTTCCCAATCATGGTATTTTTTACCATATAGAGCGCGCCGCATTCCTGCTTTATAAGTTCTAACTACCAGTTGTAAATTTTTATCTCATTATATTATAATATAATAACTAGTCAACAATCATACTTGGCATATTCAATGCTTATCTATTGACAACACAAACTACCGAGAAAGGAAGGATACATGATATGAAACTATTTACAAGGCTGAAAAGAATCGTAGGAAGCAGAATCAGTTACAGACTCGACAAGGCTGAGGATCCCGAAAAGATGATCCGTTATATGGTTCGGGAAATTGAAGATGCTCTGGTCGATGCAAAGACTGAGACGACTGCCAAGATCGCAACGCTCACCATGATCGAGAAAGAAAGAAAGGATGCGCAGGATGCTGTGGCCCGGTGGATCGAACGTGCTGAACTCGCTGTAAGCAAAGGCAAGGACGAACTGGCCCGACAGGCGCTGAATGAAAAGAAGAGCGCAGCCCGCCGCCTCACCCATCTCGATGCGGAGATCACACAGATGAACGCGATCATTGCCGAGATGCACTCACATGTACAGACTCTGCAGGCCAAGAAAGATGAAGTTATAGACAAACAGCGGATGCTTATCCAGCGTGCGTACCATGCCAAGGAGAAGAAACATCTGATGGAGACTCTCAAGAGTCTTGACTCTTCTGCCACAGTGCGCAACTTCAACGAGTTCGAGCAGACGATCACCAGGCTTGAAGCACAGGCATCTCTTGCAGAAGAGGAGACCCAGCACATCACGGCCGAACAGAAATTCAGCAAGATGGAAGCCGATGCAGCTATCGAACAGGAACTGGAAGAGATGAAACAGCGAATCAACAAGTAACTGTCGGCTCTCAACCTTCACAGACTCCGTTCCTCGGAGTCTGTTTCTTTTTCTTCACACTCAGAGCTCAAAGAGCTTCTTTGTACTTCCTGTACAGACCTCTGAACTGGTCATAGGTGAGGCCAAGCAGAGAAGCAGCCTCACTCTGTTTGCCCTGAGACTCTTCGAGTGCCCGGCGAAGGTAATCCATATCAAGGTTCCTCTTTGCCTCTTCATATCGCTCGAGAGGGAACTGTTTCTCTTCCGTTACAGGCTGATTATCTTCATAGGGATTCTTGAACGGGTCGATCTCAAGAGCCTCAATGGTCCTGTCAGGATGGGTGTACACTGCACGTTCAACGACATTCTTCAGTTCACGCACGTTTCCCGGCCAGGAGTACTCCAGGAGGTCCCTTTTTACCTGTTCGCCAAAGACCGGCAATGTCGTATGGCCGCATTCATGAGCCATGCGGGAAGCGAAGTGGTGGGCAAGAAGAAACAGGTCGTCCCCCCGTGCCCGCAGAGGCGGTATGAACAGTACTTCGAAACTGAGACGGTCCAGAAGGTCCCTCTTGAACTTACCCTCCTCACACAGAGCCGGCAGATCTGCATTGGTGGCCCCGATGATCCGCACATCAACCTCATGGGAGAGTGAAGAGCCCACCCGTTCGAAGGTGTTGTACTCCACAGCCCGAAGGATCTTCTCCTGCACCTGAAGAGGGATCAATCCAATCTCATCAAGAAACAACGTTCCTCCGCTTGCCTCCTCGAACCGCCCCTTTCGCACCTTGTTCGCACCGGTGAATGCCCCTGATTCATGACCGAACAGCTCACTCTCTATGAGTGTCGGTGGAAGAGCTGCACAGTTCACCGTCACCAGAGGGCCACTCCATCTGTCACTCAGATAGTGTAACCGGGTTGCCGCGATTTCCTTTCCTGAACCCCGTTCACCAACAATGAGAACACTCCTGTTCACCCGCGCAACCTGAGAAAGCCTCTCCTGAAAAGACAGGAAGACCTCTGATTCACCCAGCGGAGTCTGATTGACCCCTGTTCCTTTTCTTGTCATGGGTAAATTTTACCACTATCTGGTGTATAAAACCACCCTTTTCCATCCCTGTCGCTCTCTAGCTCCATTACATGCCCTCAAGGCCCGTGTTCGGAGTTGGCACGCTCTATGCTATATACTCAGTACAAACAAAACCGCACGACCTTCCCACGAAGGTAAAGGAGAGACATATGGGAGTATTTTCAAGATTTCTGGATATCGTAAACGCAAATATCAACTCACTGCTCGACAAGGCTGAAGACCCCGAGAAGATGTTGAAGCTGATGATGCAGGAGATGGAAGACACACTGATCGAACTGAAGAGCACGTGTGCCGATTCGATCGCGTCGAAGAACTCACTCGACAAGAAGATCCATGATACCGAAGAATCTGTCCAGAGGTGGATAGACCGGGCAAGGCTCGCCCTCGACAAGGGAAAAGAAGACCTTGCACGTGAGGCTCTTGTCATGAAGAAGCAGACTTTTGCAACCCTGAGAGAACTGAAACAGGAACTGACTGACAAGGAAGACCTTGTCAGCACCTGTCGGGAGAATATCAGGCAGGTGGAAGAAAAACTGGCCGGGGTCAGGGCAAAGTTCGATACTCTGCGCTCTGAGGGAACCAGGAAAACAGGCAGCCAGACAAGAACTGCCGCCGAGCGTGAGGATGCCTACGAAAACCGCTTCTCTCAGATGGATGAACATCTTGAAAAAATGGGCGGAACATATCAGAATTACTCACTGGACAAGGAGTTTCAAGACCTTGAACAGATGGATGAGATTGAAGCAGAGCTCGCGAGCCTGAAAAAGGAACAGAGCAAAGGAAGCAAGAGCTGATATGGGAGAAAATCTAGTAGGTATCATAGCAATCGTGACCCCTTTCTTGTTCGCCGGCTGGGTAATCAGCCTCAAGCGTCACAGAACCGACAAGAAAAGTGAACAAAACGAAGAGCTGGAAAGAGGTATGAGAGATCTGGCAAAACGGATCGAAAATCTGGAGATTATCCTGCGCGGTAATCACTCGGACAAGAGGTGAATTATGATGGCGACAACGCAAAAACTATATAGGTCAAGAAACGGTAAGGTGTTCGGCGTATGCCAGGGTATCGCGGACTGGAAGGACCTGCCAGTAGATACCCTGAGACTCATCGTCGGCGTCTCGATCCTTATCACGGGCATCTTCCCCGGTATCCTGATCTATGCACTTGTGGGTCTTCTTCTCCCGATCGAGCCGTATAGACAGCGGGGAGGCTATAGAAACGAGAGAGAACACACCAGAGGTGATGAGACCTATGGGGAGACTCTCAATGAGACCTTCGAAAGGCTGAAGAGAAAAGTTGAAGACATGGAAGAGAATGTGTTCAATAAGGAACGGGAGTGGGACAGAAAGTTCCACGAAGAAGATACTGACAGGAAGTAGAATTCCTGAATGAATAACAGCAATTCACATAGATACCTGAAGGACCCGGGCAGCTTGCCGGGTCCTTCTTCTTGCGCACTTTGGATTGTATTGATATACTCTCCTATAGTTAGAACACTAACTATAGGAGAGCTCATGGACAGTCAGTGCAGCGACATACCTCTGCTTGCTCAGATCACCCGTCTTCAATTCCAGCTGATGCATCAGTTTCTCTCGGATGTCGGTCTATATCCCGGACAGTTCTTTGTCCTGCAGATCCTCTCCGACCATACTCAGGAACTGAGCCAGAAAGAGATCGGAGCCATGCTCATGATCAAACCCTCCAGCGTCAACCAGATCATCGTCAACCTCGAAAAGGCTGCTTTCATCTCCCGGACTCATGACACGAAGGACAGACGGGTCAGGCGTGTTGCAATCACCGAAAAGGGAGAGTACATCCTGAAACAGGGGAAGGAAAAGTATGACCTGATACAGAACAAGACGCGTGAAGGCATCAGTTCTGACGATCTGACAGATTTTGACCGTATTGCATCAATGATGATAGCCAACCTCAAGGATATGCAGTAGATGCGCCTCCTATTCTACTACTTCAAAAAATCCTGGAAGGTAGTGCTGCTGATCCTCCTGCTTCTATCTGCCAAAGTTGCCAGCGACCTTGCACTTCCCTACTACACCTCAATCATCGTGAATGTCGGTATCCAGCAGAACGGTATAGAGGAACCCGTACCTTCAGTCCTTCCTTTGTCGGAGTATGAGCTTCTCGAACAATCCTATGGGGATATCATAAGTGATGCCTACACTCCGAAGGAGGGCCTCTACCACCTTTCTGGGACTGTGACAGAATCCCTGACATCCCTGTTCATTGAACATTACACGAGCGACTCATTGCAGGATCCTCCGTTACGAAGGTTGAAAGCTATTGAGAAGGTCAAAGAGCTCTACCAGGAAGCGGGAGTAGACCTTTCGGCGCTGCAAAGAAGCTATATCCTCTCCCAAGGTCTCGTCATGATCCTCGTCTCCATCATCAGTGCAGGTGCAGCGATAGGGGCTTCCTACCTTGCAAGCCGTATCGCCGCAGAGACGGGAAGAGACTTGAGAGAGCGGATATTCAGCACTGTACTCTCCTTCCACCAAAGTGAGATAGATTCCTTCGGCACTCCGACCCTGATAACCCGAAGCACCAACGACGTTACACAGATTCAGAATTCTCTGGTCATGATCCTCCGTGTGGTATTCATTGCACCTCTGATGGGTATCGGCGGTGTAATACAGGTGCTGGCGACAGGGACCCCTCTCACCTGGACGATCGCTTTGGCCGTCGGCATCCTGATCAGTACGGTCGTGGTTATGTTCAAACTCGTCATGCCCCGTTTCCGTCGCAGACAGGTACTTGTGGATAAGATCAACGGCATCCTTCGAGAGGTTCTTAAGGGACTGCTGGTCATCAGATCTTTCTCCAGACAGAACAGAGAGACAGCCCGGTTCGAGAAAACGAATGAAGAGATGACCTCTATCAGTCTTTTCGTCAACAGGGCAATGTCCGCCATGCAACCCATCATGATGCTCATCATGAATCTGACTGCCATCCTCATCGTCTATGCGGGGACGCCTCTGGTACTCTCAGGTGAGATGCAGGTGGGTGATATCATGGCGTTCATACAGTATTCCATGATGATCATCATGTCGTTCCTGATGATCAGCATGCTCTCGATCGTCCTTCCGAGAGCCGCTATATCTGCCCAGAGAGTCGAAGAGATCCTCAAGACAACGGCATCTATTCATGATGGGGAAACAGTCCTTCCGCAACGGAGCGGCACAGGCGCAGAGGTTGTATTCGAGGATGTCTCGTTCACATTTGCCGGCGCTGAGACTCCGGCACTCGAACATATCTCATGTACCTTTGCCCCCGGTGATATCACCGGTATCATCGGCTCGACAGGGGCCGGAAAATCGACCCTTCTCAACCTTATACCCCGTTTTCTGGAACCACAGGCGGGAAAGATTACACTGGACGGGGTCGATATTTCCTCTCTGACGCTCAGGAGTCTGCGTGAAACGATCGGGTTCGTGCCGCAGAACACCTATCTGTTCAACGGATCCATAGCCGACAATATTTCATTTCCGGTTTCCGATGCACCCATCCAGGAGGTCACACGATCTGCCGAGTCTGCAGACGCTTCCCGTTTCATAGAGGAAAAGGAAGAGACTTACCACAGTACGATAACCTCGGCAGGAACGAACCTCTCCGGGGGACAGCGTCAGCGTATCGCCATAGCACGTGCACTCTATAATCATCCGCCTCTCCTCCTGTTCGACGACTCCTTCTCTGCGGTGGACAGCCGGACCGAGCGAGCGATACGTTCAAAGCTTTCATCGAACCATCCGGGGTCAACGATGATCATCGTCAGTCAGAAGGTGAGCACGTTGCGTGAATGCGACAACATTATCGTCCTTGATGAGGGAAGAATCGTCAGCCAGGGAACCCATGAGAACCTTCTGAAAAACTGTCAGGTGTATCAGGAGATTGCACAGTCACAGGCGACTGCGAAGGAGGTCCGACAATGAGCCCGCCGGGAACAGGAGCAGGAAGAAACCTCAGAAAGGAGAACGAGAAGGCGAAAGACTTCTCTCGAAGCGCCAAACGACTGCTTTCCCTCTTCGCACCTCACAAAGTACGTATAACACTCATCATCCTCATCGCCCTGCTCGCATCAGCCTTCTCGATTGCCGGGCCGCGGCTTCTCGGTATGGCAACACAGATCCTGTACCAGGGAAGCCTCGATATCCTCAGTGGGACCGGATCCTTCGATCATGATCGGTTCCTCACGCTCATCATCATCCTTGTCAGCATCTACACTGCAAGCTCTCTTGCCACCTTCACCAGCAGCTTCCTGCTCAGTTCGATAACCGAGAATATCACAAAGATGCTTAGAAGCAGGGTGACAGAGACGATCCATACGATCCCCCTGAGGACTCATGACCGCTACACCCCCGGAGAAATTGTATCCCGTGTCAGCAACGATATCGACGCTCTTGGACAGAGTCTCAACCAGAGTGCTATCCAGATTATCACAAGCATCACCACGATGATCGGGGTTCTGGTGATGATGCTCACTATAAGCGTTCTGATGACCTTAATCACGCTCATCATGTTTCCCCTGTCCATGCACCTCATCACGATAATCGTGAAGCGAAGCCAGAAGTATTTCGCTCAGCGACAGAAATCTCTGGGACAGATCAATTCTCAGGTAGAGGAAGCCTTCTCCGGACACACGGTCATCAAAGCCTTCAACGGAGAGGAGGCGCAGAAGGCGCTGTTTGCCGGGAAGAATCAGGAACTCTATGAGAGTTCACGGAAAAGCCAGTTCCTCAGCTCCCTGATGATGCCTGTGATGCAGTCCATCTCGAATATCTCATACGTCATCATCGCCCTGAGCGGGGGTATCCTTGCCGTGCAGGGAAAGATCAACATCGGGGAGATACAGGCCTTCATCCAGTACATGAGAAACTTCACTCAACCGTTGAACCTCATCGCCCAGATATCGTCAATGATACAGACCACAGTCGCCGCAGCAGAGAGGGTCTTCACCTTTATAGATGAACAGAAGGAGGAGGAACCTGACTCTCCTCAGGTCCTCAACGAGAGGATCAGGATGATAGAGTTCCGTGACATCTCCTTCGGATACACCCCTGACTCCCGTGTCATACACTCCTTCTCACTCACTGTACGGGAAGGGGAGAAGATAGCCATCGTGGGACCGACAGGAGCCGGGAAAACCACAATCGTCAAACTCCTGATGAATTTCTACCCGGTGGACAGCGGACAGATTCTCATAAATGAGATACCGATTCACACGATTCCCAAGAAGGATCTCAGGGACAGAATGGCTATGGTTCTGCAGGATACCTGGCTGTTCGAAGGATCGATATGGGACAACATCACCTACGGAAGTGACGATGCATCTGAACAGGACGTTCTCGAAGCAGCAAGGAAAGCCCAGATCGAACATGTTGTGCACACCCTTCCCGGAGGATATGACATGGTGCTCAATGAGGACTCTTCCAATATCTCCCAGGGACAGAGACAGCTGATCACCATCGCCCGCGCACTGCTGCGCGACCCTGATATTCTCATCCTCGATGAGGCAACAAGCAGCGTCGATACCCGCACCGAGGTGCTCATCCAGAAAGCCATGGATAATGTTATGCAGAAACGGACAAGTTTCATCATCGCTCATCGACTCTCCACCGTCATCAACGCAGATTGTATTCTCGTCATGGAGCACGGGGACGTCATCGAAAGCGGAACACACGAAGAGCTCATGGCCAGGGGTGGCCTCTACACAGAACTGTACCGCAACCAGTTTCAACCGGAGAAAGCTTGATTCAACCCGGAGAAAGCTATAGTATCGAACAGACAAAGTGGAGAACATCAGGTGACAATTGGATTGGATATTGGTTCGACAACCATCAAATGTGTTGTGATCGATGAGCACAACCAGATTGTATATACTACCTACGAGCGCCACTACTCTCAGATTGCAGAAAAGGCGGCAGAGCTTCTCTCATTTCTACAGCAGGATATACTCGGCTCTTCACGTGCAAGCATCATGATCAGCGGCTCTGCAGGTATGGGACTCGCTGACCGACTTTCCATCCCCTTCATCCAGGAGGTGTATGCTACGCGTGTCGCGACCAAGACCCTCGTTCCTGACTGTGATGTCGTCATTGAACTGGGAGGAGAGGATGCGAAGATCCTGTTCTTCAACCAGGGACTTGAGGTGAGGATGAACGGCTCATGCGCCGGAGGGACCGGGGCCTTCATAGACCAGATGGCTTCCCTGCTCAACATACCGATCGAACAGTTCGATGCTCTTGCCAGACAGGCTCAGAGAACCTACACGATAGCAAGCAGATGCGGCGTGTTCGCAAAAAGCGACATACAGCCTCTTCTCAATCAGGGAGCACATAAGGCTGATATAGCTTCAAGCATCCTTCAGGCAGTGGTGAATCAGACGATCACCGGCCTTGCTCAGGGAAGGCCTATCACCGGAAATGCCGTCTACCTTGGAGGGCCCCTCACCTTCATGTCATCTTTGAGACACCACTTTGATGCGACGCTCAATCTGAAAGGGACCTGCCCGCAGAACTCACTGCTGTTCGTCGCGATGGGAGCGGCTCTCTGTGCGACCGGAGAGATGGACCTCACCACGGTAGTCGAGGGATTGAGGAAGGAGAAGGTATTCGACGGAGTATCATACCTTGATCCGCTGTTCAGGACTCAACAGGAATGGGATGCTTTCTCAGCCCGTCATGCTCAGAACACTGTCGAAACTGTCCCGTATGATCCTGCCCGACCTGTCTCGTACCTCGGCATTGATGCGGGAAGCACGACGATCAAGGTCGTCCTTCTCAACGATAAGAAACAGATCGTCTTCTCACACTATACCAACAACGAGGGAAGCCCGACTCAGGTGATTCTAGACACGTTGAAACGGGTCTACGAGCAGTTCCCGGGAATCGAGATACAGGGCAGTGCGGTGACGGGGTATGGAGAGCACCTTATAGAACATGCTTTCAGCGTCGATTACGGTATCGTTGAGACCGTTGCACACCTGACAGCAGCACAATACTTCTGTCCCGAAGTGGATTTCGTCATCGACATCGGAGGACAGGACATCAAGTGTTTCAGAATTCGCAACGGCAGCGTAGACAGCATCTATCTCAACGAGGCATGTTCCTCCGGATGCGGCTCCTTTCTTCAAACCTTTGCAAGCTCCCTTTCCACCGATATCGAACAGTTCAGCAAAGAAGGGTTGTTCGCCTCCTACCCCGTCGACCTGGGGTCACGCTGTACAGTCTTCATGAACTCCAGTGTCAAACAGGCACAGAAGGAAGGGATCGGACGACCTGATATCAGTGCCGGTCTCGCAATCAGCGTTGTGAAGAATGCTCTGTACAAAGTCATCAGGACCACCAGCACTGAAGCCCTGGGAAGGAAGATCGTAGTTCAAGGTGGAACGTTTCATAACGACGCAGTCCTCAGAGCATTCGAACGGGAACTCGGACGGGAAGTGATACGACCGACGATATCGGGTCTGATGGGAGCCTACGGAGCAGCTCTGTACGCTTCTCACAGGCACCTTGAATCAAGCACACTCCTGTCATATTCAGAACTTGAGTTGTTCTCTCACATCGTAAAACATGTCACCTGCAACCTGTGCACCAATGCCTGCCGCCTGACCGTCAACACCTTTGCCAGCGGAGAGAAGTATATCAGCGGCAACCGCTGTTCCAGACCGCTCAAAGGTATACAGGGAAAAAAGGAAATGAATCTTGTAGCATGGAAACTCGACCAGCTGCGCAAACTCGACCTGTTCGACACCTCGAAAGTCGACAGGCATACTATCGGCATTCCGCTTGGGCTGAACAACTACGAACTGATCTACTTCTGGAAACCGTTTTTCGAAACCTTCGGCCTCCAGATCCTCCTGTCTCCCCTTTCCACAAGGAGACTGTACCTCAGCGGCCAGGCTTCGGTTACCAGTGACACCCTCTGCTTTCCCGCGAAACTTATGCATGGACACATCCAGTCACTTCTTGATGCAGGCGTATCCAGGATCTTCTATCCGGTGATGAGTTACAACATTGACGACCATCAGAGTGACAACAGATTCAACTGTCCGGTTGTCGCCTACTATCCTGAGACTCTGAACGCCAGTATGGACGAACTCAAGGAGATCGATTTCATCCGTCCCCCCATTGATCTCGAACGAATCGGAAAATACCCGAAAAAAATGCTCAGAGAACTGAAGAAATACTTCCCCGACATGACCCTTCCTCTCTTCCGGGAAGCAGTGCAGGCAGGTTGGCGCGGATACAGCGAATACAGAGAATCCCTTATCGATGCCGGAAGAAACATCATCCGCGAAGCGCAGGAAGATGCCAAACAGCTCATCATCCTCGCAGGAAGACCCTACCATATTGACCCGGAGGTACTTCACGGTATCGATACACTGCTGACCGGTCTTGGTTGTGCTGTGATAACCGAGGATGCCCTCCCTGTCTCGAGTGAGAGAATCGACACGAAGGTCCTCAATCAATGGACCTATCATGCCCGACTGTACAATGCAGCCAAGATTGCAGGAGAAAGCGATTCGATGGCACTCGTACAGCTTGTGAGTTTCGGCTGCGGGGTGGACGCCATTACCACAGATGAGATCCGTCAGATGCTGGAGTCGAAGGGAAAGATGTACACGCAGCTGAAGATTGATGAGATCACGAATCTGGGTGCGGTGACCATCCGTATCAGGAGTCTGCTGTCGGCGCTGAAAGAGGAGAGAACACACCATGGGACATGAACCTGTTTTCACTCGTGAGATGCGCTCCACCCACACGATTCTCGCCCCGAACATGGCTCCAGTTCAGTTTGCTCTTCTGCGCGATGTTCTGGAAACAGAAGGATATTCGGTCGAACTGCTTACCAATGAAGGGCCTCAGGTAGTCGAGAAAGGGTTAAAGCATGTACACAATGACACCTGCTATCCCGCCCTTCTTGTCATCGGTCAGATGATCGATGCCCTTGACAGCGGAAAATATGACCTTGACAGAACAGCACTTGCAATCACCCAGACCGGGGGAGGGTGCCGTGCGAGCAACTACATCCATCTCCTTAAAAAGGCTCTGATCAACGCGGGCTATTCCCAGATCCCCGTCGTCTCTCTCAACCTGAAGGGCATGGACAAGAACAGCGGATTCAGCATCACCTACAGTATGCTGCGCAAAGGTGTCGCCGCCCTGGTGTATGGTGACACACTGATGCTCCTGAAGCATCAGTGTCAGGTCTATGAGGTCCACCCCGGAGAGACCGTAAGGAAAGTCAACAAGTGGATGAGCCACATGAAGAAACAGTTCATGAAAGGACGTGGCTTCCACATAAAAACGATGAAACGGAATATCAGGGCGATGGTGAAGGATTTCGAAGCGATCGAGAAGGATTATGAGAGGCCTGTGGTGAAAGTCGGTATCGTAGGCGAGATCTACATGAAATACTCGTCTCTCGGTAACAATCACCTCGAGGACTTCCTTCTTTCGCAGTCCTGCGAGATTATGATCCCCGGGATCTTGGGCTTTCTCCTGTACGGTATCGAGAATCAGATAATCGATGTGAACCTCTACGGTGGATCGATAGCAAGAAAACTGATCATGACGATAATACGCAACTTCCTTACTCGCTTAGAGAGTATCGTTATAGAAGAAGTCGCTAAGGTTGAGCGATTCACTCCGCCCATTCCCTTCAAGGAGAGTGTGAAATCTGCCGAGCAGACTATCAGCCTCAGCTGCAAAATGGGAGAGGGATGGCTCCTTACCGGCGAGATGAAGGATCTGTCCCATGCAGGGTTCAATAACATCATCTGTGCACAACCCTTCGGCTGTCTTCCCAATCACATCGCAGGCAAGGGGATGATGAAGGCCCTCAAGGATGAGGATCCGAATATCAATATCGTGCCGATCGACTACGACCCCGGAGCCACCAGAGTCAATCAGGAAAACCGTATCAAACTGATGCTGGCTATAGCGAATGAACAGCGCATAGAGCGGGTCATCCAGCAGAAGAGAAGGAAACAGTAGCTACCCCTCCTCCTGTCAGAATTTACAGGGCCTCACAAGGAGCATGTAGCTGGTGGGGTCATCTATATCGGTGACCCATGAAGGATCCTTCTGTTCCACCTCGAGGATGTCATGGCCGATAAGAAACTCCCTGACAGAGCTCACTCCGGTGGACTTCACCATGGATGCGGCCAGTGAAGCACTGCAGAGCATCGGATGGCCCGGTGTTCCGTTGACGAAAACCCTCACTCCTTCATGTGCTCCCAGCTGCTCAGCCAGAAAGCGATAATGAAACGGGGTCACAAGAGGAGCATCTCCCACAGAGATTGCCACATCCTGGCCTTCGGTCACAGCAGCCAGTCCAACAAGAGTCGAAGAGAACTGTCCCTGCCCTGCGTGTTCGTTATGCACGATACGCACGCGGGAATCTTCGGTGAGACCCTCCTCCTCCATAACCGCTGTCACCTCGTCAGCAAAACAGCCAGTGACTACAACTACGCGTGAACATGATTCAATTGCGGCAGTCACAGCGTGGATGATCAGAGGCTTTTTCTCATACAGGAGAGTGAGTTTATGACCACCCATCCTCTCTGCGCTGCCCGCAGCAAGTATTACAGCTTCCATCTCTAGCACTGTAGCACGGCAATGAGTGCGTGAGAAGAGTCTCCGGCCATACTCCTGTTGTATCAGTCTCCGACCACAGGCGAAA
>Ga0272443_10000378_pt1 | contig 85587 bp, 128 predicted proteins | sample SSMAcet12_FD_193581 | JGI IMG/M metagenome (GOLD analysis project Ga0272443, IMG submission 193581) | Marine sediment archaeal communities from Little Sippewissett salt marsh, Falmouth, MA, United States - SSM-Acet-12 | ecosystem: Environmental > Aquatic > Marine > Wetlands > Sediment ...
AAATATCATATCCGTCTTCAAGATTTTGGCTGAAGGTGATAACTTTGGGGAAATCGATTTTGATGTTTTGGTCTAACTCTTCTCCACACTTGACACAAATGAGAATGTTGTATGTGTGATAATAATCTTCTAAATCTCCATCTTCATCTGGATACTTCTGTTTGAACCCTTCATAAGCTTCTTTGGGTTCGTGCCAGAGCCACCTAAAAGGTGTTTCTTCCTCACAAGTCTCACAATAATATAATCCTTCTGCTTCAATCAACTGTATCAGCCTCACATTCTGCACAAACTTCTATCAATCCCTCAACACTGTCGATTACTGAAAGGTCTTTGATAGGGTTGAAAACTCTAATACCACATCTTTCACAAGTGCAACAAGTCTCACAATAATTATGTTGTGGGTAAATCCATCTGTGGTGATTGAAATAATTAACAGAGAATGAAGAACCGCACTTATTACAAGTGATAAGTTCGTTGAAATCCCAATCAACCCAGAGGACAACTTTCTGTTCCATAAAAGCGTTAAAGGATTTCTCTTCCTCATCTATCCTTCTCTCAAATTCTTTACAGTGTGGAAAATCATCTTGAGTGAGTATATCGATGTCGAAGTAACATACTCGTTGTTGTAACTTCAATTCTCCTTTGTGTATTGTTGCTTTGTATTCGTAATTGAATTTTGCAAAGAATTGGTTCATTAGGTTTCTATCAGTAGCACTGTATCCATTGAAGAACAAGACTTTTCTCTGGGTATGATTGACAAAGAGAATGTTAGTATCAAAGTGTCTGATGGTGATAAAAATATCATTCAGTTCGTCAAACATTGGACTACCAGAGATGAGGACTTTAGCGTCTTTCTTACTCATTTGCTATCAACAATCCTCAAAGAAAGCATAGTTAGGGAGTTCAATATTACGTTCTCTCATCAATTCACCTAACTTCTCAAAGTGTTCGTACCAATCAAAATCTTCGTATTGGTGTAAGAGATTAAACCAAGCCTTAATGAATGCTCTTCTTTGTTTCTCTGTATAATCATAACGGAATAATTCCATTATCTTCATAGCTACCCAAGTGCTGTGGTTCTCATCAAATCTCGAAGGAGATGAAAACACTAACTGTAATCCAAAACTGAAATCTCCATCACATTTGAATAATTCCTCATAATCTTCTCTCTTGATAAAGAAATGAGTAGGTTCTAACCAAGTCTCTCCTTTCTCATCTTTGAACATCCACTCTTCTTTTTTGCTGATGTCTATCGAAGGATAAGCTCTGCGATACATCTCTTTCAATCTCCATTCAGCCAAACCGTAATGAGCTTCAAGATTTTCTTGTCTGTGTTCGTAAATGTCTGGTTTGATTTCAATCTCATCAAGAATGATATTATATCTTGTGTGATGTTTCTCTTCAGCTACTGAAGCAGAGAGATAAGCGTACCCTCTACCATAAGCAGAGGACTTAAGGTTGCTTCCATCTTTGAAGTAAGTCTTGAGCCAACAACCAAAAGAGACACCACTTAACATAAATCCTATGTTGCCTTTTTTGTTGTAATGCTCTGGTTCAAAGGAAATGACTTTGATATGCATATTACTTGCTGGTTCTATCAGTTCAGTTCCATTCAATTCTTTGAAGTTCTCTACTGAAATATCTTCAATTGCTAAAACGTCTCCTATCTTCATTTGGAAGTTTCGGATGACTTTCAGTTGTTCTGTTTCGTTTGACATAGTATGATACTTTTCTCAAGTTGATTTATAAAGGTTAGTAATATCTCGCTGATAGTCGCTGGATGTCGCTACCTTTATATAGGTAAAAAATAATTATATCTTGAGACCAAAACTGATATTGTTTCGTTTAACAATTTGGGAGTAATTGGTCTCAACTCCCACCTCAAACATTTTTCTTTTATTATAGGATGTAGGATGTTGGATGGAAAAAAATAGCCTCATCGAAGAGGCTCTAATGGTTTATCACCTTGTATTGCTTCTATACAGACAATACAATATTTACCTATACCATTAACACATTTCTGGCAGTAGATTTGGGAACATACTGGACAGCGATACATCTGTGTTATAGGAACATAGTTAAAACAGTTTTGACACTGATAGGTCTCTTCTTCTGGTTTGCCGATTATGTCAGTCATTATGTTCTATCTCTTCATATTTACTCATAAGCATTTCTATAATTTGCTCATCCCAATCGTGATAATTGAACACATCAAATTGGTTCTGGGTATATTCTTTTGCTATCCTTACCACAAACAGAGCATTGGCTAACTTATCTTCATTGTTCAAACAGTTGTTACAGACATAAGCAACTTGCTTTCCTACTGTTCTGTTCTCAACTCTCTTATCGAGACAAACATTACAACAAATCTCTGTCCAACCAAAAGTTTTGAAATAAACTCTTTGACCTTTAACTGTTGGTACCCAACTGCCTTTTTTATCTTCTGCTGACCATTTAATCGAGTTTTTACAGCTGTTACAGAAGTAGAAAATAGTGTAGATTTTAGTTCCATCATTGACATTAGTAATAACCAACTGAGCCTCATGTTTAGCTGGTTTCTTACACTTATGACAAGGTGGAATTGAGGAGGTGAGGTAAGACCTCACTAACTCTCTCATTTCTTCAACGGATAAATCAAAGTCATCTTTAGTAATCATGAGAACACACCTACTAAAGTAACGAAAACCAGAAAACAGACAGAAAGTGTAGCAATGAATATAGTCATTCCTCTTACAGTTGCTTCGAGTTTTCTAACTCTTTCTTTCAATTCAATATAGTCTGGAGATATCGAGAATATTGCTTTCTTAATCATTACTCATCATCCTCTTCAATCAGTTCTACTTTACCGAACCAGATATCAACAAGACTTGAATAGGTATCACTGATTTGTTCGAGAACTATCTTTAAATCCTCTCTATCTAAATCTGTATGGACTTCTACATTATAGACTTTCATTGTTACACCTCCTCAAGTTTATGGTATTGAAAAAGACTTTTCATATCAAAATCTACATCAGTAACATTAGAAGTATATTCCATTTTAAATGGTTTGGTTAAGGCTTTCCCACACCACATACATTCAAAATGAACATCAAATACAACCTTTAATGGACTGAATTCTTTTATTCTGATATCATGTAATGCTACATGTTTTCCATACTCATTATGTTTTTTCGGACAGCTGTCTTGTATCTCTTTCCAACTCATTATCTTATCCCATCCTCTCTGATGTTGAAACCTTCCATTTCTTGAATAAGGTCTTCAATAGCTATCTTGGTTTCTTTAGAAATCTCGATTGAAGCGACTGGTATCTCTTCTCTTCTTTTCAGTTCATTAAAGAATGGTAGATAGTCTATTCGATAAATCCTCATAACATATTTGTCTCCTTTCCAACTCATTTGTCTTCATCTCCATTTTTAACCAAGTAATCTGGGAACTTCTTTAATTCATTATATAATCTTCTTGACATACTCATAATCTCTGATTTAGTTGTAGTCAAATCTTTGGGAGTAAATTGGTCTCCATACTTGTCTCCATACTTCTCTTCAATGGCTCTCATCATGCTGGTTTCAAAGTCATCTTGGTCGAGCACAAACCACTGATGAGGAACAGATACAATCTTCTCAATGATTATAACTCCACAAGCTTGACACTCATGGAAATGATACCATCCATTGATATTGTCTTCTGTCTTGATAGAGTTTTCTTTATACTTACAAACTGGACATTGTAACATTATTCTAAATCCTCCTCTTCATATTCTCTGATGAGTTCTCTTGCTTTCTCTTCAGTTATCTCAACTTCAAGTAAGTGACTAACAGTAATCATACCGTTCTTCCTCTTGGTTGTTTTTCTGATTTCAAGAATGAAGTGTCTTTCATGGGTACTCATTCTTCTTCACCATCCTCTAATATAGCTTCTTGTAGAATTTTCTGTAATCTGTTATATGTCTTTTCATCAATCTTGTAATACCTCTCATTACAAGTAGTCTGATTAGTCCAGTCTAAATTAGCTGTTGAAATAAGGAATTCCCATTTTCCTTTGTTCCTATATCTCATTATCTGAATTGTCTCATCTTCAATCATTCTTCATACACCTTTTCTATATATTCAATATATACATTATTCATATCAAACTCAACAGTCTCTATGAATTTTTCATCCTCATAATCATTGAACTCTATCATCTCATAGATACCTTCATCTATGTAATAATCTTCTGAGTTCAAATCCATATGAGCCAATACTACTGTGTCTTCAATAAAGTCATCTGGAACTTCAAACATTGCAGACATCTTTCTTGTCACAGTCTCATTCCATACTATTTTTACTTTTTTCATTGTGTTTTTCCTCCAAAATTTTTCTCTTTGCTTCGACTATATTATCGGTCAAAGCGATTGTGCCACTGCTGACAAATCTTTTGATAAATCGGTGTAGAGCATTAGCCAACTCTTGTTTAGTTTCACTATACTCTATCTTCAAATCGTTCAAGTATTGAGCCACATTTCTCTCATCATTATCGAGAGCTAACATTGGCTCTCCATCAAGCCACTGGTATCTGAGTGTCATTCTTCTTCCTCCAATTCAAGTTCTTCAAGTTCAAGTTCATAATCAAAAAGAGCTGAACAGTAATAAGTTACTGATTTCATCAGTCTATCGAACTCATAATCTTCTAACCAGACACCACGAAGGAAAGGCATTGTTTTAAGGGTTCTCTTTTCTGCTGTTTGTAGAATACCCTTCAATTCTTTCTCATAAGCATGAATTTTTTCAAAAGCACGAGAGGATTGAAGTTTTCTCTTTATCTCTTCTTTGGTTAATTTCTTATAAGTCATATCAGTCATCATCCATCATCTCCTCTATTCCGAAATCTTCATGGTGGTTATAGACATAGTTTTCTATGTAAGCCCAGATAGTTCTCTTATCTTCATTGTTTGATTGTTTAAACAATGTAGCAACAAACTCTCTGGCTGGAATTCTGGTTCGAATTCTCTCACCTATCCAAGAGGTTACTTCAACAATGAAATAATCCTTCTTCTTAAGCCAGTGTGTTTCGAATTGGTCTTCAACAAATTGTATAGCACTTATTCCATGCTCACCTTCTTTGTGGTCTTGGTCAATGTTTCTGATTGTCATTGGTTTCTTATCTATCATTGTATCAGTTCTCCTTTAGCTTTAGCGTTCAAGAACAACCACATCTCGTAGCTGTATAGGTAATGTTCCCTAACATAGTTTGGGAGTTCTATATCAACCTCTCCTAATGGGATTGGTAATTCCTCACCTAATTCTTCATTATACTTGAAGACTAATAGGTCATCTCTGATTGAGTTACCCCAACCATCTCTTTCTTCTCTGAATAGTTGAAGCATGTAAGAATAATATCCTCCATAAGTATCATCAAGTCTATCAATCCAAGAAATGATTTCTTTGAATTCATCTGACCTCATATACTCTTCAACATCTGATACTGTGTAGTTATCTGTGTCTTTATCCTTATCCCAGAGGAAAGTTTCCCAGAACCTATCGATAGTGTCACCCAATTCACTTACTTTAAGGTATCCGAGCATGTGGAATACTACTTCATCGGTCATAATTTATCATCTATCCTTTCCCATAGGTTCAAGAGAATGGTTCTGCCAATCTCATATATCTCTGTCATAGCATAAAGTTGTGCTATCTGTAATCTTTGAAAAGCATCAACTTGTGGATAGCGATATTGTTCTAATGCTTCATCCATTATTGCTGGGTTATCTATTCTACTTGCATACCACTGTAGCAATTGACCAGTGTATAGGTCTGGTTCTAATTCAGAGATTATCTCATCATGCATATTATCTATCTCTTCTCTATCTAACTCTTCCCATTCTCTCAAATTCCACTCATTGTAGAGCCATTGAGATTGGAAAGATTGTAAATAGAAATACATCCATTCATAGTGATAATCATAGACTTCAAAACCTCTTGCAAACAGAGTGTTTCTCATACTGTCATCCCAGAAGTTATCCAGAATGCTCTGTAGATACTCGTCATCAAAGAAATACAGTCTCTTCTTATCTCTATAAGGAGGGAACTCTCTCATTTCTGACTTCATTGCCTTCTGAAGAAACTCTCCAAAGGCTTGATTTTTTTGTAATCCGTTGTTGTCGGTCATTTTTGTTCAAGATACCATTTTGTAACACAGTATTTAAACCTTTCGGAAAAGTCGAAACATTTATATATCACATTGTAACACAGTTTCAATATGAAAAACAAAGCCAAATGTCAAAAGTGTGGTAGTAAAACCTTCCATATTTTCAAGAAGCAACATAAATCAGAGCTCTTTTTATCTCTTGATGTTATATGCTCTCAATGTGGAGAACGTTGGTATGATAAAAAATAAGATGTAAGATGGGAGACCATCTCACTTTTCTTTTAACAGTTTTCTATTTCTATTTCTATTTGCTCCCAATCTTGAGCAGATAGTTGTTCAGCACAGCTACCATCTATAGCAAAGTTAATGAGATTAGAAGCACTTGTTATCAGATTATAAATATTAGCCTTCAGTGGATAGTCTTTACATTCTGATAGTCTCTCTAATGCTATACAGAGTATCATTTCGTTCTTACAATCCATATATATTCAGTCCTCCTTTATCTGTTTATAGATTTTAGAAGCGAGTTTCCCAAAACCTAATGACATACAAAAGTTATCACTACAAGTCAAACACTCTGGGTACATTTCATCTCCAGCAAAATGGTAGAATGCTGGGTTAGTTTTACAGAACTCACATACTGGTCTCTCATCCCAGTCTCTACCTACATCATGTATCTCATAATGTTGGTCGAATTCCTCATCCCATCCAGCTACATCATGTTTAGAACTATATTTGTATATTCCCATATCATTCCTCTCCATAGTAATGTCTGATAGCTTCATTGACAAACTCATCATAGCTATCATATATCCATCCAAATTCTAATCCCAGAAAGTAATCGAATATATAATCTATTAGGTCATTGAATTCTCTATCGTCCATAGTTCTATTAGTTCTGTCACAGAATTGTTCTACACAACACTCGACATCTCCTCTGTTCCAGTAGCCTCCAAGTATCTGACCTATGTGATATGATTTCTTTTTCTGCCTACTAAAGAGCAATTCTAACAGTTCTTTCTGTTCAAATGCATCCAATCTATCGAACCTATTGAATAACTCCTCTCTAATCTGCTCTTTGGGTGGTTCTTCTAACATCTTCAGTCTCTTGTCTATCCACTTATAAGTTGCTCTGGTCATTCTACAGAGAACACCAACATTATCTTCCATGATATTCTCTACATCATGTATCATAACAAGAGAGGTAGGAGTTAGTTTATCTCTGTTCATACACCCACATCCTCAAAGTAGAACACGATTGTAGCATCATAGGTTATTTCGGCTGGGTTTGACTGGGAAGAGGTAATAAGAAAGGCACTTAAGATTAGACCGTTCTCATGAGAGTACTTCTTTAAGTCAGTAATCAAACTCAAGACATCAAAGTATAGATGCTCATTAACATCTCTGGTGATAAACATATCAAATCTTTGTGTGTTCTCATATCTTGTAAAGGTCTCCTTATCAGTGTTCCAAGAGTTGTCTTGGATTAGTTGTATGAGTTCCAGTTTCATTGTATAGGTTAGCATCCTCATATCAATTCCTCCACTACGAAAGATAGATATCCAGTATATTCATCAACCCATGCTTTGTCACCAAAACCATAGATAATACAGTCACCAGAGGCATTTTCTAAATCACTCATAATGTCTTCTAAAGCTCCATTACCTTTTGCATAATGAAACCGTTCTGACATCTTTGATTTCCAATCAACTGGAAGTTGTTCTCTGATATCTTCCCAAGATAGAGCACACCATTGAGTTGTGTTCAATACTAATGTAACATCAGTTGCTAATTTTATTCCCATGCTGTAGCCTCCTTATAGTTATCACAGTTAAGAGTAAATCTTTGTAATGTTCCTTTTATCAAATCTTCTATGGTTATAGTCCATTTAACATCTTTATCATTAGTCATGAAGGTCATAGGTAGTTCAATTTCTATAGTGTAGAGCCATTTACTATCTCCAGCTTGGTCATAGTCAATACTGTAATCACTCCACAACTCACTTTTTCCTACAATAATCATCTCACCAGTTCTGTAATCCCATTCTTTTTCTATTGAAGTATTATAGACAATGAAAGCTGTAGCAATTTTATATCCATAGGTCATCCAATGATAATGAGGGTTCTTTTCTTCCATCATAGTCTGGAATAAGTGTCTAATGTCTGGAACAACAGCTGATGGATAACCATCACAGTGTTTGTATAACCAGAGAACGTTTTTACCACTTACAATCTTGATATTTGCTCTTGTTCCCATTATTGATTAGCCTCCTTAAAGACTGTCTCTTGGACGAAGTTAAGAGCTTCTTGTAACTCTTGTGTATCAGCATTCATCTTATCTTTGATTGCTTTGATGATTACATCAAGGTTCTTTGATAAGAATAGAATGTCATCTCTGGATAGTTTGTTATCTAATGGGTTAATGTTCTTCCATGCATCGTAGTCAAGAGTAATCTTGGTATCAGCGAAATACCAGTCAGTAACATAGGTTAGAGGGTCTAATTTCTTGGCTATTCTATAGTGGTGTTGAGGGTAGTAATTTTGTTCAGATTTAGGTTTAAAATGAATGAAGAACCCAACTGGGATTACTTCATCTAACCACTTAAAGACCTTCTGAAGAGTATCATAGAGTTGTTTGGTCATATAGTCTCGACCTTCAGTTGCTTTTCTCAACCTTCTTAACTCTTCTTTAGTCAGTACGGTCATCTTTCTTTTCACCTCTTGTCTTTTCGTAGATATCAATAACCCACTTACTCGCATATTGATAGATTTTGTATTCGAAGTATTTATCTGGGAGTTTGTTCTTTATGAATATCTCTGTTGCTTCTGCTCCAAAGAAACCCATCAATTCATCGATATCTAATAGTTCTATCTTAATCAGACTGTTGAAATTAACAGTTACAGACCACATGTTATCAACAATGTGAGCTGGTGAAAATCCGATTACGAATTCCTTATCATACTTCTCTTTCATGATTGTATGAGCCTTTTCTAAAGCCAACATGATAACTTCTTTCCTATCTACTTCTGGTGGTTTAGGTTCAGTTATACCGAGTTTGAGTTCTAATGATGCTAACTTTTCGAGTTTTAAAAGTCTTGCATATATGTCTTGAACCTCATCGTTCAAATCATCAATAGTGCTTTCAGTTCCATCAATCTTATCTGATAGTTCAGATAGGTCATCATTAGTAACAAAGTTTTCATAGTCAAAGTCATCTGTGGTATAGATATCATGATTACTGATTATAGAATACCAATCAAGGTTACTTATAGCTTCATCTACATCTCCTTGAATTCTATCATCTACAACATCATTGACTAAATCATCAATTCTTCCAGTTTGAATGACGTCTTCTATCCCTTGTTCTACATCTATCTCATCAAATATCTCGTTTTTGAGTTCTTTGATTAGAGCATCAAAACTTTGTCTGGCATCAACTGGAATAAGGTCTCGTATTTTCATATAGACTGGAGTATAATTTTTAGATAATTGTTCATCAGAACCGTTCATTGCTCTCCACCACATACTCTTCGATTGAACTACCATGATAGTAGTTTAAAGCCATCTCAACAAAATCGTTGATAGTCACCTCAATGTAAAGTCTTAATTTACAATGAGTGCATTCTACTGTAGCCCATAGAGAGCCATAGCAGAAATATTCGTTTGCTGGGGTTACTTGAACCCAGTCATGAGCTCCAGCATCTTCACATTCTTGCTGGGCTTTGGTCAGTTTGGTCATTTGTGTCGCCATGTAATACAATATGGAGGGGGTGTTTATAAACCTTTTGCTTTTTACACCGAGCCATACCAAATTTACACCATTTTTGATATACTGGAGTTAAATTAGAAGCGTTCTAACCGCAATCTTTAAATGTTTCGAAGGTTTTGATAATACATGAAGTGTCGCTATGTAGAATTCGAAAGATTATCGGAAGTTTTTCGAGAACATCGAGATGATGTGAAGCCATATGTAGAGTTTAGAGATATTAAAGAGGTGGAGAGCTTCTTGTATGAATGTCTTAATGAAGAAGAAGACATCCATTTCTTTTCTCTCTATGGTCAATTAGCAGTGACAACATATCCAAGAGAATTGAAAGAGATAATGATTGATATCATCACAGAATTTAGGAGGTTTGCTAATGCAAGTTGATGATTTACCAGAGGACTTTTTAGAGGTCTATGACTATATAGCATGGTATGGAGAAGATTGTAACTTACATGAGAGTTCTATATATCAGAGATTTAGTGGGAGTATGACATCAGAGAACATAGAAGAGATAATTAACAAACTACTGAAACTGGGGTTCATCTATGAACCAAGAGCCCACTACTATAGAGCTGTTTAAGATGTAAGATGTTAGAAGGTAATTATAATGAGTGAATGGTTTGAAAAGCTAAAGTCAAAAACAAGGGTAATAGAATTGAATGATAACACTTACTGGAAGGTAAAGAAGGATGCTCCTAAAACTGAAAAATGTCTGAATGCTTTTACTAATCTGCTCAAGAAGAAAGGAAAGTCTGTGAAACCTAATAAGATATTTGTTTCTTTCGATGGTTATTATCTTGGAGTATATTTCATATACAAAGACCTAAAAGAATTTGATTGGACAGAACATATTTATGAGCTTGTATGGATGATGTTAAAGAAGAAGGCTATCTTTCGTAATATTAAGATATCAGAAGGTGAAATTGTTGCCTTTTTTGCCATGAAAAACGCTGAGGACGTATATATTAATGATGGGTCCATCTATTATATTAAAGAAGACGATTTTAAGTCTTATTTATCTACTTTTAGGGATTTGAACGGTGTATGAGTGTAGAATTAGTAATAGGTTGGATAGCAACTATCTTAACCACCTCATGTAATCTACCTCAATCTATAAAGGTTTTCAGAACTGGTAGAAGTGAAGATATATCTTATGTTTTTATTTTGTTCTTACTTATAGGTATGGTATTCTGGTTATCCTATTCTATTCTTATTAATGATGTTCCATTAATGGTAACTAATATCATAGGTCTTGTTACAACTGCCCCCATTTTGTTACATAAACTAATTGTTCAAAACAACCGAAAGGTTTAAATATTGTATTACCATATTGTATCACAGAACTAAAATGACCGAAAACATATTCAAAGAATTCACCTTACCAACACGCAGACAGCTGATGATTTTGAAAGGAAAAAGTGAGCTGACTGTTAAAGAGGTAGCAGATTTATTCGGCTACCATGATGGAACGGTGAGAAGGAAGATACATCAAGGGGAAATCCCAGCGATGAAGCGTGACAAATACTATATACCAGCAAAGAGTATGTATAAAATAGTCTCAACACTTATGTTAGCATTGTCTAATATAGAGATTAAAGAGAAGGATACTCCATCAATATATAGTAGAACCATTTATACAGCAACTTTAATGCATCCAGAACTGGATTTAAAAGTGAGAATAACTTTTGATGTGAAAGTAGATTACATAGCAGATAATCTGGTAGATTTCAATATTCATATATTGAAGATTAATGGTGCTGAACCAAACGCTTCTGGTAAGAATTGTATAGCTAAAGTAGAAGTAAGATATGATGACAAGAACCTCATAGAACATATGTATATCAGTAAAAAATGGATAGGAGAGAATGACTATGATTCTCAATCAATGTTTCAAACAATGGGGTATAAATGGAAAATGGTAATCTATTGGATTGCTAACTATTTCATACTCAAGTTCCATAGAGAAGAGATGAGAGACTTTATTCCACAACTGGAGGAAAAAGGAAATGAGTAAGGTAAAAAATTTTAGAGTACCAGACAGTATTAAAGATTACTTCAAAGAAAGAGGAGAAAAGATAGCAAACATATTCAGACTTGCAAGAATTACTCCTATAGTTGTAGAGAAGTCAATCATAAATGAGTATTATGCTGGGTCAGAGACACCAATAAGATTGTCTGATGATGAGTATGATACTATCAAAGATGAAGCAGATAAGTTAGATATGTTGCCTACAGTATATATGAGATTACTGATGATTAACTACTACCAGCTTGAGAATATGGAGGGTTATCAGCAATGACAGTAATATGTCCAAACTGCCAATATCATACAACTAAGAACAATGAATACAGACAATTTACAAGTTCTGTCGTTTATAAGTGTAACAATGAGAACTGTGGAATGGTGTTCAAAGTAGTGATATTCAAAGAGCCTAAAGAATGGATTAACTTGGAGGAGAATGAATAATGCCAAAATGTGATATGTGTGGAGACGAAACCAGTTCTTCTGATTTGACTACTTATGGTATATGGGAATTCTGTGAAGAGTGTGATATTGATGCTGATTGGGCAATCAGAAACATGCTCAGAGAATATGAGAAACAACTTGAGAACAATCCAGAAACAGAAGCTCAAAGATTAAGAGATAAAGGAATTGATTAAAATGACATTAGTAGATGTAGAATTTGGATTTGATGATTTAACAGAAAAAGAGAAAAAAGAGTTCAGAAAAGTATTTACTCTACCAAAAAACTACAAAGGTTTTAGAGGTATCTATACTGGAGGAGTATTGACACCAGATAGTTATCTTCCAAACGATAAAGTAAAGAGCTTTCCAGACAGAATGCCTCTTGGAGTAGAGAATTACGGAGTAGCTGATAACATAGACCAAGTTATCTTTCTTTATGGAAACATTCTGGAAGAGGACGAGAGAAAGTGGTTTATCCATTTTGATGTTATCAAAAAGAAACACCAGCCTAAATTATGGGGTTGGAGATGGCATAAGTGGGGACCTTACATTGGTTGCCAAGAACCCACTGAAGAATACTTGAAAGATGAGCCTAAAATCAAGAAGGTGATAATCTTTCATTTATATGAGGTGATAAAATGAAAAAATACAGATATAAAGTAAAATGTATCTACTATTGGCAAGTTGATGGAGAGCAAGATGGACCAGAACAAGATAGTACATTGTTCCATTTTTCTGACCGTGAGGATTTGACAGTAGAAGAGATTGTGTATAATATTGAACATGCAGCTTTTGATGCAGAAGAGACCGCCTTTGTAAAAATAAAGGGTATCCATGAGATTACTATGGAGGAGATTGAATGAAATTCACAGCACTATTTAGAGATATTGGTGAGAACGCCAAACACACTGAACCATGGGAAGAGACCCATGAAATAGATGAAGTGAAGTCTGAAGAGGATGCTATAGAGTGGTGTAAGAAGACCATTGAATGGTTCAATCGAACACATCCAGACCCTAAAGAAGCTGACCGAGAATTTATTGGTTTAAAGAAGTTCTATGGGGAAATTTCTTATGCTAATCACGATTGGCATAAAGATTGCCTTCATACTCTCAAAGATAAGAGAGGATTATATGACAAACAGAAATGTGGTAGATGTGGGATTACTGGAAAGAGACGTGGTCTTAGAGGTTTTGTTGAAAGAGATTATCGATACAGACATAAAGACTTTGCCAGATGCGATACCTCTCTCAAGAGACTTGGAATGTGGGAAGATTTCATAGGAGACGAAGAAGATGAGTAGTCCAGTATGCTTTTTCTGCGGAAAAAACCACTATCCTCTTTGGATATGTACCAAATGTGGTTTCATAAACTGTGATGGTTGTGATGACGAATTAATAGAAGAAATCGGTAGATATTATGAAATAAACTGTCCTAATTGTCATACTGATGAATATTGGGAAGAGCTTTGGTATGACAAAAAGGAGAAAGTATGGAAAGTAGGAGATGAACTATATAAGGAGGAGGACTGGGAATGATATCAAAGACAAAATATCAAAAGAAATATTAGGAGACTTGGATGAAGATGAGTAGAGCAATAGTAGTTGATGAATTCAAAGTAGGTAAAAGAAAGTGCGTAGTAGTCAAGATGATTGACAAAGGAAGATATGTTACATCTCTTGGATACTGGCATAATGGCTATGTCCAGAAGCATAAGAGAACCAAGAAAAGAGGTTGGTCTTATGATAAGGCTATGTCAGAATGTGGCGAAGACCTCCCAGAAGAACTGACCTTTGAAGGAAAGTTAGGAGCATTATTAACTGATGAGACCGAATATTGGGGATTTGATACTATGCATGTAGGAGATAATGCAGAAACACAGAAATTTGAAACTGTTAGATACAGAACCATAGAGTTAGCAAAGTATCTGATTAAAAAGAGGATATAGAAATGACAACAAAGCGTGAATTAGCAGAAATTAAGGAAATAGGAGTATTAGAGTATATAGCCAGTGTTGAAGGAAAACTTGAAAAAGATTTTATCAATGGAGACATCATGGAGTTGTATGAAGATGAAGAGGTCAACAGACTGATAAATCATTTGAAACAGCTCGAAAGTGAAGTCAAGAGCATAAAATCGACACTCAAGAAAGTAGATGAAGTAGCTATGGATGCTTTATCCAGAAGAGGGATAAAGAAAGCAGAGAACAACTTCATGAAGATTGCACTGGTTGAACAGACCAGATATTCTATAGATGACCAGAAACTCGAAACCTTTTTATCCAAATATGGTAAATCTAAAACAGAGTTTCAGAAATCTAAGGAAATTAAATTCCTTAAGAAGACCATGAAAAAAGGTGATTAAATGCTCTGGTATCAATTAATAGCTTTAGTAGTAGTTTGGGTAGCAATGTTTGCTACACCAGCTTTTTTCTATTTAATCATAGCATGGATACAATTAGCTCTAAGAGACAGAACAAAGTTTAAAGAAAAAAAATATGTCTTGTGGATGATTGTTTTAGTTTTAATGGAAGTAATTTGTATTGTTACTATAGTTTTAATAGGAATGAGCGGAACTCTATCATGAGTGCATTCTTGTTTTATGAATGTTTAATCCTCTTTTTGAGGATAACTCTTTTCCGCAAACATCACATATGAAGTAAATTGATGCTTCAATTTCTATGTTTTTATCGAGTTCTTCTGGAAATTCCTCTTCAACATCTACTTCTGCAACCAGTTCTTCTGGAGTTTCAACGTTTAAAGTAGAAGGCTCTACTTCAATTTGGTAACTCGCTGGAACTTCTATTCTAACAATCTTTTTTTCTGGTATCTCTAACTTCTTTTTCTTTCGTTTAAATAATCCCATAATATCACTTCTTTTTCTTTCTTAAAATCTTCCTCTCAGAAGTTTTGATATCTCCATTATTGATTTTCTCTTTAATTTCATAATATCTACTCAATTTGAGAGGGTCAATCTTATACACTGGTGTTTGACTGTTTTTCTTATCGAATGCAATCTCTAACACATCGTAGTATCTGAAAGAATTGATGTGATGATGCACTGTACCAGCTGCAACTCCAGCTTTTTCTGCTAACTCTTTAGCGGACCACCACTGAAACTTGCCCAATGCGTTTTTTTCCTCAAGACAGTTAAATATTATATCTCTTGTTGTTAATGGTACAACTTCACCGTTGTTTAGTGGCATTTTTTCATCACTAATTTAAAGATATCAATACCTTTATATAAGTTTATTGTTTTGAACTCTTTGAATTCGCATATGGAAATTAGTTATGAAAAAAAAATGAAAAAGGACGATATATCGATTATTTCGCCTTATTCTTGTATTTTATGAAATTTTCTGGGGTGGTGTAAAAGTTCGCACCCACTTTGATTAATTTTCCTTCTCCAACCAATTCATTGACAGATTTTGCAATATGAAATTTATCAGCATAAGGATACTCTCTGGGAACGTTCATTATTCTCCCAAGGTCTTTTATTGACACAAAGTATTCAGTTGCCTCTAATTTTTCTAAAAGTCGGTCTTTGATTGCTTGGATATGTCTTTCAAATGTTGTTGCTACATCATCATCTTGTAGTGGCATTACCATCACCAAAATCACCTATTGATGTTTGTTTAATTTCTTTCTTCGGCATAGCCATTTTGATTGGTAATATTAATTGACTATAGACACTATTTAAGATATTAATATATTCTATCGTGTCTATGTCTCTCATATCAGCCAATTCTATAGGCAATACATGTTTGATTTTTTTCTTCTTAGGTTTAATAGCATGGACATATTCTATTACTGAACCTTTTTTAAATAGTAAATTATCACTGATAGGATATGGACTCTTTTGCTTATAAACTTCTAATAACTTTTTAGCTGCTCTTACTTGAGGAACGTTAGCCTTATAATCAGATAAAGTTCTTGATAATGTAGTACCTATACTATAATCATCAAGAGTTCCAGACCTATTCATTATTGCTAACTCATAGCTCTTTCTTGATGCTTCCAGTTTGTTTATAAGATGAGGGATGTCAGACAGAGTAGAGCAGTTATCTCGTATGATATCGGTCCATCTTTTGAATGCATCTTTGACTATACGTGGGGTATGTTTCTTTTTACCTACTAATCCTTTAATAATCTTGCCTTTACTACCATCTTTTTTTAATTCTACTACATAGTAATTCTTTTTAGCATGAAATACTATTACTATACCACGTTCTTCCACTTCTAAATCAACGTTGTAAGTATTACGTATATAATTCACTACCTCTTCATATGCTTCTTCTTTTAGTCTGGTTAGGAACACACTGTCAGTGTCACCTCCTATCACCAGAGCACCTATCTCTTCAAACTTCTTCTTGATTGAGAGGGTAGTCTGTTTACCAGTAGCAGTTGTACATTCAGCTGATGGAGCACAGAAAAACGGAAATCTATCAAAAGCATTCACACCATAGGATGCATTTATTACAACTTTAAGATATTGTTCTACTGCTTTATATCCTATGACATCATCTTTATGTTGTTTGAAATAATACACTCTAACATCTTTAACGAACCCTACCATTGTACTAAAAGTACCATCATATCTGGTGCAGACATGATGAGATGGAACAATAGATTTAAGGTCTTTTGCAAACTTTAACTCCTTATCTATCTTTTCAATAGGAACACTAAGAGTTGGATATATCTTATTGTTTTTACATTCTGGATGACCACAGTTCATAGTATCATAACTTAGATTATGATTGACTATCATAGTAGGATACAATGATGCTACGTCTGCTACTACCAGATTAAAATGTGTTCCCATGACTGGTTCAAGAACTATAGCACCAGCAAACTTCTTACCAGTGACAGAGACAGAATGATAACCTCCTATTTGTTCCAGTTCATACTTGTTGATATTAGGCATCTTATAATAGACTAACAACCTCCTCATCAAATTTAAGATGACAGATGCTACCTTAGACCTACAAGCATCTTCTACTGCTTTGGTTGCTATCCTCATGGTCATCATTATCAGTTGCATTACAATTTCATTATCAAATGTACATAAATCTAATACAAGAGAGTTATCTTGAGCATTATAATAACACAATTCTTGAGTAGGTAGGTTTGTTATTCTCCCTTCATAATCATATTTTTGTTCATCAAGTAAAGACTTAGATACATCATTAAGACTGTTCCTATCATATTTTCCTTTGAAGGCATAGTTTTTTATAGAAGGATTACTAAAAAATCTATAGAGGTCTATGAGATACTTATCAGACACTCCTTTATTCACTCTCTCATATGACCTCTCTTCATTTTCTACTATTGTTTTATAACCCCATATCTTATTATTTTTGATATTAAGATAGTTCATTCTACTACATAGATATGGTATATCAAACTCATCTACATTGAACCCAACAATAAACTTCTGTGGCATACCAACAAGATACTTAACTGCTTCTTTAACAAGTTCTCTTTCGTTACTGAACTCTCTTATCATATGGTTTTCATGCCTTTCATCAAAGGAACTTGCTTTAGTATTTCTGGTCACATCATCCAGTGCAAAGGTTAGATGTATCATGTTTCCATCTCTATACCAACTGAGAGTGACAGAACTAATAGGTGCTACAGCTTCAAATGCATCTATAGCATCACGATAATTGAAATCACATTCTATATCTACAGCCAATATATGTTCTTTGAATTGAGGGAATGGTGTAGTAAAGACAGACATCAACCAATCAAAAGCAGTCTTTGGCATCTTTCCCATATACTTTTCTATTTCTGGCATAACATAGATAGGATGTTTTTTAATAGCCTTCCAATCTACATCGAGTTTCATAGTCTCTAAATCATAGGGCATACCCATTGATAGATTGTTCTCATAACAATATACTTCGTGATATTTGACATGATTATTATATACAAATTTAGGGTCAATTAATTGGCTTAGACCATTACCTTCCTTAGTATTAGTAACATAATGAGGTTTTGTTACAATGACTTTAGTTAATTTGATTGGTTGTCTTGTTCGTGGATGTGTTAATTCTATCCTCTTACAATCAACTACTTTAGCACTGTTCCAAGTAGGTTTCCCATTTACCATTAGTGTGTATTTATCTGTTTGAACTTGAAAGATATTCATTATCTGTTTTTCTGTAAGAGTGGTATAAAAAAAAGGTAAGTGGTCTTCTTCATAGGGTTTTTCTATTATCTTTCCAGTTTCGTCATCAAAGAACCTAAGTATTTGACCACTTTTAGACTTCTCTTTTGGATACATGGTCGACATGAGCCATCTCATTTCTAATCTCCTCTTGTTTCTCAAACTTATCAAAGGTAATTCTTTTGAGTCTCCCATTCTCTAATACATAGAGATTGTTTGTATAATCAGAGATATACAGTCCTTCTACTTCTGTCTCCCTAACACTAACAAAGCTCATCACTATGCTCCTCTTTAGTTTGGGTTACATGACCGCATTTCATACATGTTATCTCTATAGTATAAGGGTCCTTCAGTCTTACTCTAAACTGTTTACTTCCACATTCTGTACATGGTTTTATTTCTGGTTTTGACATTCTTTTATTCTCCTTTTAGTTGTGTTTATAGATGCATCACTGATATCACAGACATAGTAATTACATCCAAGTTCTTCTGCTACAACAGCTGTTGTTCCACCACCACAAAATGGGTCGTATACAGTCACTGGTTCTATCCCAAATTTAGGATGTGATTTGATACACCATTCTGGTAATTGAGGGGGAAACTCGGCTGGATTGTAACGTCTGAGGTTCTGACCATATTTTAAAATAGGTATAACCCACACATCTCCTACGTCTTTATATGCTCTATCAAACTTATCTATCATACGTTGGATTGCTGGTTTATATCTTTTGTCTTTTAGATATTCTGGTGTGAGTTCTTCACCTATATTTGCTCTATTAATGAGTGTCTTTCCTTTACTAAATAGGAATATCTTCTCATAGTATCTTGAAAACGATTTATCTGTCCTCATAGCATTGGTATGTTGTTTGTTTGGCATCACCCAAATGATTTCTTGAACGAATTTCCAACTACTATTAGCCACTATTTCCCTTACGACAAAATTCATATCTTCCATACTTTGTAGGGGTGATTTTCTATCACCTTTTAAGTTCAAATACATCAAAGAAGGTTCGTTACAGATTTTGTCGGTGGGGTGTAGGCTATAGATTAATAGGTCCAACCAATGTTCTCTGGAAACATCATCTTTGTAACCAGTATATGGGACACCGATATTATAAGGAGGTGATGTTACTACGACATCAACTTTAGGATATCCATAATGTTCGGTGTATCCGTATACAAAGTTATGAAATGATATTGCATCGTATTGTTTAACAATCATTTTATTGGTCATATAAGTTACATTATGTTTGACCATATTTAAACCTTTTGAATGCTCGTGTATGGAAAGTGCTTCCAAAAATTTTTTGAAAAAACGAGAAGGCTGACCAGACCTTCTCCGAGAAACAAAGAACCCAAACAAGGAGCAACACAATGAGTTCAGAAATGTATCTATACGAGCATATAATATTCACAATACAAATATTTAAAGGTTTCTATCCTATTGACCAGTGTCTTTAATGAACATTAAGTCATCTAATCTATCATGTTTGACCAGAGAAATGCCAAAGTATTCGAGTAGGTCTTTGGCTACCATGATTTCTTGAATAAACTTTTTCGGTTCAGCAACACGTTCATTCCTATTCTTCTTAACTATGTTGTGTGCATTAGAAACAAGAAGATAATTATGTTTATCAAGATATTTGAGTAGTTTATTGAACCTATAGTCAACAAGATAACCAAATTTCTTCCATACCTTACCTATTACAAGCATCTCTTCTTTAGTAATTAATTTATTAGTCTTTGCAATATGAGGCATAGGAACATCATCATCCATCTTGATAGTCTTCATCACTTCATTATAACTCATACCCCAGTTATAAACAACACTGAAATCTTTAGCCATTGGGTCTTTGGCTCTACCTATTGTCTGATAGAATGTTTGATGAGCATTCATTATTTCTAATCTACCAGATAACTCTTCTATATCCATACCTACAAACATCCCTTGCTCTTGGTAGTAGTTTGCTAACCAAAGAGATGAGTTCTTTGGAGGATTAGGAGGACAGATAGTTACCATCACTCTTTCCTCTTTAGCTACACCTATCGTTTCGTCAGACCTATAGTAGGTTACTGCTACTTGAGGTATCTCTTCCTTCTTTTTTAAATCCCACATCATATTGAATGTAAAAATATTAGACACAATCAACAACACATTTTGAGTTCCATGTTGCTTACAAACATTCTTTATGAACTGTTTTAAATCTTCTAAGTCATCATACTTACCAGTAGCTTTGGTTTTTGACAATAGAGTTCTGATATTTATTACCTTGTTAGATGGAACAATTAATTGTTTATCACAAGTATTTCGTGGGTCTCCTACATTGAACCTTTCAAAGTCTAACCCAAATACATCAGAAGGTTTAGCTAAAGGCATGGTAGCATCAGTAACTATGATTTGTTTTCCTCTGTTATGCATTTCAGTAACAAATCCAGTAACTTTTCTTATCTTAGGAGAGGTAACAAAACAAGCATTAATTTTTTTATCAATTGTTGGTGTGTTCTGTAACCACCATACATCAGACTGCAATAACTGTAGCATCTTAATGATATTAGGTAGAGGTTCATTGGTTCTCTTAACGAAACTCGATATAACAGATAGATAAGCAAAGAAGTTATCTCTGAATTCTTCAAGTTCTTCTGGACCATTCTTAAGTAATACATTCTCTACCTTCTCACAATAAACTTTGTCTAATTCACCATCAAACTTTTTAGTCATAACAAACTTCTCATAATGAAGGCAAAACTTTTCTTTGATAAGTCTAAGCTTATCTATAGTTTTCATTTGATTGGTATTAAAGCTGACATGAGTATTAGGATTAGGAGGTCCATCAAGTCTATTGAATTCTTCATGAAGATTTTGTATAAAGTTTCTTGAATTGATTGTGGTCTTGTTGTCATTAGCATCATAATAACTCTCATCATATACAGTTATAGCAAGAGGAGATGATTGAACAAGATTAGATATCTCATCCATGAACACCACATCAAATGCATCAAAAATCATATTTAATAATGCTTTAGACTCTGGCTCATTATTTTTAGCAAGAGCAGACATTTTGTCATAGGTCATGAACAATACATCATAGTCATATATCCTCTGCATCACAGTTTGGTAGGCACAATACCCTTGTTTCTGTTGATACTGTTGATATTGACTATCATCTGATTTCCAGATAGGCATAGGAGTTCCATCCTCTTCTCGATGTGGAAACACAAAAGTCTCTCTATAATAAGGACACTCTACCTTTTGACCAGTCTCTTTTGTGACTATACAAGAAGGTTTAGTATGGAATGGCATATTCAACCACTCCACCTCTGGTGTAGGACCCCAGTTAGGTTCTTCTTTCTTCTTATTTTTAAGGTCAGTTATCTGAAACCTAAGTTTAAGGCAAGAGTTTTTGTTTGAGGAAAGAACAGCACCATTAATCCTCTCTCCATACTGCTCGTAAATTATTCTCATTGCACTGCTGAATACTTCTTCTGCTATCCTATTTGTAGGAACTAAGACCAACGTACGTTTCTTCATATAGGTTGCAACTCGTATCAAAGTTGTTGTTAGACCAGCACGAGTAGTTTTGATTGCCTCAAAATGTTTGTGTGGTTGTTGTAACATCTGTGATACTCTATGCGTTATAACATCGAAGTCTCTTTCTTCTTGTGCTTCTGTTAGAGCTTGGACTATAACTGGTGACGGTTTCTTCCTCAAACAATAACTCCTCCCACACTTGGGTGCATCCTTTGCTGGGTCACAGAAATAAAAATCACTATGAATGTCTTGCATCTTGGAACAAGACGGAGGTTTATCTGGCTCTTCTGGATTACCAAGATAAGCTCTTATACTTGTAAAGAGTTTGTTCTTATTTTGTGGTAGGTTATCTTCTTCATCATTAATTCTAAATCTAAAAAACATTGCCAAGTCGTCTGGAGAGTAGTTCTTATTATGAGAATAGTAATCATATTTCATTGATGCTAAGTATCTTAATAGCACCACGTTCTTATGATGACCCCCAGCATGTAGAGCATTATAAATACATGGTGGTGTCTTCTCTGGGTCATTACTTGAGATGAGTTTAAACATTTCATCTACTTTCTTCTCTTGTTTTTCATCCAGTAAATCATGTGGTTCTGGACATGTAATTTTATAGTAAATTAATGGCTTCTTGAATTCTTTGATTGTACCTACTCTCTGAACTTTTCTTGACAATTCTTCTATGTCTTCTGTATCCATACTTCTTGTAATATAATCAATGAATTGGAACGGAGGAACTACTATTGGTGCAACTTGTATGTTACCTAATTCTGTTTGTTTAATTGTTTCCTCTACATTATATGCACCATTTTGTTTAACAACTGGGACACAATAAAAGGTCTTATACCCAAACTTCTGGTATGCAGAATATGGCACCCTAAATATATGTCCTCCTCTCTTATATAACACTGTATCAATAATGATAAGGTATTCAACTGATTTATATGTAAACTTTTTACATATCCCTTGGTGGCGTTTAGACTTCTTTCCCTCTTTATTCTTAGGGTAATAAAGGCTAAAGCCTTCATTCTTCTTAAATAAGCCATTAACATTATCATCATCCCAGAGCACTGGTAGAAATACGAGTTTACTAACTGCTTTATTATATTTCTGTACTCTATACATTCCTTTACCAGAAACATAATCATAGAAACTGATATCTGGATGGTTTTTATCCCACTCTTCCCAAAATTTCATGACTGCTGTCAGTATCATCTTTCTTTGTTGTTCTTTGGTGTTTAGTTGCTTAGCATAAGGGGTAAGTATCTTCACATCTGTATCAATAACAAACATGGTATGGTCTTTACCTTCTATTGTTCTAAACAAAGGAGTTAAAGGATTAATAGCATTAAGGTCAAACTCAGTTTGCCACTTACCAATCTTTTCTCCTCCACCAGTAGCTCTTTCTGCTTTTGATATAGCATTAGCTCCTTTAACAAAGGGCTTGATAGCATTCCTCATCTTTAGAATTTTACTGTCTTCGGTCACGTGTTGGTCTCCACATGAATGGTAATTTAACTTAATTTTTTGTACCTTAAAAACATTTCTTATGAGTGTACCACGAATATTCGAAAGGTTTAAATACCATCAAGAAAATAGTAATTTACTAGCTTGAATTAGGATGCTTTCAATACTGAAAGTTAAGGAGGATTTCCTCCTTCCTCCTTTAAGTTATAGAAAACAAGTAAAAAAAGTAAGTGATTGAAATGGTTGATGAACTATTTTTAATGAAAAAACTGAAAGAAGTCGAATTTGAAGACTTTGATGTATCTGTGGATGATTATCTACAGAAGCAAACTGACCTTGATAAAATCAAGGAGTATTACAAAGACGATGCCAACATGGATGCTCAGCTTACTGAGGTAGCAAAGGAAATATTTGATGATAAGATATATCAGATTACTACAGTAAGAGGAGCTATCAATGCAGTGCTCGGAAAAGTAAGAGAACAAGTCTATGCCAAACTAAGCGAAAATGCTTTAGAGGAAAAGATTGAAGAAGGAGATTATATCATAGAAACTGGTACAATCTTAGGAGCTTATGATTTTCCAATCCGTAAGGATGATGGGTCTACCTTTACTAAGAACTTTATGGTTCTATCTACTGATGATGGGATAATAGAGATTACATGTATTGGTGATAAGATTGGTCCAAGAAAACGTGCTGTTCCTATACCCTTTATGAAAAGAGCATCTTATGTTATTAATCCTAAGAAATTCACCAGAGCTAATGGTGTTCAAGATGTGGATTATGCAGCGATGAGAGTAGGTGAGGTTAGTGATGAGTTTGATATCATAACTGAACACTTAGCAGCTGCTGAGAATACAGAAGGTGGTCTGTGGGATATTGATAGAATTGTTGATGAGTTCCCACCAGAAGGTCAACTCAAGAGAGGAGATTGGATTTGGTTTAAAGGGATAATCAGAAACATTGAACCTTTCCCAATATTTGAAGGAAGAGAGATGACTGGTCAATACCATCATTTAGTTACATATGATAAATATAATGAACCTACTTATGCTTTCAATTTATCTGCAAGAGGTAAGTTCTTTGATGATGAGGCTTTCTATCCTACTATAAGATTACAGCCAACTGAGATTGGATATACACAAGTAGAATGGGATGGTGTTGAAGAGTTAGTAACAGCATTAACAGAAGCTCAGAATGATATGGACCCTTCAGACCAATTCAAAACTCTTGATAACGAGATTACTGATAGAGTGTTTTATGCTCTTGTAAAAGTAGCAAAGATTGAACAACGTAAAGGTCAAAGCAGACAAGAAGGTAGAGAAGGAGAAACAGTAGATAGGTTCTTCATTAATCTAAATGCAGTATATGTCAGAATAACTGATGAGATTATTCCATGGAAACCTCAAACCAATGAGGAAGAAGAGGAAGAAGAAGAGAAACCAGCTAAAGCTCCAGCTAAGAAATCTCCTCCTAAAAAGAAACCAGCGACACCAGCTAAAGCAACAGCATGGAAAGCACAAGCAGTAAAGCAAATTACTGAATGGAGAAAAGCTATTCCAGATGCAGATTTTGAAACACTCGTAGACAACGATGCTTTCGATGATGATGTGTTCAAAGGCGTAGACGAAGCAGCCCTTAAAACTGTCTTTGAAGATTTAATAAAGGATGATTGAAATGTCAAGAAGAGCAAGAACAGTAAGTAATATAACTTTGAAGGATACTACAGCCAATAGTATCTATACTCCATATGTTAAAGGTATAGTGTATGGTGGAACTAACTTAGGCAAGACTTATTTGGTTCTTAACTCTTATTTCAATACTGAAAAGAAGAAGAAAGTATTATTCATTAATACTGACCAACCAGAGAACTTTCTCAAGAACTTTAATCATTTGACAGATGCACAAAAACTGCGAGTAGTACAACCACATGAAGAGATGAAGATAGGACATACATTAGATGATGTAAAGAATATCTCACCTCTCATCAAACAAATTTTAACTCCTCCTATCTCAAAAGAGATACATGATGGAACCATAGGTCTCATTGTTATTGATACTATTGATGTTATTCAAGAGGCATATGAGAACAATGCTATGGACAACGATTTTAGTGGTACTCCAGAAATGTTTGTTAAAGGAAGAGGTAGAGCACAGATGGAACGAGAGTTCCTCAAACCTCTTATCAAACTTCCATGTAACTTCATTGCTACTTCTGCATTTGACATTGTTTACAAAGAAGGTAAAGGTCCTCTAAAAGATATTGCTACTAAAGAAGTAGATGGTAAAGATATCCATATTCATAAGCCAAGACTTAACGCTAAGATGTGGAAACACTTTACAAATATCATGGAACTCAGAGACATTTACCAATTCGATGAGAAAAAGAGTCAGATTAATGGATACTTCATTAAATCAAAAAGAGACCAAGGGTTATATACCTATAATGTATTAAAAGGAGATAAAGAGTCTGGAAAAGGTCCAAGCTATGCTAAGTACATGGCTTATGACAGAGGACTCTAATCCTATTTTTTTTTCGGTGAGAGAAATGAGACTTGGAGAGTTAGATGAACATACACAGTACCAGATACTCAAGAGATACTTAGATGGACATGAACCAGAGTATGAAGGGAAACCAGTAGTAATACCAAACAGTATTACCGTAAGGTTTACTTGTTCTAACTATATGTGTGGTAAGTTAATCATGCCTTCCTATTATAAGTCTGACTTAGAAAACATACCTAATAGGATTATGTGTCCTCTTTGTGGTCAATGGGCAACCAGACATTATATGGGTGCTACTGTAGATTTACAGAAGGAAGTCAAGAGAACAGTGCAAAAGCGGATGATTGATTACCAATAAAAGAATTGGAGTCATATATAACAGAAAAGTTTTAATATTTACTAATAGTAGGTAAACACGATACATATGGTCGATTTAAGTAATGCTGATTTCTGGATACAAGTAGGATTTTACGTAGCAGCTATTAGTGCTGGTATATTCTATTACTTCAGAGCAAAGAAAAAAGGAGAGGCAGCTCCTCCTCAATTGATGCAACTATTTCAAAGCCAAACATCCATGTTAATGGAATGGTTCTTTAAAGCAGTTGCAGATGGTGTTATAACAAAAGAAGAAGCTCAAGAGCTAAAGGCAAAGTTCACAGCTAATCTGGATGATACTTTGGAAACTATTTTAAGGTTTTATTTACCCACGGAAGACGTGATTATAGAACCAGAACCAGTTCCAGTTCCAGAACCAGTAGTGGTTGAAGAACCAGTGGTTGAAGAACCAGAAGTAATTGATGAAATTGCTTCAGAAGAACCTCCAGTTGAAGAACCAGTAGAAGACACACCAGAATAATTAGATTAATCTATCTTTACCTCTTTTTCCTCTTTCCATTTTTTTAGGAAAGTTAGTATTTAGTTCAAGCCAGTATTTGTTTCTGTCTTCAGAGGTAACTTTCTTTCTGTTCTTTTTCTTGATTATCATAGGTAATACCCAAAAACCAGTGAGACCTAATGTCACTGCGATGAGTAGAATAGCAAGAGGGTTGTTGATAATCCATGCAATGATACCGCTGTCATAGTTAAGTAATGATAAAGCAGTAATTAAAATAGATGAGATGTAACCACCAGCAAGTATCCCTTTCTTACCAGAACTGAGAGAACCTTTGAAAGTTTCCACTACACTGGAACTTTTTTCTGCTACTCTCATAATAAGCATAGTTTGTTGTTCAATCATACTTTCTAAATCAACAGTCCTTTGAGCAAGTTGAGCAACAGATGTTTCAAGAGTATATATTCTTGCTCTCATAATATTAACAGAGACCTTATCTACATGTGCTTCGATTGATGATAGTAAGGTAGGTAGATTGATTGCTTTCTTGGAGAAATGAGCCTTAACTCCTTCAGCCATCTGTTCTATTTCTTGATGACCAGAGATAGTTATAATGTTAGCATCTGGGTCCATCTCTAAGATTTTTTCAGTTGCTTCTTCTCCACCCATGGTTGGCATAACTAAATCCATGAGTACTAAGTCTGGCATATTTCTCCTATATACCTTTACAGCATCCTCTCCACTGAACACTTGGATGATATCATATCTATCTTTGAGTTTATCTCTAAGTCCATTAGAGTATATCTCATTATCATCCACAATCATAATAGTACTCTTGTATTCCATAGACCTCTATGTTTTATTAGCAAGATGATTATAAAAACTATTAGGTGTTTAGAACAACTGTTGATAATTCATTAATCAAATCAATTAGTTCTATACTAACTTCATGAGGTCCATAAAGTATCTTATCACAGACAGCACATTCTCTGCTATAGATAATAATATTCTCATTATCTGTAGGTTTAAAGCAAGTCTTAGGAATATGCTTCCCAAACCGACATCTCATCTTCATCCAAAATTGTGTAACTTTCATCTTTCATCACTGGTATTTCTAATTCGCCCATAAGATACTCTCCACACTCAAGTATATGTTCACACACTGCACATATTCCTCCAGTCAATCCTACATGACCAGAACGAGTGTTTATTGGAAGCGGTCTTGGGTCACGAAATTTTTTCTGTGCTTTCCTAAAGTCGTTTACATTTACACTGTACCACTTTGCTTTATATTTTGATGCACCTAACAACACACACAGAACTTGAGGTTTTCCGTCCTCTATATAATAAGGATATTTTTCTAAGAACCCTTGCTTAGCTAACTCAGCATAATACTCACTCTCTACGAGTAGAGGATTGTAGTATCCAGATAACTGTAGATAATGTGATGGAATAACAGTAGAACCACTCTTCCAATCTATGATTAATAATCTCCATCCATGCTCTGTCTTATACAAAGCAAGTAGGTCTATGGTACCAGCTAAACTATTATATGGGTCCACCTTACCATTAGGTAGTTTTTTTATGTTTCTTATTTTCTTTTCGACAGCTATAATTCTGATATAGTCTTTATACTCATTCCAAAATTGTAGGAAGTTGTTGAATGCTTTCTCTATCTTATCCAAGAATATCCTATACCTTTCTGGCTTCTTTATCAGAGCCTTTATCTGTGCTTGGTCTGCTTTACTTAGAACCAACGTCTGAGCTGGTATTCCTATCAGTTCTCTTAGAAATGTTTCTATCCTATCATGGACTATTGTCCCAGCAACAGCAGCAAGATTGTATCTAACTATAGGATTAGAATGTATCCCCTCCCACTCATCTCTCTCTTTTTTATTAACTGGGTTAAGCCAAGCTGTCATCTCACATTGTAAAGCAGATGCTACCTCTGTTACTCTTGGTATTAAGTCATCTTTGTCGTATAGATATGGCATCTTAATCTTTCCTCAAGTTTTGAAGATTGCTTAAGCTGTTAATCCTTTTCTGTGCTTTCAATGCAACATCAGTATAACCTTTTTTCTCTGCATCTTTCATCATGATAGATAACATCTTCAAGTCAGAACAACTCTTAATCTCTTCTTCCATATTTTTCTTCTCTTCTTCAATTATCTTAACATTATCCTCAGTAGGCTTATCATCTTCAATATAAGAAGTAGAAGGGATTTCAGATGCTGTTTCTTTTTCCTTCATTCCTAAAGCCTTAAGGATATCAGTAGGATTAGCATAACTTTGTACTGGAGGAGTAGGAGCATTTAACTCTTCAAGTGTCATAGAAGGTGGTTCTGGTATTGGAGTTTGTGATGAGATTGCTTCTTGTAGTAATCTTTGATGTTCTTCTTCTTCTTTAGCCATCTCTTCATTATAATACATATCATATCGAGCCATATAGATAGGGTTATGAACACACTGATATTGACCACACCATCCATGAGGTTTGGCTTTACCAGTGGCACTATCAATCATTCTAATATAACGGTCACATTTTTTAGATTTTATCTGACCTACATAATAATTACATTCCATAGGAGTGTATTGTATTTAAATCTTTTAAACCTTTCTATAATAAAAAGTAATCGAGAGAATGTTACTCTGTGAGTTTGTGGCACCATTCTCTAAATTTGTTTTCTATCCTATCCCAGATGCTTTGGATAAACGTTTCTATGGAAGTAGCACTTATCTCATCATCAACCAGTTTCTTAGTGACTTCTTTCAAGAATATCATCTGGTCATTGATGAAACAATCAAACTCTGCTTTCATTCTCCAAAACTCTAAACCAGTCATAATCTTTCTGACTGAGCCATCGGATTTGATACCATATTTGCTTTCTTTACCGTCTTTTATGATGACTTTTTCTATCATCTCTTTATCGAATATCTTAGGCATCTCTTCTTCTCCACCAACTGAATAGTCATCATGATAATACTTCTCAGCATCATCGTAGCATTTGATTTTGTTCATGGTATCATCGTAGCTCTTTGTTTTTATAGCACTAAGGTCTCCAGCAGAGGATTGAAAATGGTCTGCTATTGACTCTATCTCCAGTGTTCTGTCTCTTTCTGGTATATCAAAAGCCTCATCATGACATAGAGATGTGTATCTCTGCTTCATACGATAATCATAGTCATCGAACAACGCACTTTTTATATCTCCAGATACATAGGCTATGAACTTCTTATCACTATCATCTTCCTTTTCTATGATGAATAATTTATCAGTTATCTCGTCTCTAAAGAGAGGGGGATAGTAACCATCACGATATTTTATATCAATGTTGTTGTCAAGCCAACCCATAAGAGTTATGTCTTTTGATACTAACTCTTTATTCACAGATGAAATAGTTATTCTATTCATCTTTTTACCTTCACAAATCCACCACAGTTTTTCTATTAGTTCTCTGTCTTCAGTCATCGTAAGTCACTGCTCCTTGATGTTCCATTGACACACGGAATTTGATATAATTATTATCAAGCATTTTAACTTCTGCTTCTATTTCTATGGCTTTATTATGTTCTATTATGATATCATATCTATCTCCAAGTTCTTCTTTAAATTTACATCTACCTAATACAGCAACTCTTACCAACTCATTACCTAATGAGATAGGGTCTATACTATCTGTTAAATCAAAATACATCTGGAAATACATATAATATTCCATAGCACCTTTTCTCAGTTTATTGTTTTCATCATGCACATTATTCTGCATTCTTAATCTCCTCTATTATTTCTTCTAATATTCCATCTTCTACTTCATAATGGAAGGCAATTCGATTGATTAATTTAACAAAGAACTCATCCTTTGGATACCGTCCAACGTCATAAAACCATTCTTCTTCATATCTATCTCCTCTAAATATATCATTTAGAACTGCTTTTGTTAATGGATGAAATGATTTATCATTATTATAATCATAATATCCATCTCTAAATTTGTCTTTTTTACTCATTGAAATTCACCTCTTCTATTATTTCTAATTCTGGTATTCGTTCTAAGAAGGTTCCGTCCAGAATTACATCGAACCCTTCTGCTCTCCAAGCTTTCACTCGTTCTACAGAGTGCTCCCATAAATATTCACAGTTGTTTGCGTAGTCTATGAATATAGCATTATTCTTATCAGCAGATGTTCTGATTAAACGACCCAATGTCTGGATGCTTCTGGTCTTACTCTTCCATGTACCAGCCAATACCATTGCACCTAAGTTAGGAAAGTCAAACCCTTCTCCTACTAATTGGACCGTGCATATCATGATATCTATCTCATCAGTATTCATCCACTTATCAAACATCTCTTCTCTGTCTGGATGGTTAGCATCTACACCTACAGCTCTACCCATAGTTTCTTCATCTAAGCTCATCATGGCTTCCAGCATTTTGATATGTTTTACCCTATCAGTAAGCACTAAAACTTTCTTACCTTTTAACATCCATTTGGCAGCTTCTGTTACTATGAGTGAGTTTCTATGGTCATTATAAACAATATAGTCTTCTACTATCTCATTATACTTCTTGTTTCTTGGATAAGACCTCTGTCCTACTGGTCTAAATATCACTGTTGCTTCGGTTGCTCTACCCATCTCTACCAAGTCTTTCTGTGTTATTTTTCCTACTACTGGACCAAGATATCCAAGATAGATTATGTCAGTATTATCAGACCTCATATTTACTGTTCCAGATAGACCTATTCTATAGTATGCATTAACAGCATCTAATATCTCTCTGGACTGCTTTGTTGAGGCATGATGACATTCATCATAGATGACAGTACCCACATCTCTCAAAAACAGTCTACAAAGCTCATACTCCTCTTGTTTTTTAGAATTAGTCTTATAGTATATGTTATGGGTATAACTTCTCGTAGCGACCATAAAAACAGCCTTATTTTTGATTTGGTAAACCCTTGGCATATCAGTTTCTTGCATATCAAAATGGTTCTTCATTCTGGCAACCCATTGTTTTTCTAAGGTGGCGTTAGGCACGACAATAAGAGTTTTAGTTTTGAATAAATTAATCAGAAACATGGCAAGTTCTGTCTTACCTCCACCAGTACCAACATCTACTATACAACGACCATCATACTCAATGATTTCATCAACTACAGCATCTTGAAAATCAAAGAGGTTAATATCATTATATGTTTCTATTTCTTCATACTCTATTGGTGTTATAAAGTTGCCTTCAACCTCACTATCTGGATATAGACCTAAGACCAGATACCATAATCCAGCTGGAAAAGTCAGTCTCCACTTATCAAGCAGATGAATTCTTCCATCCCAATCAAGCCACTCTCTTTTCTTATCAAGTAAATCGAGTTCTTCTTTTCTGGTCTTGGCTCTTGACATCTTATGAGTAATCTCACTAAGTCTGTAATCTCTTACCCTTTCTTTTTCTGGATGCTCGTATGACATAACAGAACGTAGTCTTGATATCTGTTCTTTTGTAGCATCTCTCAATTCTGCATGTATGTTACCTATTATTATTTTCAATGTTATAACCTCTCTTTTTCATCTCATCTACTATGTTTTTAGTTGTAGCCATCCTAATATATTTAGGAGTAGGTAATCTTGGTATTGTTTCTTCTTGTGGTGTTGGTATTATTGGCAACTCCTTTATCTCTATACAGAAATCTGCTTTTTCGATAAATTCTGGATGGTCTTCTACATCATGTAAAATCGGATAAATAACATCACCGTTCCAACCACATCTACAAGAGATATGATTATATAAATCAAATTCAACACCAAGTAATACTTCATGGTTACATCTTGGACACATAATATGTTGACAATCATATTCTGTAATTATTTCCATTATCATTTCAATCTCTCCTTATCTCAATTCTTGCTTCACCATCATCGCCTACTACTAATTGCATATGCTGGAAGTGTATTATTCTATCTCTATACTCTTCATTCCCTCTTGGGTCAATAGGACTAACTATAACTTCTATACCTTTTTCATTTTCTAATATAACAGTATAACATTTACCATGAACCATTAACATCTGGTCTTCTGCTACTCTGGTTTTTGTAGTTATTGTTCTAATCTGGTCTGCAACTATATCAGTAGGTTTGGATATCTCTTCCAACTCTTTTTCTATCTTCATAAGTTCTAATCGCTTGTTTTCTTTTGCATCTTGAATTTTTATTAATAGTAAATCTCTGTCTTCTCGCTTTTCTGGTATAGGTATTGTCTTGATATATTCTAACAGTTCTTCATCTGACATTCTTTCTATTTCATTTCTTTTCTTCTCGTTGTACATTTAACCAATCTTCCTTATCTAAAAACACATATTGGTGTTGTGATAAATCTCGTCCTCCTTCTACTGGACGTTGCTTTTCTATGACTAACAATGTGAGGAAATCTCCATCTTGTATATCATATAGTTTTCTTACGGTCTTTGGTATTGTAACCCTACCGTTCTTCTGGACTTCTACCAGTATCTCTCTGTTTTTTAAACTCATAGTATTGCCTCCTCTATTCTTCTTACAAAGTTAAAATTACAAGTAAATTCTGTTATGAACTTATCTTCTGGTAAGTTAGATTTGATTACTCCTACTTCTTTTTTACCAAGTTTCTTAGGTTCAGTAGGAACAAAACTGGTGTTCATAAATACTGTCTTACCAAAATCATAGTATCCATTGTATAAGTCTTCAATATAATTGTTAAGTCTGATACTCTTTTCTCTGTCTTTCTTCATAAGTTCTGGTGTAGCAAATATCACTAACCTTACATTGTCCTCTTTAATGAGTGTATCTATAACTTTATCTCCGTTAGGATAGACATTATCTAATATGATTGTCATCATAGTTTCTTGACCTAATACATCTCTGGCTATGAAATATCTTTTCAGATAGTCTTCTTGAGAGGCTACAAATCCTCTATATCCTTTGAAAGCATTAGGTAACAGCTTGGACCAATGACTCAAATGATAATACAATATTTTCTTGGCTGCTTTTTTATCTCGTCCTATAATTAAGGTAGGCTCACCAGATTTTATTGATGCTAAGGTTGCTGTTGTTGTTTTACCAGTTAATCTTCCCCATAGATTTATATATAAACCATATTTATTAATGTCTTCTATCAATCCTTTTTGGTATTTGTAAAGGACTATATTATCTGGTTTATATCCATCTACAAAGAACATGGTCATTGGTCTTCCTCTTTTACTCACACTAACACTATATGATTTTACTAACTTTCTATTCATCAGATGATTAAGATGGTCATACAGTGTTGTTCGTGGTATCTCGATATAATTTAACAGTTCATCTCTATATGATGCTCCTTTCAGCTTTAAAAGATTGTAAATCGTATTACAAACTGGACAGTCTGTTAAATCATCTAACTCATTATGATAAATCAACTTCTTCATTCTATTCAATACGTTAAAAAGGGTAATATATAAAAGTTTCGATAAAAATAGTTAGAAGCCTAATCATCTTCATTTTCTATTTCTTCTCTAATCTTAGCCAGATGTATTGAAAACGAGTCTTCATTAGATTTGGCAACTGTTTTACTTCTACGTTCTTTAGGTGTAGCGAGTAATTCTTTTTGAACACGAAGATATTCTTTAGTATAATCAGAAATAGTTTTATGATTGGATTTTAATAGTTGTACTGCTTCTTTAACCCCTTGGAATTCTGAACGTTCATCAAAGATAGCAAGTTTGGACGCACTTCTCCAAGCACCTTTGAGCTGGATAAACCCTAACATGATTAACATTTTATCTTTAGGATTACCCCCTTGAGCCATAATCTCTTTAAGATGTTCTCTGAAAAGATTACGTTCTATCTGGCAGTTACCATGCTCTTGATATACTTTACACCCATGCTGGGCAAATATACAGTTATCGCAACGAGTATAAGTATACTCAATAAAATCTTCTGTTTCAAGTAGTATAATTTTTTCATCTGCATCTACAACAGCTGAAGGCATGTTAATAAAGTCTTCGTTTTCTAAATCTGTCATAGGGTTAGGCAAATCTTCACTCATGAGTTATATTACAAGAAAGTATATATAAAGGTAGTCACTCTCATATAATCATGGACAGCGATGATATCATACATAAGATTGCCAGAGGGATGGTAGAAAATCCAGTATTATTCATCGAGCAGACCATGGGAAGAACACCTTACTATTATCAAGAAGAGTTGCTTAGAAGTGAGGATAGGTTCTTAGTAGCATGTTGGGCAAGACAGACTGGTAAGAGTTGGATAGTTAGACAGAAGGCTATCTATGAAGCTTTTACTAAACCAGACCAATTGATTATTATTATCTCAGCAACAGAAAGACAAGCACTACATTTCTATCGTTTGATGATGCAAGAGATAGAGAGTTCTGATTTGTTGGTTAATGAGATAGCAAGATTTACTAAGACCATGGCAGTTCTAAAAAACGGTAGTCAGATTATCTGTCTGGCACCAAGTGAGAAATCTGTCAGAGGTTACTCAGCAGATATGGTTATCTTAGATGAAGCAGATTTTATACCAAGAGAAGTAATCGTTGCTGTAGAACAGACCATAGTAGCAAGAAGAGGAAAGATGATAATGATATCTACCCCATCACCAGAAGGTGTGGGAGGATTATTCTATCAATACTTTAATGATGCTATGGAAGCACATAAGAGAGGAGAAGAATTTGGAAGTGCTGGATATAAAGCATTTCATTATGATTACACAGTAGGCTTACAAGTCACTCGTAAAGAAGGTAAGCATTGGGTTACTCAGTTGGACCCAGAAATGGTTAGAAGAAAACAACAGACCATGGCTGAGTGGGAGTGGAAGAGAGAATACATGGCTACATGGGCTGATGATGTAGGAACGTATTACAACAGATTACATATAGAAGCATGTACCAATCCAGATTATAAGATGGTCTATAGACAGTTAGAGAAAGGAGTTAAAGAATATGTTGGAGAATTCCCAGACCAATTTGGTGGAGTGACTTTCGCTGGGATGGATTTTGCTAAGCAAATAGACAACACTGTCTTATGTATTATTAGAATGGTCTCTGATGGTAAATATAAGATAGTTTATTTCTTAGAAATGAATGGAACAGACTATGCTAAGCAAGGTGCATATATCATAGCAGCAATAACAAAATACAGAGTAGAAAAAGCATGGGCTGATAGAACTGGTGTAGGAGAAGCTTTTGTTGATTACCTTAATAGGATTACCAGAAATTCTAACGCTTCATTATATCTTCAACAAATTGAACCAGTATATTTAACTAACATGAAGAAACAAGAAATATTTGGTAATTCTTTTCCTTATGTAGCACAACAATTAGTAGAGTTTCCAGTCCATAAACAATTCAAACAAGAGATGATACATCTTAAGAGAGAAGTAACTCCAGAAGGGAACTTGAAGATAGTAGGACCAGAAGAGATGAGTGATGTCAATGATGATTACCCAATGGCTTTTGCTCTGGCTATGATGTGTGAATATAATCCTAACTATGGACCAGCCTTTGTACAAAATACTCCTTCTTATGCTGATAGTCCTATTCATAAAGAAAGACAACGAGATGCTTTTAGTGAAAAACAGATACCAGCTTATAGAGATGATGATGACTTATCTATGTTCTATAATCCAGATAAATTAAATACTACCTTTGGTTTTTCTTTCAATAGAGGTAGTGCAAGAGGTAGAAAAAGAAGGAAAGATTTATTATAATCTTACCAATCGTAATTTTCTGTTATAGAATACAGAGCTATTGATGAGGTATTTCCTACATTGACTGTATTAGCTTCTATTTTGACCCTATATTGTCTTGTAGAACTAACTACTGGAGTAACTGCAACTTCTAATGTCCAGTATTCTGTTAACGTTTCATCAGCATCACAAGCTTCACAATTATGAGTGTCAGAACCACAAGAAGTCCAAGAACCTAAAGTAGGACTGCTATCTCTGTATTGTAAAGTCATAGTAATGCTTTGACTTCCTAACCAAGTTTCAGTTAATTCATTATACCAACCAATAGTAATACATTTCCCTCTTAAATCGAGTTGACTACAACCTTCAGATATATTTATAGGTAAATAAATTATATTCTCATGAGTTCCTTGAGACCAACTTTCAGCTAAATGATTATGATATGTAGCATCATCCCAATCAAAATTAGCAGTATCTCCAGTCGCATTAAGATAATTCTCAAATGTATGAGTTCTCTTTCTTGTTTCAGTAACTGTCAAATCATTGACTGTAACATCTTTAAGATTAGCATCCCCAGCGTTATCTACATAATAGGTTGTACCACCAGCAAAATTGACTTGACCAGTTACACTGAGAGCACCAGTAACATCAAGCGTTTCTGCTACAGTACCACTACCAGTTATATCTACATCATGAACTGTAGTTTTTCCAGTAACATCTAAAGTCTCAGTAACAGTTCCGCTACCTCCTATGACTAAATCATCTACTGTAGTTAATCCAGTTACATCGAGAGTTTCTGCAATAGTACCAGACCCACCTATTACAATATCATCCACTGTGGTTAATCCAGTGATGTCTAAAGTCTCTGCTATTGTACCGCTACCACCAATAACTAAATCATCAACGGTTGTAAGACCAGTTACATCTAACGTCTCTGCTATGGTTCCACTTCCTCCAACAACTAAATCATCTATAGTTCCAATTTTGGTTACGGTTAAATTGTCTGGAACAGTAATAGTTCCAGATGTCATTGTTAAAAGGACTTTCCCTTTATAATCTTTAACTCTCATAGACTCTTCGTTTAATGATATCCATTCATTAGCTCTAACTTCTGGATAATCATCACTATGAAGATTAGTTACAGCAGATACGCCACTGGCTGCATCTCTGGTTATTAACGCTATTGGTAATACATTATCTGGTATTTCAGCATCAGAACCACTCTCCCAAACATAAAATACTTCTCCACTTTCATCTCTGATATTACCAACACTGTCGGTAATACTATCAGCAGCTTCATTAACGTAAATACCTACTATTCTCTCACCAGCTACTGTTGTTTCTTGATATAAATCTGTAACAAGAATATTAGTTGTTCCACTTGTGAACCACCATCTCCCATTTACTAAAGCTGCACCAGATGATATATCGAAAGAAGTTCCAGCACCACTGCTGATACCAAGACCCCATCTAACTCTTGATTGTGGACCTAAATCTAACATATCTTCTATAGTTCTTTGAGCATTGGTAAGTATAGACCTTTCATTTCCAGAAGCATTCCACTGCATATCTTCTATTACTATACCTCCACCGTCTTGAACATTTGATTGAGTTATATGTCTTTTACTAATTGATTCTTTTGCCATTTTATCTCACTTCTACTTTTATTCTAAATTTAATGCCTAAAGGCTTTACTAAGTTTACTACTTGTCTAAGTAATAATCTTTTTTCTGTTTGGTTCCAGTATTCGTATCCACGAGTGTCTGTAATATCATACGTTCCACTGATTAAATATATTGTTATATCAAACGCTTCTGCATCAGAATTTGTAGACCAATAACTGTAATGAACTGTTTCATCTCTGGGACCACTTGCTATGGTACTCCATAAAGACACACCAGCATCATTATAATAATATATCGTTCCATCTTGAGATGGGTCTTCGATACGGATGTTTGTGGTAGTTTGCCAAGTTTCACTTTGGAAGGCACCACTACCTATGTAATGATAAATTGCTCGTTTAATACTGTCTTCATTTCCTCCTCCTTCAAACTCAGACCAATATTTTTCTGCTCTTGTAGATAAGTTTGTAGTTGTTTCTTGAGGGAATTTAGTCATACCCCAATACAATATGTTATCTTCAAGAGGTTGCCCAACAGCATTGATAAGTTCTCTATCTTCATCTCTGATATCATGATAATTCTTCAATGTATCATAAACTTGCATGATTGCTAAGAATAATCTGTGAGCATTACTATCATCATCTTTGAAAAAAGCAGACGGATAATATTGATACGGACCACTGCCAATCAGTTCTCCAAATGTTTTTTCATATGCTGTTGTCATTTATATCATTCCTTTGCTGAGTTAGTAAATACAATATCATATAATATTGCTACTTCTGACTTATAAATCACGTTATCAATTGTAGCATTATTAGTTCCACTTATAGGCATCATCACTGAAAATTTAGCATGGTTAGTGTTAAGAGCCCAAGCTGCTGGACCAGCTTCTTCATCCCATACCATTGCGTATTCTCCAGTCCATGGAACATTACCATCTGTATCAGTACCTACATAAGTATTAGAACCGCTGAAAGCCGAACCAGATATCACTACCCAATGTTTGGCTGTTGGGTCTGCTAATGTTAATCTACTTGCAAGTTCTACATAGATGTTTTGAGCTGTAGTTGTAGTTAAAGTATGACTTCCGCTTTCTAAAGCACTTCCAGAAGGACCAGCATCTGTTCCAGAAAATATATAAACATCAAGAGCATCACCAGTTGTTCCGCTGACATTAAGTAAAACTGCATCAATGTCTGTATAATCATAGTTCTCATAATTGAAGATAAGAGTATCTGTTCCACTTGTAAGATATGGGTCAGCAGAACCAGAACTTCCAGAAGTAATTGTAATAGTTGTCCCATCATGAGTTGAATAAAAGTCTTGAGCATATAATGGGTCTCTAATCCATACACCATCATTGTCTTGTTTAGCACGAAAAACTGTTGGTGTAGCTCTTGATACTTGAGATATTTGTGTTCCACTCATAGTAACTGCACCAGCACCAGAATAAGTAAAAATATCTTTATAAGATTTAGTTCCCATTTGGAATTGGTGTGCATATGAAGCAGTTCCACTTGTTTGTAAATCTATGCTATAAGTTAAACCATATGGTGTGTAAGAATAGGTAGAAATATCAAAATCATCAATATCTAAAGCATAGACACCATTAATTCCCATTCCTTCTTCTATGATTTGTGAATAAACTACATCCTCTCCAACTTTAAGAGTATCGATATAATCATCTATAGCATTCTCTACAGATGTATTTAGGGTTGTTCTATTAGCCCACCAATCACTATCTGGTGTTAAATCTATTTCTAAATAGACCCATTTTAACATAGGTTGGTAAATTTGATATCTTGTTCCTACTGGTCTTTTCGATGATACCGTATCTTCTACAGTATCAATCAACGCACTATTGGTTATAAGTTTGCTATCTCCTACAACAAACACATGAATTTGATTAGCAGCGATATAAGGTTTGTTTTCTAAATCATAGACTTTACAATCAGAAATTCCATCTATATCTTCTACTGCTGCTTCTATTGCACTGTAAGTTGCAGACCCTTGTTTCTTTGAGGCTCTATATATTCTTGTTCTCAGCTGCTCATCAGTTTCTTGGTCTGCACCATTATTAAATAGATTTGTTGAACCTAAATGAGTTGATGGATTACTGCAAGTTAAATCAGATACTTGTGTAGCTAATGATGTGTCTGTCCAAATTCTATTTATAGTTGTTGGAGCAACATTATATGATTTACCAGTTGCTACTGCTCTAACTTCTACTGCTTCTGTTGCACCACTTGCTATATCTACTTCTACTAAAGGTTCATAGACTAATGACCTATCTGCTATAGAACATCTATATGAAGTAGTTACTGTAGTATCACTACCAGAATTAGTAACATATACATATCCAGTAGATTTGGTTGCAGCAGTTCTGGTTAATCCCCATGGATAAGCCAGTTCATCTAAAGCATCTCCAGTTGCTGTTCTAACAAAACTGTTCTTGAAAATAGTATAATTATTACTATCTAATTCATGAAGATAACTTGCTATTGCTTCTACTAATGATGTGACAACGGTTCCGTCTGAAAAATTATTTAAGCTTGATTGAACAGTGCTATCATAAACTTTGTATGTTACCTTAAATATAGAACCATCTTTAGGTCTATAACCAGAAGCATTGTTCCATTTTATAGCATTAAATACATAATCCCCATCATAAACTGAAGTATCTTGATTGATTGTTTGTTCAGTTCCAGACCAATACATATAATAATTAATTGTTGGTTCATCATTTTCTACAGCTCCACTCATTGCTGCTGAACCTTCTGCTATTTGTCCTCTACTACCTTCTGTCCAAGCAGAAATACCATTAAATGTTCCAGTTGGAGGAACCCAATTTCCATCTTCATCTGTTCCTTCAACAGAAATAATTTCAACAACATTAGGTGTGGTAGTAGTTGAACCACTAAGAACATAAGTAGCAGTATTCTGGTCAAAGGTATATTGCTCTCTTTCTATCCTAACTATACCATCTCTCATCTGTTCAATAATCTGATTTTTTATTTCTGTAGTAGTTTTAGTTTCATAACTCATACTGTCAACCCCATAGTTATTTTTCCACCGTTTGTGGTTTTAATATAAACATCAAAATAAACTATCCCATTACTCTTTAAAGTTGCTGATGAAAAATCTATTCCAACTATAAGGTCTCCAAAGAATTTGTAGATAGAAGTAATGACTTCAGACTTGATAATTTCTATGAAGTCATCATCTGGAACTGGGTTCATTATTAAGAACTTGAACGCAGAACCAAACTCTGGATGAAAAGGAAGTTCTCCCCTTCCTTTATTATAATCATAAACAGTTAATAACAAAAACAACGAGCCATTGGATACTAATTCAGTTAATCCATTGGTAAGTTTGAAATCTCCTCCATCACTTACAACAAAGTCTAAATAGCCATCTGAGCAACCTAATTTCATATCTCTGCCAAAGATAATATTCTCTTGAGCTGTAGTAAGAGTGTTTATTTTAAAGGACATCTGTTATGGTAATTATATAAAGCAATATAATAACTTTATGCTTCTAAGGAACAACCTCTTCATAATTATACATGACATTCAAATATCCTAAACCAGCAGATATACTAAACCCAGATACTTCATCATATCTGTTAATAATATGGTCTAATTGGTTATCTGTATATGTACCATCTATCCTTAAGAGAATAACATCTGTTCCGCTGGGATATGCTTTCCCATCAACCCCTTGGGTTGCAGCTAAATCGTTAATATAATCAACTATTTCTTGTAAAGTTGCCATGATAAAAAAGTAGAAAGAGGGATATAAGAACTTTATGCTTAGAGGATATCCAAGTATCTCTTCCATTTTTTCTTGACGACTGGTTGAGATGTATAATCTAACTTAGTCTCTCTGTCTGTTATGAATACTATGTCTGATAATAAATCACCAACAAACTCTAACTCCATATCACATTCCCCACAATCACAAGCAAAGGTATAATGAAGGTCTCCTCTTGCTTCTGGACCTCTTAACTTTCCAGTCCATTCTTCTGGGTCATATTTAACAGATTTCATATTGAGTTCTTTTTCGTTGCTACCTACTATTCGTATTCCAGTTCTTAAGTTTCCCACAAATTCAAGATATCTACCACAACCACACTTACACATACAGTAATAGCTTCTATCTTCTGGTATAATTTCAACTTCTTCTGACATGAATAAAAAAAGGAAGGGAAGATATTTAAACCTTTTGACACTATGAACCAGATAATGTTTCGTCATAGAGATAGTAGATTACAATTGGTCCATCACCTTCATAGAGAGTGAAAGTGGTTATCTCATCTGGATAATGATTGATAAGGTGTTCAAGACCAGTTTTATTATATTGACCAATAAATCTAATCTTAACATTCTCATCATCTGGTGTCCAAACCATAGCCTCTATCTTATCATTATTATCTATCAAATTCTGAACATAATCAACGATATCTCCTATAGTGTTACTACCAGAAGTATAAGGATAAATCAAGTCTAACCATCCCCTAATACTTTGAACAGCATAACTATATATCTCTGAGTATTGGTTGATAAGCCAATCTAATTGACCTTTACTATAACTTCCTTTAGAAGTAATTCTGATATTACTACCAGTCCATAGTCCTATGGCTTCTAAATCTTGAGCCTTTATCAAGTTTTGAACAGTTGTTTCTATTTCGCCTAATGTTGCCATTTAATCACCTAACTATAATAATATTCACACAACGGAGCTTTACAGTCTAAATCGTTTGCATTGGTACAGATGAAATCCAATCTAAGATGTACCCAATCATAAGCACTAACGTCTGTAGTTGTCCAACCTATATCTGTTCTAAGACTGTATTCTATACCAGTATTGTAATTATTCAATGCTGTTTGACTGTCTAACAGAGTACTGGTTCTACCACTATGAGCGTAGACATATACTCGGTCCCATTCATCACCATTATCAGCATCAAGAAGATTGACTAAGAAATCGTATATCTGTAATTCTAAAGTTCCTTCTCCTCTAACAGTTGGTAGAGGCACTACGCCTACAGCTATAAAGTCTTGAGCACCTACGTTAGATATAGTCATAGCTGAAGAGTTCCATCTCCAATCATCATAATATCCAGCTGCTGTATTACCATTCATCATGATAGGTATCTTATGTCTGTCAGTAGATTTGGAAGACCAACCTATGACTTTAGATGCTCCTCTACTAATAGACCCATCACTTGTAGATAAGTTTCCTTCTATCCACAATTCATCTATCGCTGCACCAGAAGCACCTATACTGTAACTATCATCAGTATCTACGAGAATATCTCCACCTATGGTTGTTGTGCCTCCTATGGTGACGTTTCCAGTGACATCTAAAGTCTCACCTATAGTTCCAGACCCACCTACAACTAAGTCATCCACGGTAGCCTCACCATCAACAACTAAGGTTCCAAAACCTCCTTCTCCAGTAACTTCTAAGTCTTCTGTTACAGAAGCAGAAGTACCAACAGACAAACCAGCGGCTGTAGAAATATTTCCAGTCACATCCAGTGTTTCAGCCACAGTTCCAGAACCACCAATGACCAAATCATCCACCGTAGTTAAACCAGTTACATCTAAGGTTTCAGCAATGGTACCGCTTCCTCCTATGGTTATATCATCGACTGTGGTTGAACCACTCATGGTTGATGTTCCAGAAACGATAAGATTACCAGCAACTGTCGCATCCGTACCATCATCGAAAAGGATACTATCAGTTATATCTTTAGCTGTTCCACTTTCCCATTTGGTAAGATAATTATCTGTATGACTTGTCCCTTGAACTACATCTCCAGAACCGCTTCCAGCAGCACCAGAAACTGCTGATGGTTCCCATTTACTGTTAGCTTCTACCCAAACAAGAGAGTCACCATCACTTGGAGACCCAGCATCTACATCATCTAATTCGTTTAAAACTATACCGCTTGTTGCACCACTAAAAGCAACGGTTCCACTAAAGACTGTTGAACCACTGAAAGCCCAATCTCCAGTAACTATCTCGTTCTGAGCTAAGGATGCGTATTGTGGATGGTCATCATCTGATAACCCAGCTAAATCTCCGTGGTCCGTAACTGGAACAACAGTAAATTGTGTATCAAGAGGACTGAGAATAAGGTCTATATTGGAAGCATCTCGTTCTATGATGACTTTACCAACAAGTAACCCAAAATCTCTTAACAAAGGAGGAGGAGTTGGTATTGCAGATGCTTCTGCTTCTCCTAATTTATTATAATCATCTTGACCATATTGAACATGTAAACTACCGTCTTGTAAAACATAAACTAAATGAACACCATAATCATTACTACCAACTGTTCCTAAAGTTCCGTCTCCATCATCATAATTAGTATTACTTATCTGTGCTTGGTCAGTAACTTCTGTCCAACCACCGCCATTAGCCCTATACCAATAACTAAATCTATCACCATTATTTGTATTTAGAGCACTGATAGTCTCTCTATTATGAGCACAATATAAGACCCCAGCAGTTAATGAAAGATATCGTTCTCCTTCTTCTGCTAAACTCAATCCACTTGCTCGTTCAAAGCCATGTATTTCAAAGTCTCTATAACATGCCTTAGTCATATAGTCAGTGATATCTTGACCTACATTATAGATGTAAAGAGTTGTTCCGTCTCTATACACTCTTCCAATAACTATTTCTGTATGAAGGTCTAATGAAGTAATATCTACTGTTGCATCAACTTCTGGTGACCCACTACTATAAGACAAATAAATCCAATTGGTATTGTTATCTGTTAATGATACACTATCATCCTCAGCCCAATCAAAGAACACATTACTTCCTATATCACTATCTGTTGTTTTGATGATACCAGTTCCAGAGCCAACAGTAGCTGAACCATCACCATTATCACTTATAGTACCACCAGTGATAAATCCAGCACTTTGAGTATTGTTCCACCAGTCTTCTAAAGTCTTATAAGTAGAACCAGAAATGATACTATGATTGATTTGTTCATCATCTAATTCAAATGATGAAACAGCCATAGATTGTAACTCTCCACTATCTTCAAAGAGAATATTATCTGTAAGAGCAGCTGCATCAATAGTATCAACTACCAGTTTTCCTCCTACTGTGATAGTATCATCACCAGCATTCTGTGTTACAATACTGTCTGCTAATTCGTTAGCAGCACCACTCCACATAGGGATAGTTCTTATTGTTCCAGAACCACCTACACCGTAGTAAGTTCCAGAACCCCACGCTTCATAAGGTATGGCTACTCCAGATATGATAACGAATATATTATTATCATCTGCTCTGAACCCATATTTTGTTCCATCTACTATAGTATCTTTAACATCACCTATAGTTCCACTTCCAAACCCCAACATGGCTTTGGCTGCATCAAATTCTACATAACCGCTGTTATTAGTCCATGTTTTATTAGTTACTGTTCCACTTACTAAATCAACATCATATCCATCTGTATCAACATACAATACAGTATAACAATCACTTGAACCACTTACTAAATTATCAGAACCTATATAATATGTCGCCATTATTCCACCTTTTCCTTTCTGTTTTGACCACTTATAGTTCCACCTAATTGTGTTGTACCAGCATTAGCAGTAAGATTAGTCATAGGAGATTGTAACAAAGCGATAGGGATAGGAGCACCACTAATAGGACACGCTGCTAAAGTTCCCCCTACACAACTAAAAGTAGATGCAGCAGTTATTTGAATTTGTCCGTTGGTTCCTAATGTTATAGAGTCTCCATCTGCTACAACAGAATTACTCCCACTTTGAAATAATACATTACCATCAGAATTAATATTAATAGCTCCTTTAGCATTAACATCAATACTACCATCAGCATTAAGAACAATGGATGTTCCACTTGTAGACTCTGAACTTCTGAGGGTGATACTCCCAGAAGACATATGAAATATATCACCATTATCTGTCTCTATGTAGAACCCTTCTTCTGGATAGGTAGGAGAATATGTTGGGTCAGCACTCATAAAAGTTTTTGTATCTCCCTTAAAATCAGCACTGGCAAACTCTCTGTTGAAATGTTGATTAAAATCTGTTACATCTCCTACAGACAAAACAACTCTTTTACCACTTAATGATAATGAACCAGCACCAGAAGCAGCTTCTGTAAAACCAGAACCATCTCCTAAATGAACCTTTGCTCCTTCACTATCTAATAATACTGTTTCTCTGTTTAATATACCACTAACACTATGAGTTGAACCTAAAATATAACCAATATCTCCTTCTATGAATACTAAAACATTCTCATTTGGAGAGTAAGTAGGAATAAATCCAGCTCTTGCACCACTCATTGTTCCCATAATTGATATAGGACTACAAGATATGTCTGTTCCGTCTATATTTATTGTATAAACATTACTATACCCCTCATCCTCTTCTTCCCTTTGGACGTTTTTTATTGTTGCCGATTTAATCATCTTATACCATCCTTTTCCAACTTAAAGGCAAATTCTCTGATAATGAAGACCTTTGTAAAAATGTCGATAATTGTCTTGTAATCACATTGTCTTCATCAAAAGGCATGTTACTGTTAATTGGGTCATCTACTAAATATATTTTACTCATGAACCCACTTGTTGTTCCGAAGTTACCGATATATTGAACATGTCTATAAACAAACCATCTTACTACCTCATTCTCTTTTGCAGTATTTAGTTTAACAATATCATCATCTATAAATGCAGACCCTTCTCCATTATTTTCTAAATCTCTTATATACTTTTTTTCATTCAACATAGAAGTAAATTCTTTAGTCTTTCCAATAGCAGCACTCGCTATACTGACTACTCTATCTGTATCAATAATATCTACTGGTGCTACTCTTTTAGACAATTTTTCTAAGTAATAGTTTGCAAATCCTTCTCTCTTTTCTTGTAAAAAGATGGTATCACCAACTTGTATATTAGGTCTGGCTCCCATATATATTGAACCATTTCTCCCTTGCATTGTAGCCAATTCTATTAACATTGTCTCTACTGTTTTACAAGTCATCTCTATTATTCCAAATATTAAAGCTACCATAAACTTTTTTATTGGTATTGCTTTTTGTGTGATGTTTCTAACAAATTCATAATATGGTTCTTGACCAACTTGATAATCTGATATTTCAGTTGCATTATACTTTACAACCTCTGATAAAAATCTCAACGTGTCATCTGCATCATCTAAATATTGATATATACTTTTCATCACTTGGGTTACAGCATTAAGACTGCTTTTTCCTATTGACTTAGCAGTTAGGTAGGTGTTTTTGATATGATAATCAATGTCTTTACTTACACCAAATACAGTTTGACCTATACTTTCTAAACTACTATCTGATAGAAAATCTTGACACATCTCAAAGAACTCATTATAACTATATTTTTCTTTTAGTTGGAATGTTTTACTGCTACTATATTTGATATTGAATGTACCAGTTTGTTTTATTTTCTCACTGATGGGAACAGCTATAGAAGAAAAAGAACCAAATAAACCATTGAGATTGAATTCTAATTCAAAGGTTTTAGGGTTAATACCATAAGAATTAAGAGTATCGGTAATAGGATTATTAGAAGTGACAGATACCCCTTGTGTGTATGATAACATGTTATCTACTTTTTCTCTTAGTTCTAAGTAATAACCATCTTCCAAAGATACAGAAGAAGTATTAACTGTTGACTCTTTATAATCTACTAAAGGTTTTTGTGTTTCAAAAACAACCATCTTAGGAACATTAGAATAGATGTTGTTCTTCGTAGAAAAATTATTTTTTAAAGACACAGACATTATAGGAGCAGAATTAACATCATCTGGGTCCACTAAATGACATTCTGCTATCTGTCCTCTTCTGTTTACCTCAAAGATATCTATTTCAGACACCTCATCAAGATAAAGTTTGTGTTTTCTATCTGGAACTAATAAATTACCAGCAGCATCTCTCCCACTAAATGTAAATAATAAGCATATAACTATTCCAGTTCCTTTCTTTCTATTTGGAACATCTTGGTTAATGAACATATCAGATTTAACCCATAAGTTCTTTGAAGCATCACCATAGATAATCTTGTTAATATAGATAAAATTACTTAGATACATATTAACAAAATCTATTATTGATGGTGTGTTAAAGGTTGTATCTAACTCTGGTCTGGTATAGAGGTCCAACTTATCTGGCGTCCATCTCTCACTTGTTCTAACATTAAGAACATTAGTTAATGCACGAGCAAGAGGTATAGTTCCAGAAGCTTTACCACTTTTATCATCTAAATAAAGATAAAACTGTTCTGCTTTTCCCCCCTTATCTGCTACTAAAAATGATATCTTACCAGAACCATCTTTCTTAATCTTACCAAATAAATTCATGATTATCTTATCAAAAGAAATAAGCAGTTTATCAGTCTCATTTTCTTGTACTCTTCTTGTTTCAGCAAACACCCTATCACCAAAAGCAGCAAAAAATCTGCTTGAAGTTATCATAAATTTTTTCATGGTTCTTCCTCTATTATCTGGGTCATCAACCTCTGTTGCTGGAAGAACACTGGTAGTCATACCATTATTAATACAAAACTTTACTGCTTTTGATATGGTTGTTTGCCATAAAGTATTTTTATCATAATCTTTTAATGTATAAGCTTCGTTATTATCGTTATCTTCTTTCTTGATACCATAATTAATTTTAAGATGTTGGAACATTCTTGCTGGGTCTTGAGCATTCATCCTTAACTGAGTAGAACCTCCCATATGAAGGTTTTTAACTGTAATAAACCCAGAAAAATGAGGTCTGTCTCTCTCTATTCTGGTAGTAAATCTACTCTTCTTAATCTTCTGTTCTTTTTCTCCAGACTTACATAACGTACCTATTAAAGAGGTATTTGTAATAGAAACGTTTTGAAGATTTGTACCAATCTTCTTTTTTGTTAAGAAGTCTTTAACTCCTACAGCATATTTAACATCTTGATTATACATCTCATAAAACAATAACTTTGAAGCAGCAAAATCCGCTCCAGATATAGCAGCAGAAGCCAAAGTTTTAGAAAGGTTCTGCGTCCAAACGAATATCACATCATCTGTTCTAACTATCTTATAAAGTAATCTTTCATAATCAGAAAAAGTTATTTCTATTTTAACACCGTATCTCGAACTTTCATCAATTTGAACACCAAGAAGAGTATTCTGTTCATAAGAATTTGTAAAAGGATTTGATACCAAGTTCTTGCTTAAATATCTCATAGATTTATCTGGTTCAGTTACAGCACCTACAGCTTCATCTTCATGAAGTCTTGTAAGTTCTTCTTGGCTTAATACTTTTGTATCAACTTCAAACTTATAATAAGGTTTGAGGTCAACAAACTTGAACATACCTTTTTCAGTTCTTCTCCATATTTCAACAGCAACAATAACATGTTGTTCATTATCGAAATTGAATTTAAGAACTTCTGATGATGTTGGTTGTAAAAACTGAGAAAGGTCTGACATCTAAAAAGCCACCTCTAATGGATACTTTATCACTGGAGGAATTCTTAATACTTCATATAACTCTAAAGTATATTTATAGACCATTCTTTCATCTCCAGACTGTTCCCAACTCATCTTATCTATAGTTACAAAAGCCATATCTAAATCTGCTTTCATAAATATAGGAGAATCGTAAGTATAAAGATACTCTATGAAATACTTTACTGCTCTTGCATCATAGGAAAAGAAGAACCAAGCCTTTTCCCCTCCAACACCAGCAAGACCTTTGAAATATCTATTCCATTTTCTAAAGAGGTTCTCAAAATTGAGTTCTCCTTTGATTACAAACTTAGTACTTTTTGTACCGAACTTTTGTCGGATAGAGCCTATCCTACCTATTGGATTTAACTCATTCACCCTTTTTTCATATGTCCCTTGCCAGAAATTGGCTTGTGGGTCTATAAGAAAAACTGGTGGTACATAAAGTAGAACTTTTCTTGAAACTAATGATTTTAATGTATCTATCGTTGACATTTTTATTCTTCACCTATATCATATTCTGGATTAATCGCAAATCTTTTTGTAGTATTGATATTAAACTCTTTTTCAACACGTGTTATACCTATTGCCATACCCTTTGCTGCTGTAGATACTCTACCTAATTTGTTTTGTAATGAAGCGAAATCTGAAGACCTATTCAAGAAGTCACTTATTGTACTGTATAGTTCCCCTTGCTGTCTCCTCATCTCTCCTAAATTGAAATCTATAGTCAATAAATTATCTAATTTTAACTTACTAAACAATCCATCGACAACACCAGTTATCACTTTATTTGATAGTCCTTCTTGGTCTATGGTTGCAGTAATCACTCCTCCAGAAGATGAACCACTTCGAGATGGAGTAGAAGCAGTTGAAATAGAAGACTTAGAACCCATCTTATCTAACAAACTTTCTATGACTGTATCTACCATAGTATATGACTCAGTAAAAGCATTTGGGTCTGGAGCTTCAGAAGTTCTTGTCCTTAATTCTCCTACAAACATTTCTTCTATAGCACTTCTTACCTCTGGTTTTTTAGATGCTTCTTCAAATGATAAACCATTAGCTCTTGCATATTGTGTTATCACATATTCAGCATCAGATAAATTTTTACCCATATGTTTAGCAACCATATCTGGTCTAAGCTCTGGGTTTGGTAATGATGAGAGGTATCTTGAGCTGTAGTATCTTTCCACTTCTAATGCTTTTGATTCTTGTGGTCCTCCAAACGACTTCATGATATTAGATACTTCGTTATTAAGATATTCAAATACAGATAACATATTTGGAGAATCCTTAACCAAAGACAACAAATCTCTTGTTTGGTTTTGAGCATTTTTACTTCCTTTAATTTGTGGGAATAAATCATTTAATTTAGAAAGAAACATTAATGATTTGTCCATGATTTCTGACCACTTATCTGGGTCTTGTTCAAATCCTACACTTCTAATCATGGCTTCTAAATTATTCAAATACTCAAAAGGACTTACACCACCAAACACTGTTTCACTAATAACATCTTTGTTTATTTTTAGTCTTGCTAACTGGTTTCTTGTTTGATTGATAGCAGTCTGTGTTTGGAGAGTAGGAGCAGAAGAAGAATATTTAGTACTGGTTAAGAGACTATAGTTCATCTTTACATATTCTTTTATTTCATGTAACAAATCCCAGTTCCCACCAACTTTACTAACACCTCCTTCACTCATAGAATTAACTGCTGTAGTAAAATTGTTTTTAACAGTATCACTAAGAGCACCAAAATCACTAAAAGCCTTATAGATTTCTGACATGTTAGTTATTTCAGCTTGAGCACTTAGTTTGATATTTAGTTCAGCCATTATAAATCACTTTCATATTGTTCTACACACTCACTAATAAAAAGGATTTCTGTCCAATTCATTCTTATCAGTTCTCGGAGAGGAAGAGAGATTTTCTTTGACAGAGCATAAAGAAATCTACCCACATTTGTATGTGCTAATTTTCTAATTTCTTGCTCTCCGAGTGCTGAGAAAAAGAGATTTCTTCCACAGCACTGATTAGTGATTGTTGCATACCAAGAGGCATCATATCTACTTCTTTATAACTCAAAGGACGACCATCTGTAGTTGTTACCAACTTGGTTATCATATGTTTATACCGTTCTAACGGAGTGTTGAACATTTCTAATTCTAATTGTATTGCAACAGTAAGAGGTTTGACTATGAAAGACATCCCATCATCAATATCATCATAAATAATATTAACAGTAACTTCTTTGGCATCAAGTATTTGCTGAAGTTTTTCTATGATGTTTTCTTTCTTAATTTCTCCCACAGCTTTTTTTAATTCACCAATAGTAGTGATAACTTCTTTCTGTCGTTGTTCTTCTTCTTCCATGGGAGGTAGTTATCAGAACTAATATTTAGATGTTTCTGTTAGAGGTGTCTTAAAGAACTATCAATAAGAGGAAGGTTTGATGCGTTGGGGAAAGACCTTTCTGTATATTCTTTAACATCTAAAGCAGTAAAACTTAGTGTCTCAGCCATAAATTGACCTTGATTAATACCACCTTCTACAGAAGTTGGAGTAATTCTTGAAAACACATATCCTTTCCCTACCCCTTGAGCATAAAACCTTAACCTAACATCACTAAAAGGTATAAGTAACTCTCCTACATTATCAAAACCACTACCAACTTGATGTTTCAAATCATAAGTTCCAAGAAGAAGTTTTGTTCCAATGTCTATATAATCAAAATTAGCACTTGAGTGTTTGATAACCACAGAAGATAACTGTCCTTCTGCTGATAGATTGTTTCTAAAAATGTCTGAACCTAAAGGATTATCATCTCCTATAGCACGATAAGTTCTTGTGTTCCAAACATATCTCCAAGAAAGCTTGTCTGCAAACCCTATTGGAAAGTTTTGAAATAGAAACTCATCATCTCTCTGTCCTTTAACTGTTAGAAATATTGCTACATCATCAGCATGAATAGTATTATTTTGTGTTGAATAACTCATTATGAATAAAAAAAGGATAAGAAGATTAAAAATCTTTCTTATGGATGAGAAGTTATTGAGGAAGATGGGTTACTATAACCGAATTCACCTTCCATTTCAATTATGGTGAAGTCCCCTTGACCAATATCTTTTGACCTTCTGGTAAAGATACAATCGTGTAATGTATCTTCGAACCCAGTTCTTAGGTTTCTTATCTGGATAGTAAATCTTAAAGGAGCAACATATTTACTTGGGTCATCCGCAGTACCAGCACCATGCATTTCTGGAGGAGTAACTGTTCCAGCACTAATAGCATCGGAAAGCAATGAATTGACATCAGATGTCCCTTCATTCATTCGAGCACCTAATGCTTGTTGTATCAACCGCATGTTGATGGCAGTAGCTCTAAATCTGCATCTGAAGACACCTCTATAGTTAGTTGTTCGAGCATCAACTCGAAACTTAGTTCCGATAGCTCTTACTTCTCTTAACTCTTCACTGTCTTCATATCTGATACTGTCTAATCTTCCAAGAGTATATTCTACTAAATCATTAGTTAGATTATCTCCACCAACAACGAGCATCTTGAGGATTATATCGTCCCCAAATTCTGTATTATAATAGTTTAGATTTGACATTTTTTATCACCCTATTTGTAATGTTGCTGTAAGATTTATCACTATCTTCAGTGTCTCAAAGACTGGTGTCACATCAACTTGACATCTCATAATGTTGTTTGCTTCATCATTAGCAGAAGCATACACATTTGCAGCAAATGCTTTAATCATCCCTTGTCTCTTTCTATCAGCAAGTTTAGTTTCTATCGAAGTTTTCGCAGAAGCTCTTGTACTTGAAGTGTTAGAACTGAACAAGTATTGTCTCATAATGTTTCTTGCATCTTTTGCAATCGTATCTAAGATTTGTCTTGTAGTTATCAATGTTACATCTGCAGCTGAACTTGCAGTAAACGTCCAACCTTTGTCGTAAGACCAAGTACTATTTGTACCATTGGTCCATCTTCTTGGAAATATCACGTGGTCTCCCCACATGCTTTCCAATGTTGTCTTACCAAATATATGTAAGTTTTCATCACCTTTGTAAGAAGGCGACCATCCAGTAATATAACTCAGTGGAGTATGAGCATCTTGGCTTGATAATCTTCCAGCAACATAAGCTGCTAAGAAGTTTCCACCTATTTCATGTGTTCCACTTGCGAAAGTTGTATAATCTTTCAGATGTGTATCTGTAGTTTCAGTAGAACCGCTTGTTGCAGTAAATTTATAGGTTGTATTAGCAAGAAGACATATCACTCTTCCAGTATCGCTTTGTTGAGTATCAGCAGTTGGGAATGAATATGTATATGAAGAACCACTCAATGCTCTTTGCAAAGAAGTTCCAGTAACATAAACCCTTTCTTTACCTTCTGAAGCTGCTGAAGCAGCAACTACTTCTGTTACGACAGCTGCTATTGGATTAGCACCAGCCACAACCAAATAATAAACATCATCGAATGCTCTTAAAGCTGATAAAGCTTCTGAAAGACCAGTTGGTGATGTTTCAGCGTCAGTTCCAGTTCCACTAAGAACACAACCATAAACTTTTTTAGCACCACCAGCAAAAGCTAATTCTACTGCTCTCATAAAGTTATGGTCTGGGCAATAAGGAGAGTCGCTTGTAGCACCTAAATCATAAGTTCCACTTGACCAATTGGTACCTAATGCAATTCCCATCTTATTCTTATAATCAACAAGTGAGTCATATACAAAAACTGTCCCAGTATTACCAGTTGTAAATAAATCACTGTCTGCTACATCATAATCTGAACTACCAGATGCCATATGTCCTATGACAGCAACATATCGACCAGTATCTAATGGGCTGGGTCTGATATCGTCTGTGGTTTGTTCCACATAAACACCAGCTAAAGTATATTCGCTCATAAGCTATTCTCTACATAATGAGTATAAAAAGATTATTATCAACTTCCACTCTCTGTACCAGACCAAGAAAGTGTTCCGCTCTCGGTATCAACACTTTCTAAGACCCCAGAACTGGTTTGATAGACTTCTATAGGAACTTCTCCTACAAGATAACCATCTGAACCACTTCCAGTTGGAGGAATAAACCTTACTTCAGTTGTAATCAATAAATCAAGATATCTACGATAGACCATGGTCGCACCATTATGATGAGCTACATCTTTAATAAATCTATCAGCATCATCATATCCTATAAGGTCACTACTAACAGTTTTAACTTGTTTAATACCTAAATCATAAAGAGTATTAGACTGTGGAGACTTATACCAATTAAACAGATTATCTATTTTACCAGACAAAGAGTCTCTCATCCATGGGTCCTTAGCCCAAGAGTCACATCTGACAATGTAGATTTTTTCATGACCGTATACTGTATCATATGAACCAGAAGAAGCAACCCCACCACCACTATTTACATATTCAAAAAGAAAGTTACCTATATACTCACTCATCTCTCTTTGCCCTTGGACACTAACTACAATAGTAGGAAGTTCCATATTCTCTGCTGTAGGATAATCACCATAACAATTAATTGTTGTTTCTGTACCAGAAGTACCTAATGATATAGTTCCAATATTAGTCCTTATGAAGTCAACTATATGTGCTTTAAGAGTATCTGTATCAAATAAATAACCATCTTTAGACGATAATACTGAACCGCTATAACTTTCCCATGTCCAAGTCATTGTTATTACCTTTTATTCATGCCTTTTGAAGTTTTCCCTTATTCATCATCATTAAAGAATTCTCCAAGAGATTTGTTTTTCCTTTTGTTTTCCATTTCTTTTTGTCTTCTGGCAACTCTATTACGTTGGTTTATTCTTTCTCTACGTAGAGATACTGTTGGCTTTGCTTTTGTAGGTAATTTTTGTTCTGGAGTTTTATTTATGAAATTCCACACATTATAACCCATAAACTTATGATATAATCTTTTTGCTGCTTTATAGGATAAAGGTGTTTTACCACCCCCATGTTTTCTTGCAATAGCCTCTACTGTATCATGAAACTTAACTCTCTCTTTTGCTCTTTCTATCCTTTGTTCTTCTATTAACTGTGCTTCATTTTCTATCTTTAATTTTCCACTCCTAATGAACTGGTTCAAATTACCTCTGTTTTCTATTATTTTGTTTCTTAAAATTTGTTGCTTTCTGTCCAATGATTTTACTTTTCTTTTTGCTTCTTGTGTTTCTTTCCTTTCTCTTTCTTTCTTTGTAGGTTGACCCATAACTACACGGTCATGAAAATCATCACTATTCTCATAGTTAATATCTATAATCATTTGTTTTTCTCTAAAGGCTCTACTTGCAGCTCTCTTCTGTGCTCCTTCGCTATATCTCCATTTCTTTCCCTTATAATCTCCATCAACTTCTTCTCCAGCTTCATTTAACCAAATAGTTGAAAACTTTTTCCCTAAACTTTGTAATTCCTTCTTTCTTGCTTTCTCTCTTTCTTTGAGTTCCTCTAATTTGGCTTTACCTATTTCACTTGTAGCTGGTAATCTACTCAAAGGAACTTTTGCTGGTGCTATACCTTTTGTCGCATCTCCCCATGAATCTTTAATCCAATCTTCTGCTGATAATAAAACCTCATTATATATTGTTGGTTGCAGCATAGGTCTGGAGTCAAAAGGATACCCTTTAAATTCAAAATAACCATGACCTCTAATATCCATATAACCATCATAAGTTTCTTCATCTGTATTTTGAACAACATGAACATCAGAAACATAAGAGTCTCTTGCAGCACTGGCTTCTGCTGTATAATCTACTGTCAGTCCTTCTGGTGTGGTCGTAGAAGACTCATTAGTCCATGAATGACCTTTCTTGTTAAAAAAGGTTTCATATAACCCTCTAAGAGTTTCACCAGTATCAATCATACCGCTTCTATTATCTGGATTAGGATGAGGAGTTTTCTTTGGAGGAAAACCATATTTAGAATAGGCATGTTCTACAACATCTATAGCTATAAGATTAATATTATCTAAACAGTTTTCAAAGAACTGAGCAAATACTCTTTCAAATCTATCTATTGCATGAGCATTTTTCCTTAATACAAATCCGTGTTTTGTATATATTGCTTCAGTAAGAAAATTAATTCCGATATGTAACTCTAACTCAGCCATTCTCATTAATACGTCTTTTTCATATGAAGTTAAAGTTATCATCAAATAATAAAAAGAAAAAGGAGTAAAAAAAGTTATTGTTTGTCTTTAGGCACAAGTTTATCTTCGATATCTTGTTTATCAAATTCAGTTACATCTTCAAAGTTGTTATTTGCTGAGTAGTGTTTAGGTAACAATCCTATGAAATCGTCATCCCATACCACATCTTGAGCATGACCTACAACACGAGTAAAACCGAGAACTACTTGTTCTCTTATCCATTCACCTTGATGTAAATCAAACTGTCTTTGTAACTTTATATGTTGAACACCATTAAGGTCTTCTATACCAACAAATTGCATGAGTTTTACAATTCTTTGGTCTAAACCAACATCATCCAACTCTTCAGTTTCTTCTTCTAACTCTTCAAAATCATCCTCTGTCATCAGTAATCACATCCGCAAGTTTCTTGGCTGCTGATTTCCAAGTCCATTTCTTGACATCTTTTAGCCCTTGAACTGACCTCTTCTTTCTTCCTTCAACATCATCAACAACTTTTCTCATTATATTACGAATATTCTTTATTGAAGGTTTAGCCCAATAAAGCCCTTGGTTTCTATCGTAAGGACCTCTACCATCAGTGATATCCATTGTTTCTGGTTTAATGATGTAGGAGTTCTTAGTATTCATATATTCCAATTGACCACCAAACTTTTGTGTGATACATGGAACACCACAAGCCATAGATTGAATATAGGGTAATCCCCAACTCTCACCTTTGCTTGGTAATATGAACGCATTAGCAGAGTTATATAATCTTCTCATATTAGGTTCAGTTAGCATCTGACCATTGATTACAATTTTTGGAGGGTTCTTATTCTTGAATTGAAAGGTTCTGGTTTTGATAGCATTAGTTATTCCTAACATAGTTGAGAAATTATTATCCATACCATATGTTTTTAACATTAACACTACTTTATCATCTCCAGTAAATTCTTTAAGATAAGCATCTACAAGTTCTTCAAACCCTTTTCGTTTAATCCACTGACCTACAGCCAAAAATACGAAGTCATCACCAAAGTCAAATAATTTGTCTTTATCTGGATAGAATATAGAAGTATCTATACCATGAGGAACTATATGAATTGGTCTGGCATCTGGACCTTTTTCTGTTATGGCTCTTTCTATAGAGTCTTTACAAAACTTAGTATTTGTTATGAACTCATCATAAAGGGTGAGCTCTTTCTTCCATAGAGGAGGTAAATCAAGTAATTCCCAAACAAACATGAGTATGTTTCTATTGTGGTCTGGAGGAGACCTATCAAATACTACTGGAGTTCCATATCTTATATAAGGAACTGTTTTATCAGAAGTCTTAGCAAACATATCTTGGAATATCGCTGCTTGGTCTGCTGGTAATCTAATTATTAAATCATCCATTTTTCTTTCTTGAAGATGAACATCTAATCCTTCTTCATGAAGACCTAACACCATTTTTCTGGCTGCATAAGCATAACCAGAAGGAGATAATACTGTTGTTTCTATTCTTACATCAACCATTTACATCACCAACTCTATATTGGTATTAACTTTTTCAAATAAGTCAATCCACATCTTATTTACTACCGTCCAATCATAATGACTGACTGCCCAATCACGAGCATTTTTACCATGTAGTTTTCGTAGTTCTTCATCTTTCCAATATTTCTGGAAAGCTTGAGCCATCTTCTTAACATCTATCCAAGCCTTTCTAACTCCACATCTTTCCATATAAGCAGTTACATAAGGAACAGCAATTCCTCTTTGTTCTTCTTTAGGAACAACTTCTTCATTATCACCAAGAAGTAAAAACTCTTCTGTGGTTGTATAATTGGTTGCTACTGTTGGAAGACCACAAGCCATGCCTTCTACTATAGGAATTCCAAATCCTTCTCCACCAGTTGATAGAGCATGAACGTCAAAACAATTATATAACAACGATAAATCTTGTGGGGGTATCCCTTCTAAGAAATTATATTTTTTTCTGGATTGATTTGATGCTGGAGTAATGATAACGTTCTCTCCTATTCCTCTACATTCAATCTGCTCTAAGAAGAAATAATCGTGGTTAGCATCCCCTATATATAATGGGTCTTTAGCATCTAAATGAAGATAGAGATAACAAGTTTCTTTCTTCAACTTTTTCTCTTCTTTACTTCCAGCATTCATAAACATCCTAAATGCTTCAAGTAATCTCATATGATGTTTTCGTTTATTCAATCTGGCTACGCAACCTATAATGAACATATCTTTAGGGTCTGTTTTAAACTTCATACCATATTCACCAAAGAATGCTTGTCTTGCTGCTAATTTGTTTATAGGACTAAATATAGATGTATTTATACCATGGGGTACATATTCTGCATCAATTTTAAGTTGTTCTTTAGTAAGTTTTTGACCATATTTACTCATTGCTATTGGAACATCAACAGCCATTAGAACTGACTCTATCATACTGTTGATTGGGTCTCCATCAAGAGGATAATATAACATCCAAAAAGGTCTTGGTTGTCTTGCTAATACATCAACCATATGAGCATCCCCTTGAGTAAAGAGAACATCTGGAGCTATTTCATGAAATACGTCTTGATAACTATCCTTACCAAACATAGCATTTCCTCTCACTCCATGAACTTTATAGTTAAATCCAGAAATTGGAGGATTGCCTCTTGTTTGCCATCCTAAATAATGAGTATCCCAATTGAAGAACTTAGATACTGTATTAGCTATAGTTCCACATTGTATAGCAAACCCAGTAGGATAGTAAGGGCTATCAGAAGCAAAAAGTATAGTTGGTCTTCTTCTATTCAACTTAATTTCGGTTTTTGTCTCTATATCTACTTTTTTTGACATGTATATATATAAACACCTAATCTTATTAAATCTTTTGATGGCTTCTAACTCATTGGCTTTGTTGGGTCAGTCTCACCAGTCTCTGAATAAGGCTTTCTAACAATCTTTAATAAAGTATAAACTTTCTGACCAAATGAACCGTATTTTGTTTCGTTTAGCATTATATCATATTCGTACCTTGTATAATTGGTATCAATAGGAAAAATGATTATGTCACCAACTGCAAAGTTATCGTGTTCCCAGCCATAAGTCCATAACCGATGAGTATAACGTTGAACTAAACCAGCTGGTGTCACATAATCACCTACTCCACTTCTTCCAGTAGGAGGTATTTGCTCTACGTAAGCTTTTACTTTTCGTTCAGATGATGTCCCCTCAGTAAAGATAAATCCAGACCCATTACATACAGAACAAGTAGAATTAGGACGACCATATAAACTATTCCAACAAGTACATTTAGTAGCACTTTTTTTAGACCTATGAATGACATCTTGTCCTACATTAGTTAAGATATGTCTCATATAATAGTCATCAATAATAGGAACATGAGGTGTTCCCATAGTCCATTGTCTAAATGCCATAGTTAAACACCATCTCCAGCAAGGTTCATCCCTTGTACCCAACCACTATAAATGGTCTGGTCGCTTGTTACATATATCCTACCACTATCAACAAAGATTGCTGCTTGATTAAGAGTAACTCTGTTAGAACTAAGAGGAAAGCTTCTGGCATAATAAGGTTTAGAACCAGAACTCCTATCGATAATAACGACTGGAGCTTGGTCATATGCCAATTTCAGTATGTTCTTTAAATTATTAACTTTATCTTCATACATTCTAAACAGTTCTCCCATAGACATACCTTCTCCCCAAAGTTTGGTTTGAACTCCTAATTCTCCAAGATTATAACTAAACCCTCCTTGGATAGCATTAGAACTGTTTAATGCTAATATCGAATATTTGACAGCAATAGCATATACTAATAAAATAGCAAGTTGTTCAACGGTATCAGTTGTTGTTAAATCATAATCCCATGTCATATCAAATTCATGATTGACTTCTTGTTTTGCTGACTCTAATTCCATCAATATTTGACTATTAGTAAGTCCAGCTTCATAACGATAGGTACATCTTACCTTCTCACCTATCACAACATTTGCACCAGAAGCAAGAATAACTTGTCCAGTGTTCTCAGTAAAATCAGAACCACTGGTTGTATTATAATAATTACTACCAGAATGTGTCAAATCTGTATGTTCCCAAATTCCAGCAACACCTCCAAGGGGAACATTAAAAACATATATCTCATACCCACTTGAACCAGAAAAAACTACTTGTAATTCATCTTCAATAGTCGGACTTTGCACTACCCCAGCTTGTGTTAACATATCCCTTACGTTGCTAATATGGTCAGCGTTTTCTGTCGTGCTTAAGAAACTCATTAAGCTAACTACTACATAATGAGTAAAAAAGGGTTTTGGTTAAATTCTTGTTTTTCCGTTGACTTCAAAACCACAGTTTTTGAACGTAACTTTTCCACCATTTAACCAAGTAATAACCTTATCAAAATCATTTTCATCAACATTCATGACAGATACCTTATCATTAGCATCAATCATAGCAAGACCTCTTCCAGCAATAATAAAATTCCATGGTCTAATATCTGTAGCATGTTCATATTTCAAATCTCTAAGTAACTTTTCTATGTTAGCAACATATGGAAAAGTTCCATTGAACACCATAAAAGTATAAAGATTTATACCTTTAATCCATACTCTTTTTCTACCATCTTGATGATGATAATGTTTATGTTTCCATGAAGACTCAATACCAACCTTACTTCTTAGATGAGGAGGACAGTTGTAATATCTTTTCTTCATTCCATTCTTAATAGTAGTTATCATATAGATAGGTCTTTTTCCCCCTTTGGTAACATGAGAGTCTCCTTCTCCTATTTGTTCTACTTTACCATAGAATAAATCTGGATTTATCTTAACAACTTTATGAGGATTACAAGCATTGGTAGTATTAGGAAGCTCAATAATTAGCCTATCTCCAAGAGCAGACATTTCATTAACAACATCATTAGGGTCTCCATCTATATGATGAACTACACTCATTGCTAACACTACATCAAAATGTTCTATCTCAGACAAAACTTTAATTTTGTATAAATCCATATGGGTTTGTAACAATATGATATTATTCAAATCGTTTCTTACAGCAAGATTTTGTAATTGTTTTCCATAGAAATTTGGAGACTCAATCATAACTACAGAACTCATTGGATAATCTTCTGCTATCCTAAATGAGAAGTAACCAAGATTAGCACCTATGTCTAACACAGTAAAACTCCTCTCAAACTTATCAAGAACCTTTTTTATTACTTGATACCTTTTCTCACACTCTCTTACACCTTTCTTTTCCAATTTTCCTTTAACCCATATATCTTGATATTGTTCCATTATATTCCTAACTCCTTATACCATGTTTTTATGTTCTCACCAGCAATAATATCTGCTTTTGTTCTCATTTCATCAGTCCAGTTTTCTATTGAAGGATAGATATACTTATTAGCCCAGCTATCATATTTCTTTATAATCAAATCACTGAAATCATAATCTATACCTATAAAAATGTTAAATAATAACATATCAGTGTAAGGAGGATTGAACATATCTTCCATCTTTAATAACATCATAGGTATAGTCTTTGCAAACTCTTGAGCAACATTTAAATATTTATTCCATATCCAAAGAGCTTTCATAAATGCTTGTTTTTTAGTTCTATCTCCTTTTTTCCACCACTGTGTTGCTGGGTCATCTTTAAACAGAAACGGACTTAATCTATCTGTTACTATACTTTCTTCTGTGTTCTTAGTAGTATATCTTGTAGCAAATGAACGGACAAAATCTACTGGATTTCTTATGATATAAACAATCTTAGATTCTGGATAACAATCATGAATAATATCAACGATTGGTGTAAAAGCCCAGTTACTCTCAAAGTAATGTTCTGCATTTCCTCTTATCTTTTCTGTTCTATCCTTAAAGATTTTAGATAACTCATCTCTTGTTATCTCTCCTTTGTAATATGAAACTATATTATGTCTCAGTCTTGGATGTGGTTCATGTTTTCCAAGATAATGAGTGTTCTTATTAATGTTATGTGCTAACCAACCAGTACCAGTTCTACCAGTCGATACCACAAATACTTCTACCATTTTTTACACCTTTAATTTATTATTTTACGAATACTTCAATCATAGACAACCTATTTAGAAGGTGAGGACTATCTACCCAATATGGTTTCATATCAACTATTCTATAATCATGTCCCCACTTGTGACAGATTTCTTTCATATCTTTTTCAGAATAAAAGAAACTTAAAGGAGGTTTAAAAAAGCCCCATGGTTTGGTCTTTTTACCTATCCACACAGTAACAAATACTTTTGTTGTAGGCTTCATAATCTTCCATAGATTCTGGATAAATTCTTCAAACATAGCAATAGGATTGTGGTTCAATACAGACACCGCTATAATGTAATCTACTTTTGGTAGATAATCAAAGCCGAAATCAGTATTAATATAAAACTCTGCTATCTCTTGCTTATTTCCTACTAATACCTTTCCAGCTTCTATGGCTTCTGGACATATATCTACACCTACATAACTTCTACAACCATAGTCATATACCTTATCTAATAATGGTAAAGTCCCACAACCCAAATCTAACAGAGAGTGTTCTGGTTTAAAACCATTATCTTTTAACAACTGTAAAATCTTCTTAGAACCAACATCCCATGAATAAGTTGATGTTCCAGCAGACTTGGGGTCTATTGCAACTTGCTCCTTCATGAATTCAGCATAATTATTTATGTGCTCATCATGTGTCATGATAACATTTAAATATTTCTAACTTTATTAATCTTTTGATGACTAAACTTAAGATAGCAGTACCAGCTATACATAAATCACGATTAAGACAAATAGCACGAACTGGTCATGAGATATATTACTTTGATGACGATAGAGAAGTAGAAAAGGGTTATAACTCAATATTCGATGAGTTCACCAAAGAATTAAACAACATAGAATTCATAGCAAAAAACGATTTTGTTAATAACCCAACAAAATATGATTTAATAATATTGCCTAATCAAGCATCTATGCATGAGTTTAGTAGTTATAGTAATTTGCCTAAAGCTTTTATTTGGACTAATGTATGTGATATAAATGATAAGGTAAAAAAGTTTTTTGGAAACAACCCATTGATGATTTGTACCTCCAACAACTGGAAACTTAGACCACAAGATAGAACAGTAACAATAGGAGTGGACCCAGAAGAATTTCCAGAGAGAGACTTTGAAATGAAACCAATATCAAGAATATTGGCTCCTATAAATAATTTTGTTCATGTAGGGAAAAACTTTGCTAAGAAACACAGAAACTCTCCTAACTGGTTTGGCGATATACCTAATCAACAATATTTCTGTGAGTTAGTAGGTTATGATTGGGTTGATACACTCTCAAATAATGAGTATATAAAAATATGTGGAAGAAATCCAGTTTTTAAAGAAGAAACATTAATATCAAGAGAACAATATAAAAAATGGATAAGATTACACTCATCTATTTTAATACCATCAAGATTTAAACATCATGCTAATGCAACAGCAGAAGCACTTATGAGTAAACAAGCACTATTAATAAGACCTTCAGTAGAATTTAGAGTCAATTCTTCTCCTCTTACTGATGAACATGATTGTTTCATAATCAAAACAGAAGACGAGTTAAGAAAATATTATTGTAACGATGGGTGGGTATATGATAGAAAAAGACAAGAAGCGATAGCTGAAAATGCTTTGCTTACAGCTCATCAATATTTCAGTATGGATACTTGTGTTGAACGATGGAATGAATTCTTTGAACATGTGGTAGATTGGCAATGAAGATAATAGGAATATACGGTCACATGGGTTTTTCAAGACAGTTGGCTGCCACTAAACACGATTGGACATTTGTTCTATTTGACGATAGAGCAAAAAAAGAACACGGTTATAGAGACTTGTTTACTGACAAAGAAAAGAACAACTTCAACATCATTGGAACAGACGAATTCTGGGAAAAAATAAACAACGATTATTTTGATGCAGTATATCTGGACAAAGACTGGACCATCCAAAGGTTCTGTCATTTAAATATGCCTAAACTTTACGGTTGGGTTAACGTTAGATTACCAGTTCCAGAAACAATAAAAGCAATAGGAGATACACCTTTTATACCTACCACTTCTAATGATTGGGATATTAGACCTCAAGATAGAATAGTTTCTATTGGTGTAGACCCAAACGATTTTCCTAAGAGAGACATAGATGAAGTAATTAATGAAGGATATTTATTCCCAGTAAATTGTTACCTTAAAGTTGCTCTTAGAGCAGAAAAAGAAGGAGAACACTATCTTAGAGTTGTAGGATATGATTGGGATGATGTTATATCTGACCCTAATCTACCTATAAAGAAATGTGGTTATAATCCAATTTATGATGAACGTTTTAAAACAAGTACCAGAGTAGATAGACATGTATTCAAAGAATGGATGAGAAATTATGCTTCTTTGTTTCAACCATCACCTATGAAACATCATTCTAATATTATGGCTGAAGCTTTGATGACTGGTCAAGCAATAATTACCAGACCTATGAAACAGTATAGAGTTAACAGTTCTCACCTTATCAACAACTGGAATTCTATCATCATCTCAAAGATGGAAGACTTCAGAAAACTCCATCGTAGTGGGTTCTTAAAAGATAAAAAGAAATTAAAACAGTTAGGGGAAAATGCTCATCAAACTGCTATAGACCATTTCAACATGAAAAGAACTACAGAAAAATGGGAAGAGTTCATAGAACATTCTATTGCTTGGCAATCTTAGTCCATTTCTCTTTTAAATATTTCCAGTTAGGATTATGTTGTATTTTATGAGCATGAGGAATATGTTTATGTAAGTCCTTTGTCCAACCTATATCAATATGCCACACTCTCTTATTATTTGGTATGATAGCGTAGCCACGGTGAATGAGTTGGAGAGCAAAATCAGTATCCTCTAATCCCCATTCACCATCGAAGTTACTATCATATCTTGCTCCCCAATCGTCTTTATGCCATAACCAAAACAGAATTGCATTAACATGATATCTTGGATTTAATGCTGTTTCTACTTTATTCAAAGTTATAGGACAACCATGTCCGTGTTCGTTAGGCAATTTGAACTCTTTTGAATATTCTGTTTGAACTACCCTTGGATTATATACAACTTTAGAATAAGGTGTAGATAAACTGAGAACATTTTCAAGAAGAGTTTTTTCCATGATACAATCATCACCTATGATACCTATGAATATCTTATCAGACCCAGAATATCTTTTAGTAACATAATCCAAACCAAAGTTTATTGTAGAAGAAAGCTGATATTCTTCTGTTTTCTTGAAGAATAATTCTGTTACTGGAGTTATACAATGATGTCCAATAATGGTATTTTTCTCATAGTTTTTTACCAAAATAACTTCATCAAACATTTCCTTCTGATTATCAAGTTGTTTGAGAACTTCTATGAGAACCTCTCTATCTTTCTTATCTGTCTTATGGGTTGGTATGATTAATACTCTGGGATAGTTATCCATCGTATCACCTAAAGAACTAATCCTTCAATACCGTTGAGTTCACAAACCATGTAATTAATCTCTTCCCCATGGAAGATATAATACATCAGACTATCATTCTCATCACATAAGAAACGAATGGTTCTTCCACCGAACTTAACTTTTAGAATGTTTTTCATATGAACAGCGGTTCCGTCTTTTAGATAAACTACTCTGCTTAATTCTATTGGTTCCCCATCTTCTCTTTCTAATGTTATGTATTCTTTCTTTTTTTCTTCTAACGTCATTTTTCTTTTACCTCCTTATAATATTCTACTAATTCTTTTATTCCTTCTTTCAATGGAGTGCATTCAAATCCTAAGATATTTTTTGCACGAGTTGTATCTGCATGTGCTCTGTCTATATTACCATAGAAATCTTTTCCAAAAACAAAATGAAGTTCTTTTTCTGCTATTTCTGAAATCATTATTGCTAAATCCATAATAGATACTTCCTCTCCAGCCACATTAAAGTCATGACCCCATGCTTCGAGTTCTATAATCTTCTCTACAACATAGACCAAATCTCTAACATCTGTAAAGGTTCTCATCTGAGTTCCATCACCATGCACTTCTATTTGTTCTTCAGCCAATATTTTCTTAGTAAATACATTAACTACATTATGAGCATATGCTCCATAAACAGAGTAGGGTCTGATATTACATGCTTTTAGCTCATCTTTGTTTCTGAAATATTGAACATAAGCATCACCAGCAGCCTTACTGATTGTATAAGGAGTTGGAATTCCATCCATGAATTTATGGTCTTCTTTAACTAATTTACCTTTAGGCATACCATAAACAGAACCAGATGAAAAATTAATAAGTTTAGTATTTAAGAATGCACACAAATATGAAACTGTTACAGAAGTTACTATGTTCTTATAAACATCCCCTACTGGGTCATTGATAGTGTCCATCATATGCATACAAGCCAAATTAATAACTATATGATGGTCAGCTATTAGCCTTTCAATTACTGGATAATTAGCCGCATCTCCTCTGATAACTCTATCAGCAATACCGTCTATTCTACCCATTTCTCCACGTGAGAAATCATCGAATACTGTCACCCAATAATCTAACTCTTTAAGTCGTTTTACAATGTGGGAGCCGATAAACCCAGCTCCTCCGATAACCAAAATCTTTTTTGTCATATATAACGTTAAAGATTTTTAACCTTTTAAAGTTTTTGATTTCTATCGCAGATTTTGGTCTCGTTCTTTAACAAGAACATAATCCGACCTTGCTTGTAACCATCTAATACTCCATTGTATCCACAGAAAGAAGAATAATGGTAAATTAATCAATACAAGAAATATTGCTCCAGCAAAGAACCATTTCCAATCTTCTGAAGGGTAATTGACAGCAAACCAGATGAATACAACAGCATAAGCTAATTGTATCAATCCTATTAAAATCATAACACCATACTTGGTTACTATATCAAAGACATTAACATCTACATATTTTAATTGTAACTTTCTTTTACTCATAACTATTACTTCCTTATCTCATCTATAAGTTTTACTAAATCTCCTTTAGTTACTGCATCAGACCACATAACAGTATCTCTATCAGCACGGAACCTATATGGTGTTCCAGCTGGTATGTGGATAGTATCCCCTTCCATGAACTGTTTCTCTTCTTCACCTAAAACAAAACTACCAGTTCCTTCAAGAATTAAAACTTCATCATCAAGAAGAGAATGATATTGATAGTCAGTGCTCTGGTCCTTTTTAATGTAAGATAAACCCAAGATGGTTAGTTCTTCCATATTTAATAATAAGAATGATGAGTTTTTAAATGTTGTTAAAAAAAATAAAAAGGGATGAATAGTTTTACAACTATCCAACGTAATTTGCTGGGTCTAAAGCTGTCAGATTATCTAACCTACATGCCGCATCTGGATTGACCACACCAACACCTACTCTCGCTGTCATGTACAATGCCATGGCATCGTGAGAGATGATTGACTCTTGGTCTACAGACAATGGTCGCCTTACAAATCGTATGGCGTATTGCTGAGTGTTCAAGAACAGTGCTTTGGTTGTACTCATCCATGGAGTTGAAATAATATTCAACCCAGCGATTGGGTACATATTTCCAGTTCTGAATGTTTGTTGCTGGTCTGGAGGCAATACTTGGAACACATTACTTGACATAAATTGGTCCATCTTCATCAACTGTAATAAGTTGTAAGGATGAATAACTAATGTATCGTATGGAATTCCTTCTGCTTGTCCTACTGCAAGACACATTTGTATCTTTTCCCAGTCTAAAACACCAGATGTTCCAGAGAATGTAGTGTCAGTTGCATCTAGTACATGGTTTGAAACTTGCTGACCAGTTTTGAAGTTTGTAGTTCCGTCAGAAACACCGTTCAACAGTGTTTGGATAATCAATTTATCTTCAAATCTTGCACATGCGTTCATACCATTTTGAACTTGTCTTGAAACCACGTCAAATGACTGTACGTCTTCAATTGCTTCATTAGTAATTGAAACACCTACACCGAATTTCTGTACACGAACAGTTACCTTACCGTATTTTGGTTTGGCGATTGGTATCTCGACACCTTCTCCCAAAGGATATGCATCGAAACCACTCTCGAACATGTATGAAATCATTGGTGAATTCACTGTCATGGTTTGTACTAAGTTTGCACCAACTAAATCTGGTATATATTCTGTAAAGAATTCACGATTGAATGCCTCTGTAATATATAACAGCATGTCATCTCTTGATATATACTGTGTAATTTCATTTAGGTTTGTGGGCTTCTTAACCATTTTTCCTTTGTAAGGAATATAGTTTGAGGCTCCCCAACTTCTAATTCTATCGTCTGCTACTGCCATTTTTACCATCCTCTCTTATATGTTGGGTCGACAAGAACTTTGCCTACCGTTCCTTCAGTTGTCCAAACTTGTGGACCTTCGGAACCACTTGAAACTCTAATGACTTTTCCAATAACAATTCTGTTATAGGGGTCTGATAGATATTCCACGTATCCGTCTGTACCGCTTGATAGGGTTACAAATTTACCAGCTGTAGGTAAGGTACCGCTATATGGCATCCATACTGGTTCATCAGTTACATATCCGAAAATATACATATTCTCGAAGTCTGCACTTCCAGAGAACCATTGAGTAATATCAGTTGGACTTCCAGTTTGTAGGAAGGTCAATGGGGCATCAGTTGTTGATATACCAAGTATTCCATAATCGTGACTTGAACCACTGATAGTTGTTCCATAAGTTGCAACATCAGTTGCTGCTGCTTTGTTTGCACGTGGAATAATTTGTTCTACTCTGCTTGTAGCACTTCCATACCATTGAGTTGAGCTATCGTCAGACTCATCGGTTTTAACGAGTACCATTCCAGCTTTCCATGATGCACCAGAACCAAGTTGGCACATCTTTACGTTTTTAGGTTTGTAGTGTAAACCTTCTTGGTAAGGCATTCTAAAGTTTGGCATTATTTCTTACCTCCGATTTTAAAACCATCTTTCATTTTAGTTTCTTGAGAAACGAATTGAACGACAAGTTTAGCATCTTCTTCAATATCTTTGCCTTTCAGATTAAACAATCTTTGGAAGTATTTTACTCCTTCCTCATGTTCGTCAAACACTGGTTGGTTTGGAGGTTGTCCTACTTGTAAACTTCCAGTCTGTTCAATATCTTCGTCTTTTTTATTGAACTTCTTGTCATAGGCAACCACACTCTTATGGAGTTTTTCAAGCTGAGTTATTGACATGTCAGAGTATTCCTCTGGCTTTTCACCGCTAAGTTCACAAATTTGTGAAATTAGTTTTTCTTTTTCTTTAGTCTCAAAAGCTTTTAGTCTTTTCTCTACTTCTTCCATCTGCTTAAGAACTGTAGCTTTTTCAGCTTCAGCTTGTTTGACTTCAGCTTCTTTTTCTTTAAGCTTTAAATCATTCTCTTTTGTAGCAGCTTTGATTAGAGTCTCAACTTCCTTTTGAGATACTTTTTCTTCCGAGCTCATAATCTTCACGTTTTGTTTGATTTGAGTTTGATGTTCTGATTTAGCCTTTTTAAATTGCTGACAGATATCTACCATCAGTTTTTCATTGACTTTATCATAAACATCTTCATTCTGTGACGAAATGGCACTGTCGTTTGCTAAGGGGTCTGCTGGGTCGAGAACGAATGATAAATGTGTCCATCTTAGATGTTTCACAATACCAGCTGCAACCTCACCATTATATTTTTGTAATGGGTCATGAGGACACATACCAAATGGTTCGTGGCAGATAGTACATTCTATGTTGTTACTTCGAGCCATAATACTAACAGAGTCTACATCTTTTCTTTCCAGCATCTTACCGATACCAGATGGATGTTCTTCGTTAATATCAGCCTCATAGATTAACTTGCCATTCTTTTCGTAAGAAGATAATACTCTTCCTACTGTTTTTTCTATGGTGTTCTCATGGTCTATAACCATTGGAAAACCACTGAGAGATGAAGCAAACTGCTTTATAGTCTCGATAGGATAAATCAAACCATTGAGATTTGGCTTACCACTATTATGAGCTAATGCAGTCCCAGATACTTTAATACCTTTTACTCCGTCTTCCTTCGTCACAGAGACTGGATTAATGGAGCTAACTACATCAAATTCTCTCATGATTGACATTATATTCAGATACCTATAAGAACTCAACTGTAAAAGGATTAGAAAGAATAAAAAATCGAAGGAAAGTGTGTTACAAAAACGGTAACTTTATTTCCTATTAATGTCGGACTATTTAGGAGATGAGGGAGATGTTGATGGTGTTGGCTTGTTTTTAGCAGACTCTTTTGAAGCTTCTGCTTGAGTTTTAGCTGCTTCTGTTAAATCTGGTTGAGCCTCTGCTTGAGCATCATGAAGTCGTGATTGAGCAAGTTGCATTTGTAAAGTTGGATGTAGATTTTGTTCTACAATAACTCTCTTTCTACCAAAGTCCTCTCTGGCTTCAAGCATATCCATTGACCCACCCATAAGTTCGCTTTCAATACGAAGTCTTCTATCTGCAATACTTTCAATTTCTAACCATCTAATGAATGGTAATGATTGGTATTTTATAGGAGGAACTTCATTAACTTTAGCCATGTTCTTCTTGTTCTGGAAATCACTTGGACTAAATAGAAATATGTCTCTAAACACTTCATTAAGAAGTTTAGTTCCTATATAATTCTGACGAGCCATAATCCTTCTTCTAAACATTTCATTTTTAATCTCTGCATCTGGAGCACTGGAAGAACCAAACCCAATAAGAGTATCTGGAACACCAAGACCAGCAATAATCTGTCTGAGAACATATGCTTGAAAAGGTTCTACGTTAGTAACACTTTTACCTATCTCCACTGTATCTACTTCTACACGACCATCGATAGCGATATCAGAACCTCTGGCAAGACCAGCCATAATCTGAGAAGCAATAGCCTTCATCTGTTTAACAGCAAGAGGATTTTGAGCATCACCCATTTTCCATACAGTCAAAGGTCTGGCTGTGGTACGAATGATATCAGCAATATCATCTTCCATACCAAGCATGATATTAACTACATCTTTAAGAGGTCTAAACATCGAGTTACCATAAGTAGCATTAGTTATGTCTCTTGCTTTGAAATGAACAACTGTTTCTGCTCCTACCTTTCTTATCCTCATCTCCTCATCAGATTTAGTTGTAGTTTTTGGACCAGCAACTGAAGTTCCCATAAATACACCAGTATTAGTTTTAATCTTATATGGTTCTTGCCAGTATTCAATTACTCTTCCATATGAGTCTCTTTTAACACTTACACTATAAGGATGAACTACTTTTAATCTTTTAATTCCCCAGCCGCCTTCATTGTATGATTTATTATCATAAACCTTTTCTACAAAACATTCTCCAAACACGTCCATTTGAGCACTGATTTGTTGTATCACATTATCTAATTCAACAAATCTCCTCCATGCTCTTAAGAAATTCAATTGCTTTCTTTGGAAGTCTTGTAATTCTTTATCTGTTTCAAAAGCGTAAGTATGACCGTAAGCAGTTACCATATCAGCTCTTAACCACACAGCAGCTGCTAAAATAGGAACAGAGTTCAAAGCAGTCTCATATCTTAAGATATTCTCTTCTCTTGCTTCTACAAAGTTAATATATCTTCTTGGATGAACCATCATATGCCCTTCAGAAGGTTTTCTCCCTTGAGATATCTCATAATGATTACCTACCCACTGAGCAAAAAGTTCATCTCTACTGTCTTCTTCTGACATTTACCTTCATTCTTTTATATTGAACTCCCATATATTTATCTTTCCGTTGGCTTCTGATGTATGAATAACTTCAAAACCTTTAAATAGTAGATAAATCAATGTCTATACATGAGAGAGATGTATAAAGATATGGAGAGAAAGAAATGACTAAGAAAAAATGTCCAGAATGTGGAAAGTTTATGAAAGTTAAAGGAAAAGGTCAATCTACTATATACTACTGTAAATCTTGTGATAGTTATTATTTTACACCAATCTTTGCTACAACTAATACAACAGAAACAGATAATATAAAATTCAAGTCGGTGAAGTATGATGGATAGAAGAGGTCATATAGTTGGAGGAACAATAGTATGGGGAATAGTTTTATTCATCTATATGTTTGTTGGAGATATCAACGCAAATAAAGATGCGATGTGGGTAATCATGAGTTTGATAGTAGTTCAAGCTGGAGCAGTGCTTCCAGATTATGATTTATTAAGTAAGAAGTTTTTACCACACAGAAATGTGATTACACATTCATTCTTCTTACCAGCCTTACTAACAATACCAATCTACTTTGTTAGAGATGAAACCAATGTGTTACTACCTTTATTTGCTTTCTTCTTAATAGGATATTCCTCTCATCTACTCTTAGACATGAAACCTAAATCATGGCAAGGGTCAGCAAGAGTGCATATCTTCTGGAGAAATGAAAAAGGAAACAAACAGATGGGTTCTAAGAGAAGTTTTGCTTGGATACTGGTCAATGGGTTAATACTCATGGCAGCTGGGATAATCCTATTATACTTCTTTAACAAATGGATGGTGATATGATGGGTAGATGCTCTCATTCTGGTAAGAAAATTAAATGCCCTCACTGCGGTAGCGGTAGGGTGGCTTTTTTTTATGATGTGGATAAAACAATCATCTACTGTCAAGCAGTAGGTTGTTATAGAAGGTCAACAACAAAACATCATTCTGACCCAGATTTCGGTAAGGAGTGGGAATGATGGGACTGGAAAATGTTGACCCAAATATGTTAATGGTCATTGCTGCTTGTGGTTTATTTGCTGTTGTAGTACTAGTACTATATATTAGTATTAAACAATATATAAGTAATAATTCCGATATTTATGTCGATGAATAATCTTTTTAAGCACATACTTTTTATAGTAATACACATAAAGAGTAACTAATGACATACCGTGTGCTCTTTGTAGATGATGAACAAAAGTTTCTTGAAGCTTGTTGTGAACTAATGTACGATGATGAGATAGAAATAATACCAATAGACAATGCTAAAGAGGCTTTTGAGATATTCAAAAGTGAAAACATTGACGCAATTATATCGGACTTTAAAATGGATAATATCAACGGATTTGAGTTTCTGGATATGGTTAGGAAGGAAGACCAAGAAATACCTTTTATCATATTCTCAAGAATACCAAGAAAAGAAGCCCTCACTACCATCCCTTTGGGTTTTACCATTTACATACAAAAAGATGCAAAAGAACTACAATATCAACTCAAAGAGATATGCCACTACATTAGATGCAATGTCGAAAAGAGAAGAGAAATCGCTAAATTAAGCAAAAAATGTAATGATTTAAAATTCTTAGTAAGAACATGTGCTCATGATATGCATAACAAACTTTCTACAGTCAGTATTTACAATTCCATGGTATTAAACCAGTATACTAACAAAGTTCATGCTTCTATATTAGATATGTCACAGTATCTTGATAACATCAGTAATTTAGTTAAAAATGGGTATGATAACTTAGAAAGAGATATTATTAATCTTTCATCCATGGTTAAGAAGATATGTAATGAAATTATGCCTTTTTCTCCCATAAAATTCAATCTATTCCCATTACCAAAAATAAAAGGTCATCAAATACATGTAGAACAGATTTTTCATAATTTGATAATAAACATTGTTAATCACTCACAAGCCAAAATTGTTTGGATATGGAGCAAGTTAAATAAAGATGATAATACTTTTCAGATATTTGTTAGAGATAATGGGAAAGGTATTCCTCCTACTTATCAACAAAAAATACGAAGCAATTGGAAAACAGCAACTCCTTATGATGTGAGTTTTGGTTTAGGTTTAATGATAGTTAAAAATGCTGTTGAAGAACATAATGGAGATATACAGTTTTCCAGCGGACATAAAAATGGAACTACTTTTCGTCTGACTTTTCCTCTGGATAGACTGGTGGAATAGAGTTAATTAAATCCCAATCTACTTCTACTCTAACCTCTCCATGAAATTTATCCATAACAAAAAAACATTGTGGGTTAGAACATTTCTTTCTATCTAATGTTTTCATCTTCTCTTCAATAAGATAGCACCCACATTTAGGACACCAATTAATATCATCGTAAAGTATCCAGATTGACATGATTATCTTCTATTACGATATCTTCTTGCTGGTCTCTCACGCCTTGGAAGACCCCTTCTTGGACAATCTGGGTCATCTCTACGTGGAGGTCTCTTTCTTCTTGTTCCGTATCCTTCACGATAATATATTTTGAAAGCATCTCTTGAGCTACTCAGTTACATCTACCTCTATCACTTCATATCTTTCTAATCGTTTAAGAGGTATAAAGATTTTGTGCTTATCTCCAACATAAATTTTAAGATATCGCAAAGTCTTTTGTATCTTAGTAACATTGATAATATTTTTGATTTCTGTGCCTCTCCAGTCATCTAAGTAGATTGTCACTTCATAATACTTCTTTCTATCTTCTTTGATAGTATTCCATTTTGCTTTCAACTTATCTAATTCTTCTATTAGTTTTTCTTTCTTTGACATTTTATCACCTTTTTCTTCTTCAATCATAATAATCCTCTGGCACTAATGGTATGAACCACAAATTTGCTATTGGTGTATGTTCATTATAACTGAATGCTACAAATCTCAAATCTGTTGGTAATCCCAACTCATTAGCAAAGTGTTCACTATCATAACAAGCTCCATTACTAATAAAATACTTTCGATGACCCATAGTCCAATATCTTGTTTGATGCACATGTCCCATAAGGAAAACATCAAAATCTTCAGAATATGAAGCCTTAGCCAAGAGACTTGTATTCATTTTACTTATATTGTTTAGTGCTCCTCTGCTCAAGATTTTATGTCCATGACCTAACAAATATGTCCATGGTCCTTCTTTATGATATAATAAAAACTTTGGAGCATATTTAACACTAATATTCCATGGAACCTCCCCTTCATCAATCGTTTGTTTTACATAATTAACTGCCTTTTGAATGGTCAAATAAACTAAACTATCCCAGTTATTAATTTCAGACTGTTTAGATATTCGTCCATGATTACCTTGTACTCCAACGACCTCAATTTCTTCGGTATATTGATATAAGTCTAATATCAGCTGTAATATCTCTCCAGTAATTATTTCTATCTGGTCATTGATGATTGCATGAGAATTCTCTATCTGAGATGGATAGACGCTAAACCCTTCAATCATGTCTCCCAAGAGACATATCGTTATCTTAGATGGATAGTGCTTACTCCACAATAATCTATTTATCAGACCTTCTTTAAGATATTTAAACCTTGATTGTGCTTGTTCTACCCAATCAATCTCTCCTTTTCTGTCTCTAAACGAACCAGCATGAGTATCTCCAATCAATAACATGATTGGGTCCTTCAGCACATATTCATAATCTATAGGGTTCCTTTTAATGTCTTTAATGTATCTTATTGTTCTTTGAACCATCTGAGTTGCTTCTAATAAACCTTCTACATCTAACTCTACTGGTTCTCTCCTTAGTCTTCCCCATCTTAATCCAAACTTCTTTGCCCAGTAATGAACTGCACTCGCATTCATATTCCAACCATATTCTGTATTGCACATGTCTGCTACTTCTATCAATGTCATTCTGTCTTGGATACACTGGAGAAGAAATTCTTTAGTAATAATATCTTTATACTTTGCTCTTCGTGTCATGCTATTGCTCCAATAAATTATTATTCAAATAAATTTCTACTTTAATCTATATAAGTGTTATCTTAGGATTTCTGTCGCTTTATTTTGCTATCTTTTATAAGTCTGAATAACCATTCTTGTATGAGGTAAAGGTCTATACAATAGATTATCCATAAAACAGTTCCACCAATTACTAAATAAATCCATTCTATTGCTGTGAGAGCCATTCTAAATCCCTTTCGTGTTCTAAATCTACTTCATTGAACCTTATCCACATACCACCGTCTTTCTTGTAAAGGTTCCAAATTCTACTATATTCTTTCTTTCGTCTATATTTTCTTCTATGCCTTAACAGATATTTCTTCATTTTTTTCATGCTATTAAATTCTGATTCATCCCACCAATTGTTACTGGGTGCAGCCCTATAATAAGTCTCTTTCATGTTACCTTCTCCTTTTTTGTAAATGATGGGCATACTGAACCCATATACTGTAATAAAGCATAATAATCTTTTACCTCTGCAATTGTTATGAAATCTCTCATTGTATGATAAAACCTACAAATGGGTCTGTTCTTACATAAATCACACTTAGGTGATGGTTCTTTTCTTAATGGTATATCATCTTGCATTTTTAATCATCCACCTTACAACTGCTGACTTATTACCAGCAAACCTTTCATCTGCAATCTCTTGTAGAAGCTTTTCTTCTTTCTTTGATAGTCTAACAATGAGTATCTCAGTTAGTTTTTCGTAATCTTTCATCAATATCTACCTCTGTTTATTAATTCTAACATAATCTTCGATGCCATAAAAGCATCATAACTTGCTCTATGAAAACCGTAATCCCTTATAGTATCAAGAGTTTGTTGATTTATCTTGAGTATAGGAAGCCCAAACACAATATAATTGGTCGCTTCCTCTAAATTAGCCATTTTGAAATTAAATTTTTTATGTCCTTTCTTCAAATAGTTAGTAGCCATTCGCATGATGCATGGTGCTTTATGACGATAATAATACCACATATTGAAAGGTTCCCTATCCAAGAACCTCATGAAATCAAAATCAGTGTTATATGATGTGACAACTTTATCGCTAAGAAGACTTATCAGTTCCCTTTTAACTGTAATTATAGGTCTTCCCTCAGTTAATATATCTTCTGTTCTAATATCACTGTTCTTTGCTAACCAAGAGTTAGGATAAGACCATCTTATAATATCATCTTTAGCATACTTTACTAAACTATTATACATTAGTTCAATACCACCAGTATTAGGTTCTGCTCTACATACAGCCACTTCTACTATATGGTCTCTTGCTGTAAGTCCAGTAGTTTCTAAATCAATTACATATATATCATTCATTCTTCTCACTTCTTTTTGGTGGGACTGAAGAGATTTGAACTCTAACCCTTGGGGTCTGGAGCCCCTTATGCTACCAGACTACACCACAGTCCCAATCATTACGACCATAGGCACCCACTCAAGTTTAAATGCATTGGACTTTACGCTAACTATCGCCTATGTTTATCGTGCTTGAGATTTAATTCACATCTCTCGGCTCTTGGTATTTTGTTTGATATGGTTCTCAACCATAGCGACCCAATGTCCAGACACCGTGGAAGCTTCCATCTATCCTTCTTGGAACAGTATCCTTATCTTGGTTTATCGTGGTTGGTGCACCCAGCCAGATTTGAACTGGTTATGGGTGCTTAGATTGGGTGGATGGTAGGGGATTTGAACCCCACTTGGCATCCAGTTTCCTTGACAGATAGCTCTTCTATCAAGTTTCCTTTCTTTTGCCTTTTCAGTTGAAGCCAGATACTCATGGAGTTGTTCCTTCTTCCACTTTCGCTTCCATCCATATTTGGTGTTCGGAGGTGGGAATTGAACCCACGGTGTACCAAAGCTGTTATCAGCCCAGCGGTCCCATTACGCCCTACTCCAAACATGAATTAATAGGATGGGTTGGGGTCACTGTATTTGTCAGCACCCAACTATGAGTTTGCCCTCTTACCGTTACCGTATCATGAATTCAGAGGCTCTTACACTTGCAGTAAGTCTGTTTTCCTTACCTACGTGATTCTCTCGCAGTTCTTCCGTATGCGTCCATCAGCGTCTTCTGGTCCATCCTAAAATGTATATACAAATAATAGTATTTAAAGGTTTCGAAAAAAAGGTTATGAAGAGAGTAAGTTCTCTTCAAGTATTTGGAAAAATAGTTCTCTAATTAGTCCAGCGTGTTTATTCATTCTCTTGTTGAATGCTCTATGAAGGAGTTTATCAATCTCCTCTTTCTGCTCTGCTAAGATATCTTGGAAGACATCACCTATGACAGAACCAGTATACTGCCTATCAATCTTCCCACGACCATGCTGTTCTTCGAGTTTCATGATAGACTTCTGGACCCTTCCCTTGGTTATGTAACTCTCCATGATATATTGAACAATTTCATCTATATCTGCTGAACCTTTCTTGGTCTTATCTTTGTTTGCAACACCACTTAAAGCTTCTTTGAACTCCTCTCTGACAAACTTGACCATAGGCAAGATAGTCTCCTCACCTAATGATTGCCAGAATTCTCCATCATGATATGGCTCATAGTTCTTGAAAATCACGCCTTCTCTCATCTGACCTCCCAGATAAGACTCTACCTTGTGTTCTTCTCTTGCCCAAGTGAATAGGTCTTGCATGGCACACTCACTCTTTCCACTGAATAGGATTGGAACCTTGTCAAAATCCATGAGTTTGACTATGCTATCAAACAACTCACATTCTGGATGTAACATCGTGAAGGTCCCATCTCTTATCGCTGCTATATCAAACACCGCAAGATAGTTCTTGGGTATCCTCTCATAATACAATGTCGAGTGTCTTGGTTTGCTCAGATACTCTCCGAAGATGATTATGCTATCATACTCCATACTCTCCAGAGTGTTCATCATCTTTTCTCTAACATTCCAACTGTCCATATGTTTAGTAACATAGTCTATGATTGGTCTGAATGTTTTCTTACTGAAGCTGTCATCTGTCTCGTCTTGGGTCCTACTTCCGAACTGGACAGTTCCATCCTTGTTTATCCCTATTCTGAAATTGCTTCCATCAATCTTTTCTTCCAGCACTATCTGTGCTCCACTCTCAAATCTTTCCCATTGGATGTATTTCGCATTACTTCCCAACGGATGTTTCACTTTTGGATATTTCTTCATGTTTGTTCACCTTCTTATACATCTCCCAGTAGGCAGCCCTCTTGCCTTTGTGGTAGTAGTATTTTTCTAATTGCCTTACCTTATCACAGATATCATCCGCCCTCTCATAATCTTCCCAGTATTGCTCTGTTGACATCCCATTGGTAGCCACCTCATCCTTCAGCCACTTGATTAACTCTTCCATGGTCATCATTGTTCCTTCACCTTCATTATAATCTCATGTACTTTTAATCCCATAACCTCATAGTAGTCATAAACGTCTTCGTCATATTCATCATAAGTCTTTATGAGTTCATCAAATGCTTTCAATCTTCTATCAATCTCAGCAACATCTATAAACGCTGAATAGTCACAAGGTAGTTCTTTTAATAGTTCTTTCAAGAGTTCGTGGAGTTCAGTCATTGTTCATCACCTATCCGTCCATGTACATACAGTAGAAGCACTTCCTTTTTAAAGGTTTTCATCGCCCTCATGTCATCGAAGGTCGCACACGGAAAGTTTAGAGATGAGGGTGTGAGATTGAAATAAAGGCTTGTTTTTGTCCATTATACAGAACCTTTTAACTCGCTTTCCTCAGACCATGATTTAAGAGCGTCTAAAGGCTGTTTGTGGTTTGGGGTTGGTTGGGTGTAAATAATTAGTAAGCGTTTAATGAGAATAGATTAATGAGGTTGTTAAATTGTTAAACGAAAATTACCAACATCGAAAAATCAATTTGATAGATATTGATATCGTACTAGTGCTTAAAGTATTTGCTTCTTATGTCACTATTACAGTTTATCATAATTCAACTAAATTGAGAACACAAAAATTCAATGGTGTGCAAAGTCGAAAATACTTTTTGAGTATTTACGACAATGCTTTGAATATCGGTTTTGATGAATTAACCGAAACTTTAACCCTATTCGCAAAAAGCAAATATCCAGAATTTGACTTTAAGACTTTGTCCAACTTCCTTAAAGGATTGATGGATGAACAAAGTTTAATTAAAGAGGAATTCGACAGATTAGATTTAAGCTTTGACAATGAGTTAAGTTCAAGTTATAACTTAAGCGTGTTTGAAAACAAAAAAGCTGTTTGTTATGCGAGAAGGTCAATAAACCTTAATATTGGTTCTGGCATTGAAACATACGAGAAACAAACATTAAAGCTTTTATCACTTGCTCAACAAGTCTTTGAAGAAAAAGAGATTTATACTTTAATGATTGACGAACTAAGCGGTTACTACTCACCCACATTAATTAAACGACTGTTCAAAGAAACAAGCGTTCAAGTTGTTTATATTGATAGAGTTGACCGATTAGGACGAAACGTTTTAGCATTGCTTGATTTATTGGACTATTGCTTAAGAAACAAGAAAGACATTCGTACTAGTGAAGGGTCAATAATTAGAGGTTTCGGATATATCCAAAGCGTGATTATGGGTTTATTTGCTGAGTTTGAATTACTGAGCAAACAAACAAAATTCAGCTATTACCTTATTGAAGTCGTTAAGTTCGAGCTTGGCTTAATCGCTTTTGATGATATGAGCGACAAAGCAGAAAAACTCTTTAGACTTGGACGTTTTAGTGCTAAAGAAGATTTCTTAAATAAAGCGTACGATTTCGCTTCAAAGGTAGTAGCAGAAAAAGACAAAACCGACAAGAACGGCAAAAGGCTACACGGCGAAGAAATATTAAAATCAGCTCTTGAAGTTATCGAGTTACTCGATAACCGATAAGAGCTTTTTTTTTGGCTTTTCATCGTGTCATTTTTGGGTTGTCGCTGGGTGTCGCTTGGTGTATTCATGGTTACAGAGCGACAACCTTTTTTTTGGTATCTTGGTGTGGTGTGGTGTGGTTGGTGTGGTGTGCTTGGCTTGGGTAGTTTCGGCAATATCCCCCTTAACAATCCCCCTAAGATGTAAGAAATAAGATAACTAAAAACTTATGTTTTGAATGAATGATAAAAGAGAATGAAAGAGAGAGTAAGGCTAAAGTGAGGTTGTTAAACGCTTGTGTTTTCTTACTCTCTCAATCAGCTTAAACTATTATTTCGTACTTATTGCTTTGTTCTATACTATCAATTATATAGATTGTTTCTTTATTGGTATTGTCAAATATAGCTACTTGATTGTGTGCCAAAGCTAAGTTTATAGCTGTTGCTAAGTCTTCAACAATAACAGAGTTTTCAATATAACATATATTGTCTTTATCTATCCAACAGCCGATTAATTGTCCTTTTTGGGAATAAAATCTATATTGATTAATGATAGATTTAAAGAGTTCAAAATTCATTATTGTCATACTAAAACTTGAAGGAATACCAGATATAGAAACAAAATACCCTTCATTTTCTACAGTGTTTAAGTCTGTATCTACTGTAAAACCATTTTCTAAAAGCATTAGTCCGTAAAGTTCTTTTTCGTTGAGTTTGCTCATAATTATACTATTGTATTACAGTATTTAAACCCTTTGGATTTCTCGCTGAGTGTCGCTAAAGGTAGCCATGATAACAGAGCGACCACAATAAAAAATAAAGAGTTGAAAAGTGGGAAAGGACAAAACCCACTAATCAACAAGCGTTAAAATTCTTTAACATCTATAAGATGTTCAATAGGTAGGTACCAATCAATTGAAGTGTATATTCTATATACTGTATTTTGTCCTTTACTCATTTCATAAAATTTAGCTCTGTCTTCAATATTATTTACCCAAACATGTATTTTAATAGGTTGTGCATATCTAATATAACATTCTACTAATTTAATGTTATAGTTATCGTCCTTTCTTACTATTGAATTTGCACGACCTATTAACTGATTAACAGCTCTTACTAAATAGCTATTGTCTCTTACTTGTTCTTTGTTGTGTATGTCACCTTTGAACTCTATATTATCCAAATGAATATAATCTACTGTGCTCATTGTACTAACCCTCTTTGTATTCTGTCTTTGAGTGTCTCAAAGTAATTAAGTGTATGTTCTGTAATGTCGATAAACTCGCTATCTATTCTAAGGTATATCTTAAAGTACCATCCGTGTCCTTCGGCTCTGTCACAACCTTCGTCTCCATCTTCAACATATCTGAACCACCTATTCAATAAGTTGTATAGTTGTGCGTTATCGTGTATCTCTTCTAATTCTTGCTCTTTTGTATATGAAACAAAAAGGCTTTTGTCGTATAATTCATATTGGTTTGAGTATTCTTCTATGTTGCTGTATCTGTGGTATTCTTGGTAATATAGTTTAATCATTAGTATTCACCTTCTAAAGAAATAGCCTTTTTCCAAGTGTGTTTATTACCATCCCAATAAGGAAGGGTACAAGCTAAAGTTAAACACGAATATTTGTCTTTTCCACAAATTCCGTCATATGCAAAGTATATTAACTCTCCAATAGTCATTTTAGGGTACATTTTACCTATTCTATACCAATCAATTAAATAGTTTGGTATTTTGCTATCTCCTAAAGTATTTCTCCATAACTGTACTTGAATATCTTTAAGAGTATAATTACTGTAATTCTCAACATATTGTTTAGCTTCTTCAATTAAAGAATAAACTGTCCTATCTCCATAAATCTGAATATAGTGACCTTGAGCATTACCGTAACCATCTGAACTCATTCTTATTTCAAAGAATTTAATGTCCTTAATTTTTGGTTTGTGTTCGTTCATACTTTAACTACTGTATTACACTATATAAACCTAACGAAAAAGTCGCTTGATGTCGCTAAGTTCAGCCATGACCTAACAGCGACTACTAACGAAAAAGAGCGAAAAAAAGAAAAATGTTAAATAAGTTTGAAATATATCTTATCTGAAGTGTTACTAATGAGGTGTTGCAGTAGTTCTATTAAATCTGAATGGTCTTTTTCTTTTCTAACAGCATTGACCTTACACATCATATCTGTCAGTCGCCTCTCATCTATATCTGCTTTTATAAGATGTAAGATGTAAGATGTAAATTCCTTAAACTTAACGAAATAATTAAGCATATTCTCTTCAATTAATGCAACAACTTCTTCAACTGCTTCATACAAGTAATCAAACTTACCTTCATCTCTGTAACAATCGTTTTGCTCATCGTACTCACAAGTCTGAAAGATTTCTTGGTCTATTAGTTCATCTAACCATTCTTTAATGACTTCTTCTTCAACATTTGTTTCTTGTTCAAAATGTTCCTTTAACAGTTCGTAAAATCTGTATTGATTGTATTCAATCCATTTATCTACTTTTCTGTATTGGTCACAGCTCGAACACTTATCAAAATCACTCTCGTACCAAAGCCAACATTGAAAGAACTCTTCTAAAGTGGTTGCTGTATTGTAACTGTAATAGTAGTCGTCATATACCTTTTTCTCCCAATCACCTATTTTTATCCAAAGTTCGTTTGCCATTTTTATTCATTCCTCAGTAACAAAAAAATGAAACCAAAAGAACTTAATCTCTTGGTTTGTATTTGAATACATTTACACCAAAGCGAATAGCTTTGTCAGCCCCTTCAATAATTTTGTTACCAGAAGTGGTAGCTATCTTGTAGGTCTTCTCACCTTCACCGTAAGGCTCTGCTTCTAATTCAATTCGCAAGTGTAATATTTTACCATCCGCAGAAAGCTTGTATTCTACGTTTTTGGCATTTTCTGGAGTTGTGTATCCGTTGGTCATTTTTATTACCTAAGATTATTATCTGTATTACAGTATATAAATCTGTTGAATATCTCGCTCAAAGTCGCTGACCGCCTCTCATGACCTTTTAGCGACCAGAGAGTACCCACAGAGCAACTATCCGCCTTTTAACGCACTTTTGCCCCCCTAACAGCTTTTATAAGATGTTAGATTAACAGATATTAATCGTTTTAAATCATCCGCTATCGCATGTATTCCTATACACTCCTTACCCAATGATTTGGAGATATACACACACACAGAAAAAAACAAAGTTCTACTATCTACTCGTGGGGGCGAGAAGAGAGAAAAAAAGGGAAGTGCATATTGTATCACACTACCTTTTTGTAAAAAGTTCGACTATATTCAAAGGTTTTGAACCGCTTCTAACATTTACAAGAAGAAGATAGAAAGGCTGTAAGTAACTTTGCAAAGGTATCGAAGAAAAGCAGTTGTATCACAAGAAAAACCCATTTAAGTACTATATAATATGGCGTTTGCGTGTGATACAAATGTGATACAAAAAAAGGTTGTTGGGCGAACAGCCCAGCAGTTAAAAGGTTTGGTTGCATTGGTGACAGCAAACAGAACCACCACCACTCAATGCGTGACAGTGGTTGCATTCTTTGGGGGGTACTAATCTGTTGCTGTGTTTGAATGCTTTGGCTTCAGTTTCGTTGCAATGAAAAACATGCATAATGTTTTCAATGGGCTGAAAACGAAGCAAGTCAGAGAGTTTATAAGCTGTCTTACTCATTTTACTCATCCTCTAAAAGATACTTGTTAGTGAGCATTTTAAACTCACAGCGGTCACAAGTGTAATGTTCTAATCTGATGTTGCCTACTTTATCGGCTGATAAAATACCTTTGGGGAAAACAACAGAGTAAGTATAACCAATTGATACAATTCCCTTCTCACAGTGAGGGCAATCGAATGAACCGTAAATATCATATCCGTCTTCAAGATTTTGGCTGAAGGTGATAACTTTGGGGAAATCGATTTTGATGTTTTGGTCTAACTCTTCTCCACACTTGACACAAATGAGAATGTTGTATGTGTGATAATAATATTCTAAATC